>Ga0308165_1000048_pt1 | contig 357337 bp, 264 predicted proteins | sample PhyWR2_FD_201032 | JGI IMG/M metagenome (GOLD analysis project Ga0308165, IMG submission 201032) | Phyllosphere microbial communities from UC Gill Tract Community Farm, Albany, California, United States - DLSLW.R2 | ecosystem: Host-associated > Plants > Phyllosphere > Unclassified | place... | reverse complement strand
CGCAGATTTAACAGATATTGAGTTTACGGATTAAGAGATGTCGTCATTCTCGAGCATGTGTGGATCTTACTTTAAGACTTAATAAAATCCTTTTAGATCAGCGGTCCTTTTCTACGCGATCAGCGGGAAACAAATGAATTTGCCGTTTAAGGTTTTCCCGCAGATTTAAAAGGATAAGAAACGCAGATTTAACAGATATTGAGTTTACGGATTAAGAGATGTCGTCATTCTCGAGCATGTGTGGATCTTACTTTAAGACTTAATAAAATCCTTTTAGATCAGCGGTCCTTTTCTGCGCGATCAGCGGGAAACAAATGAATTTGCCATGTAACGTTTTTCCGCAGATTCAAATGGATAAGAAACGCAGATTGAGCGGATTTTGGAGGCGAAAACAAATATAGGTTTCAAAGAAGAGTCGTCATCTCGACTGAAGTGAAACGGAATGGAGAGATCTATAAAGCGTATATAATTAAAGATTTCAGGGATTTGCTTCGTAGAATCTTAGGTTGTTCTTGAATGACGATGTACTGGTAAACAAAAAAAAAGCTACCCGATTTGGATAGCTTTTCAATATATGTTTTGTTGTTGTTATGCTTCTGAATAAGTGATTTTATTCACATGTTTATCGATTTCCCATCTTCCGGTACCTTCTTCGCCAATTACTTCGAATAATTCTAGCGCCCTGCGTGCTTTATATTCTTCTTCACGTTGCTCTTTCAGGAACCAGTTCAAGAATTCCATGGTTACAAAATCCTGCTCTTTATGGCATTTTGCCGCAAGATTTTTAAAACTCTGGGTAATCGCAATCTCTGCTTCCAGAGCATCTTCGAAAACTTCTCTAAATCCGGCGAAGTCGGTTTTAATACCCGAAACTTCCGGAGATATCGCGTTTCCACCCATATCCAAAACATATTTGAACAATTTCAATTGGTGTACTCTTTCTTCTTCAGACTGTTTTAAAAAATAATCTGCTGAAAAATCGAATCCATTTTGGTCGCACCAGGATGACATTGATAAATATAGTGATGAAGAGTGAGCTTCTTTTTTGATCTGCTGATTTAATAACGTTTCAATATCCTGTGATATTAAACATTTAATGCGCATTAAGTCTTTCATAATTTTCTTTGCTTAACTAATGATACAAAGATAACAGCAAATCAAGCAGATTGTGTGATTTATTTGCTATATGAAATTAGTCTAAATTGCTGATAATTAGTTATTTGTAATCAGTTTAAATAAGAGGAGGGATAGGATGGATGATGTAAAATGGATGATGGAAAATGGAAGGATAACGCAGAACGGATAATGGTTGATACTCAGTACATAATGGTCGGGTTTCAATTGGGGATTTTCAGTTAACAGTTTTCAATTGGCAGTTTTCAATTGATTAAGTTCATGCGAATAACTGAAGATTAGAGAATGGCGTAGGATATTGAATCCAGCTCGCGGTCGTCATCCTGAGTTTATCTCAGGATCTTCCCAACGTGATAGATACTGAAAGAAGTTCAGTATTACGCACTGAATAAAATTTATTGAAAAGTAGATGTAATTAATATAATACAGTTTTCAATTCGCAATTTTCAGTTAACAGTTTTCAATTGGCAGTTTTCAATTGATTAGTTCATGCGAATAACTGAAGATTAGAGAATGGCGTAGGATATTGAATCCAACTCGCGGTCGTCATCCTGAGTTTATCTCAGGATCTTCCCAACGTGATAGATACTGAAACAACCCGATAGCTCCGGGTTCAGTATGGCGCATCGAATGGAATAACCAATGAACTAATGACTAGTGAACCACTGAACTAACGACTAATAAACCAGCCTATAAAGGCAGTCGCTGATGATATGGTTGAGTTTGAACATGGTGAAAGTACCATGCAACAAATCTTTTAAGGCAATAATTTCTAAAGCACTTAATAAATAAATGTGTTCGCAACCGTTAAAGGTAACCAGTTCGAAATCGGCTTTGTGGGTATTTAAAAGGAGCGCTTCAATATCAATCTGTTCTACAACAGCTTTTAATTTTTGAAGCGACAGGCAGTTGTAACGTGCAAACTTGCCACCAAAATCTACATAAAAGCAGTTTAATTTATCTGATTGATAAACGGAACCCTGGGTATTTGAGAATACGTTAACCAGTTCGTTGATATCGATACATGCTTTTTCCATCGGTTACAAAAATTGGTATTATTTAGATTAAATACAAATAAAAACCGAAATAAATTTGGAGAGCGGTTGGGGTTGGGCGTTTGGCGGTGCAGAGTTGATGCCAGAGGCTAATTATTTGATTTAAAAATCATGTGATGGTATAATCCTCCCATAAATTGTTTTTCGTTCTGGATAACGAAATTCATTTTTTCGTAAAGCCTTAATGCATTTGGGTTATTTTGTTCCACCAATAAGCCAACAGTATGGTGGCCTAGTTTTTCAGCCCAGTCTATACCCGCTTTAATGAGTTGTTTTCCAATTCCTTTTCCCTGGGTAGAAGGGTTAACGCTGATACTGTCAAGGTAAAACTCCCCGGCTTCGGTTTCAGTGCCTTGATTAAGCTCGCTTGAATGTGGTGTTCGGCTACATAATGAAGAAATGGTTTGCGGAGTTCGTGCAGTTTTCCTCCATCATAAGCATTCAATGATCCCAGAACTTTACCTTCTTCTTCAAAAACCAGCGTATTTTCATAACTGTATTGATTGCCCCGTTGCATGAAGAAGTGTTTTAAAATTTGATGGATCACATTTTTATCTTCAACATTGGTTAGTTTCTGTGCCAGTTTGCCCATTGCCTGGATAATCAATGGCACTACTGCTGTAGCATCTGAAGGGCTTGCTGGTCTGATCATTATATTTCACTTAACTTAAAGGTTTCTGCCATGCGGATTCCCTTTTCGGTGCGTTGCAGGGTACAACATTCGTTAATGGGATCGTGCTCTAAGTATAATATATAGTTGTTGTTAACCGCTTCTTCTAAAAAGGCTTGTTTTTCTGTCAATGTTTTTAAAGGGAACATGTCATAAGCCATAACGTAGGGCAGGGGCAAGTGACCAACTGAAGGCAGAAGATCAGCCATGTACACAATGGTTCTGCCTTTGTAATTGATTTTAGGCAACATCATGGCATCAGTATGGCCGTAAGCAAAGCTGATGTTGATATCCTTTTGCCATTCTATATTTTCTTTTTCAGCTACAAATTTAAGTTGTCCGCTTTCCTGGATCGGTAAAATGTTTTCTTTTAAAAATGAAGCTTTTTCCCTCGCATTGGGTTCAATTGCCCATTGCCAATGTTTTTCATTGCTCCAATAGTGTGCGTTTTTAAAGGCTGGGATCAGTTTGTCGTTTTCTCTTATTATTGCTCCACCTACATGATCGAAGTGCAGGTGTGTAAGAAAAATGTCCGTAATATCGGCTGTGCTAAAGCCTAATTGCGCCAGCGATTTTTCCATCGAGTCATCCCCATGCAGGTAATAATGGCTGAAAAATTTTTCGTCCTGTTTGTTCCCAATTCCGGTATCCACTAAAATCAACTGATTGCCTTCTTCAATTAAAAGGCAGCGCATGGCCCAGGTACAAAGATTGTTCGCATCAGCAGGGTTGGTTTTTTGCCAGATGGCCTTAGGTACAACGCCGAACATAGCACCGCCATCTAATTTAAATAAACCTGTGTTTATGGTGTGGAGTTTCATTTTTGTAGTATCTATTATCAAGAAGCTAGTATTAAGTATCGAGATTGGAATCGGCTAAAAATAAGAAAACCCTTTAGAATTAACTAAAGGGTTTTTAAATGATATTGGTTTTACTTATCGATGTGACACCTTATGCCTTCCACCTTTAACCTTCTACCTTATAAGTGTATCACTTCTCCGTAGGCATCAGCTGCAGCTTCCATAATGGCTTCGCTCATGGTTGGGTGAGGATGAACAGATTTAATCATTTCGTGACCAGTAGTTTCCAGTTTACGAGCCACTACAATTTCAGCAATCATTTCAGTAACGTTGGCACCGATCATGTGTGCGCCTAATAATTCGCCATATTTAGCATCGAAAATTAGTTTTACGAAACCATCTTTAGCACCGGCAGCACTTGCTTTACCTGATGCAGAGAATGGGAACTTACCAATTTTCAATTCGTAACCTGCTGCTTTAGCTGCTTTTTCAGTATAACCTACTGAAGCGATTTCTGGGGTACAGTAAGTACATCCCGGAATGTTATTGTAATCTAATGGTTCAACATGCTGACCAGCGATTTTTTCTACGCAGATAATGCCTTCAGCAGAAGCAACGTGAGCCAATGCTTGTCCGCCTACTACATCACCAATGGCATAATACCCTTTAACTGATGTATTGTAAAACTCATCAGTCACAATTTTGCCTTTTTCCGTTTTGATACCTGTTTCTTCTAATCCGATGTTTTCGATGTTGGCTAGAATACCTGCTGCTGAAAGCACGATGTCGGCCTCGATAGTTTGCATACCAGAAGCTGTTTTAACAGAAACCTTGCAACCTGCACCGCTGGTATCAACCGATTCAACACTTGCCGAAGTCATTACGTCGATACCTACTTTTTTAAGGCTGCGCAATAATTGTTTAGAAACGTCTTCATCTTCAACCGGAACAACGTTATCCATAAATTCTACTATGGTTACTTTGGTACCCATAGTAGCGTAGAAATAAGCAAACTCTACACCAATTGCACCAGAACCTACCACTACCATGCTTTTTGGTAATTCAGGTAGTACCATTGCCTGGCGGTAGCCGATAATTTTTTTACCATCCTGTTTCAGGTTAGGCAATTCTCTTGAACGGGCACCTGTAGCAATGATGATATTTTTAGCACTTAGTTCCTGTTGTGAACCATCAGCACCTTTAACTTCTAGTTTGTTTCCTGGTTTTACTTTACCAGTACCCATAATGACGTCAATTTTATTTTTTTTCATTAAAAATTGAACGCCTTTGCTCATGCCGTCTGCAACACCACGGCTGCGTTTTACCACAGCAGCAAAATCTGCAGTTGCACCCGCAGTAGTAATTCCGTACTCAGCAGCATGATTAATATATTCGAAAACCTGAGCGCTTTTTAAAAGTGCTTTAGTAGGGATACAGCCCCAGTTTAAACAAATACCACCTAATGATTCACGCTCCACAATTGCAACTTTTAGTCCCAACTGAGAAGCTCTGATTGCAGCTACGTAACCACCTGGGCCGCTGCCTAAAACAATAACGTCGTAATTCATCTGTTTTTAATCTATTTTAAAGAGATTTGTTTTTAATTGTTTTATACCTGTAATCTGCTTCATTATCCCTTAATATGGGTTGCCTACAACCTGATTACAAAAGTTAAAAGATTTTCATCCCGCAACAATCGCTCAAAACTAAAAAAAAAATGTCAATTGAATAGGGCAATGTTGAGATAGCTTTTAAAAATTACAATGGATGAATATTGCTTTGAATATTTTATGCTAAAACAATAGCTATGATCAAGTTGATTTACAGAATAATATATTGGTTAGGTAACAAAAAGTTAAATAACCGGGATGTTATGGTTAAAAAAAAGGCGTTAATATATATTATTCGAAAAATACCAATATTAACATAAGTTTTATGCTTAAATTATAATCAACTGATTGTTTCTTTATTAAAAATTTAGCTTTATTATCAAAGTGTTGATAAACTGAAAGTTATAATCTGCGCAATATGTGTTAAATGTTGAAAAGTTTTGTCTGACTTAATAATTATTTAACATTGAATGTTAAAATGTGTTAAATTTTATTGGGTACATTTGCGGCATAATATCATTAATTAGATTACTCACAACAAAAAAACATTTAAAAAACAAAGTATGAAGAAATCTTTACTTTTAAGATTAGTACTGCTTATTGTTGCGTTTGTAGGTTTTACCATCGGTGCTAATGCACAGGTAACTACGTCAGCAATGACAGGAACCATTAAGGACGCCAAAGGTGTCTTACCTGGAGCAAGCGTTAAGGCGACGCAAACGTCAACCGGAACTGTGTATACTGCAAGTTCAAATAATGAAGGAAAATTCACAATTTCCAATATGAAATCTGGCGGACCATATTTGGTTGAGATTAATTTTGTGGGTTACCATTCATTTACTTTAAATGATATTTATTTACAATTGGGAGATACGTATAAAATTACTCCCGTATTGGTAGACAATTCTGTAATATTAAATGAAGTTAAAGTAGTTGGCAATAAAAGTGGTTTAATTAATAAAACGAAAACCGGTGCTTCAACTTCTGTTTCCCGCAATCAATTGGAAATGCTGCCCACTATTTCTAGAAACATCAATGATTTTGCTCGTTTAAGCCCAATTGCTCAAGTAAGAAATAGTAGTACTGATGGTAGTCCGATGGGGATAAGTTTTGGTGGTCAAAGCACCAAATATAATCAGTTCACTGTGGACGGTGCAAATGCAACCGACGTATTTGGACTAGCTTCAAATGGTACAAATGGTGGTCAAGCTGGTATAAACCCAATTCCTTTTGATGCAATTGATCAGGTACAGGTTTCTCTTACACCTTATGACATTACTCAAGGTGGATTTACCGGCGGTTCAATGAATGCTGTAACGAAGTCGGGAACTAACGATGTGCATGGAACAGCTTTTGGTACTTATCAAAACCAAGGTTTGGTAGGTAAAAGTTATACTACTAGGGCTAAATACACCGATTTTAAAAACCGGCAGTATGGTGCTACTTTAGGGGGGGCAATCATTAAGGATAAATTATTTTACTTTTTTGCTTACGAGGGCCTGGATAGAAAACAGCCGATTGCTAACCAGCCAGGTGGGCCAGATGGAACTTCTAAAATTGATGTTGCAACTGCTCAAAAACTTGCAGATTTTGTTTTAAATAAATATGGCTATGATGTTGGTGCGATTAATGGTATCACAAACTATAGAAAATCTAATTCATTTTTAGGTCGTATTGACTGGAATATCAACGATAAAAATAAATTAATGATTCGTGGTAACTATGTTGATGGTGAATACTACAATATTTCAGATGCTCAATCATCTATGACTTTTGGTAATGGAGGATATGCTCAATCTAACAAGACAGCTACATTCGTAGGAGAGTTAAGTTCTAAAACTTCAGCTACCACATCGAATTTATTGCGTTTAACCTATACACGAATTCGTGATAAAAGAGATATTGGTTCACCATTTCCAAGTGTATCGATTACTCAAGATGGTGCTACTTATAAGTTTGGGGGTGAATACAGTTCTCAAGCTAACAGCTTAAACCAGGACAATATTACATTGACTGATAATTTTAATATTTATGCTGGTAATCATACCATTACTTTAGGTACAGATAATTTGTTTTATCAAACTAAAAATGTGTTTTTACAAGGTGTTTATGGTGATTATGTATTTGCTGCACCAAACAATGCAAAAAACCTGGATGGCTTTATGAGTGCAAATAGTCAGCCATTTTTAACCTCTTACCAAACAACTTATTCAACTGATCCAAGTAAGCCTGATGCTGCTGCACAAATTAAAATGGCGCAGTTTAGTGTTTATGCTCAAGATGTATGGGATATAAAAGAAAACTTTAAATTAACATATGGTTTAAGAGCAGAAATTCCAACTTTCTTTAACAATCCAGTAGAAAATAGTGCATTCAATTCTTCTGCAGTAGCAATAGCGAATGGTGTTTCGAATAATACACCACCTAAAACAAGAATCATATTATCTCCAAGAGCTGGATTTAACTGGGATGTGAAAAATGATGGTACTACTCAAGTTCGTGGTGGTGCTGGTTTATTTACAGGTAGAGTACCAATGGTATGGGTATCAAACCAATATTCTAATACAGGTAAAGCAACAATTAAATATACTGCTAATACTGCAGCAGTTCTTGCTAACAACATTCAATTTAACCCAAGTAGCCCTTATCAAGGTACTCCAACAACCACACCGGCAACTGAGGTTGATGTAACTGATCGTAACTTTCAAGCACCAAGGGTATTTAAAGCCAATGTTGCTATCGATCAAAAGTTACCTTGGGGTTTAGTAGGTACATTTGAAGCCGTTTATTCCAAAACAGTTAAGGATATTCTTTATAAGGATCTAAACTTAGGTACTTCACAATATACTTTGGATTTGGGGAATGGTGTAACCCGTCCTTTTTACAATGGAGCTAAATTAGATCCTAAATACACGAATATTGTATACTTAACCAATACAAATAAGGGTTATGCCTATACAATTTATGGTAAGTTAGAAAAACAATTCAGCGAAGGTTGGATGGGTAGTTTATCTTATTCATTAGGCCATTCTTATAATTTGAATGATGGTACATCTTCAACTGCTTATTCTAACTATCGCTTTGCTTATAATATTAACGGACTTGGAAATCTTGATTTAGCTAGAAATAATACTGATCAAGGTTCTAGAGTGAACTTTATGGTTGGAAAGAAATTTACTTACGCTGGTGGTAGATTAGGTACGAACATAGGATTATTTTATAATGGACAATCAGGACAAACCTTATCATACAATGTATTCGGAGATTTAAATGGGGATGATGGTTCAACTGTTGCCAATAGAACGACAAATACAGCAGATTTAATGTATATTCCTACTGATGCAAGCCAATTTGTTAACTTAGTTGTGGGTACCACTACTTATACCCCTGCGCAACAATTTGCAGCTTTCCAGGAATATGTGAATTCTACCGAATATTTGAAAGAGAATCAAGGTAAAAATACAAAACGTAACGGCTCTCGTTTACCATGGGAAAACCACGTTGATTTAAAGATTGTACAAGACTTCAAGATTTATAAAAAGAATACTTTAAGTGTAACATTGGATATCTTTAACGTTGGTAACCTGATCAAGAAAACTTGGGGTAAAGCGTATTTTGCAAGTAATCAGGCATTGTCTCCGCTTACACTTAACGGATTTAATGTAAATGGTAATACTGTTACTCCAAAATATCAGTTTAACCCAACATTTGGTTTAGATACCTTTACTGGTAAGCCTTATGCTTACTCGGATTATTTATCTCGTTGGAGCATGCAAATAGGAGCGAGATATAAATTTTAATTAATTTTAAATTAAGCTATTATAGCCCCGATCATTCGATCGGGGCTTTTGTTTTTTACTGCCATTTTAAAACAAGCTTATTTTCTATTCAGGGAAGTATTTCGTGTAATAAACTAACTACTTCATGTAAAAAATAATAGTTGCTTAATAGTAGATAAGTATTTTTATAACGGAAAACAAAATACTATTATGAAACGCACGCTCTCTACGAAAATATTCCTTTTCGCCAATTAGATTATAATGTTTTGCTTTTAAGCAGCTCATCTCTCCAAATCTGATTCAATTTTAATACCTAAACTTTTGTGCTTTCTATAATAGATCATCCATTGTTTACCTAACGATTAAATCTATATGAATTAAAACATCTAAACATGAAAAAAATCTATTACGCTATTGCAGTGCTCATTATTTTTTTGAGTGCCTGTAAAAAGGAAGCTTCAATTAAGGAAGAACAACAAGAAACTCCGGGGAAAACGATTACCTATCACTTAAAAAATGGTGGAGAAGTCACTGTAGCGATTAACAACAGGGGAGAATATGTTGTTGGAGGTGATGTTATTTTGTCAAAAGACCAAATTGCCTATCTGGAGTATAATAAAGTAGGTAGTGGCAAAGAAACTACACCTAGGAGTACTTTTACCGCTGAATTTCAAAAGTTATGGCCTGGTGGAATCATTTACTATGTGATTAATGATCCCAGCCATAGTTCAGATATCTTAAATGCGATGAGCGATTGGGAGGCCAGCACGCCAATACGTTTTGTACAAAGAACAAACCAGGCTAATTATGTGAATTTTCAAGGAGCTCCACCCAATGGGGGAGGAGATTCTCAATTGGGTATGGTAGGTGGGCAACAGCTCATTAGATTATCCGCCGGTGCAGATAAATCTACGGCCATCCATGAAATTGGACATGCTGTGGGGTTAATGCATGAACAAACCAGAACTGATCGCGATCAGTATATTAACATTGATTTTTCCAATATCAATAATGTTTGGATAGATCAATACAAAACCTATAATGTACTGGGAAAGTCTGGATCTCAAATAGGACCATTTGATTATAATTCGGTAATGTTATATCCTTCAAGTGTACCTGAAGCTAGAGTAGGGGGCAATACTTCACCACAAATGACTAGAAAAGATGGTTCTATATGGTGGTACAATGATCACCTTTCACAAGGAGATATTGATGGGGTTAAGGCACTATATTCTGTTATTTATTATAGGATTGTTAATATAGGCACACAGGTATATCAACAGGATGATTGGAATGATGTATACGATACAATATATGAGTTAAGGTTTTATAGTGACCCTGCTTTCACTATTCCCTTCGAACTGCCTAGGGATATATCTTTTGGAGTAAATTATACAAGAACTCAATTCCAGATTTCAGAACAGGGGGTAACCTATGGTATGCATTATGAATTTACTTTATCACGAGGATCAACTAGTGCTAGTATATCAATGGCGACAAGTATACACTACAATGGAAGTATGGGGATGCAGGCTGGAAGTTTTTATGAGGGATTGGTTTCAATAAATATATTAAATGGATATGGTGTGCCCTTGTACAATTAATTAAGCATTTAAAATTTGCTAATTATCGATTTTTATTTTTACCAAAAAGGCTGCTGAAATTTAATTTCAGCAGCCTTTTAAAATTGTATCTTAATTCTTAATTATAAACGAAAGTTCCTTTTTCGCTTTCGATGGTTACCTGTTTCTGATCGCCTTTTTCTACGCGACCGATAATTTGCGCATCGATATTAAAGCTTTTAGAAATTTCGATAATGTGATCTGCAATTTCTTGCGGTACATAAAGTTCCATACGGTGACCCATATTAAATACCTTGTACATTTCTTTCCAATCTGTACCCGATTGTTCCTGAATCAGGTTAAACAGCGGCGGAATAGGGAAGAGGTTATTCTTGATGACGTGAATATCATCATTGATAAAATGTAATACTTTGGTTTGTGCACCACCACTGCAATGTACAATTCCATTGATCTGGCTGCGATAACTTTCTAAAATCTTTTTAATTACAGGTGCATATGTGCGGGTTGGCGATAATACCAGTTTGCCAGCAGTGGTTTTGCCAAAACCTTCAATCTCAATTTCTTCTATTAATTGTTTCTTTCCAGAGAAAACCAGGTCGAAAGGTACTGCCGGATCGAAGCTTTCAGGGTAGTTATGGGCAACAGCTTTTTCAAAAACATCATGACGGGCAGAGGTTAATCCATTAGATCCCATGCCACCATTGTATTCGGTTTCGTAAGTCGCTTGTCCGAATGAGGCTAAGGCCACAATTACGTCGCCAGGTTTAATGTTATCATTGCTGATGATGTCTTCGCGCTTTAAGCGACAAGTCACCGTAGAATCGACGATAATGGTTCTTACCAAATCGCCCACATCTGCCGTTTCGCCACCTGTTGAGTAGATGGAGATGCCTTGTTCGCGTAAATCAGCTAAAATTTCTTCTGTTCCGTTAATTACAGCCGCGATTACTTCACCTGGAATGAGGTTTTTATTCCGCCCAATGGTTGAGGATAACAAAATATTATCGGTAGCACCCACGCAGATTAAATCGTCGATATTCATGATAATGGCATCTTGTGCAATGCCTTTCCATACCGAAATATCGCCGGTTTCTTTCCAGTAAACGTAAGCTAAAGAAGATTTGGTACCGGCACCATCGGCGTGCATAATGTTGCAATATTCCTCGTCACCACCTAAAATATCGGGGATGATTTTGCAGAACGCTTTAGGGAAAATTCCTTTGTCGATGTTTTTGATGGCATTGTGCACATCTTCTTTTGAGGCAGAAACGCCGCGTTGATTGTACCTGTTATCACTCATGTTGCCGCAAAGATAGTTTTTTAAGGTGGAAGGTAAAAGGGGAGAAGGTAGAAAGTCCGAAGTCGGGAGTCAGAAGTCCGGAGTCGATAGATCGAACATCGATATAGCGTATAGGTTTATTTTTATAGGGTTGGTTTAAATATATAATTTGAAGAGGTTTTGGAAGTGAAAGTTCATTTTTCATTGCGGCTTTCAGCCCCGCTTTCCTTCTGCTGTCTCTACTTTACATAGAGTGAAAGCAAATATTTAATTATTTTTTTGCTCCTATGCCGCAGGGCATCAAACTTTTGAGGCATCAAAAGTATGCAAAAATGCTTTGCCAATCCGGCAAGGTGGCCTCTCACCTTCCCACGCTCATCAAAAAAACAGCAGCACTTTGTTTAATCAGATATTGTTGTGTTTTATTTGGTCTGATTGAGCCCTGCGGGGTTTGTGTTCAATTCTTTTTAAAAATTAAATTATCGCTTATGAACACAAAACCACTGCGTTTCAGGTTTGGTGGTGACGTTTGTTTTATCCTGCAGCTGTTTTTTTGATTCTTCTGCCACTTGGGATTGACAGCGTCCTTCGGTAAAGCCTGTGGTTTTTCAAAGTGGGTCAGCATGATGCCCAAAACTATTCGTAAAAAGTTATCCATAAAATGTAGGACTTTTATATAAGGACGGTAAAATCGGGCTTAGGGTACTAAGGGTTGTTCGTTATGGTGGGTTTTTCACTTGCACAGCCGTATGCTAAATAAACCTGATTGGATGGATGCTGTAAACGATGCATTAAATTTGGAGGTAAACTTTATAGCAGGAAGGAAAGCAGGACTGTTTTAACCGATCAGCAGAGGTATTGCTTTCCAAATAAAAAGCCTTTGCCAACGTAAAGCAATTTCGATTAGATCCTGACCACAAAGTAGCTATTAGACCTTTGAAACTATAAAAATTGCTAATAAAACAAGTTCAGGAGGACGCTACTTAGGAATTGCAGCTTATGGACTTATGTAGTTGCGATCGTTGTAAGATTGCTTCATCGTTTCTCTTCGCAACGACGGATTTATGAAAACAAAAAAGGCGTAGAGTATAAACCCTACGCCTTAAACCTTTTAGCTTACGCCTTTCTTATTTCATGAATAATAATTCTCTGAATTTTGGTAAAGGCCAAACGCTATCGTCAACAATTTGCTCTAATTTATCAGCATGGTAACGGATGATATCGAAGTAAGATTTAACTTTCTCATCGTAGGCAATCGCTTTTTCGCGGGTATCTTCGATTTTGTTGGTTACTTTACGTTCTTCTAACATCGCATCGATATTGGTTTTTACAATTTCTAAATGCTCAGTTAATTTTTTAACGATATCAATAGAAACTTTGCTATCTACACCAATTGCTTTTAATCCCTGTACGTTTGCGATTAAAGAATTTTGGTAAGCAATTGCAGCAGGAATGATAGCGGTGTTCGCTACTTCGCCCATTACACGTGCTTCGATCTGAAGTTTTTTGTAGAAGTTTTCTAACATGATTTCATGACGGGCATGAATCTCACGTGCACTGTAAATACCAGTTGTAGCAAATAAATCAGCAGATTTCTCTGTTAAATAAGCATCTAAAGCTTTTGGTGTAGTTTTGATGTTTGATAAACCGCGTGCTGCAGCTTCATCTTCCCACTCCTGGCTATAACCATTTCCTTCGAAACGGATGTTTTTAGATTCCTTGATGTATTTTTTGATCACGGTTAATAAAGCGATGTCTTTTTTATCACCTTTTTTGATCAATTTATCAACTTCAACTTTAAATTTAACCAATTGCTCGGCCATAATTGCGTTTAAGATCGTCATCGGAGCAGAAGAGTTTGCTGAAGATCCAACAGCTCTAAGCTCAAATTTGTTACCTGTAAATGCGAAAGGAGAAGTACGGTTACGGTCGGTATTATCTAATAAAATCTGAGGGATTTTAGGAATACCTAACCAAAGTGCATTATCTTCTTTGATTTTTTTGCTGATACGTGAGTGCTCAATCTCATCTAACACATCGTTCAATTGTGAACCTAAGAAGATAGAGATAATTGCAGGTGGCGCTTCGTTAGCACCTAAACGGTGATCGTTACTTACTGATGCAATACTTGCACGTAATAAATCGGCATGTTCACTAACTGCTTTGATGGTGTTTACAAAGAAAGCAAGGAACATTAAGTTGTTTTTTGGCGTTTTGCCTGGAGCCAATAAGTTTTTACCTGTATCGGTAATTAACGACCAGTTGTTGTGTTTACCTGATCCGTTGATACCTGCATATGGTTTTTCGTGTAATAAAACACGGAAGTGGTGACGACGGGCAACTTTTTCCATCAAATCCATCAACAATTGGTTGTGATCGATTGCTAAGTTGATTTCTTCGTAAATTGGCGCACACTCAAACTGAGACGGTGCAACCTCATTGTGACGGGTTTTTAAAGGAATACCTAATTTTAAAGCTTCGTTTTCGAAATCTACCATGTAGCTGAATACGCGCTCAGGAATAGAACCGAAATAATGGTCTTCTAATTGCTGGCCTTTAGCAGACATGTGTCCGAATAAAGCGCGACCAGTTAACAATAAATCCGGACGGGCGTTAAATAATGACTCATCAACAAGGAAATATTCTTGCTCAATACCTAATGATGCATTTACTTTAGTGATGCTTTTATCAAAATACTGGCAAACATCAACAGCAGCTTTATCTAATGCAGCTAATGCTTTTAATAAAGGTGCTTTATAATCTAACGCTTCCCCTGTGTAAGATACGAAAACAGTAGGGATACAAAGGGTTTTACCTGCTTTACTTTCCATAATGAATGCTGGAGATGATGGATCCCAGGCAGTATAACCACGGGCTTCGAAAGTATTACGGATACCACCGTTAGGGAAACTAGAAGCATCTGGTTCTTGTTGAACTAAAGCGCTTCCTGCAAATTTCTCGATAGCTCCATCGCCACTTGGCTCAAAAAATGAATCATGTTTTTCAGCAGTTGTACCAGTTAATGGCTGGAACCAGTGCGTATAATGCGTTGCGCCGGCACTCATTGCCCACGCTTTCATAGCGGTTGCAATTTGGTTGGCATCGTCTGAATTAATTAACTCACCCTGGTTGATAGATGATATTAATTTTTCATATACGTCCTTAGATAAGAAATCTCTCATTTTTTTCTTATCAAATACATTAGCGCCAAAAAAGTCAGAAATTTTTGCCGCTGGTGCTTTAACTTCTGGTGAAATTCTGTTTTGAGCCTCTTTTAATGCGATGGTTCTTAAGCTTTTCATTAATTCGTTATGTTTTTTGTCAAAAATAGTATATTTTATTAATTCTCGTAAAAGAATCGTGTTGTTTTTATGAATTTTATTGAAAATGAAATAAAAAAATGTTTTTCGGGTGAGAAATTTCATTTTTTGTAAAGAAAATAGATTTTTCGAATGTTTTATGGAATTGAAGATTTCGCTGCATCATGGTATAAAAATAAAAGCTATGTTCAACTCTTCAATTAACGTATACAAAACCGAGTGGCTCGATCTTGTATTTGCAAACCGCAACAAAGACTATGGTGCTTACGATTTAAGGTCTAAATCTTCGAAGATTATGACAAGGGCCCTTTTTTTGTCTGGAAGTTTATTTGTACTTGCCTGTTTCTCTCCCTTAATTTATGCAAAATTGGTTCCTAAAGAAGAAGCGGTTGTAGAAACGGCAAAAATTATAGACTTAACGGATGTGATTCACCAGATGAAACCTGATATGCCTAAACAAGAGGAAAAACCTGAACCCAAAAAAGTAGAACCGGTAAAGGTTAAAACAGTAGCCTTATCCAATAAGATAGTTGTCGTAAATAAAGTAAATCTTCCGGATCCGCCAACAATTAAAGAAATCGAGAATGCTGTGATCAGTGATAGAACACAAGATGGAATTGTAGCTCCAAATTTGGTTATTCCAGATGCAAAAGGTAATGGTGATGGAACAGGAACCGCTAAAGAGGGTACAGGAGAAAGTTCAAATGAAGTTTTTGGTTTGAGTGGTGTTGATGAATATCCTGAATTTACTGGTGGCGCCAAGGCATGGTCTAAATATATGGAACGCAATTTAAGGTATCCATCAAGAGCTCAGGATGAAGGCGCAGCCGGAAAAGTATTTGTAAGTTTTGTGGTTGAAAAAGATGGTTCTATTACTGATGTATCGGTAATTAAAGGAATCGGTTTTGGCTGTGATGAGGAAGCAATTAAAGTGATTAAAAAATCGCCGCTTTGGAAACCTGGGAAAAATAAAGGTGTTCCGGTGCGTGTAAGGTACAATATGGCTATTAACTTTCAGATTTCTAACTAGAAAGGATGGAAGATGGAAGATGGATGATGGAAAATGGATGATGGGGGACTTTCTATTAACGCTCTTGGTTTTTAGGGAGATGTAGGGTTAGGTGAATTGAACGGTTTGGGCGGTGCCCGGGCCGTTTTTTGTTTGCTTGCCGCTCGTACTGATTCCGTGGCCTGTGTCTCCACAGGCTGCTTGCAAAATCACTCTTTATAGTATACACCGCTAGGTTTCAGGAACAGTCTGTGAGGACACAGACCGTGGATTATTAGGACTTTCTATTAAAGCTCTTGGTTTTTAGGGAGATGGAGGGTTAGGTGAATTGAATGGTTTGGGCGGTTGCGCTATAGGTCAGCATGACGGTATTCGGTTATTTCCCAGTTTGTCATTCTGAACGCAGTGAAGAATCTTTTAGCGGTTAAATACCTCTATTGTCAATTTAACCATTGCAAAACCGTGATAAATTAAAACATGTAAACACCTGTAAAGATTCTTCGTTCCTCAGAATGACAGATTTCGGTGGAGAGATTTATCCGAATTAGATTTTCGATTCCGTTCGCAAGGACAAAAAAAATGGATGATGGTTTTTAATTCCATCATCCATTTTACATCATCCATCAACTCTTATCCCTTGTTCTCAATCCACTTGCGTGCATTTACAAAGGCTTCCATCCATGGAGAAACTTCATCTTTACGGCCTTGTGGATAATTTGCCCAGTGCCATTGGAACAATGAACGCTCAATGTGCGGCATCATCACCAGGTGGCGACCACTTTCATCGCACAACATTGCGGTGTTGTAATCAGAACCATTCGGGCTGGCCGGATAAGTTTCGTAAGCATATTTGGCTACGATTTTATATTTGTCTTCTGCGTATGGCAACGAGAATCTGCCTTCACCATGTGATACCCAAACCCCTAAAGTACTTCCAGCCAGTGTAGATAACATCACTGAATTGTTTTCCTGTAAGGTTAAAGAAGTAAAAATACTTTCGTGCTTGCCACTTTTGTTGTGCAGCATTTTCGGTTTTTCTTCGTGGTCTTTATTAATTAAGCCCAACTCTACAAATAACTGGCAACCATTACAAACCCCAACAGATAAAGTATCAGGGCGGGCAAAGAATTTCTCTAAAGCTACCCTTGCTTTTTCGTTGTATAAAAATGCACCTGCCCAACCTTTTGCTGATCCTAAAACATCAGAGTTAGAGAAACCACCTACTGCACCTATAAACTGAATATCTTCTAAAGTTTCTCTTCCCGTAATTAAATCGGTCATGTGTACATCTTTCACATCAAAACCTGCCAGATACATGGCATTTGCCAATTCGCGTTCAGAATTACTTCCTTTTTCGCGGATAATGGCTGCTTTTGGTCTTGGTTTAGTTAGATCTATTACAGGTTTCTTTCCGTCGAATTGTAATGGGAAAGTGTAATTTAAAACATGGTTTTTATAATTGTCGTAACGTTCTTTCGCCAAACCGTTACCTGTTTGTTTGTTATCTAACAGATAAGAAGTTTTAAACCAAACATCGCGTAAATGGTCGATATCAAAACTAAAACTATCTGCAGCATTCTTAACTTCCAGCTTAGCTGATGTATTCACCTCACCAATTTTATGGAAAGCAACGCCAGCCTGTGCAAAAGTTTCTTCAACCGAAGCATCAGCCTGGAAAACGATGCTGATATTCTCTGCAAATAATACTTTAATGCTATCTGCTTCTGCTAAAGAAGACAAATCGATCGAAGCGCCTAAGTCGCGGTCGGCAAAACACATTTCCAATAAGGTTGTAATTAAACCACCACTACCAATATCGTGACCAGCCTGGATTTTATCAGCTTTAATTAACTGCTGTAATGTATTGAAAGCCGTTTTAAATTGATCAGCTTCTTTTACATCTGGTGTTTCTGTACCTATTTTATTTAAAATCTGTGCGAAAGATGAACCGCCTAATTTATAGCTGTCGTTTGATAAGTTAATGTAGTATATTGATCCGCCACCTTTTTGAAGTACAGGTTCAACTACTTTGGTAATGTCATCGCAATTTGCCCCGGCAGAAATAATTACCGTTCCTGGCGCAATTACATCACCATCTTTGTATTTCTGTTTCATCGACAATGAATCTTTTCCGGTGGGGATATTGATTCCTAAATCGATGGCAAAATCAGAACAGGCTTTTACTGCTGCATATAAACGGGCATCTTCGCCTTCATTTTTACAGGCCCACATCCAGTTGGCAGAAAGTGAAACACTTTTTAAACCATCTTTTAAAGGGGCCCAAACAATATTCGAGAGCGATTCAGCAATGGCATTGCGGCTACCAGCGGCCGGATCAATCAAGGCTGAAAGTGGCGCATGACCTACTGAAGTGGCAATCCCTTCTTTTCCCTGAAAATCTAAAGCCATTACACCACAGTTATTTAATGGCAATTGTAATGGACCTGCACACTGCTGTTTAGCAACACGACCTCCCACACAACGGTCTACTTTATTGGTTAACCAATCTTTAGCAGCCACCGCTTCTAATTGAAGCACTTGTTCTAAGTAGGTGTTTAATTGGGTAGTATCATAATTAAGTGCACCGTATTTACGATCTACCGTGGTATCTTCCATTACAACTTTGGGCGAGCTGCCAAACATGTCGGCCAACTCAAAATCCATAGGTTTTAAACCGGTAGTGGCCGATTTGAAGGTGAAACGGTGATCGCCGGTAACTTTACCTACAGTATACATAGGTGAACGCTCGCGGTCGGCAATTTTCTGTAAGGTTTCGATGTGCTCGTTACTAATTACCAATCCCATTCTTTCCTGCGATTCGTTACCAATAATTTCTTTAGCCGAAAGGGTAGGGTCGCCTACTGGCAGTTTATCGAGGTTAATTAAACCACCGGTTTCTTCAACCAGTTCTGATAAACAGTTTAAGTGACCGCCTGCACCGTGATCATGAATAGAAATGATCGAATTGTGATCGCTTTCTACCATACCACGAACGGCATTTGCAGCACGTTTTTGCATTTCAGGATTTGAACGCTGGATGGCATTTAATTCAATGCCGCTTCCGTGCTGACCGGTATCTACAGATGAAACTGCTGCACCACCCATTCCGATTCTATAATTTTCACCACCTAAGATCACGATATTATCGCCTTCCTGTGGTTTAAGTTTTTGTGCCTGACTGGCTTTACCGTAACCGATACCGCCGGCAAGCATAATCACTTTGTCAAAACCCAGTGTGCGGTTATCCTCTTCGTGTTCGAAAGTTAAAACCGAACCTGTAATTAGCGGCTGACCAAATTTATTGCCAAAATCGGTAGCACCGTTTGATGCTTTGATCAGGATATCCATTGGTGTTTGATACAACCATTGTCTTTCTTCAACGCCTTGTTCCCATGGGCGGTTATCTTCTAAACGCGAAAGCGCAGTCATGTAAACGGCAGTTCCGGCTAAAGGTAAAGAACCCTGACCACCAGCCAAACGGTCTCTGATTTCGCCACCAGAACCGGTTGCAGCACCGTTAAAAGGCTCAACTGTAGTTGGGAAATTATGGGTTTCTGCTTTTAATGAGATTACTGAATCGAAATCGCTAGTGGTGTAATAATCGGGCTCATCGGCACGTTTCGGTGCAAATTGCTGTACTTTCGGGCCTTTAATAAAGGCTACGTTATCTTTATATGCCGAAACAATATCGTTCGGGTTTTCTTCGGATGTTTTGCGGATGAGTTTAAATAATGAAGTCGGCTGCTCTACACCATCAATTACGAATTTTCCGTTAAAGATTTTGTGACGGCAATGCTCTGAATTCACCTGCGAGAAACCAAATACTTCAGAATCGGTTAAAGGTCTTTCTAGTTTTTTTGCTAATGTATTTAAGTACTCAACTTCTTCATCACTTAAAGAAAGTCCTTCCTGTTTATTATAAGCCGCAATGTCGGTAATTTCTAAAATCGGTTCAGGTTTGATGTTGATGGTATATACCTCCTGATCAAGCTTGTCGTATTTTTGAGAAAGCATCGGGTCGTAATCAGCAAAATTTTCGTCAACCTGCTTAAATTCTTCAATCCTGATGATTCCCTGCATGTCCATGTTCTGGGTAATCTCTACAGCGTTGGTACTCCACGGAGTAATCATTGCAGCTCTTGGTCCAACGAAAAAACCTGTCAGGGCTGTTTCTTGCGAGATTTTGGCGCCGCCAAATAACCATTCAAGTTTAGTAATATCAGAGGTAGAAAGCGCTTTGTCTGTTTGTAAAACAAAAATCGCCTGCGATTGCCCTTCGACAGGCTCAGGATGACAATAGAAGAAATGAATCATGCTTTTTTTTTGAAGTTGCAAAAATAGCTTTTTAAAATGAAAAAACTGGTGTGCTACAGTGATTGAATTAGTGAATTTTGAATGATTGAATGTCAAAATATAAAGATTGAATGAGGGAATTATTGAATGAGAGAATGGCCGATGATGGAATGAGTGAATTTTGAATGATAGAATGTTGAAATAATTATTGGTTAATTCAGTTAGAGAATGCGCATTTTTGTTAAACGCTAAGTCGATCATTTACTCAGTCAAAATTCAATCATTATTTATGCTTCGCATCCACCACATTGCCATTATTTGTTCTGACTACGAAAAATCGAAAGATTTTTATGTAAATAAATTGGGTTTTACTGTTTTGGCAGAGGTTTACCGCGCTGAAAGGAAATCGTATAAGTTAGATCTTGCCGTAAATGGTGTATATCAGATCGAGCTTTTTTCTTTCGAAAATCCACCTGCAAGGCCATCGCGGCCAGAGGCACAGGGTTTGCGCCATTTGGCTTTTGAGGTGGAAGATATTGAGAAGGAGATTTCGCGGTTAAGTGATCAGGGGATTGTGACCGAGCCGATCCGTATTGACGAATTTACAGATAAACGTTTTACTTTTTTCGCTGATCCTGATGGTTTGCCACTAGAATTATACGAGGTTTAAGATGAGTATTTTCAAGTTCAAACAGTTTGAAGTCGATCAGACAGGTTGCGCCATGAAGATTAACACCGATGGGGTTTTAATTGGTGCTATGGCAAATCACCATGCGCCTAAAAATATACTGGATATCGGAACGGGTACCGGCGTGATTGCATTGATGTTGGCACAACGTTTTCCTGACGCACATATACACGCAGTAGAAATAGACGGACAAGCATCAGAAACAGCGGGAAGGAATTTCCAGTCGTCAGTTTTCAGTGATCGGTTAAGTATTAGCTATATCGCAATTGAACAGTATAACCATAATGAAAAATTTGATCTGATTGTTTCTAATCCACCTTTTTTTGTAAACGACTTAAAGAACGAAGAGATTAGAAAAGGTATCGCCCGGCATGCAGGTGAAGATTTCTTCAGCTTATTGGTTGAAAAATCAAACTCACTTTTGGCTGATGATGGGCAGATTTGGCTTATTTTGCCGGTTAAAAAGGCTGATGAAGTGATTTCGATCGCATCCCAATATGATTTGTCGCTTGCAGAGCGGATCCATATTCATTCCGATGAAAATAAGCCAACCTTTAGGCAAGTGATCTGTTTAAAAAAAGGCAAAATGCTTTTAAAAGAAAGTGATTTTAATATTTACCAATCTTTAAAGGAGCATACGACAACTTATAAAGAATTGCTCAAGGATTTTTTTCTGGCTTTCTAGTTAAGTTTATTAAGATGGATAGCAGTTTTAGTAGAAGATGGTAACATCGTATAATTTTGCCGTGATTTTTTATGGTATTTAACTATCGTTTTTAAAAGGGTGTAAGGTGTTGAAGGATTTGTTTTTAGCAAGATTAGTAGGGCAGGATTTGCTAGTCCTGTAAATTACGAGTTGTAATTAAATTTAAATAATGAAAAAAATAGGATTAATTTCTGATACCCACGGTTTTTTAGATGATGCGGTTTTTAAACACTTTGAGGCGGTAGATGAAATTTGGCATGCCGGAGATTTTGGACCCGATGTAGCCGAGCCTTTAGCAGCGTTTAAACCTTTGCGTGGTGTGTTCGGAAATATAGATGATGCTACAATCAGAGCGGAGTTCCCTGAGCAAAATCGATTTAGCTGCGAAAGTGTAGATGTATGGATGACGCATATTGGTGGCTATCCGGGTAGATATTCTTCTTTTGTGAAGCCGGAGATATACACTAACCCTCCTAAATTATTTATTGCCGGGCATTCGCATATTTTGAAAGTAATGTTCGATGAAAAGATTAAATGTTTGCATATAAACCCCGGTGCAGCGGGAAAACATGGTTGGCACAAGGTGAGAACCCTGATTAGATTTTGCATTACTGATGAAAATATTCATACCTTAGAGGTCATAGAGTTATCGGGTAGATAATGTAAAATGTACACTAAGTATGGTTTGTGGCGTTAAAACACTAGGACAATTTATTATAGAAAAACAGGCAGATTTTCCTTATGCCAAAGGTGAACTCTCCAGGCTGCTAAGAGACATTGGTATTGCCGCAAAAATCGTAAACCGGGAAATAAATAAGGCGGGTTTGGTTGATATTCTTGGTGATATTGGCACTACGAATATCCAGGGAGAGGAACAGAAAAAATTAGATGTTTATGCTGATAAGCAGTTCATTGCCGCACTAACCAGTGGTGGTGAATGCTGTATAGTGGCAACTGAAGAAGAAGACGAGATCATTCATATCGAATCGCCGGTTTCGCAGAATGCCAAATATATTGTTTGTATCGATCCATTAGATGGCTCCTCAAACACGGATGTGAATGTTGCAGTTGGTACTATTTTTTCTATTTACAGAAGGAAATCGCTTGAGGGGAGGGCCAGTTTGGAAGATGTATTGCAAAAAGGTACACAACAGGTTGCTGCCGGTTATATTATTTATGGCTCATCAACCATGCTGGTGTACACCACCGGAAAAGGTGTTAATGGTTTTACGTTAGACCCATCAATCGGAGAGTTTTGCCTTTCGCACCCGCAGATGAAAATACCAGAAACAGGTTATATGTATTCGTTAAACGAAGGTAATTATGTGCATTTTCCTGATGGTGTTAAAAAGTATATTAAATACTGCCAGGTAGAAGATGAGGCGACTAAACGGCCATACACATCACGTTACATCGGATCGATGGTAGGCGATATCCACCGGAATTTAATTAAAGGCGGGATTTATATTTACCCTACAACTTCACGTTCGCCAAATGGAAAATTAAGGTTGCTGTACGAATGCAATCCAATGGCTTTTATTATTGAGCAGGCTGGGGGCAAGGCCAGTACAGGTTTTGAGCGGATCCTCGAGATTAACCCAACTGAACTGCATCAAAGGGTGCCGATTTTTATCGGATCAAAAAAAATGGTCGAAAAAGCCGAAGAAATGATGTTGCTATACACGGCAAAATCGATCTCTGTGGAGGCTAAAGTAGATGCTAAACTGGAAGATTTAAACATTATCGGTGGATTGGATTAAAGCTGTGCTTTACTTCTTTCTACCTCAAAAAAAGTATCAATCGCTAAATTTTGCTTGTCTTGCGAAGCAAAAACAGCTAAACGGTCGCAACGCTCATTCTCCGGATGATCGTTGTGACCTTTAATCCAGATGAATTTAACTTTATGAAGTTTATATAATTCAAGGAATCGCATCCAAAGGTCTTTATTTTTTTTGTCTTTAAAACCTTTGCTTGCCCAGCCGAAAACCCATTTCTTTTCAACGGCATCTACTACATATTTCGAATCTGAATAAACGGTTACCTGCTGGTTCAAGCTTTTTAATGCCTCTAATCCTTTTATTACAGCCAACAATTCCATGCGGTTATTTGTGGTCATTCTAAAGCCGCCACTTAATTCTTTATAGTGTTGTCCTGCTCTTAAAATTGTACCCCAACCACCTGGTCCGGGGTTACCGCTAGCTGCTCCGTCTGTATAAATTTCGATCATAAACGCCGTAAAGTTATGTTTTTAGGTTCAAAATAGCTTGTTTTATCTGCTGCTGAATATTTTTTTCAATTTCAAATAATTGAATGTTAAGGAATTAAAAATTTGTTGTAAAAACATTGAAAAAAATATTTGCAAGGAATATTTAAAGTCGTACTTTTGTGACATCAAAAACACGGTGGTTGTAGCTCAGTTGGTTAGAGTATTGGTTTGTGGTGCCGAGGGTCGTGGGTTCGAGCCCCATCAGCCACCCAGAATTTTAAAGGTCTTAAATGTTAATTTAAGACCTTTTTTTTATGTCAAAATTTTTTAAGTTAGGGTAGCTTTGAATTCGGCCTAGCCCTTCTGAATAGTACAGTCTTTGTGGGAAAATGGGTTTTATAATCTCTTTTTTAATCTCAATAGTACCTAATAGTAAAATATGTCAATTTTGTGTTGACACTCGAAGGCTTTTCGTAGCATTGGCTTGATATCGACTTTGTATTGTCTTCGCTTTCCTTATAAAAATTTAATACCTAATAGTGATTAAAGGAACAGTGCGCATTATTATTTGGACTGTTACAGCAGGTTATAGTTTGTAATATATGCTTATGGCAAGATTAAGGCTTAGCAATAAACTCTCAAACAGTGGCATATTTAGCCGGGGCGACTCTATTTTTTGTTTCTTTTATAAAGCGCTAATTTCATTTTTTATACGGAAATCGAAGATTAACTCTGGGCACAAATACCCAGGCAAAGGGTATGCCCGTATTTGATCAATCGGCCCAGAAGATACTCAGTGCTTTATGATTATAGTATTGTAATTCAAGATGACAACCAAAGGTTGAATAAAAAAAATGAAAGTTTTGCTAAAAACAACATTCCATTTAATTAGATTTGGAATTTATCCTTAAAAAATACTTCCCTATTAGCAGTGAGTTAGTTTAATGCAAGAATCAATGACCCGTATTGTCCTATTTTTTATTTTTCTTTTAACTTCCATTAATGCCATTCAGGCTCAGGAGAGTTTCATTGGTGATATCAACTATCAACTGCTGGAAAAGTACGTTGACCTGGCCCTGAAAAACTACCCTAAGCGGAAAATGTACAAGTCCAGCGAACTGAGTGCAAAGGCAAAAATCGGTGTTGCAAAAGCAACCTATCTGGACGCTTTTACTGCATCGTATAATTATAGTCCCAACAACGCTTCCAGATACAACACCGCCAACCCCTACACCCTCAACGGGCTGCAGTTTGGGATTTATTTCAATCTCGGGATTTTATTCAGGACACCGTCCCTGGTACGTCAGGCGAAAGAAGAGCATAACGAGAAGTTTTATCAGGCCCAGGAATACGATATTCTGTTAAAATCTGAAGTTAAGAAAACCTATTTTGAATACCTCCGCGAGGCCGCTGATTTAAGGGTAAAGGCGCAGACCTATATAGACAATAAAGCATCAAGTGATGGCCTTAGATATAAATTTGAGAAAGGTGAGTCGACTTTGGACGATTATACCAAAGCTAAAACACTTACCTCTTATGCTAACTCGGAAAGACTGCTTGCAGAGCTCAATCTCTTAAAAGCCAAGGAATCGCTGGAGGCTTTGATTGGCGAAGTATTGGAAAATGTGAAATAAGACGGAATGAATATAAAAAGATCCTTAGATACAATAAAAAGATACAAGTGGATGATCATTATGATCTTCATTCTGACCATAATTATGGGTTTTTTCTTTCTCAGAAACCTTCCAAAAGATTATAAATCAGAAGCCAAACTTTCAACAGGCCTGCTCGATCCTTCCAGACAGCTGGCCCCGGATAATGCCAGTTATACCGGGCCTGATATCATCATTAAACTCAATCAGCAATTTTCAACCATCATGGACATCATGAGGATGCCCAAGAATATCAGCCTGCTTTCCTATAGACTCATACTGCATGATCTGAAAGACCAAAAGACTGCGTTCAAGCCATGGAGCGAAGCGCTTAAGGCATTAACAGGTTCCCAAAGGCAGGAGGCCATCGCCATGTATGAAGACCGTTTGAATAAACGGCAGGTACTTACACCCCTAGATAACGACAGGGTTAAGCTTTACCAAATAGTTACCTCGATGGGCTATGATGAGAAAAGCCTGAATAAAAAACTTGATATTAACCATGAGCAGAACAGCGACTTTATCTCTGTTGCATTTACCTCACAAAATACGCTGCTTTCGGTTTTTGTAGTAAATACCCTTTCAAAGGATTTTATCAATAATTACAGTTTGGAGCAGATCGGTAACAAAAACACCGCTATCGATGTACTGGATTCGTTGTTGAAAAAAAAGGAAGCTGTTATGAACGACAGGATCAGGCAGCTGAAAGACTATAAGATCAACAACGGCGTGTTGAACTTAGATAAACAGTCGCAGATCGTTTACCAGCAGATTACCGATAACGAGACCAGGAAAAATCAGGCTCTTATTGATAAACAGGCTGCCGAGGCCGCATTGAAAAGTGTTAATGAAAAATTGGCCAGCAGAACGAACGATAAGTACCTGGGAGCTGAAGTAATTGAAGATAACCGGGCCATTATTAATCTCAAAAATAAAATAGGGGCAGCAGAGGATAGTTACCTGAAGAACGGGTATAAAGCCTCTGATAAAAAGATAGTTGATTCATTACAGCTTCTGCTCAGCTCGAGGCTGCTCACATCAAATGACCAGTATGTAAGCGATCCGCTTATTGCAAAACAAAGCCTGGTTCAGCGACGTATTTCATTGGGAATAGAGATTGAACGGGCAACAGCAGGGATAGCCGATATTGAAAAGGAGCTGGCCAAGCTTAATACAAAATTTACCGGAATGGTTCCTTTTGATGCAGGGGTGCAAAACTATGAGCGCAATGCAGATGTGGCAACAAAAGAATATCTTGAAATTTTGGCAAGATACAACCAGACGAGTTTGGATAAAAATATCGGTTTACGCCTGCAATTGGTACAAGAGGGTATACCAACACTCCCAGAATCCTCAAAGAAGCTAATTTATATTGCCATGAGCGCTATTGCCAGTTTTGCAATCTGTTTTTGTACGTTGTTTTTGATATCCGTTTTAGATCATTCGGTTAATAATGGGGCTGAACTACACGCGGCGCTTGGTGCAAAGGTAATCGGCGAAGTAGATTTTATCAAAACCAGTGAGGACAAAATAGCCAGAATATGGGGAGATCAGCATCCAGGTGAGGAATTTGTGGTTTTTCGTAACCAGGTGCGTGCATTGCGTTTTGAACTCGATAATATGCTTTTCAACGAAGGAAAAAAGGTATTGGGAATAACGGGTAACAGACAGCCCGGGGTTTTTACAGTGTTAAATCTGGCCTATGCCTTTGCTTCTATGGGAAAAAATATTCTGTTGATCGGTGGTGGCGAACTGATACCAGCGCTTAAAAAACTAGACATTCCCACCAGCCAGTCAATCACCGCGATATTACAAGGTACAGCTATTACCCAAAACAAGCCTTTTTCTTTTGTAAACAATGATCTGGATGGACGCTCACTGCTTGAAGTGAAGGACAGGGCATCGCTCTCTGAAATCTTTGGCAGCATCAGAGAACGCTTTGATCTGACTATTATAAGCCTGGAACCATTAATAGAAGGTAATGATAACCGCGAATGGATGTCGTTTGTAGACCTGTATACAGCCATATTTACAGCTGGATCGCCTTTAGCCGAAGATCAAAAAACGGATCTGGTATTGCTTAAAGGAGATAAAAAGTTTGCCGGTTGGATAATAACCGGGGTAAAACAAAAATAGCAGTCCCAATGCTTGAAAAGTTAAATATATACATCGCAGGGCATAGAAAGAAGATCATTTTTTTTATCATTTCATTGTGCATTTCGGTATTGGTTGCAGGTTCTACCTATTCTTATGGACTTTTGGGGCCACTGTCGGTATTTGGTATTGCAGCAATGGGTATTTTCATGGTCAGTCTTTTCCGTAATCCCCGTACTGGGGTTTGGGTATATCTGGGTTATTGTTTTGTTCTGGGCTTTTTGGTAAAATATTTTCTAAATATTCCTGTTGGCCTTGCCCTGGATGGGATATTGGTGCTCACTTGGGTCAGCATACTGGTGAACATGAAAAACTTTGATTGGGGCAGGCTGAAAAATGAACATGTGCAGTTTTCCCTTATATGGTTTGCCATCAGTTTTTTGCAGCTTCTAAATCCATACGGAGGCAGTTTTGTAGGCTGGTTTAACGAACTCAGGTTTGTGGCCCTCAGCTGGCTACTGATAGCGCCATTCGTTTTTCTGTTGTTTAACAGGGTGGTTGATCTGAACCGCTTTATTATAATAGTATTGCTGTTTTCGCTTGTTGCTACCTTGTATGGAATGAAACAGCTTTACCTGGGGCTAACACAGGGCGAACAACTTTGGTTAAATGCTGGAAATGCCGGTACACATATTATTAATGGCAAGCTTAGGGTATTTTCGATGTATTCTGATGCTGGCCAGTTCGGTGCCTCTCAGGCAATTATGGCTGTTATTGCCTTAACACTGGCCGCAGGGCCTTTTAGTTTTACCAAAAAAATAATCTTTGCCTTCTTTTCAGTGGTCTTTCTTTATGGTATGGCGATATCCGGAACACGTGGCGCCCTTTTCGCATTGGCTTCCGGAATTTTTGCTGCTCTTTTTTTAAGCCGGAATTTTAAGGTATTGCTCGTGGGGCTGATTTTTTGCAGCGCAGGGTTTGGCCTTTTAAAATATACGAATGCCGGTGATCATATTTTCCAGGTAAACCGGTTAAGGAGCGCGCTAAACCCAAAGGATGCTTCACTGGCTGTTAGGCTTGATAATCAGCATAGGCTTAGCCAACTGCTCGAAGATCTGCCCTTTGGCGCAGGGCTTGGCATGAGTGGGATGAATGGAACTATTTATAATGCCGGTAAACCCATAGCCAGTATACCACCCGATAGTTACTGGGTTAAAGTTTGGGTGATGTATGGTGTAGTGGGCCTTACCATCTGGTTTGCCCTTACCTGTTACATCATCGGGAAATGTAGCGGGATAGCCTGGAAGATCCGGGATCCGAAATTAAGAGTAAAAATGATTGCGCTCACCTCAGGCACCGTAGCCTGTTTTATATGCAGTTACGGAAATGAGGTAATGAACGGGATGCCATCATCGGTAATTATGTTTATGTCTTGGTCTTTTATCTTTATCTCGCCAGGGCTTGATAAAGCGCAAACGCAACTGGAATCTGATGGAACTGATATATAAAATTATACACCTACTGCTCTGGATACTGGCTGTTTACCTTTCGTTTAATTGCATATATCTGGCTTTTTTTGCATTTGCAGGGCTTTTTCCACTGCCCGGTGCTGAAAGGAATTCCGTTAGCCATAAAAAAATTGCGGTGCTTTTTCCTGCTTACCGATCGGATGAGGTTATCATCGAAAGTGTTGTTGCGGCACTCCGCCATGATTATAAAGGAGAATTTAAAGTCATCGTAATTGCTGATGGGCTAATGGAGCAAACACATACACACCTTAAAGCACTTGGAGCCGAGGTAATTGAGGTGTTTTTTGAAAAAAGTACCAAGGGGAAAGCGCTATTGCATGCAATGGAAACCCTAAAAGAAGGCGGCTTTGATATCGCCTTTGTGCTTGATGTGGATAACCAGATGGGGACTGACTGCCTGCACTACATCAATAGTGCATTTCAACAGGGGAGTAAGGTTATCCAGTTGCACCGGACAGCAAAAAATCTGGATACCAGTTTTGCTTTTCTCGATGCCTGTAATGAAGAAGTAAATAACCAGATTTACCGCAAAGGACAGCGTGTGCTAGGCTTTTCGCCTGCGCTTATTGGTTCGGGAATTGCCTTTGATTATCAGTATCTTCACTCGTTATTGAAAAATATCGGTGAAACCTTGGGGGAGGATAAAAAAATGGATTTTTTAATTGCAACTGATGGGGTAGAAGTAGCTTATCTGAATGATGTTTTTGTTTATGATGAGAAGGTGGGCAACGCAAAAGCTTTTACCACGCAAAGAACCAGGTGGATTGCATCACAGATCGAATTCATCAGGGAATATGCCCTGGAAGGGGTAATAAAGTTATTTCAGGGGAATATCGGTTTTTTCAATAAAACATTACAGACACTTCTGATGCCACGGATACTATTATTAGGACTATTGTTTATCATGGCCATCCTATCGTTTTTTAATCCTTTGGGGCCGGGAAAAGGATTATGGCTGGCCTTGTTCATATCTATCTGCCTAACGCTCCTCATCTCGGTACCTGAGCGTTTTTACAGGGATAAAAGGCTTTACATTGCCCTACTGCAAATACCCAGGGCAATGATAGGAATGGTTATCGCCCTGTTCAGCATCGGTAAGGTCAGGAAATCAAATATGGCAACGCCACATGAACATAAACCTTTATCAAAAAATAAAATTTAAACCATGCCGATAACACTACTTTTAATTACCGGTATTATTGCCGGCATCTTTGGCTTCATTAAGGGAATGAAAACACCAAAAACATAATTCAATGTCTATTTTAAAGAACAGGGACATCATCATTGTAGGGCAACAGCCCTGGGATACAACTATTGGCAGTAATTGTAAAGACTTGGCCGTGGAGTTTAGTAAAAATAACCGTGTGTTGTATGTTAATGCCCCTTTAGACCGTAAAACCAGTTTGCTGCAACGCAGTGACGAAGGAGTGAAAAAAAGGCTTCGTATTATTGCCGGCCAGCACGAAGGCCTGGAGCAAATATCAGAAAACCTTTGGGTTTATTATCCCAATGTGCTGATAGAATCGGTAAACTGGGTAAGGTTCAGCAAGCTTTTCAGGTGGCTGAACAGACTCAACAACCGCAGATTTGCAGGATCAATCAGGAATGCGGCTGAGAAACTTGGATTTAAAAACTTCGTCCTGTTTAACGATAATGATATTTTTAGGAGTTTCCATTTAAAAGAACTTTTAAGCCCCGTTTCAAGCGTTTATTATTCAAGAGATAATGTGGTGGCTACCCCGTATTGGAAACGCCATGGCAGTTACATGGAACCAGAGCTGATTGCTAAAAGTGATTTGTGTGTGGCAAATTCGGTTTATTTGGCAGGCTATTGTAGAAAGTATAATCCCAATTCCTTTTATGTTGGGCAGGGTTGCGATTTGCTGCTTTTTAGCGAGGCTGAGACATTGGAGATTCCTGCTGATCTTTCATCTATTAAAAAGCCTGTTCTGGGATATGTTGGTGCGTTGCTGTCAATAAGGCTTGATGAAAACATTCTGCTGTACCTCGCCAGGAAAAGGCCGGACTGGAGTATTGTCCTTGTAGGTCCGCAGGATGATGATTTTAGCAGGAGCCAGCTCCATAATCTTGACAATGTTTTCTTTCTGGGGGCGAAAAATCCCGATGCCCTGGCTTCCTATATAAAAGGTTTTGATGTTTGCCTCAATCCACAGGTAATCAATCCGCTTACCATCGGAAACTATCCTCGTAAAATTGATGAATACCTCGCCATGGGAAAGCCGGTGCTGGCAACCAGAACGGAAGCAATGGATATATTTGCAGATCATGTTTATCTAGCTGAAACAAAGGAAGACTATTTGCTATTGGCGGAAAAAGCGCTTGCCGAGGACAATCTGTCTCTCGCCCGGGAGCGGATCAGGTTTGCCGGCACGCATACCTGGGAAGCCAATGTCAGGGAGATTTACAAAGCCATAATGGCCGTTGAAAATAAAATGTGAAAAGTAACCAGCAGTGCAAAAGATACAACTTTGATGATATTAGGTCTATCCAAAACGTAAATATTTAAATTATATATGCCATTAACCTCAATCATAACCGTTAATTTCCATCAGAACGAAGTTACCATAGCGTTGCTTCGGTCTATCGCCAGCGCTTATAATGGAGGAACTGTTGAGGTTTTACTGATAGATAATGGGGCAGAAAAAGACCAAAAGCATATATTTGAGCCATATTTTGAAAATATATGCTATATCCGCTCAAGCGAAAATCTGGGTTTTGCCGGTGGTAATAACTTAGGGATCGGCCGTGCTTCCGGAGATTATATACTATTATTGAACAACGATACCGAAATACCTGCAGGCTGCGTTGAAACCATGTATGCCGAACTGGAAGCTAACGAAAAAATCGGGCTGCTTTCCCCGTTATTACTTTATTTCGATCAAAAAGAGCTGGTTCAATATGCCGGTTTTACCCCCTTAAATTATATTACCGCCAGAAATGCCTTTATCGGACAGTTTGAGCAAAATCTTGGGCAGTTCCAGAAGAGTTACAAGACGGGCTTTTGTCATGGCGCGGCGGTGATGTGCCGCAGGGAAGATCTTATCAGGGCAGGACTGATGGACGAAAATTACTTTTTGTATTATGAAGAACTAGACTGGTGTGAAAAATTTATGCGTACCGGAAAAGAGATTTGGTTTACCGGAAAAACCCATGTATATCATAAGGAATCTGTCAGCGTAGGGAAGGAAAGTCCGATTAAGGTTTACTTTATGACTAGGAACAGGATGCTGTTTATTAGAAAAAATACAGGATGGCTTAATACCCTCTTGTTTTCATTATATTTTTGCCTTATTGCCATTCCCAAAACCGTATGGGATTATATTGCCAGCGGCCGTAAAGATCTGGTAAAATGGGTGCTGAGAGGACTTTGGTGGAATTTTACCCATAAACGCAGTAGCAGTGATCTGGGGATGGTACTACCCGGAAAGCGCTCATCTTAACCTTTTCCATGTTGCAGAAACAGCATATCTTCCCAGTAAAAAAAGCGATCTGAAGTATCCTATACCCTCACTTTTCCTGAATATTTTCCAGGTATAGCCGATTGCTTTGAGCTTGTTGGAAGAAACAGAGTTCTTTCTTACCCGGTAAAGGGCAAGTACTTCGTTAATGCCGTGGGCAGACCCGCACTTCTTTAATATTTTAAGCAGGAAAATCCAGTCTTCATGACCTGCTCGGCTAAATGTTTGCCCGCCAATGTCTTGCCTTAAGATCATAGATGTTGAAAATATAACTACGTTATGCGCAAGCAGTCTATTGTAGCTAAGGCTTTCAGGAACGGGGATCTTACCAGAGGTTACCACTCCCTGTTCGTTAATGCGTTTATAGGCACAAAATGTAATTGTTAAAAGCCCTTTTTCCATCTCACTTACCTGGCGCATAAGTTTTTCCTTAAACCAAATATCATCACTATCCAGAAAGGCGATATATTTTCCTTTTGCCGCTGACATGCCGATATTCCGTGCATTTGATACGCCACCGTTTTCTTTCAGCGATATCAGCCTTATACTTCCGTGCAGCCTGGCATATTCTTCAACTACAGCGCAGGTATTGTCGGTAGAGCTGTCGTCCACGATGATCATTTCCCAGTTCTTATATTCTTGTGCCACTACCGAATCAAGGGTTTCCCTTATAAAGGCGGCAGAATTATAGCAGGGGGTAACAATTGATACGAGTGGTTCCAAACTGATCTTTATTAATTTTTTTGATGTGACCAAAATAATTAAAATTTGTGATATTGCATTTTCGTGCTGATAATATTTAAATAAAAACCCTTACTTTAGGCCTGCTATTGATATGGACAGAAGACGTTTTGTAGTTAATTTGGTCTCCAATTTTTTCAGTGCGCTTTCCGGTGTAGGCATCTCTTTCTTTCTCACGCCTTATATAGTGGAGCACCTGGGAAGGGAAGCATATGGATTCTTTCCATTATCCAATAATTTTGTGATGTATGCAGGCATCGTCACCACCGCGCTAAACTCCATGTCCAGCCGTTACATCACCATTAGCCTGGAAAAAAAGGACATCAAAGAGGTTAATGTTTATTTCAATTCCATTCTGCTGGGTAACATTGCTATTTCATTGATCTTTATTGCATTGAGCGCGTTGTTTTGCTTGTTTATCAATCAGGTACTGGATATCCCGGGCGGGCTTTTTGAAGATGTGAGGCTGCTGTTTGTATTCATTTTCTTTAGTCTGGTGATCAATGTTTCCTCTGCTGTTTTTTCTGTAGCTGCATTTTCACTTAACAGGTTCGATAAACTTGCTTATATCAATATCATATCCAATGTGCTCAAGCTTGGTGCAGTGGTGGTACTATTTTACTTTTTTAAGCCGAAAATTTACTTTCTAGGGGTGGTTACAGCATTAACCGCAATATACATGCTTTATGCGAATTACAAACTGACCAGAAAACTTCTTCCTCAGGTAGTTATTGATAGGTCTTATTTTTCTTGGGATGCGCTTTACCTGGTTGCCAGCTTTGGCATGTGGAATTCTATTATTGCGCTTTCCAATGTAATCAATACGCAGTTGGATTTATTAATCGCAAATCATTTTTTTGGGGCTTCCGGCATGGGGTTTCTCTCGCTGACTAAATTCATACCCAATGCAATTTATATCCTGCTGGGTATTGTTGTACCTATATTTCTGCCTGAAATGCTGAAAGCTTATGCCCAGGAAGATATGGCGAAGCTCAAGAGAACCCTCGATCTATCCTTTAAGGCAATATTTCTGGTTGTGCTTTTGCCATTGGCTGTTTTTTTTGTTTATGGGGGAGATTTTTTTCGGTTGTGGCTACCTACCCAGGATTCGGAGGCTTTGCATCTGCTGTCGGTTATTACGCTGTTACCTTTTATCGTTCATGGAACAGTTGAGACGGTTCATCATGTTTTTGTAATTACTAATAAACTCAAAGTTGCCTCGATCTGGGGTATTTTTATTTCAGTGTTGAATTTTATACTGGTAATTCTGCTCTGCCTCTATAGTCACTTAGGGATTTTTGCCATACCACTTGCCGCGGCGATTAGCGGGGTATTCAGCCACCTCACCTTTACGCCGCTTTACGCGGCCTACTGCCTGAAGGAGAAAAAAAGTTATTTTTTTTTGAAAATTGTTAAAGGGCTTATTGGTTTTGCGATACTCGTTGCGGTGACCTACGGCTGGAAAAAGGCAAATCTGATTGAGGTGAGCTCCTGGCTAACTTTTATTCTAAACTGTATGATCATTGGTGTATTCCTGCTCATCATTACCCTGCCAGTACAATTTAACCGTTCTACCTTGATTGAAGGTTATAAAAAGATTTTCAAAAAATTGAAGTTATGATACCTAAAATAATCCATTATTGTTGGTTTGGTAAAGGGGAGATGTCTGAACTTGCGCAAAGATGTCTGGCCTCCTGGAAGAAGTATCTGCCCGGCTATCGTATTGTAGAATGGAGTGAAGAGAATTTTGATGTAGACATGTATCCTTACAGTTCAGAGGCATACCGTGAGCGTAAGTTTGCATTTGTGTCGGATGTTTGCCGCTTATATGCATTGAAAAATACAGGGGGTATTTATCTGGATACCGACGTGGAATTGCTCAAGCCACTGGATGAGGATATGCTCGATAGGACCGCCTTTACCGGATTTGAAGGTAACCTGTTACTTTCATCAGCAATTATGGGAAGCGTTCCAGATAGCGCGTGGATCAACGATTTAATGGGTTATTATAAAAACAGGAGCTTTTATCTGGAAAATGGAAAGCTGGATATCAGGCCAAATACAGAAAGCATCACCGCATTTATGAAAGAGAAAAAAAGACTGCTTTTAAATAATTCATATCAGCAGCTCGATGGTTATTGTACTGTTTATCCAAGCGATTTTTTTAGTCCCAAAAGCTGGAAAACCCTGAAAATTAACATCACCGAAAATACCTACAGTATACATCATTTCGCCGCCTCGTGGATTTCGAATTCGGAATATAGCCTAATAGGTAAACTATCCAACCGCTTACTTGGAAAAAGGGCATCCGATTTTCTGTCCAAAATATACAGAAAGATCCGCAAGTGAAAGCCAATCTGGTGCCTGGGGTCTATACCTGAATCTTATCTGGGCTCCATAACCATATTTTTGGTAGCTGAGATACGGATTGGAATATTTTCTTACTTAGGATTTCTGATGGCTATTTCTGCGTTTAATTCGTTTAATACCTGGTTAAGTACCTTGTTTACTTCAGCAATCATCCCATCTAATTCGGGCTTAGTGATATCTTCTTCGCCCACAGCCTCAATTTTCCTTATCGTATGCTGAAGTGGTGCTATTGCAAGATGGTCAATGGTTGATTTGAGTTTATGGGCCAGTTTGGAAACCCGCTCAAGATCACTGTCGCTGTATGCCTGGTTTAGCTCTTCCAGCGTGCCCGGTATCTGTCCGCAGAACATCTCCATCATTTTCGTCACGAAATCCTCGCGGCCCTTGCTAATTACGCGCAGCCCGTCCAGGTTATATAAGGGTTGGTCGGGTTCAGTTAGGGTAATTGGATCAGGTTGTTTCCGGATCCAGTCACCGATCACACTGATGAGTAGCTCCTCATTGATAGGTTTGGTGATGTAATCATCCATCCCTGCGCCGATACATTTCTCCCTTTCTCCTTCGATAGCCGAAGCGGTTAGTGCAATAATTACTCCGTTGTATCCGCGTTTTCGAAGGGTTTTGGTCGTATCATATCCATTGAGCAAGGGCATCTGAATATCCATAAGAATGATGTCGTATTCTTCTTCTTCGAGCATCTCAAGTGCTATTTTACCATTTTCGGCAATCATCACCTGAGGACCATAGCCCAGTAAAATGGTACTGGCTACCAGCCTGTTCATCTCATTGTCATCGACAATGAGGATTTTGCGCCCGGCAAATAAATCCTCATCGTGGATAATTTTTGCCTCTGCTGGCAGATCAGCCGTTTGCCCTTTTTGTAGTTTGATTACAAAAGAAATCTCCGAGCCGACATTTTTCTCGCTTTTAACCTTAAAATAACCACCCATTTGCGCTACCAGCTTTTGTGAGATACTCATACCCAATCCCGTTCCGCCATATTTTCGTGTTACCGATTCATACTCCTGACTGAAGTTGTCAAAAAGGCGGCCCAAAAATTCAGGATCCATTCCAATCCCGGTATCTTTCACCAAAACTTCTATCTCCTGATAATCATCAGTGTCTTCCAAAACAATAGCGGTTAACATTACGGATCCTTTTTCCGTAAATTTTATGGCGTTGGTCATCAAGTTCAACACCACTTGAGTGATCCTGTAAGGGTCACCGATTAGTATAGCAGCTATTTTCTTGTCTGCTGGCGGAAAATAATTTATTTCCAGCCCGCGCTTTAGGGCTTTATGTGTAATCACCTGCATAACCTCAGTAAATACCATACCTAAGCTGAAGCCAATATGTTCCAGATTAACCTGCCCGGCATCAATTTTGGAAAGGTCTAAAATGTCATCAATGATCACCAAAAGATTTTTTGAAGCCGTCTGCACCGTCTGGAGAAAATAATCCTGTTCGTCGGTCAACGTTGTTTTGGAAAGCAGGCCGGTCATGCTGATGATGGCATTCATCGGCGTCCTGATTTCATGGCTCATATTAGCCAGGAACATCGCTTTGATGCCAGCCATACGCTCTGCATCTTTTTTTGCCGTGATCAATTCCTGCTCAAAGCTTTTGTGTTCACTAACGTCAAAGCATATACTTGCCCAGCCAATATACTCATTATCTTTACTGTAATTTACCGTACGGCCTGCCAGCCACAACTTTTGGATGCCCTGTGCATCGGTGAATACAATTTCATGAAGTCCGGAATCCGTTTCACCCGGTAGTTCCCGCGCATAATCCTTTGAGAAAAAAACATTATCGAACAGCAGATCGGGCATCTGATTGTTTATCATAGACAGATCATAACCAGACATAGCACTAAACCTTTCATTAGCATAACGTATCCTTCCTTCGGTGCCCATTTCTATAAATCCAAAACCCATTTCACCAATAAACTTTTCGAAATGAGGTGTGTTAGGTAGTAGAGGCATATGTGGCCGCCCGCTATTATTCGATGACGGGATAATTAGAATATCATCTCCATTTGGTATTTCAGTATCATTTTGGACCAATTCTTTACCTGTAAAGAAAAACAAGTCTTTTTCTCCTGACTTTTCCCAGCTTCCATATACCTTTCCGTTTGCCCGCTTTGGTCTGATGAAAGTATTCACACCGAGCTTTGGCTGCCCGTTGGCGGATAGCGCTGAAGAGTCAAAATGATCCAAGAGATTTTCGCCAGGATAATCCGAGCAAATTCTTTTCAGTTGATCCCCAATATTCAAGATCTTCAGATCTTTATCCAAAAGGAGAAAATAGGGGAAAAGCCTATTGAGTTGTGTGACATCAAAGGATAAAAAAAAGGTGTTCATCAAGGTAGATTAAATATAAGCTAATTTATAAAAAAATAACTGTTGAATATACTTGATACAAATTTTACACCTTTGGCAGGCATTCAACGCATTACCAATGAAAATCAGGCTCCCCATATCAGGGATTTTTGCGGTTATTCTTGGCGATGTTGTCAATTGCGATAATAATCCATCTCGAATAGCATCTGATCCGGTTAAGTATATGCCGGTTGGATGGGTTAGGCCATGTACTTCATTAATAGGTGTAGGTATATTCTGATATAGCGCTGCTGAGGGCTATCAGAAGTGGCCTGCCGATATCAGCAGGCCATCTTTTAGTTTGTTTATCTTGATCGATTCTTTGTTGATTTTACACAACCTTATGGAAAATAATGCTGAAGTAATGTCTTTTTTTTCTATAATTGTACAACGACATTGATATCATCAAACCCAGAATACAGTCTTTAACTTCTGTTTTTTGTTTTGATGGTTAAAATTTGGTGGAATGATAAAGGCAAAGGTATTTTGAAGCAAGGGTGCTTACCGTTATCTTTTCCCGAGCCGGTTTTTACAGAATATCAATACGCCATAATACATTTCTATAATGACCCAGACCAATAATACCAAAACTCGTTTACTTTTAGTTGAAGATGACGAATTTATGCAGGCCATACTCGAGGAGATTCTCTCGGAGAACTATCAGATTGATATAATGCCCGATGGGTTAAGTGCATTGGCATTTCTGCAAAGTGGTAACATTCCGGATCTGATCATATCTGACCTGAATACGCCGAATATGACCGGGCTCGAATTAATTGAGCAATTAAAACTGAGTGACTTTTTCCATTCTCTGCCGATCATGATCCTTTCAGGAGAGGAGAGTTCGGATAAACGCATTAAATGCCTTGATGCAGGTGCAGATGATTTTGTAATCAAACCATTTAATCCGGCAGAACTCGAGGCAAGGATTAAAATGGTATTGAGACGAGCTGGTAAACGTTTATAATAATGGAAAATTTTGGGACAGTGGAACCGATGGATAATCCGATCATAGCCCTGGTAGGCTTTGAAGTAGATTATCAACACCTTGATTTCGTATCTTGCAATTTTGAGAATATGGAGATCGTCCATTTCGAAAATGGGTTGGAGCTAGTGCAGGACTGGGCCGAAAAGAAACTCAATATTGCAGCTATCATCTCCAACAGCGAAATCCTATCCAACGGAGGACTTTCTCTGCTCGAAACCTTAAAAAGGCGACAGATGCCTATGGTTCCCTTTTTTTTGGTGGTGAGTTATTTCAATCCTAATTTAACACTTCTAGCCTTATCTTCGGGTGTTGCCGATGTTTTCAGGCTGCCTATAGAAAAGGAACGCCTGGAAAAACGGATACTTTTCCTTGTACACAACTGGGCTTCACTTAACCGGCAGGTAAAAACGGTTAGTAGGCCTGTTTATCATATCGGAATCGCTAAACGCCTGTTTGATCTATTTTTTGCAGGATTTGCCCTGATTTTACTATTTCCACTTTTTGTGCTGGTTTCAATTTCGATATGGGCAGAGTCCAGGGGGCCTGTATTCTATTATTCGCTTAGGACCGGGACGGGTTTCAGGATATTCCGCTTTTATAAATTCAGATCGATGTATGTAAATGCCGATCAGAAAGTTAAAGATCTGATGCACCTGAATCAATACGGGGCAGATCAGGAAAAAAAAAATCCTACCGCAGCGACGGGGCTCTGCAGTTCGTGCATGGCGTTGGGGAAATGCCAATACCCGGTGTATGCCGATGGGGCACAATGGTGTGAGAAAGATGATGTTTATATGAGCTCGGTAAAAAGTGGCTCTGCTTTTTTTAAGATAGCCAATGATCCCCGGGTAACCAAGGTGGGGAATTTTATCCGCAATACGAGCATAGATGAACTGCCACAGCTTTGGAACGTAATAAAGGGCGATATGAGCATTGTAGGCAACAGGCCATTGCCGATTTATGAGGCCGAGAAACTTACCACAGATAAATATGTGCTAAGATTTGCCGCCCCGGCCGGGATAACCGGTTTATGGCAGGTTGAAAAGCGCGGCAGGAGAGAAATGAGTGAAGAAGAACGGTTGATACTCGATAATACTTATGCTTCAAAACAAAGTTTTTGGAACGATATCAGGCTTATTTTAAAAACCATACCCGCACTTTTTCAGAAAGAAAATGTATAGTGTACGCGGCGCCAGATGGTGAACATGCAAACCCTCACCAGAAAGCAAAATCAAATATAGCATAACAGCAATTTTTTTTGCAATATTTAAAACTGCCTGTTAATTCGTAACAGCGGACAAAAGGAATTAATGATATAAGCACTCGGGAAACCAGCTGCTAACCCGGATAACTTTATGCGCTCAATGAGCGGTTGCTGAATAAATACATTGTAAATGCAAGAAGACCTAACAACAGGCACAAGGAGATCCTATTTCCATGATATTATTGGGAATGGTCGTGAAGATGATTTTGATCGGGTGAATGAAATGGCCTCATTGATCTGTGAAAGCCGGATTTCCGTAATTTCTTTCTCAGATGGAACCGGACTGCATCATAAGGCAGTTATTGGCCTAAGCACCAGTGAAGTGCAGGCTGTTTTGCCCTTATGTGCATATCCCCTGAATACTAATGAAACCTATATCGTAGCAGATATTCTTTCAGACAAGCGTTTTGAGAATTATCATGAAATGGGGGATGGGATGAAGATAAGATTTTATGTTGGATATCCCCTTAAAGATATAAATGGGACTGTTGTAGGCGTGTTATCGGTGATGGATACTATACGAAAAGAAATCACAGCCGTACAGCAGAGGCTACTTTCACTGCTTGTCGGAGACATCGAGTTCCTGATTCGTGGAAGAATCAAAAAGGCGGAAAACAGAAATATCAGCCTGCTTTTTGAACATTCGGATGACCTGATCTGTATCCTGGATAAGGACTTGAAATTTAAACGGATGAATCCATGTTTTGCTACAAAATTTGGCTGGTCCGAAAAGGAATTAAAGCTAAAAACGATTCTGGATATTGTTCCTGCTGATGGACTTGAGGAAGCCAGGCAGATTTGGCAGGAACTTAAAAACAGTGAAAAGCAGGAGGACCCCACCCACCAGATAGCGGTAAAGGGGGGTGGATATAAGATGATAGAGTGGACAGCTACATTTGAGGAAATGGGCGGTGACGTATTTGCAATCGGTAGGGATGTAACCGCTGAAATGGAAAAAAACCAGGCTTTAAAGGTTAGTGAACAAAAATTTAAGGCGTTTTTTGAAAGCTCTCAGGGCCTAATGTTCACACACGATGCCAATGGAAACCTAATATCCTTAAACCCATCTGGCGCAAAATCGCTGGGTTACCGTAGAACGGAACTGGTTAAAAAAAGTCTTTTCGACATCATTCCTCAGGAGAGGCACACAAATTTACACCAGTATCTGTTCGATATAGTTGAGAATGGCCATTCAACAGGGCACATGATCGTTAGGCGAAAATCAGGCGAGGAGCGGTTATGGCTGTATTCTAATACTCTGCAAAAAGACCTTCAGGGTGAGCCTTATGTAGTGGGTAATGCGGTGGATATTACTGACCAGAAAAAGCTGGAGATGGACCTAATCCATATCAGAGACCTGCTTGAGGAGACCAGTGGTATGGCGAAAATAGGGGGATGGGAACTGAATGTCGGTGAACAAAAGCTTCATTGGTCAAAGATAACACGCGAAATCCATGCCGTTCCAGACGGATTTGTTCCTACTGTTGAGAATGCAATGGCTTTTTACAGGGCAGAAGCCGACAGAGATAGAATTTTGAAAGCCGTTGATGATTGTCTGCGTACAGGACGGGAATGGGATGAGGAGCTTCAGATTACTGACTTCAAGGGACGAGAAATTTGGATAAGGTCTATAGGAAAGGCGGAAATGTTAAATCAGGTACCAATAAGGATATATGGTACAATGCAGGATATCGATGAGCAGAAACGTACACAGCTTGCGGTCATCGAATCTAAAAAACTCCTCGATGAGGTGCTCTCAGCGGCTACAGGGGTGAGCATCATTGCAACTGATCTGGATGGGACAATCACAGTATTTAACAAAGGGTCTGAGCACCTGCTTGGATATATGGCTGAAGAAATGGTAGGAAAACAAACACCCATCATGTTTCATGACCAGGAGGAAGTTTCAGAAATTTGTGCAGATTTTAGCTCTTTGACTGGAATTGAAGTTACCGGATTTGGTTTTTATGCCCAATGTGCGGATAGTTCGGAAAGGGAGAGGATTTTCACCTTTATCACAAAAGCTTCCAAACGAGTGAGGGTATTGCTTTCCATTACTTCTATAAAAGGGAGTGATGGAAATACAATCGGTTACCTGGGCATTTCGATTGATGTTACGCAGAAAGAGGCGATCCAGCGTGAACTTGCCCTTGAAAAGGCGCTATTGATTGCCTTCATCGAAAATGCCCCCGCATCGGTGGCGATGGTTGATAACGATATGAAGTTTTTGATTGCGAGCAGGACATGGATAAAAGACTATACCCAAATCGAGGGCAATATAAGAGGGATGTCTTATTATGATTTGTTCCCCAATCTTTCAAAAGAGCGGAAAACGGTGCACAAACAGGTACTAAGTGGCCTCACAGTTAAAAAGGAAGAAGATGTTTATATCAACTCTAAAAATAACGAATTACACCATATCGCCTGGGAAATGACCCCATGGTTCACTGCTGATCAATCTATCGGTGGAATGATGATTTTTACGCACGATATTTCTGCAAGCGTTCAGCACCGTCAGGAGCTCACGGCGGCAAAATTGCGTGCTGATATTGCGAACTTTGCAAAATCTGAATTCCTGGCAAATATGAGCCATGAGATCAGAACCCCGCTTAACGGGGTGATCGGATTTACCGATCTGGTATTGAAAACGCAATTAAACAGTACCCAGCACCAGTACCTTAAAATTGTTCAACAATCAGCCAATGCCCTGTTGGGAATTATCAATGATATCCTTGATTTCTCAAAAATCGAGGCGGGTAAATTTGAACTCGATATCGATAAGTGCGATCTGTATGACCTTGCCTGGCAGGCCAGTGATATCACCAATTACCAGATCCATACCAAAAACCTAGAGATGCTACTGAATCTCCAACCAGCTCTCCCGAGGTTTATATGGGCAGATGCCATGCGGCTGAAACAGGTGCTGATTAATCTGCTGGGGAACGCGGCAAAATTTACAGCAGAAGGGGAAATAGAGCTTAAAATTGAATCATTGCATAGTGAAGAGAATAATCACCTGCTAAGGTTCTCTGTTAGGGATACAGGAATAGGGATTGCCAAAACCAAGCAGGTGAAAATCTTTGAGGCATTCTCACAGGAAGATTCCTCAACGACAAAGAAATACGGCGGGACAGGGTTAGGACTGCCCATTTCCAATAAGCTGTTGAATATGATGGATAGCCAGCTTCAACTTGTGAGCGAGCCCGGCAAGGGAAGTACCTTTTACTTTGATGTAAACCTGCGGTCTGAACAGGGAAACCAGATTGAATTGATGGAAATGGAAAGCATCAACAAAGTTCTGATCGTAGATGATAATGACAATAACAGGCAGATATTGACCAATATGCTTGCACTTAAAAATATTTCTTCCAGCCATGCGAAGAATGGCTTTGAAGCACTTCATCTGCTTGCAGACGGACAGGTTTATGATGCTGTTTTACTTGACTATCACATGGAATATATGGATGGATTGGAAACGGCGGCCAAGATCCGGGAAAATTTTCCATCTGAGGCGGGGGAGATCCCATTGATTCTGATGCATAGCTCATCGGATGATGGAACGATTATCAAAGCCAGTAATGATCTCCATATCCATAACAGGTTACTCAAACCGATCAAAATGAACGATCTTTACCTTGCCCTTACCAGGATAAGGACACGGGAGGAACCCCATCAGAACCGGCAGCATTCCACCTTTCCTGTCGCAAGGGAAAGCCAGGCATACAAGTTCTTAATCATTGAAGACAATGAGGTAAACAGGTTTCTTACCCGTTCTCTGCTGGAAAAAATAAACTCCAAAAATGTTATAAAAGAGGCAGAAAACGGAGTTTTGGGTGCCAGACTTTTTCAGAATGAAGCTTTTGACCTTGTTTTCATGGATATACAAATGCCTGAAATGAATGGATATGAATGTGCCAGAAAAATAAGGTCGCAGGAGAAAGGTACAAGGGTTCCCATTATTGCCCTGACGGCAGCTAACGTGATGGGTGAAAGGGAAAAAAGTATTGAGGCAGGAATGGATGATTTTATTACTAAACCGGTTTTGAAACAAAATATTGCGGAAATACTTGATAAATGGTTGTCGAGCACCAAGGAGCCTTTTTCAGATAAGGCAGCAGGCCGATCACATTTTGACATCAGCAGGCTAGCATTATATTTTAATGGCGATAATTTAAAAATGCGCAAGATTATTGGTATAACCATAGATCAGCTACTTGCCGCCCTCCGTGAGCTTGACAGGGAGATTCGGCCTGCAGACTATGAGATGGTGGTTTCGCTGGCGCACAAGCTTTATGGGATGTCGAGTTCCGCCGGGTTAGAAAATCTAGTCATCATCAGTGCTAAACTTCAGGTTATTCCTGATTCCGATTTTGCTGCGTTCTCGCAAGCTGTCGCGGAATTAAGGGACGTAATTGCTTCCACTATTCCCGTACTGGAAATGTATGTCAGTTAGTATAGGATATGTTTTCGTACATGGAATCAGCAAAACATACTATAGGAAGCGATGGAGTTAGCGGAATGATCTAAAGCTTAAGTTTAGTTGGCTTGAGAGACCTTTTTGCATCCCTCAGCGCCGTTGAATAGAGCCAATAAAGGGCGATTTATGTTTTGAGCCCTGTAAGGGCACCCTGACGGTGTACGTAAGTAAAAGCTGGTTTTAGTTTAAAAACACATTTGGGCAAAAGATAATTTTCTATCCTGGATAATTAATAAATACCAGGGTTAAATCTAATGGCAAATTTAGTCTGGGATATCGCTTTTTTTCCGTCTCAGGATCCGATACATCTGAGGCGAAACCCTCATGCTTTTCTTAAATAGCCTTGAAAAGTGGAAGGCATCTTCATAGCCTAATCCACTGGCAATGTCGCGGATTTTTATTTCAGTACTATTTAGCTGTGCACATGCTTTCCTAACTTTGAGGTGGATAAAATAGTCCATGGGCGGCATTCCCGTCGATTTTTTGAAAAGGCTGGAAAAATAAGAGACCGATAATTGATTGTATTCAGCGAAATGTTCAACAGAAACTTTTTTGGATAATCCATGCTGCATGTAGTTGATGGTTTTTTTAATCATGTCCCGCTCATCCTGAGCTTTAGTGTCAGTATGTTTTTCAGGATAAAAGAAGGTCGCTAAAAAATGATAAAGGCATAAATTAACATTATTTAAATTTTCCCTGCCATACCCCAATTGAAGGTTTTCATACATCGATTCCCAAATCTGGATTCCTTTTTCATTAAGGTGAATCGGTTTGGCACCGTCATAAAGACCTAAATTAAAACCCTCATTAAATCCCTTTAAATTCTCACCGCAAAAGTGAACCCAATAAATCGACCAGGGATCGTCCTCATCTGCACCATAACTCATTCTGGCTTTTGTGGTTGGCACAATAATGAACTCATTGGCGGATACCTCCATTTTATGACCATCAATGGAAAACCAACCTTTTCCCCTCAGGCAGTAGATAAGTATATTTTCGCTGCATCCATCCGGCCGTTCGCGGTAATGAAATGTTGCATTTGGAAAATAACCCATTGAAGTTATATAGAGCTGGCTCATGATTACATTACTGTCTGCTGCCGCTTTCCAGGCCGACTCAGGAACGTAAATGTGTTTTTCACCCTGAAACCCATCTTTTCTTTTCATTTTCTATCTGGTTAGCAAACTGTAAATATAAAAAAATAAAGAACGGAATTGTATTTTCAATCCCTGTTAAATAGTTGAATAGTCCATCATAATAGATGAATATACTATTTCAGTCTACTCACAATAGCATTAGTTTTGATTATATAAAGCAAATCAAACAGATTTCAGTTTTTCATAATGTAAACCGGAGATCAGGATAAGTTTTACTAACCAAATAATCTCAAATAAAGTATGAGCCAAACTCTACAAAAAAAATGTAAGCATCTTTATGGGCTGGTGTTTTTGCTACTTTTATTTATAGGCAATTCGTCCGACGCTCAAAGCCAGGTCAAAAAAACAATCACAGGTAAGGTAACTGATTCACTAGGTGTTGGCTTACCGGGTGTTGTAGTCGCAGCAGTTAATCAGGCAAATGTGGGGACACAAACTGATAATAACGGTAAGTTCGTTTTGGATGTCAGTCCGGGACAACTGATCAGATTTTCTTTTGTGGGCTATAAAGAACAACGTGTTACTGTTGGCGAAAACGCTGTAATCAACATTAAACTAATTGAGGATAATATTCTCGCTGATGAAGTTGTAATTACAGCCCTGGGGCAACGTCAAAGGAAGGAAGCCCTGGTCGGATCGGTAACAACTGTTAAAGTAGCCAACCTTAAAATTCCCTCAAGTAATTTAACAAATGCACTATCCGGGCAAATTGCAGGTGTAATTGGCTACCAGCGCAGTGGCCAGCCCGGGCAAGACAACTCTCAGTTTTTTATTCGCGGGGTAACTACTTTTGGTTACAAACAGGATCCACTTATACTGATCGACAACGTGGAACTGACTTCGTCTGATCTGGCCCGTTTGCAGGTAGACGATATCGAAAGTTTCTCTATTTTAAAAGATGCAAGTGCGACGGCCCTGTATGGAGCACGTGGCGCAAATGGTGTAATTCTGGTTTCTACAAAATCAGGAAAGGTTGGGCAGGCAAAAATTAGTTTCCGTTTGGAGCAATCAGCCAGTCAATCTACTCAAAATCTTGAGCTTGCAGATCCTATTACCTATATGAAGCTCTTTAATGAAGCAGCCATCGGACGGAATATGGATCCGGTATTCAATCAAAATAAAATCAACAATACGATCAATACCGTTAACCGTTCACAGGGATATAATGAATATGTTTATCCCGCAGTAGACTGGCTTGATATGCTTTTCAAAAAGCGTACATCTACCCAAAGGGCCAATCTTGGGATAAGCGGCGGAGGGGGAGTAGCCCGATATTACGTGGCCGGTTCCTATAACCTGGATAACGGCGTGTTGAAAGAGGATGAACGAAATAACAATGATAATAATATTAAATTCCGCAATTACCAGCTGCGATCGAACGTAAATATAGATTTGACCAAAACTACCGAAATGGTTGTGCGCCTTTCAGGTAATTTCAGTGAATATAACGGTCCTATTGCCTCGGACGGCGGTTTCTCTACTGACCTATATAACGCCGTCGTACATACCAGTCCGGTGTTGTTTCCAGCTTATTTTCCAGCTGATCAGGCAAATCAGAATGCCCAGCACATTCTCTTTGGTAATACGGTAGGCAATGCTGCTAATGATATACGGAATGTAAACCCTTATGCAGCCATGTTGATGGGACATAAAAATTCATCAGAATCCAGGATGTCGGCTCAGTTTGAAGTGAACCAAAAACTGGATTTTTTAACAGAAGGGCTTACTTTTCGGTCGATATTTAGTACCAATAGGTATTCGTATTTTGATTCATCAATGGCTTATTCACCTTTCTACTACAATGTGAGTTCCTATGACAGGCAATCCAATCAATATACACTTAACTGGTTAAATCCTTCGGTAACGGCACCATTAAACGTTGCCCGCGAATACTTAACTTACTATCCAGGTTCTCCAACAGTAAATACATTTCTATATGCCCAGGCATCGATGAATTATGACAGGACTTTTGGAAGTCATACTGTAAGTGGAACATTAATCGGAACTGCGCAGCAGACCCGTTATAATAATGCAAGAGATCCGAAAAATAACCAGCCTACTTTACAATATTCATTGCCTTATCGCAATATCGGTTTAGCTGGCCGTTTAACTTATTCCTACAAAAACCGTTATTTCTTAGAAACCAATTTTGGCTACAACGGCTCGGAAAGGTTTTCAGAGAATCACCGCTTCGGTTTCTTCCCGACAATTGGCGGTGGATGGATCGTTTCAAATGAAGCGTTCTGGAAGGGCGGAATCGCCAACGTTGTTAACCGCTTAAAACTGCGCGGTAGTTTTGGTATTGTAGGTAATGATGCCATTGGATCGCAGCGTTTCTTTTATAAATCAGATGTTAATCTGAATGGTGGAGGAAATTATGCACAGTTCGGTTTTAATGGTGCATCAGAGCGTCAGGGTGTATATATCAACAGTTACGAAAATACCAACATCACCTGGGAAACTTCTCAGCAGACGAATATCGCTTTAGAAGCAACACTATTCAAAAATTTAAGTTTAATCGCCGAAGTGTATAATAACTATAGATATGATATTTATATGCCAAGGAGAAACGTTCCATCTACTTTAGGTTTGGAAGCAATTGATCCTAATACCAATCTGCCGGATATAGGAGCCAACATTGGAATTGCCCGTTCCAGAGGTATGGATTTGTCTTTGGATTATAAATTCAATGCCAATGATTTCTCTTTTGCTGTACGTGGAAACATGACTTTTGCAAAAAATAAATATGTCAACTTTGAAGAGCCACAATGGGCTGAAGCCTATCGCTATACTACCGGTCAGGCAATTTCCAGAAACTATGGGTATATCGCTGAAAGATTGTTCGTAGATGATAAGGAAGTAGCAAACTCTCCATCTCAAATTTTTTCAACAGGTGGTAAAGCACCAAGAGGCGGAGATATTAAGTATAAAGATCTGAATAACGATGGTAAAATTGATGATGCGGATAAGGCGTATATCGGTTTTCCTCAATCTCCGGAATTGGTTTATGGCTTCGGCTTTAGTTCTTCTTATAAAGGCTTCGATCTATCGGCATTTGTTACAGGTCAGGGCCGAATGACGTTCTTTATCAAACCGGAAAAAATTAGTCCTTTCGTTCCTATTGATGAGCGAAGAAAAGTTAATCCTTTTGACGGTGGTGATGGTGACTTTTTTGGAAACACACAATTATTACAGGAATTTGCCAATAATCACTGGTCACCAGAAAACCAGAACTTATACGCCTTATATCCACGCTTATCGGTAACTAAAGAAGATTTAGAAAATAACCGACAAACCAGTACCTGGTGGATGAGAGATGGTAGCCTGGTTAGGTTGAAGTCGGTAGAAATTGGCTATACACTACCTCAGCGAATTTCTAATAAAATTAAACTAAGCTCAGCACGCTTGTATTTTAACGGTTTAAATCTATTAACATGGTCTCCATTCAAAATGTGGGATCCTGAACAGGGTGGTAATGGTTTTGCCTACCCGATCCAAAAAGTATTCAATGTTGGTTTAAACATAACATTATAATGAAAACACTAAAAAAATATTCAGTATATATCTGTACGGTGGTACTCTTATGTTCATTTTATTCTTGTAAAAAGTATCTTGACATCACCCCTGAAAATCTGGGTACGCTGGATTATGCATTCAGAAATAGAAATGAGGCAGAAAATTATCTTTACGGTTGTTATGCATACCTGCAAAGATCAACTGATGTAGCAAGTAATCCTGGTTTTACAACATCCGGAGAATTGATTTATTCTAATACTTTGGATAATTACCTGGGATTTAACCGCACTGGTTTTAACTTATTACGGGGTACACAGAACACCGCAAATCCAGGCTTGAATGCATGGGACGGTAATGAAGGGAGTTATAGTTTCTTTCGTTCAATAAGGCTTTGCAATATCATGCTCGAAAATATAGATAAACCTATAGACTTATCTGCAAGCGATAAAAAAAGGTGGATTGCAGAAACTAAATTCCTGAAGGCATACTATCATTATGTGCTCTTTAAAATGTACGGACCTATTCCATTAATCAAAGATAATCTGTCTATTTCTGCCAGTACAGACGAGGTTCGTATAAAAAGGTCTACGGTTGATGAATCAGTCGATTATATTGTTTCACTTCTTGATGAAGCTATCCCTGATCTTCCTGCAACAATCTCCAATCAAACGCTGGAGCTTGGCCGTGTTACCAGTTTAATCGCGCTTGCAGTAAAGGCAGAGGTTTTAGCCACTTCGGCGAGTCCTTTGTTCAATGGTAATCCAGATTATATTAATTTTAAAGATAAAGACGGTCAGAGTCTGTTTCCGCAGAGTGTTAATGCCCAAAAATGGGTTAAGGCAGCTGATGCAGCAAAGGCCGCAATCACAGCTGCTGAAAGCAATGGAATCAAGCTCTATACCTTTGCGCCTCCTGCAAATATTGGAGCACTTTCTGATTCACTGAAGAAACAATTAGATGTACATAACGCCATAACCGAAAAGTGGGAACTGAATCCTGAAATTATATGGGCTTCCAACCCTGCTTTTAGTTATCAGGGTTTTGCAACACCCCGGTTAACCCCTAATTCAGCGGTTAACGCATTTTCGAACCCATCTACTTTTTCGGCACCTATAGCAACCCAGGAACTTTTTTATACCGTAAATGGTGTACCAATTACTGAAGATAAAACCTGGGATTATGCCGGCAGAAATACCATCAAAGCAGGGGATAATGCCAGTAGGTATTATATTAAAGAAGGTTATGAAACCATCAAGGGACATTTCGCACGCGAAACCAGATTTTATGCCGATATGGCTTTTGATGGAGGCATCTGGTTTGGAAATGGAAGGGTCGATCAAAATAGTGCACAGTTCCCATTGTATCATGTTGCGGCCAGAGGATCAGGCCTTGCGGCGCCAAGTGATAATATTCGTCTGAATATTACTGGTTACTGGCCCAAAAAACTGGTGAGTTATGTTTCCGTTTATGATGACGGATTTCAACCTTCAGCCTTTCGATTACCGATTATCAGGCTAGCCGATTTATATTTATTGTATGCAGAGGCAGTTAATGAAGTTAGCGGACCAACAAGTGAAGTATTTACCTATCTCGATAAAGTTAGGCAAAGAGCTGGTTTACAAGGTGTGCAGGTATCATGGACAAACTTTTCCAGAAACCCGAATAAGTTTAACACCAAGGATGGCTTAAGACAAATTATCCATCAGGAAAGAAGAATAGAACTGTGTTTTGAAGGCCATAGCGGTTGGGATTTAAGAAGATGGAAAGAATTGCAGTCGGTACTCACTGTACCGGTGCAAGGTTGGAGCATTAACAATGCCGAAGCGGTTAATTATTATCGCCCGTCTACGCAATTCATTCCTGTTTTTGGAATCAAGGATTATTTATGGCCAATTAAAAGTAATGATTTGGTGATCAATCCTAACCTTGTTCAGAATCCTTACTGGTAGTTAAACATTATTCAAAATAAGTTTAAGAAAATGAAAAATATAAATAAACGGATATTTCTACTGCTCTTTGTGTGCATAGCTTTGTATTCCTGCAAAAAAGAAGAATCTTATAATGAGCCGGCTTCTACCGACATGACCAAGCCCGATGTGGTGAGTAATGTTAAAGTTCAGAATTTTAACGGAGGAGCAACGATTACCTATTCGCTTCCTAATTCTAAAAATATACTGTATGTTCTGGCCCAGTATAAAATCAATGGGTTAACCACTCGTGAAACCAAGTCGAGTTATTACTCAGATACCATTACGGTAGAGGGGTTTGCAAAAAAGCAAGCTTACGATGTTACGCTTTTTGCGGTAAGTAGGGCAAATGTAAAGTCGGACCCCCTTGTGGTAAAAGTTAATCCGGATACGCCACCTTATTTATTGGTTAAACCAACCATAAACGCACAGGCAGATTTCGGGGGAATAAAAATTACAGGTACAAATCCGAGTAGTTCGAATTTAGGGATAATACTTTTGGGCTTTGAAGGCAATGTATCTGATGTAATCGACCAGAATTTCTCCAAATTGGCCACAATTGATTATTCCGTTAGAGGGTACCAGCCTGTAGAAAAAAAGATAGGTTATTATGTTATTGATAATTTTGGCAATATTTCTGATACCACCTATAAAAGCATCACGCCACTTTTCGAAACGATTTTAGACAGATCCAAGTTTAGTACTTATCGTTTGCCGTCAGACGGCGTCATTGCTTACGGATGGGATTTGCCTTATTTATGGGATGGACGAACTGATGGAAGTTCCAACGGATGGCATACTGCTCCAGGTGGTGTCATGCCTGCAATTGCTACTTTCGGTTTGGGTGTAAGTGCAAAGCTTAGCCGTTTCATCCTTTGGGAACGGCCTGATGGTGGAGATAAATTTGCTTATGGGCATGGAAATCCTAAGGTATTTTCACTTTGGGGTTCGAACGTAAGCACTCCTCGTGATGCGAATCTGCCAATGAGCGCTCCCGAAGGTACAGTAATTGGAGATTGGACCAATTTGGGCAATTACAATTATCCTCCACCGCCTTCCGGTGCCACACCCGTTGCGCATACTACCGCCGATAATGATTTTGTAAAAGCCGGCGTAAGTTTTAACGTTCCTTTGATAAGTCCCAAAGTACGTTTTGTTCGACTAAGTGTATCCACAACATGGTCTAACGGCACCTTTGCCCATGCGATGGAAATGGCATTTTATGGAGATGCCAGATAATCATTATTGACCTAAACTTTAAACAAAATGAAATATATATATAAATTACCAGCAGTTGCACTGTTACTTACGATAATAGTAGTCAGCTGTACTAAGGATGATCTGGCTTTTAAAGAATTCCTTAAAGATGGAGAAACAGTTTACCCGGGCAAAGTTTCGAAAATTGTTGCTAAAGCCGGTAATTTGCGCACAGGTCTGTGGTTTAATCCAAGTCCTGACCCAAGTGTAACGAAGTATGTAATAAAATGGAATAATAATGCTGATTCGATAGCTGTTAATTCCTCCTCGCATAATCCACTGGATACTATAAAAGTGATTATCCCCAATTTAAGCGAGTATACGTACACATTTACCGTGTTTTCTTATGATGCTCAGGGACGTAAATCCATTCCTATTGAAGCCCCGAATGTTAGGGTATACGGTCCATTGTATCAGGGCGCACTTTTAAATCGTCCATTTAACGCCACCGAGCCATACGTGGTTAACTCAAATGGATCACTTCAATTAAATTTTAATACCCCCGATACCATTAATGTAGGTACGACCATCAGGTATACTAATGCAAGTAATGTTCAGGTCGATAAGGTTTTGCCTGCCAGTGACATGTCCATCACATTGAATGATTATAAATCAGGAACAGATGTACTATATAAGTCGTCTTATATCCCATCCAAAGGATCACTTGATGTTTTCAATGTGAGCGAATTTTCAACTTTCCCGAAAATTTTTACACTGGTACAGTGTGATAAATCTCTTTTTAAAGAGGTTCGCCTACCCAACGATGTGGATACTTATGAGTCAGGAACAAGTATCAGCAAATTGTGGGATGGAAGTAATGGTCCACAAAGTTATCCTAATATTTTTCATAGCGATGGAAGTTATATCTCACATGTACTCACATTTGATCTCGGCAAAACATACAACAATTTAACGCAGATTGAAGAAGTTGGCCGTGATTGCTGTAATAATCCGGATCGGTTCGAGGTTTGGGGAGTTAATGATTTAACCAATGCTACCACTACATTAAGAGCTGATAACTCTGGCTGGAAAACGGAAGCGATTGCTAAAGGTTGGGTGTTGTTGAAAGAGGTTACCCGTACGGATGATGGTAAAAATGCCATGAAATTTGATTTAATTGATAATCCACCGCCGGTTCGCTATATACGCATCCGTGTACTTCATACCGTTACAGGATCAGGCTACAGTAACATGAGCGAACTTACTTTTTGGAACAAGCAATAAATTATGATTAAAAGTATTGAGATAAGAGATGCCAGGTACAGTTTGGGAAAAGGTGTGGGAAGCGATGCGATACATCGGGACCCCATCTATTCTTATGCGGTTGTTAACTTAGAAGATGATAGTGGTTTGATAGGGAGTGGTTTTGCTTTTACTTTGGGTGAGGGTAACGATCTCGTTTGTAAGGCGGCGCACTTTTATGCAAATCAGCTGAAGGGAAGCGATATCGAGGAGGTAATGGCGAACTTTGGTGATACTTACAAAAATTTTGCTAATGAGCAGCAGTTTAGGTGGTTGGGTCCTCAAAAGGGTGTTGTTCATTTGGCGCTTGCTGCAGTTACCAATGCCTGCTGGGATTTATGGGCAAAGAAAAGAGGTGTTCCACTTTGGAAACTGATGATCGATCTCTCCGCTGAAGAATTAGTAAATACTATTGATCTTTCTTATCTTGAAGATGAATTGACCCGGGAACAGGCAATTGACCTGATGCTCACAAATAAGCGTAATCAGTCATCACGCATTTCAATTCTCGATGTGGGCTATCCAGGGTATGATACGTCTATCGGTTGGTTTAATTACCCTGATAACCAGGTAAGAGATAATGTAAAGCGCGCCGTGGAAAGTGGTTTTACTGCAATAAAGCTAAAAGTTGGATCGAAAAATCCGGAAACTGATATCCGTCGATCCAACATGGTACGTGAAGTTGCCGGTGATAATGTTAAAATTATGCTTGATGCCAACCAGCAATGGAATTTGCCTGAGGCAATAACAATTTGTAGGGAGCTGAGTAAAATAAATCCCTATTGGATTGAAGAACCTACGCACCCTGATGATATTTTAGCACATAAAGTGCTATGCGAAAGTATTGCTCCAATCAAGCTTGCTTTAGGAGAACATGTTCCCAATGCCATTGTCTTTAAAAACTACCTTCAGGTGAAATGTGCCGGGTTTATGCAGGTAGACGCGGTGAGGGTTGGCGGTGTGAGCGAATTTTTGGCAGTAAGTCTGCTATGCCGTAAATTCAACGTGCCGGTAGTACCACATGTAGGTGATATGGGGCAATTGCATCAGCATTTAGTCTTATTCAATCACATTGCGTTAGGACACGAAGCCTTATTTTTAGAACATATTCCACATTTGAAGCAAAATTTTGTAAATCCCGTACAACTACAAAACGGCTATTATTTAACGCCACAAGATATAGGAAGCAGTTGCGATCTTAAAATGAAATTTTAACTCCTGCAATTCAATTTAAGATGATCAAAACCGTTGATATCATTATAAGTGCAAGCTATATTTGTCTCATACTTCTGATAGGATTATGGGTCGGCATCAGGCACCGCAACCGAAGTGAAAAAAATGAAGCCAGTAGTTATTTCTTAGCAGGGAAATCGCTTAAATGGCCTGCTATAGGATTGGCGCTTTTTGCTACCAATATCTCTACAGTTCATTTGGTCAGTCTGGCACAAAGTGGTTTTGATACCGGTTTGCTTAGTGGAAATTTTGAATGGATGGCTGCTTTTACGCTCATTTTACTCGCCTTATTTTTTGTTCCTTTTTACATTAAATCTGGTGTTTCTACATTACCTGATTTTTTAGAAAAACGTTATGATCGCTCCTGCAGGGATTGGTTAACGTTCATTTCTATCATTTCAGCAATCATCATTCATATCGCCTTTTCAATGCTCGCCGGCGGAATAGTGCTAAAAACATTATTTGGTGTAAATATTTATCTGAGCGTAATTGTAATTTGTGCTGTTACTGCACTATATACCATCATTGGTGGCTTGAAGGCGGTAGTAGTTACCGAATCTATACAAACTGTAGTGTTGCTCATTGGTGCGGTGGTCATCTGCATGGCTTGCTATCAAAAAATGTCAGGCTGGGGTGCGATGGTTGATGCATTGCATAGCGAACAACAAAGCATAAAACTGTCTATGCTACGTCCTTCAAACGATGCATCGGGAATGCCATGGTATGCTGTTTTTCTGGGTTATCCTGTTTTGGGTATCTGGTATTGGTGTGCCGATCAAACTATCGTACAACGGGTTTTGGGTGCCAAAGATGAAAACCATGCCCGCGTAGGTACTTTATTTTGTGGTTTTATAAAAATCCTGCCTGTGTTTATTTTTATTATGCCCGGGCTTTTTGCCTACGCATTGGCGCAAACGGGCAGGCTCGATCTTACCTCCATAACAACTATTGGCGCACAGGGACAAAAAGTGGTAGATAGCAAGGGTATCTACACCTTATTGATTACCCAACTGCTGCCCAGTGGATTAATTGGTGTGCTGGTAGCTGCCTTACTTTCCGGCTTAATGAGCCAGGTTTCAGGTGCTTTGAATTCGATATCCACCATGGTAAGTTATGATATTTATGCCAGATACAAACCAAATCTTGATGATAAAAAACTAGTGAATGTTGGTAAAATTGCTGCAGGTATTGCCCTTGTTTTCTCACTTCTTTTGCTGCCGCTTTTAAATAAATACGAAAGTATTTTCAATGGATTAAATGATATCATCGCTCACATTGCGCCGCCGATTACCTGCGTGTTTTTGCTGGGCATATTTTGGAAAAAGGCCTCGGCAAAATCAGCTAAGCTTACGCTTTGGATAGGTTCGGCTTTGGGGGCTATTGTGTTTACAACCAATAAAATTTGGGTTGATAACTGGTTGGCTGCCATTCCATTTATGATGATGGCATTCTATCTGTTTTGTATTTGTGTTTTCTTACAAATTACATTTTCTATCATTTATCCTGTAGAACATACAGCAGAAAGCGATGTGCTTTACTGGAAATCATGGCGTGCACCGCTGGCAGCCAAGGGCTGGTCAGGCATAGGGAATTATAAAACATTATCAGCCGTGTTATTTATCACCATGGCTATTTTATTCTATTTATTCAGATAATTTACTTTATACATACGAGATGCAATTATTAAAAGATAGAGTCATATTCTTAACAGGCGGTTCAAAAGGTATTGGCCTGGAGTGCGCTATAAAATATGCAGAGGAGGGTGCAAGAATTGCCATCATTTCTAATGATCAGGCTTCGATAAATTATGCCATTTCTATTCTGGGAAAGGAGCATCTTGGTTTGCTGGCTGATGTATCAAATCCAAAAGATATACAACAAGCCATAACTGATACCCAGTTAAGGTTTGGTAAAATCGACGTCATACATAACAATGCCGGCATTGCCCACCCATCAAAAAACATACATGAAACGGAGGATTGGGAGTGGGATAACCTTTTCAATATTAATGTGAAAGGGATATATTTTACTACAAAATTTGGTTTAAATGCATTAATCAAGACGAAGGGTTGCATTATTAACACGAGTAGCCTGGTTGGAGATATTGGTCAGGAAGATCATGCAGCATATTCGGCTACAAAAGGCGCTGTCAATGCGCTTACTAAATCAATGGCTTTAGATTATGCGAAATATAAAATAAGAGTTAATGCGGTAGCGCCTGCTGGTGTGTGGACACAAATGCTCGAAGAATGGGGAAAGGAACAAAACGATGTAGAAGGAATTAAAAATTACCTTGATGGCATACATGCACTTGGTTATTGCCCAAATGGTGATGTGGTGGCCGATGCTTGTGTATTCCTGGCATCAGATAAAGCCCGCTTTATTACCGGAATAATTATGCCCGTAAGTGGCGGAGCCGAATTAGGCTATAAAAGAATAAATCATTTAGAAACCATTTAGATATGCGAAATCAGTTCTTACTACTCTTATCCTTTTTTTTATTCTTTAAAGAAAATGCATTTGCACAGCAAAATTTGAAATTATGGTATAATAAACCTGCCAAACGTTGGGAAGAAACCATTCCACTTGGAAATGGCCGCTTAGGGATGATGCCTGATGGTGGAATTACGAAAGAAAATATCGTGCTTAATGATATTACATTATGGTCGGGTGCGCCACAGGATGCCAATAACTATGAGGCGCATAAAAGCCTGTCAGAAATCAGGAAACTCATTCTAGAAGGAAAAAATGATTTGGCACAAGACTTAGTTAATAAAAATTTTATATGCAAGGGCGAAGGTTCGGGTGGCACAAATTATGGTTGTTTCCAGGTTCTTGGCAACTTATCTTTCAATTTCAATTACCCTAAACAAGCAAATGCCGATACCAAAGCAACAGCATATCATCGGGAACTGTCGCTGAATAACGCGTTGGCTAAAACCACTTTTGTGCTCAACGGAGTGAAATACACCCGGGAATATTTAACTAGTTTTGATGATGACGTAAACGTAATTAAACTAACGTCATCTAAACCCGGGCAGTTAAATTTTGATATTGAAATTTCTCGTCCGGAACGGGCCGAAATAACAGCAGCCAATGGCGGGTTAGTGATGAGCGGACAACTGGATAATGGCATTGATGGTAAAGGAATGAAATATTTAACCCGGGTTAATGCATTATTAACAGGGGGAACGCAGGAACTCAAAAATAATAAAATCATTATCAAGGATGCGACCAGTGTAATTGTTTATTTGGCTGCGGGTACGGATTTTATGAACCCGGGATTTAAAGAAAAAATTAGTAGAGACTTAAAATCCGCTAGGAGCAAAACTTACGATACTCAATTGCGTAATCATGTGCGCCACTACCAGAAAAAGTTTAACCGTCTAAATTTACAGATTGGTAATCGTAGTCAGGATAATATTCCAACGGATGAACGCCTGGTTAATTATAATAAAAATCCAAAAGCTGATGTAGGTTTTCCGGTACTCTTTTACCAGTTTGGCCGATATTTAAGTATCAGCAGTACCCGTGTTGGCTTATTGCCGCCAAATTTGCAAGGTCTGTGGGCCAATCAAATCCATACGCCATGGAATGGAGATTACCATTTGGATGTGAACATTCAAATGAATCAATGGCCTGTAGAAGTTAGTAATTTGTCGGAATTAAACTTGCCGCTGGCCGATTTAGTTGGCCGAATGGTTAAAAACGGCGAAAAAACTGCAAAAGCATATTATGACTCCAAAGGCTGGATCGCACATGTGATTACCAATGTCTGGGGTTTTACTGAGCCAGGTGAGAGCGCATCATGGGGCGCTTCCAATGCAGGTTCAGGCTGGTTATGTAATAACCTTTGGGATCATTACGCATTTAGCACCGACAAGGAATATTTAAAAAAGATATATCCAATATTAAAAGGATCTGCAGAATTCTATGCTGATGCATTAATTAAAGATCCGGAAACGGGTTGGCTAGTTACTGCGCCTTCTGTTTCTCCGGAAAACAGTTTTTATCTTCCTAATGGAAAAACGGCCAGTATTTCTATGGGTCCAACAATTGACAATCAAATTGTTAGAGAATTATTTACCAATGTGATTGAGGCGGCTAAAACTTTAGGTATTGATCAGGCATTTAGCAATTTTTTGGCTGAAAAGCTTAAATCAGTTCCACCCGCAGGAAATATTAGTGCAGATGGAAGAGTGATGGAATGGATAAGAGATTATAAAGAAACTGAACCCCAACACCGACATATTTCGCATCTTTATGGCCTGTACCCGGCCTCATTAATTACGCCAATTAAAACACCTGAATTGGCTGAAGCAGCAAAGAAAACCTTAGAAGTGCGAGGCGATGATGGTCCGAGTTGGTCTATTGCCTATAAATTATTATTTTGGGCCAGGCTACATGATGGCGAACGATCTGGGAAGTTGCTTCACGAGTTGATGAAGCCAACCATCAAAACGGATATTAATTATGGCGCAGGTGGTGGCATTTATCCTAACTTATTATCGGCAGGTCCGCCTTTCCAAATTGATGGTAATTTTGGTGGTGCAGCAGGTATCGCTGAAATGCTTATCCAAAGTCACGATGGATTTATCGATCTCCTACCATCGATACCTCAGGAGTGGAAAGTATCGGGGAAAATAAATGGTGTTAGAGCCCGAGGGAACATCACTGTGGATTTTGAATGGAACGATGGAAAAGTGATTGCGTATAAAATATACAGCCCTACATCAAAAAAAATAAAGTTACGTGTTAATGGAAAAATTATTGAAGTAAGTAGCCAAAAACCTAAAACTACATGAAGTTTGTAAACCATATCATACCGACATCCATTTTTGTCGGAATGTTTCTTATTCATTCATCAATTTTTGCTCAAAAAATCAATTTTGGGGAAAAATCTTATATCAATTATAACGGTGATAAAGGCACTTTTGATGTTTGTATCAATGGAGCGCAGGTGCTGCAAAATGCCTACTCTGAAGTTTTGGTTAACGAACGATTAATACGCTCTAACGAATTTAAGAATCGCAAGGTTACCAGCACTCATTTCAAAAATAAAATTGGAAGCGGCGAACACTATGTTTTTACTACTAAAGGTAAGGAAGGAATCAGTTTGGTTCAGAATATTTATACTTACAGTGGCAAAAATTTTTTCACTATTAATGTATCGGTGTCGGGTGCCAATTTAAAAACAAACCAAATGGTTCCTTTAAAAGGAGAATTGGTCGGTCATAGTGATTTTGCCTCTTGCAGAAATTTATTTGTCCCATTTGATAATGATGCTTTCATCAGTTATGAAGCAAACCTTTTAGCACCAAAAAAGGAAAATGTAAGTTCAGAAGTAACGGCAGTTTATGATAACATAAGCCGCAATGGGTTTGTTATCGGCACATTAAATCATGATGAATGGAAAACAGGAATTGAAACGAAACTTATTGACCAAGAAACTTTGGGTTTAGCTACAGCCTGTGGCTTCACCAGTTATGATATCACCCGGGACCAAATAAAACATGGCTATCTTTCAGGCAAATCAATCACTTCATCAAACATTTTTTTTGGCTATTATAATGATTGGCGCACTGGAATAGAGGGTTACGCTAAAGCTGTCAGGGCTTCCGAACCACCTATGATTGCCAGCTGGCAAGGACCCACCCCAGTGGGCTGGAATAGCTGGGGTGTAATGCAGGAGAAATTATCCTACGAAAAGGCAATCGAAGTTGTAGATTTTTTTGCTGAAAACCTCAAAAGCTTCCGGATGGGTAATGTTGCCTATATCGACCTGGATTCGTACTGGGATAATATGCTCAAAGGAAATGATTATTCGGTATTAAAAAAGTTTGCCGATTATTGCAAAAGCAAAGGTTTAAAGCCAGGCATCTATTGGGCTCCTTTTACCGATTGGGGTTACAAGGGTGGCGCTAAAAGAAAAGCCCCAGGCAGCGATTTTACCTATGGAGAAATGTGGACACAAGTAAATAATGGTTTCCATGATTTTGATGGAGCAAGAGCACTTGATCCCACTCACCCAGGTACGCAAAAAAGAATTCAATTTGTGATCTCGAATCTAAAATCTTGTGGGTTTGAAATGATTAAAATCGATTTTCTCGGTCATGCTGCAGTAGAATCTTCACAGTTTTATGATTCAAAAACCACCACCGGAATGCAGGCATACCGGATTGGTATGGAATATGTATTAAAATGCCTGGATAATAAGATGCTGGTTTATGCAGCAATATCGCCAAGTTTAGCGTCCGCAAGATACGTTCAGGTGAGGCGCATAGCCTGCGATGCTTTTAAAACCATTAAGGATACCGAATACACTTTAAACAGTGTTACAAATGGCTGGTGGCAAACCTATCTGTATAACTATATTGATGCCGATCACGTGGTATTGGCTAATGAAACCGAGTCTGCAAATGTATCCCGGACCTTATCTGCAATAGTAACAGGAACGCTAATTGCCGGTGATGATTTTTCAGTTGATGGACCCTGGAAAGCGAAAGCCGAAAAGGTTTTCCAAAACCTGGATTTACTAAAAATAATCGCCGATGGAAAAGCCTTTAAACCTGTTGATGGAGATAAAGGAAAAGGTGCTTCGTGTCAATTCATAAAAGAACAGGGGAAGATCAAGTACCTGGCACTTTTTAATTATGAAAATAAAGATACTTCGGCAATAATAGATTTTTCGAGGTTGGGTATAAATGTTAATTCTATTGCCATGATAGAGGATATAATTGACCATCAAGTCGTTTCACCAAAAGATTACCAATTAAAAGAACTTCGTCCGGAACAGGCAACCATACTTAAAATAAGCTTGAAATAATTAAATTGTAACCAAATGAAATTCACACAGATACATAAGGTCAAAAGTCAGCTCCTGTTAGCCGGTTTATTGGGCATTTCTCAACTCGTTAAAGCCCAGGAAATTATTGCGATAGAAACTGCTCATCATGCTACGGTGCTTCAAGCTGTAAAAGGCAAAGATGTAAATACGATTTACTTCGGTCAGAAATTGCATTCGGCTGCCGAATATGCCCAGGTTAATGCTACATACAAACAAACCAGTGAATATACCGGTCAGCTTAATTCCGCGTACACGCCATCAGGTTCCCGTAACCTGGTTGAACCTGCTATTAGTGTAACCCATGCAGACGGGAATAAAAGCCTGAATTTAAATTTTGTTCAGCAGCAGGTAGAAAACATCACTACCAATGTGCGTTTAACAACGATAACCCTAAACGATCCGGTTTACAATTTTACCGTTAAGTTGTTTTATAAAAGTTTTTATAATGAAGATGTCATTGAGCAATGGACAGAAATTAGTCATAAAGAAAAGAGCGCTGTTACATTAGAAAAGTTTGCATCTGCGAATTTAATTTTAAAAGGTAAAAACTTCTATTTAAGGCAATACCATGGTGATTGGGCAAAGGAGATGCAGCCCGAAGAAAGCAGGATTACACATGGAATCAAAACATTGGATAGCAAATTAGGTACACGGGCAAATTTGTTTCAGCCCTCTGTTTTTATGGTCTCGCTTAATGCGCCAGCAACTGAAACGTGGGGTGAGGTATTGTACGGCGCAATGGAGTGGAGTGGTAATTTTCGTGTTGATTTGGAATTGGATTATCAGGATAACCTGCGCATTATTGCCGGTATAAATAATTATGCATCAAACTTTAAGCTTAAACCCAACGAACCTTTTACTACACCGAAATTTTTGTACACGTTTTCTAATCAGGGCAAAGGCGAAGCCAGTCGCAAACTACAAAACTGGGCCCGGAACTATCAAATCCTGGATGGTAAAGGCGATCGTTTGACGCTGCTGAATAACTGGGAAGCCACTTATTTTGATTTCAATGAGCAAAAACTCGCAGGCTTGTTAAAAGATACAAAGAAGCTGGGTGTGGATATGTTTTTGCTGGACGATGGTTGGTTCGCCAATAAATACCCACGTAATGATGACCATGCAGGTTTAGGTGACTGGCAAGAAAATAAACAGAAATTACCTAATGGTATTAGTTCACTGGTAAAAGAAGCGGATATAAACAATGTAAAATTTGGCATTTGGATAGAACCGGAAATGGTGAATCCAAAAAGCGAGCTATATGAAAAACATCCCGATTGGGTGGTGAAGCAGCCCAAAAGAGATGAATATTATTTCCGTAATCAACTGGTGTTGGATTTATCCAATCCAAAAGTGCAGGATTTTGTATTTGGTGTGGTTGATGATCTTTTCACTAAAAATCCTTCCCTGGCCTATATTAAATGGGATTGTAATGCGGTAATTTACAACGCTTATTCTTCACATCTGAAAGATCAGGCAGCTTTTTACATCGAATATGTTCAGGGTTTATACAAAGTTTTAGAAAAAATTAGAGCGAAATATCCAAAAGTGCCCATGATGCTCTGCTCAGGTGGAGGCGGCCGGGTAGATTATGCCGCCCTTAAATATTTTACCGAATTCTGGCCCAGCGATAATACGGATCCCCTGGAGCGAATTTTCATCCAATGGGAATACTCCTATTTTTATCCAGCCATTGCCAGTTCAAACCATGTAACCGACTGGGGTAAGCAACCTATAAAATTCCGTACAGATGTGGCCATGATGGGAAAATTGGGTTTTGATATTGTGGTTAGTAAGCTTCCAGAAAATGACTTGAAGTTTTGCCAGCTCGCAATTAAAAATTATAATGAATTGAAGCAGGTAATTTGGAAAGGGGCGCAATATCGCCTCGCAAACCCTTCCGAGGGCAGCGTAGCCTCTATGTTGTACGTAAGCGAGGACCAGTCTGCTGCGGTCAGTTTCAATTATCTGGTCAATAGCCGTTACGACGAGGGAAGCAAATTGCCCATCAGGATGCAGGGGCTTAGCAGCGATAAAAAGTACCGTCTTACTGAAATCAATTTATATCCGGGAACGACATCGTCCATAGATTCTGCCGCCACCTACAGTGGTGATTTCCTGATGAAAGTTGGTTTTAATCCAAATGTCAAATCAGATCGCAGCAGTGTGGTGATAAAAATTGAAGAATTAAAGTAATGAAAAACAAGAACTTTATTTTAGCATTTTTGCTCGTTTTTTGCTTCACTTACGCAGATGCAAAAATTACCTTACCTGCCTTTTTTAGCTCTGACATGTTGCTACAGCAAAATGCAGAAGTGATCATGGAAGGCAAGGCCAAACCACGTAATCAAATTATGTTGGCCTGTTCTTGGAATAAAAACAATAAATATGCGGTGTGGACAGATGATGCCGGAAAATTCAAGATTAGGATAAAAACGCCTAAATATGGCGGACCCTATGTGATGGTAATATCAGGAGCGGGTACGGCAATAAAATTTGATAATATTATGATAGGTGATGTGTGGCTTTGCTCTGGTCAGTCAAACATGGAAATGCCGTTGGCGGGGTGGGGTAATATTAATGATTTTAAAACTGAAATAGCAGAGGCAAATTACCCCAACATTAGGTTGTTACAAGTCAATCATGCCACGAGTAATTTACCATCAGATACAGTAAGCGTTCAAAATGGGGGATGGAATGTTTGTTCTCCGGCCAACATTCCCGAGTTTTCAGCAACAGCTTATTTTTTTGCAAGGGAAGTTTACAAAAAGACAGGCATCCCGATAGGTTTAATACACAGTTCCTGGGGAGGTACAGTAGCTGAAGCCTGGATGAGTGCGGAAACAATCTCAAAAATTTCTGATTTCAAAACTGCACTTGAACTCGTTCAGCAATCTAATGATAAAGATGCATACGCAAAACAACTGTCGGTTTGGAAAAATGAATTGAATTTACAGGATAAAGGTCTCAAATCTGGAGGAGCAGCTTGGGCAAATAAAAATCTTAATGATGCGAACTGGAAAGAAATGGACTTGCCCGCTTTTTTTGACTTAACCGAAAAGCCTAATTTTGATGGCATAATTTGGTTTAGAAAAAAAATAACGATTCCACAAGAATGGAAAGACAGAGATTTGATCCTGAACTTAGGGGCAATTGATGATAATGATATCACCTATTTTGATGGACACGAAATTGGTAGAACAGAAGGATATGATCGCCAGCGTAAATATGTAGTGGCTAAAAAAGATGTTTCGCCCGGCGACCATTTCATTACTGTACGCGTCTTTGATGGCGGCGGGGGCGGGGGGATTTATGGAGATCCGGCAAACATTTTTTTGCAGTCCTCGGATCAGAAACAAAGTCTTCGAGGTAAGTGGAAGTATACTATTGGTGTTGATTTGAAAGACTTTAAGCCTATGCCCCAGGATAACTCGGGCTCAAACAGGCCAACAGTTTTATACAATGCGATGATTCATCCTTTCATATCCCTTCCCATTAAAGGTGTCATCTGGTATCAGGGAGAGGCCAATGCCGGTAGGGCCGAGCAATATCGGACACTTTTTCCTGCATTGATTCAGGACTGGAGAACAAAATTTAATAATCCAAAACTACCGTTTTATTATGTTCAGTTAGCAAATTATGCCAGGGGAGAGGGTGATGCATTCTCGTGGCCCTTGTTGCGTGAAGTTCAGTTGAAAACGTTAAAGCTGCCGTATACAGGTATGGCCGTTACAATTGATATTGGAGACGAATTGGATATTCATCCTAAAAATAAACAGGACGTTGGAAAAAGACTGGCATTGATCGCATTGGCAAAAGACTACAATGATTCAGGCGAATATTCCGGACCAGTTTATGATTCCTTTTCTATAAAAAATGAATTAATCGAGCTAAATTTTAAATTCAACAAGGGAATGAAACCAAAGGCTGGTAACCTCTCAGGTTTTTCGGTTGCTGGAGAAGATCGGGTATTTTACCCGGCTGTAGCATTTACGAAAAATGGTTCAGTTTTTTTGAAGAGCAATTCAGTTCTTAAACCGGTGGCTGCAAGATATAACTGGGCAAATGATCCTAAGGGAAACCTGACCAATACAACTGAACTCCCGGCAAGTCCTTTCAGAACAGATAGCTGGTAGTCGCAAATAGCATATACTCAGTATTTAAGGGTTGCTTTTTTATTTAAGTGTTTGTTTTAGGTATATCAATAGGAGTTTCGGTTTAAGATGATAGGGCGATTATAAGCTACTACCCATTTAATGCAAGTTGATTGGGAGAAAATCCGTATTTCTTTTTAAAAATGAAAGAAAAATGGGAAAGATCTTCAAAACCTACTTCGAGGTAGATCTCGGTTGGTTTTTTCTTTTTCTCTGCCAGGTAATAATAAGCTAGTTCCAGCCTTTTGTCCGTCAGCCATTTTTGAGGCGTGGTTTCGAACAGTTTTTTGAAATCCCTGTTGAAGGTTGACAGGCTTCGGCCGGTCAGGTAGCCCAGTTTTTCCAGTGACATATTGAACATAAAATTACGCTGCATAAAATCGATCAGGTCGATCTTGCCTGGAACATCAAAGTTAGCAAGGACACTGTCCACGCTGGGATCGATCAGCCTTAAGATGTTGATCGCTTCTTCAATTTTTAGCGTGGCCAGGCTTTCCGGAAATTCACTTTCCACATCAAAATAGGGGATTAGTGATGCCAGGCAGCTTTCCAGTAGCGGGTGGTTACTGAAGCAGTAAATTTTCTGCCGGGGCTGTGTTTTCTTTTTATGTTCGGTTTTTTCATAGAACTTCTTCAGCCTTTCAGTAGACAAGTGCATCACCACGGTTTTATGTGGCAATCCGTTTTTCGGATAGTTGATGATGGTGGCCAGTTCGTTCCTTGGGATCAGAAAAATATCCCCTGTCTTGAAGCTGAAGGTAGATTCTGCCTGTATAATTTTTGTTTCTCCCGAGATGAACCATACCAGCATGTGGTCATCAAACATTAGGTCGGATTTGAACAGTTTGTCTTCGTAGCTGGAAAGTTTGATGTCCTTGGTCAGGTATTTGGATATATGTTCCATTGTGATAAAGTTATTGGTTTTTGATCAGATTTCTATTAAATGCACCTGCCGCTCAATGTCATTAAGTTAAGGTGGGTAGCCACAGATGAGCACAGATAAACACGGATTTTCATATCTGTGCGCATCCTTCCTATCTGTGGTTAAATTATTTTCTTATGCCTAATGGCTTAACTTAATGACATTGACCTGCCGCTTCTACCGCATCTTTTCTTCTGCCGGTGATAATCACCTGTGCATCGTTTTCTTTCAGCTGTTTGGCAGCGGCATAGCCGATGCTACTGTTACCGCCCATAATCAGGGCGGTTTTTCCTTTTAAATTTTTCATGGCCTAGTTTACGTTAAATTCAATGCCTGTTATTTCCTCGGTCAAGTCCCACAGTTTTTTAGCACTGCTTTTGTCTAACGAATAATCCATTACGCCGCTTTGGTGCAGTTTAGCGCTGGTTTGAATAGCGGGATCTTCCGATAGCAGTTCAGCGATATCGGCATCTTCGCAGTAAACCCCGCCGATGTTGTTGAGCAAGGGGCTGGTAGCGGCCCAAACGGATGTTGCCGCACCCTGTGGAATGTTTTTCAGGCTGGCCAGTATTTCAGGGCGCATGTTCCCGCTTTCATCAAAAAAGCCCATTTGTTTGAATAGCTCCATATCGGCATCCCTTGCCAGTTCTGTTCCTGCGATCGATCCAGGATGCAGGGAGTAGGCCCTTACCTGATACGCTTTTGCACGGTTATCCAGTTCCAGTGCGAAAAGGTTGCTGGCTGTTTTAGACTGTCCGTAGCCAAGCAGTGTCTGGTATTCCCTGTGCTCGAAGTTCGGGTCGTCGAAATTGAAAGGAGCCATGTGATGTCCCAGTGAAGAAACATTGACTATACGTGCGCCATTAGCATTTTTTAATGCTGGCCATAATCTTGCCACCAGTTGGAACTGTCCAAAGTAATTGGTAGATAGCTGTGATTCGAAACTGCGGCTGTCCCTTTGCAAAGGCACCCACATGATCCCTGCATTGTTGATGAGTAAGTGCAGCGGTCTGCCTGATGACAGGAATTTTTCGGCGAACGCATCGATGGTTTCAGGTCTGGCAAGATCCATGGTTTCGATTTCAACGTTTGGAATGCCCCCGAGGTTTTTCCTTGCTTTTTCGATATCCCTTGCCGGTACGATCACGGTTGCGCCCGCTGCGGCCAGTACTTTTGTAGTTTCCAAACCAATGCCGGCGTTACCACCGGTTACGATAGCGATCTTTCCTGTAAGGTCTATTCCTTTAATAACTTCTGTTGCTGTTGAAGTAGCGCTAAAACCTGAACCCAGTGGGTGTTGTAATGCGCCTTGATAGTTGTTCTTTTCCATTTTGTTTTTGATTAAATGTTATAGGACAAATGTAGGCGGTTGAGCAAAGGCCGATTTTGTTTAGCGTGTCAATTTACTTTGTTTAGAAAGTCAATTTGTGAATAGGGTTACCCTAATGTCATTAAGTTAAAGGATAAATCTCAAGATGTCACCCTGAGAGGTAATTTTCATAAAATCAATATTAATAATAGGTTTTTTAGCGGATTACAGGCCGCGGGGAATCGTAATGCAAGTGCTTTAAGATTCCCGCCTGCGCCTATCGTGTGGACACATCTTGGTTAATTCCATCTTTGTTTTTTTAGTACACATTCATTAAGTCGGTCGTCATGCTGAATTTATTTTATTAGCAGTTTTGTTGTTTTAAAGGCCTAATAGCTACTTCGTGGTCAGCATCTTTCCTGCTATTAAGATCCTGAAATGAATCCGATAGTTATAAAGATCAGGGTGACGACACCAATACTAAAATACCTAAAGAATAGCTCTAAAAGCCACATTATTAATCGAACTCAAATTAATACATAAACATTGTCTTTTCCGCTCTATGCCGCGGGGGCATGGTACTTTGGAGCGCTAAAGTACCCAAAGCGCTTTGTCAATCCAGCAATGGGCCTTTTGCACAGCCCTACACACATCAAAAAACAGCGGCACTTCGTTTTGTGTTCAATATTTCTTTAAAATTAAATCATCGGTTATGAACACAAAACCACTGCGTTTAGGTTTGGCAGTACTATTAGTTCTTTCCTACAACTGTTTTTTGATTTTTCTGGCCCTTGGGATTGACGGCGTCCTTCGGTAAAGACTGTGGTTTATTAAAGCCAGCTAGCATGATGCCCAAACCATTCATAAAAAAGATTTCTCAATTTCGCTGCGCTTCATCCGAAAGCCATCGGATCGAAATGACGGCAATTTTTTAAATCTGTAATTGATAGTGTAGTCGAAGGGCATTTATTCGCAATTTATCAATCTCAGGAAGTCTTCGGCTACGCTCAGACTGACCAACCGCGGCGATGTTCAGGTTTGGGCAGGCCTCGCAAGCTTTTCAAATTGATTTTTTGCGATAAACAGAGCCTATTTAATTTCCTTTACTTCCAAATTGAGCATTTTGCCAAGTTTCACTATTTTGGACGCAATATCATAGGTGTTAAATTTATAACTGATCCCATTATTTAACTTTTAAAATGTATCCCAATCCATATACATTTTCTATACTTACCTGTTCAGAAACCTTAAAGAGCCTGCGTAGCCTTGAAATGAATACCTCCAGGCTCTTTCCATTAAAATAATCGTCGTTTCCCCATAAAGCCAATAAGATATCTTTCTTTTTAACTACCTGATTAATATTGCCAGCCAAATGGTCTAATACTTCTGCTTCTCTAACTGTTAAGGAAACTTCTTTGCTGTCGGGCATCCGTAAAAAAAGCTGGTCCTTTTGATACCTGATGTCGCCTATGTTGATAAATCCTGAACTGGATGCGACCTGTACGTTTGGAGCGCTGGAAAACTTATTGATGATATTTCCTATTCTAAGTACCAGTTCCTCAATTTCGAATGGTTTTGAAATATAATCTATTGCACCAATCTTGAGTCCGCGAAGACGGTCCTGTTTTTCGTTATGTGCCGTTAGAAAGAAAAAAGGTTGGTTGGAGTTGATTTTTACCATCTCTGAGGCGAGGTCAAAGCCATTCATATCCGGAAGCTGTACATCCACAATAACCAACTTGTTATCAAGCTGGTTTGCGCTATAGTATGCCAACGCTTCTGAAGCAGTTTGGAACCACAGGACACTAAATCCCCTCAATTTCAGGTATTCTGAAATCACATTGCCCAGGTCTGTTTCATCTTCAATTATTACGATATCATAACTCATAAATGATTTGATTAATGATTTGTACTAATTATGGTCTGCTCCTTAGGGATCTGCACCAGAAATTCGGTGCCTTTTCCCAATTCTGTTCTCACGCTGATTGCCCAGCCATGAATATCAATACATTGTTTAACGTAATATAAGCCAAGCCCCAGGCCCGAAACCGTATTATCCTTGCCTGCACGGAAGAACTTATCGAATATTTTTTCTTTCATTGCGTCTTCAATTCCTTTCCCATTATCTTTAATGTGAAGCGTATACCCCTCTTTATTAGTGGTAATAAAAAGTACTGTCATCTTTATATCGCTATGGTTGTGCTTAAAGGAGTTGTCGAGGATATTCTGTAACATCGTGGTAAACACGAAAGGATCCATCATAATCAGTATTTCCGAACCATGAGGATCAAAAGTGATACTGTCTGGAGCCTGAACTTTTATTTTATAGTCGTTAACCAAAGTAAGAATTGCATAGTTAAGGTCTGTTTCTTCCAGATGGATGTTGTTGTTGATATCCGAAATTTCCAGCATCTGATTAATGTGGGAGTGAAGTCGCCTGGCCTGTCTTTCTACAATATTTACGAGTGCACTTACGCGTGTCCTGTCATTGAGTACCTCGTCTTCGTGCAGGCTTTTGCTTGCCACTAAAATAGTAGTAATCGGGGTGTTAAACTCATGTTTAATGCTGTTCAGGAAATCAGATTTAATATCTGTTTCCTTTTTCTGCCGCATCCAGCTGATATAGGTGTAGTAATTAATACCTACGATTATAATGATGCAAAGTGCAACCAATAAAAACGTTGGTAACATTTGATAGGCTACTTTTAAGGTACGGCCCGGAGGATCGACAAAAAGATTAAAGGTAACTCTGTAATCATACACCAGTTTGCCACTAACAGAAAGGTTAGTTACCCTGTTCTGAACGTTCGGATCAGTTAATGTACCATCAATGATTACCCCGTAAGGTGTTTTTTGATCTGCCTTAAAATCGGTATGGGTATGGTTGTCGAATATGGTGATATTCCCGATTTTTGGATCGAAATTTATTTCTATCTGCTGAAAGGTAAGCAGGTACTGTAAATTGCTATCCAAACCATTCCTTTTAACGATCGACCGGAAAACACTGTCCATAGTGCTTTCTTTTTGCAGGTCTTTTAACAGAGCATTACTCACGCTTTGCGACAACTTAACGAATTCTTTGCTGTTGCTTAGGTAAGCCTGTTTCAACTTAGGCATATTTCTGGAAAGGATCGAATCGATGATCTTTCCACCGCCTTTAAAAACTTTATCTTCTGATATACTGCGCCCATATTCGTCGTTAATTAACGTTTTTTCTTTTAAACTATAATCCCTGTCCCTCAGAACGTAAGAATTATAGGTTAACCTGAGCTGTACCAGAAGTAAAATCAGAAAACTGACTAACACTACTGATTTATATATACGATCTTTCATTTATCTTTTAAAAATAGCCGTATTATTTCATAAATACCATGCCGTTAAGCTTTTGTTAGGTTTCTGTTACGTTTTCGTTCGACAAATTTCTTTGATGCGGGATGTAGCTTTGGATTATGAAAAGCAGATCTCAGTGAAAACCAGATCAATGTTGATCGATTTGGATTAATAAGTATCTGTAATCCAGTAATGCTTCAAACAACTAACACCAATCACATAACAAAAAAAGAGAAATGACCTTTAAAAGGATTTTATCATTATTGCTTATCGCTTCGGGAACGATATCTTTTTCCCCGGCAATGGCCCAACAAAAATCGGCCAATAAACCGTTACCCGAACTTCAACAGGATTTTGTTGACCTTGGGCTGGGCATGTTTATCCATTATGGGATGCCGACTTTTATGGATCAGGACTGGTCTGATCCTGATGCAGATCTTTCATTGTTTCAGTCGCCAAAGCTTGATGCCAACCAGTGGGCAAAAGCCGCAAAGTCGGCAAATATGACCTATGGATGCCTGACCACCAAACACCACAGTGGATTTCCGATCTGGAATACCAAAACCACGGCCTACAATGTGATGAACACGCCGTTAAAACGCGATGTGGTAAAGGAATATGCTGATGCTTTCCGTAAAAACGGACTAAAGGTAATGTTGTACTATTCTATATTGGATACCCATCATGGCATCCGTCCGAACCAGATTACACCAGCGAATGTTAAAATGATCAAAGATCAGATTACCGAACTGCTCACCAATTATGGCGAGATTACCGCCCTGATTATTGATGGTTGGGATGCGCCATGGTCGAGGATTTCTTATGATCAGGTACCTTTTGAAGATATCTATTACCTGATTAAATCATTACAGCCAAACTGTTTGGTAATGGATTTAAATGCAGCAAAATATCCTACACAGGCATTATTTTATACCGATATCAAATCATACGAACAAGGTGCAGGTCAGTTTATTTCTAAAGAAAACAACAAACTTCCGGCCCTTGCCTGTCTGCCCTTGCAGGCCAACTGGTTCTGGAAAACCTCTTTCCCTACCACTCCTGTAAAAAATGTACCTGAACTGGTGAACAAGTTCATCATTCCTTATAATGGCGCATACTGCAATTTTATATTAAATGTGGCCCCGGGCAAAAATGGTCTGATCGATGATAATGCTTTAGCAGCACTTAAGGAAATGGGCCAGATCTATAAAAAAACTGCAGATCTTCCACGTATTCCGGCATACGCTGCGCCAATCATTTCGAGCAACATTGCCAAACACGTAAAAAGTAACAGCAGCTGGAGTGATGATATGAACATTATGGATTTTGCCAATGATGATGATTTCGGTTCGAGCTGGTCATCCAATCACACCGTAAAATCGCCATGGTATGAACTGAATTTCGAAAAAGCTGTTCCCTGTAACATGGTGGTACTTACAGCAGGTAATAACAGAAAAGCTACCTATAGTTTACAGTACTATGCAAATGGTAAGTGGAATGATTTAGCTACAAAAAATGAGGGCGAGAAAAAGGTAAGTATTTTTAGGTTCGAGCGCATCTGGTGCGAAAAAATAAAGGTAAACATTAGCAATTTCGACAGCCCGCCTGCTATTGCTGAACTGGGCGTATTTAACGAAAGAAAATAAATGTGTTAGCTGGGTCATTTTTGGCCCGGCTAATTATTAAAGTGCTTGTTTGGCAGATACCAATGGAAATTGACTACTCCTGGTAATACCGGCAAACATTTTTTGAAATAATCTAAACATAAAAACCAACCAACCAAACTTTATGAACCAAAATTTTACTATTAACGTAAGGCATTTGCCTTACCTGGGGAACCTGTGGGTACTGTTCGCAGTATTTAGTGCCTGTTTATTGCTTTTGGGCGGTCCCACTTATGCGCAACAGGGCGCAACAATTAAAATTACCGGTACTGTTAAAGATTCACTTGGCCTGGGAATTCCGGGAGTAAGTCTGCAGGTTAAAGGCCAGAGCGGCATGGGTACCATTACCGATGGCGATGGTAAATTTTCCCTGAATGCTACGGCTAAATCAACTATAGTGGTCTCATCTGTAGGTTTCAGGCAAACTACTTTTATCGCTGATCCATTAAAGCTAAAGGTAGAACTGGTACTGCATTCGGATGATAACAATCTTTCGGACGTAGTGGTTACCGCCTTTGGAAAGAAGGAGCGGAGAGAAGCTATGGTAGGATCCGTTACCAGTATTACACCTGCCAGGCTAAAGATCCCATCCAGCAATTTAACCAATGCCTTGGCCGGACAGATTGCCGGGGTAGTGGCCTACCAGCGGAGTGGCCAGCCAGGATTAGATAATTCTACTTTTTTTATCCGTGGGGTAACTACATTCGGTTACAAGCAAGATCCATTGATCCTGGTAGATAATGTAGAACTTACGCCAACCGACCTGGCGCGGCTACAGGTTGATGATATTGCGAGTTTCTCCATCTTAAAAGATGCCAGTGCAACGGCTTTGTATGGTGCCAGGGGAGCCAACGGTGTAATTTTGGTAACCACTAAAGAAGGTGTAGAAGGTAATGCGAAAGTAAATGTACGTTTCGAAAACTCTATTTCGCAGGCCACGCAAAACCTTGAAATTGCCGATCCCATCACTTTTATGAAGATGTATAATGAAGCCATCACAACCCGGAACCCACTAGGTGTGCCAAGGTATAGCCAGAACGATATTTACAACCGTGAGCAGACTTTAAGTGGTGCACCTGGGAGCAATAAGTATGTTTACCCTGCTGTTAATTGGATTGATGAATTGTTTAAAACCAGTACCAATAACCAGCGGCTGAACGGAAGTGTGAGCGGTGGCGGAAAGGTTGCAAGATATTATATCGGTACTTCTTATAACCGCGATAACGGAATATTGAAGGTGAGCCCTGTAAATAACTTCAACAATAACGTTAAACTCGAAAACTACCAGCTCCGTTCCAATGTAAACATTAATGTTACGCCTACCACAGAAGTCGTGCTGAGGTTGTCGGGAACTTTTGATGAATATAACGGGCCGATTACTGATGACGGTTCCTTTTCTTCCGACCTTTATAAAAAGGCACTTCATACCAGCCCGGTGTTGTTTCCGGCATTTTATCCTGCAGATCCATCATCAGGCATCGATACGCATATTCTTTTTGGCAATAGCTCAACAGAGGGTACCGGAAATACAGTTGGTTATTCCAATCCTTACGCAGATATGATGAAGGGATATAAATCTTTTTCGAGGTCAAGGATGTCCGCACAGCTCGAACTAAACCAGGACCTTAACTTCCTGACCAAGGGGCTGTCTTTTAAAGGAATGTTTAACACCAATCGTTATTCCTATTTCGACCTGACAAGAAAATATTCACCTTTTTTTTACAATGTTGCCTCCTATGATAGGATCAGCAATCAATATAGCCTCAACTGGATCAATAACCAACCGGGTCAGGCCTCAGAGTACCTGAGCTTTGAGCCAGGGTTTAAGGATATCAATACATTTGTGTACATGCAGGCCGTTTTGGATTACTCGAGGCAGTTAGGCAGTAAACACAACATTAGCGGTACACTCATTGCAACAAGGCAACAACGTTTATACGCCAATGCAATAGATCCGGCAACCAATCTGTCCAGCCTTCAATATTCGCTTCCTTACCGCAATGTTGGCCTGTCAGGCAGATTAGGTTATGGGTATGATAACCGTTATTTTGCCGAATTTAACTTTGGTTACAACGGATCAGAGCGTTTTGCTGAAAAGAACAGGTTTGGTTTCTTTCCAACTATCGGCGGTTCATGGGTAATTTCCAATGAAGCTTTCTGGGATGGAGGGTTAAAACAAGCTGTGAGTAAGCTTAAACTACGCGCAAGCTATGGCCTTGTAGGTAACGATGCCATTGGCGCACAGCGTTTCTTCTATCTTTCTAACGTAAACCTGGATGGTGGTAACCCTGCTTATTTTGGTCAGGCCAACGGTGTGATCAGACCAGGGGTAAGCATAACCAATTATGCAAACGATGCCGTGACATGGGAAACCTCCAGACAAACGAATATTGGATTGGAAATTAGTCTTTTCAAAAGCCTGAATATCATTGCAGAAGTTTACAAACAGCACCGTTACAATATTTTAATGGAGCGGGCTTCAATTCCTTCTACCATGGGATTAGAATCTGGCGTAAGTGCCAACCTGGGTACTGCAGACTCGAGGGGAATCGATTTTTCAGCAGATTATAGTAAAACCTTTCGAGGCGGATTTTGGATGTCGGGCAGGATGAACTTTACCTTTTCGCAGAATAAATACGGACAATATGAACAGCCGGCTTATAAAGAGCCGTGGAGGATACTTTCCGGGCAGAAAATTGGCGTAAGATGGGGCTACATTGCCGAGCGCCTTTTTGTTGATGACCAGGAAGCGGCAGCTTCTCCTTCGCAGCTTTTTGGCGCCGGAGCATCTGCACCTAAGGGAGGAGATATCAAATATACCGATGTAAACAATGATGGCAAGATTACCGAAGCCGATCAGGTATTTATCGGCCTTCCTTCCACACCTGAAATTGTTTATGGTGCAGGCCTTTCGATGGGATTCAAGAAGATCGACCTTTCGCTTTTCTTTCAAGGTGTAGGCCGCACGAGTTTCTTTATTGACCCATCACAGGTTAGTCCATTCCTATCCAACAGGCAGGTGCTTCAACCCTTTGCCGATAGCCACTGGACAGAAGAAAATCAGGATTTATATGCCAAGTATCCACGTTTGGGAACCACCTCTTCAGAGATCAGCAATAACCTCCAAACCAGTTCGTGGTGGATGCGTGATGGTGCTTTTATCAGGCTTAAGTCGATAGAAATCGGCTATACTTTTCCTGATAAGTTATCAAAAAAGGCATTTCTGTCTAATTGCAGGATCTATTTCAATGCTTTAAATCCGCTCACCTGGAGCAGGTTCAAAGACTGGGATCCGGAACTGGCCTCAAATGGCTTCAGCTATCCGATCCAGAAGGTATATAACATCGGAATCAACGTAAACCTATAAGCACGCGTGTAATGAAATTCAACATAAAACTTCTCATACTCATTGCAGTGATTTCGGGAATGACCCTTTCCTGCAAGAAATACCTGGATGTAACGCCAGATAATGTGGCCACAATCGATTATGCTTTCAGAAACAGAAATGAGGCCGAAAACTACCTTTTTACCTGTTACTCTACCCTGCAGAACATGGGGCCATCCAATAGCGATGCTGCTTTTACCACTTCGGGCGAGATTTATTTCCCCAATACCTTAACCGAGGCAACATTGGGCAGCAGGGATGCAGAGCAGGGTTTTCACCTGATCAGGGGCGTCCAGTCCACCGATAATCCCTCATTGAATTATTGGGACGGGGAACAGCTTGGCCAGCCCATTTTTAAAGCAATCAGAAGATGTAATATCTTTCTGGAGAATATCGACCGTCCGAAAGATCTGGCTCAATTTGAACGCAACCGCTGGATTGCAGAGGTAAAGTTTTTAAAGGCCTATTACCATTTTTATCTTTTAAGAATGTATGGTCCCATTCCTTTGATTAAACAGAACCTGCCGATAGATGCCGGCACGGATGAAGTAAGAATAAAACGTGCGCCGATTGATGAGGCATTTGCTTATATCGTATCTTTATTGGATGAGGCCACACCCGATCTTCCACGCACCATACAGGATCCGGCCAGGAGTTTAGGCCGAATTACACAGAATATTGCCCTATCGGTTAAAGCTGAGGTGCTTACTACACAGGCGAGCCCTTTTTTTAATGGCAATCCTGATTATACTGGTTTTAAGGATAAAGATGGTTTAAATCTATTCCCTGCAGCTTTTAGTGCAGAAAAATGGAACAAAGCCATGCTGGCCTGCCAGGCTGCAGTAAAATCCTGCGAAGAAAGCAACCTTTCCCTTTACCGTTTTACCTCTCCGGGCAATCTTCCAACTATCCCTGCGCCGTTGAAAACCGTAATGGATATCAGGCAGAGCATTACCGAGAACTGGGAAAAAAATCCAGAAGTAATCTGGGCACTGAATCCTGAATTTAGGCTACAATCAATGGCTATGCCGAGGCTTACCAATGCCATGGTGCAGAATATGGGTGGCGCACCGGGCAATTTTGCCGTGCCTATCGGGATGGCTGAACTGTTTTATTCGAAAAATGGTGTGCCAATGGCTGAAGATACGGGTTACGATTACCGAGGACGTTATGCTGTTGCTGCGGTAGGTACGGAAAATAAATACTATTTAAAAAGCGGTTACCAGACCATAAAAATGCACATGGATCGTGAACCTCGCTTTTATGCCGATTTATCTTTTGATGGAAGCTGTTTTTTTGGTAACGGGCAAACTGATCCGGAAAACATGCTCTATGTGCAGGCCCGTGGCGGAACTTCGCTGGCTGGCCCCAAAGATAATATCAGGGTTAACGTATCGGGCTACTGGCCAAGCAAACTGGTTAATTACCAATCTGTTTTTGGTACCGAAGTTACCCAGGCAGGTTTCCGGATGCCGCTAATCAGACTCGCAGGACTTTATCTGCTGTATGCAGAAACGCTTAACGAGGTTAACGGCCCTACGGCAGATGTTTATACTTATATCGATAAAGTGCGCTCACGTGCAGGTTTAAAGGGTGTTAAAGAATCCTGGTCTTCTTATTCAACTAACCCTGGTAAAGCTTCAAGTAAAGATGGACTCCGGTCGATCATCCAGCAGGAACGCCGCATTGAACTTTGTTTTGAAGGCAGAATAGGGTGGGACTTAAGGCGCTGGAAAGTGATGCAGGATGTACTCAGTAAACCACTTCAGGGCTGGAATATTCAGGATACCACACCTGAAGGTTATTACCGTCAGCGTAATCTCGTAATACCTGTATTTGGCCTGAAAGATTATTTGTGGCCACTTAAATACAACGACCTGATCGTTAACCCAAACCTGGTTCAAAATCCTTATTGGTAAACTCTAAACATACGATGATGAAAATAAGATCAAAAATATATAACAGGCCTTTTGCATTGCAATTTATTGCCATGTTACTTGTGGCCTGCTCGTTTTACTCCTGTAAAGAAAGCGAAGGCTTTAATGAGGTGGTATCTACAGATATGACAAAACCCGGAGCACTAACTGGAGTAAAAGTAGAAAATCTGGCTGGAGCCGCAGTAATTTCCTATAAGCTACCTAATTCCCAGAATATCTTGTATGTACAGGCAGAATACCGGATCAATTCGCGAACCGTAAGGCAGAGTAAATCTTCTTATTATAGTGATACGATTAAGGTAGAGGGCTTTGAAAAAAGCGGCGACTACGATGTTACACTTTATGCAGTATCACGTGCGAATGTGAAAAGTGATCCTGTACAGATACGTGTACGCCCCGCAACACCATCTTACCTGTCCGTTTATCCAACAGTTCAGCTTCAGGCTGATTTTGGCGGAGTAAATGTAATCGCCAATAATCCGACTAAGAAACCTATCGGGGTGATTGTGATTTCCAATGATAAAACGACAGGAAAAATGCTTCCCATAGAACAGTTCTATACCGAAGCCGAAAATATTAATTTTAGTGTAAGGGGATTTGATACCCTAAAAAGAGATTTTGGTGTATACGTAACCGATAGATGGGGAAATATATCCGATACTCTGTATAAATCAATTAGTCCGATATTTGAGATAATGATACCAAAAGCGCAGTTCAGCGAATATCGGCTACCGTCAGATTCTCCACTGGGAGCAACAGGTCTTGGATGGAATACTTCGAGGTTATGGGATAACAATACTTCCGATCCCGGCTGGCATACAGAGGCCGGTTATAGTAAGCCTCTTCAGCTCTGCACATTTGATATGGGCGTACTTGCCAAGCTCAGTCGCTATAAATTGTGGGAAAGAGGAGAAGCCTATGGTAATGATTATTCTTATAATCATGGTAATCCCAAGACCTGGACACTCTGGGGATCAGCCAAATCTGCACCGGCAGATATTGAATTACCCGTAACATCGGCAAAAGGAACTGTTGTGGGCGATTGGATCAACCTGGGGAATTTTACCTGTCCGCCGCCTCCCTCTGGTAATGCACCCGGACAAACCACTCCTTTGGATCTTGCCGCAGTAAAAGCTGGCTTCGAATTTAACATTGCACTTGATATTCCTAAAGTGAGGTTTATCAGACTGGCCGTTAATTCGACCTGGGGAAATGCAGATTTTGCCCACGTGATGGAATTGTCTTTTTGGGGAAACACCAATTAAAAATTAAAGCAGATGACAACTAAACATATCAACAGTATTTTAATGGTTTTTATGGCCATTGTGGTTCTTTGTGGCTGTAGCAAGGATGCGCTGGATTATAGAAAATATCTTAACGAAAAAGAACACATATATCCGGGCTTTGCCGGCGAAGCTGGCGCCGCGCCAGGCAATTACAGGATAAAACTGAACTGGAAGGCAAGTCCCGACCCGAGTGTAACCCATTACCGTATATTCTGGAACAATTCGGCCGATTCATTGGAAATGAAAGCACCAGACCGAAGCGTTACTGATGTATCGGTAATTATTCCCAAACTGGTAGAGTATAATTATTCCTTTACCATTTATTCTTACGATAAGGCTGGGAATAAATCTGTGCCTGTTCAGATTAGCAACGTAAAGGTTTATGGCGATAGCTACAAATCGAGTCTAACCAACAGGTTTCTGGTTTCAGCAAATCCTTATCAGTTGGATGATGACGGCATTACACTCAATTTTGAAAAACCAGATACCATCAACATTACAACAGAAATACGCTATACCTATAAAGATGGTACCATTCATAAAAGAGCATTAAGTCCTGATGAAAATTCGATCAGGCTTGCCGACTACAAAACCGGAACCAAGATTTATTTCAGGTCGGCCTATGTGCCGGTAAAATCGGCTATTGATACCTTTTATACCGTAGATTATGATTCTTTGAGCAATATTATGATACCGGTAGATAAATCACTGTTCCGTCCGCTAAAGCTAGCCAATGATGTTGGGACCTATTCGAGTGAAACCTCTTTATCGCAACTTTGGAATGATAATAAAACACCAACAGCATATCCGGATATCTTCCATAGTGATGACAATACACCGCTTCCGCATCACTTCACTTTTGACATGGGTAAGGCGATTGTTAATCTTACACAGTTCGAAATCATCGGGCGCGACTGTTGTAATAATCCTACCAAATTTGAAATTTGGGGAATTGCAGATCTGACCGGAGCGGAAACGCAGTCGCCAGGCAATTCAGAAGGGTGGACAGCAGAATCAAAAGGAAGAGGATGGACACTGCTTAAAACGGTAGAACGCTCAGATGATGGATCGGCACCATTTAAAGTTGCCCTGCCTGATGGCCTGCCTCCAATTCGATACATCCGGATCCGGGTAATAAAAGTAGCCAGTGGCGATGCCTATTACAGCAATATTAGTGAAGTATCTTTCTGGAATAAATAAGGCTCTCTTCTCTATAATGGAGAATAATAAAATTATGAATAATACCAAAGCAATCATTTATGTACTAGTCCCGGTTTTTTTATTGGGACTGGTTTCAAAATCCAAGGCTCAGAATCAGTCTGACAAAACGATAACCACTCCCGATTCTGTATGGAAGGAGCACTGGTTTGAGCATCAGGAGGAACTAAAACTAATAGAAAGCAATGCTCATGTAGCTGTTTTTTATGATAAAAACATGCCGGCCAATGTCAAATGGCCTATCGCAGCAATGGCAGATTGCTGGGCCTATGTTAAACGCAATTACGGAGATTTTGGACCAGATCCAAAACTATATGTGATCCTGCACCGCGCGATGGGTAAAGATTATGGAGGAGGACATCCATCGCCCTTTTTTGATGCGAGCCATGATTACCGGAACGTGATTGATTGTGGTTTAGCGCAATGGGACAATCCTAACGGGGAACAGATTGGCATGCCGATACATGAGATGGGACATATCGTAACCAGCGCAAGTCATGGTACAAAAGGCTCGCCGTCTGATGTATTGTGGGGAGATAGTAAGTTTATGGAGATTTTCAATTATGATGTACTCAAAAACATAGGAATGGCCGACGAGGCCAACAAAGTATTTACGCAAATGCAGACACAGTATGACGACTTTCCGAGACAGGGAACGCAGTGGTTTAAAAACTGGTTTTTCCATATTTACAGTCAGTATGGCGAAGGAAAGGTACTCAACAGGTATTTTGAACTCCTGGCTTTAAACTTTCCAAAAAACAAAAGTGGGCGGTACAAAAGAGATCTGAATTTTGGAGAATTTATTCATTTCTGGAGTGGTGCATCTGGAGTAAACCTGCAGGATGTTGCAGAAAGAACTTTTGGTTGGCCGGCAGAATATGATCTTCAGTTTAAACAGGCCCAGAAGGATTTTCCGAAATTAAACTATGAGACTAAAGGTAGCAGCAGATAAAATGTATAATATCATTGAAAAATCCTTTCAGAAGTTTTGTTAAGTCAGATTTCAATACAAATACCAGATGGATAAGATATCCGGTGAGGACCGGTCATAATTTCAGTTGTAATAAGATTTGATCTTTTTATATGCTGATTTTAGTTTGGTGAAAACATAGGTTGCGGTGGATACCCAACCTATGTTTTATTTAAAGACCAATCTGGTTCAGATGGCCGGTAGCGAGGAATCATTGCGTGGAGGAAAGACAAAGGAATCTTCGCCCGTTATTCGCGATAGCAGGATTGATCCGTGCCTCGCAAATTCCAGGTAAAATCATGTTATATCGTTATTTTTTTTATTAAAACAATAACGTTGTAAATCTTAAATGTCTGGCTATTTGTTGATTACGTTCGTGGCGTATTCTTTGTAAGAGAGAAAGCGATGCATTACACTCTTCTTCAGTTTCTTATTTTACTATCAGAAGCTGTGCTGTTAATCATACTGGCGCAGAAGGTAAAAATTTCCTGTTCCATATTTTTAGTGCTGGCCGGTTTGGGAATAGGCTATATTCAGGGTATTCCTGCCTTATCAATTAATCCTGAAGTGATCTTCCAGATTTTTCTACCAGCCTTGCTTTATGAGGCTACCTGGTATACCTTAAATAACGATTTCCGGCGCTGGCAAAGGCCAATTAACTTGCTGCGCTTTCTGGCTGGTGATCATCACCTCATTGCCTGTCGCTTTTTTAAGTTCTCCACGATCCCTGGTTTTACACTTGGCATGGACTTTCAGTTGGGCCGGCTTGGCCATTGCGCACGTGTTGTATCTTATCCAGGGTTTTAATCATACAAAACTACTATCAGAATGAAAGATAAAAAGAAAATAATAATTGCAAATGAGTTCCGGCTAGAGGATCAAAACGGTCAACTACGTGCATTACTTTCCGGAACAGAAAAAGGAACGTTTTTTAGCTTGATGGATGGCGGAGAAAAAGAAGTCGTTAAGCTTTCGGTCGAAGCTACCGGACTTTCATCATTAACATTTTTTGATTCTTCTGCGAAAGAGAAAATTCAATTGAGTCTTGATGAGAAGGGCATGCATATTCATTTGGCTGGAGAAGGAAAACAGGAAAGCTATATTTTTTTGAAGAGCAATGCCGCCTCTGGTTTTGTGTTAACCGATGTAGATGGAAACCGAAGATTTCAAGCTACCATGGGGCCGGACAGTAACCCACACGTAACCGTATTCCCTCCCGGAGCAGACCCGCGTGATTTGTAAGGATTTAACAATTTATGCTGCTATTAATAACTTAAATAAAATTCCAAATATGATGAAAAAACAAATAACTGAAACCGGACTAGAACCCTTGATTGACCAGAATATTAAATATAATATTCTTGTTGAAAGTCCCTCTCAAACCATAACTCCACTTCAAATTGTATGCTTTTTTGATTTCAGTGAGAATCAAAATTATCAGGGTGGTACCGCTGCGGTAAATCAGCATTTCAATGGTGAAATAGACAACCTCCGGAAGACAGGGATATTTAAAGGGAATTTCCTGGAAACATTATTAATCACTCCTAAACAGGCACAGATTCCCGCTGAAAAACTGCTGCTTTTCGGTTTGGGCAATCCTTCTGCGCTATCATTTGAACTTCTTGAGCAGGTTGGGTATTACGCAGCGCTTGAAGCACTCAAACTTGGCGTTGAATCATTCTGTTTTGCCCCTAGCCTTAAAGATGCAGGTATTTTAATGCAACCCGGTCTTGAAGTATCAACAGCTTTACCCCGGGGTATGGCCAAAGCAATATCGGTAGCCGGAACGCTGGCAGACAAAAAACTTGGTGATAAGGTAAGTCTCAAAGAGATTTTTTTGCTCGCTGGTGAAGCCCAGGCAGCATACGCATATCAAGGTCTTGTCAAAGCATTTGAAGTAAAATAAACACAATTAAGCAACCACTAAATCTAATATATGGCAATCAACAATTTCAACGACGTTCAAACTTTTATTACCAGGGTAATGGAAGAAAACAAAAAAAAGGATGCCCCGCCTCCGAAGTCTCCCCATAAAGCTTTTTGGATGACCATGAGCTACGATGAATTCACAAACGGCAACGTTCCTGGTGTTCTGGATCCGGTAAGCAATGAAGGTATTCCGATTCTTGATAAAGGTAATTCTGGCAATAGTAACATTATTCTTGCGCTAAAAGGAGAGGGGCCACTTTTCAACCCGAATAGCGGAGCGTTTGGCAGAATGCCTGCCGGAAATCAGACACCATTTTCTGATGAGGAGATTATGGAACTCGCAGAATGGATTGATAGGGGATGTCCAGAGTTCTAGTTTCCTGAATCTATAGGGAGAGAAAGCTTTGGCAATAATCAACTCTTCTTATAGATTTACAGGGGATCAAATTGTGATAGTATTAGAAAAATTACCTTAAACTGGTTAGCTTAACTGCGGCAAGCTTATCTATTTTATTTCTATTCGGTAATTTTAAGGCTGGTATGATTGCAAATGCAATTATGACAGCAGAAATAAGAAACCCATCCTGCAAGGCAAAATGCTCTGCAATTTCTGTTGTTCTGCCAAGTTGTAAGTAGTACTTACTGATATAAGTGTGCAGTATACCACTAATGGCTATCCCCACGGAGCCTCCAACTTGCTGTAAAAGACTATTTATTGATGTCGCTGTAGCCGTTTGGCCGGCACTTATGGCATTTAGCAGCGATGTTGAAACAGGCGAAACCAGCAGGCTCATGCCAAATCCACGTATCGCCATTGCCAATATGATAAACCAAATGTGGCTTTCTGAATTCATAAAAGCAAATTCGGCCATTGAGATAGCTATCATTACGATGCCCACAACGGATGGATTTCTTATTATACCTCTGTCAGCAAGTTTACCAGCATATGGTCTCAATAACAGCATCATCAATGCGTTGGGTAACAACAACAGGCCTGTCTCAATCTCAGAATAGCCCATCAGCCCCTGTAAAAGAAATGGAAGAAAAAACAATCCGCCATATAGTGCAAGAGAGCGGATCAGGATAATTATTGAACAGTTTATGAATGTTGCAGACTTAAAAACGGTGAGGTCAATCAAGGGATTATCTTTTTTGGATGAACGGATAAAAAAAACTAAAAATACAAGCGAAAGAGCCAGACCGATTCCATATTGCAAGGGTTGTATATTGGGGTCAGATATCATTGTCAGGCTTAGCTGCAACAATATGATAAATATACCGAAATATACATAGCCGCCCAGGTCAAATGAAGGCTTGAGTTTGGGTTGCTTTTTCAGAAAGCCTAAAAAAAGTACGCTCATTATTATAGTAATAATCCCGATTGGAATATTAATGTAGAATATCGACGGCCATTCGAAGTAATAAGTAAGTACACCGCCCAGCGTTGGACCAATTGCCGGCCCCATAACATTTCCTATGCCCCACCAGCCAATCGCAGAACCCCGCTGTTCTTTTGGAAAGCTATCGGTTAGAATTGCCAGTGATGTTGGCGTGATAGCTCCACCTCCAATTGCCTGAAGTATCCTTGCGGCGATTAAAAAAGATAAGTTGCCGGATAAACTACAAAGCAATGAACCGATAGTAAAAATTACAACGCTTGCGATAAAAAGATTATAATATCCGATTCTGTTTTTCAACCAGTTGGTTAAAGGAATAAAAAGACAAAAGGATATCATATAACCCAGGATAACCCATTCTATGCCATTTATACTTGCTCCAAATTGTTTCTGGATTACAGGTAGCGACACGTTGACGATGCTGCTATCAAGTGCAGCCATAGCTGTTCCAAGCATGAGGGTGATTAATACGGCTATCCGGTTTTTCATGTATATTAATTATCAATTTTTGATGATATGGACTCTTGTTTAATTCTTATCAAAATATGAAATCATACCGCACCATCAGGATTCAAATCCTAAATTTCCGACAGATATAGCCGTTCTGTTCATGAATATCGTCGAACAGGCAAATCGAATCGTCGGAAAAGGGATATACTCGATAAGGCCCCTAAGCATTCCTTCCAAATGTGGACTTCCGGATAGATAACTTCAAAATTAACGGATTTGTTTAGCGCTCGTAAATACACGTCATTTCGTCAATAAGGAAAGTTTTTTATTTTTATAAAATACTGATATATAGATGGTTGATTTTTGGTTCGGTTTAGGATGTGCATTGGTAGCTTAAATATAAATCAATTATGGAAAATACGATAAAAATTACCAGAGACATTGTTTATAAGGATGATTTAGCTCTTGATCTTTATAGCGGAACTAATTTAAAGGGGGCAATTATTGATATTCACGGAGGGGGTTGGTTTCATGGAGACAAAGCGAAGGACGAAGATCTTGCTACCAGATTGGCTCAGGAGGGGTATCTGGTTATTGTTCCCAATTACCGTTTGACTCCAGCTGGTGTGTACCCGGCGGGGAAAGAAGACATTCTTTTCGCTCTTGAGTGGCTTCGTAAATCTGATTATAGCTTCGACCGTACAAAAATAGCTGCCTGGGGTAGTTCGGCGGGAGGTAATATTTCCGTAGAGGTAGCTTTGGTCGCCGGAATCCCGGCAATAAGCTGGTCAGGAATAATTGATTTAGAAGGATTTATATTGGAAACAGATGGAAATGCAGCAGAGAAGAAGGATGATTTGGATTTTGGAAGTATTCCAAGTGCTAATATAAACCAGGGTGGAAGAAATGATGCATTTCTACGGTGGTGTATTTATGAGTTCATTGGTAATGATAGAACTTTATTGAAAGAGGCAACTCCGCTAACCAGGGTAAGTTCAAAAAGCGGACCCATTTATATGGCAAATTCTATGGATGAGTTTGTGCCGGCGGAAGGTGCATTAAAACTCCAGAAAATGTTACTTGATTCTGGAATACCAACTACTGTTCAGCTTGTTTCCGGAACATTACATGCCAAAGGCTATATGCCAGATGCTATTGAACCTTCTTTGAGCTTTTTAGAAACTTTTTTAAAAAACAGCTAAAGGGTTTTTTAATGGATATTTAGTTTTTTTTTCGTGTTATACTAAAATGGGGATTAACTTAATTTATTGTTTTATCAATTCTCATCCTCAACCGTAAAACGGTCAATCAGCTTTTTAATCTGGGGATTCAATATGAATCCTGTAGGGATTGATATTAAGCAACCCGAGATAAAATCCGGTCTCCAAAGCGTGAAAAATTCTCTGTCTATCTTGTGATGTGTACAAAGGATTCCGAAACTTAGTATCGCCGTTGTTCCTATAGAAACTAATATTACAAATAACACATTTGCCCTTTTTTTTGAAATCTTCATAGTTTTAATTTAGTAGTTTTTAAAAGCTGATGGTTACAACTTCTAAACTATTGCTATTTCTTTGCCAAATTTTAACTGTCTGATTTGTAGTGTTTTTGTTTTGTTGTATGCCTGCCTAACTAGCCATATTTCGTTTATTTACGATGGTAATGGTAAATCACATAATTACATATCCTTAGCTGAATTTCGGTTATTGTCGCTTTCGCTTAATTCTGCCTGAAGATTAGTTATTCAACAGCTTTGAACTCTAACAATTACTTACATTAATTCCCATTTACTAAATAGATGGCTCATAAATTAACTTTATTTCGTTAGATAATTATTTATTAAATTTATTAAGTGTTTGTAAATCAGATTTTTGTGTTTTGGATGGCTTTTTGAATATGCAAGTTGTCAATGATATCATCAACGTATAACCGATTAGAGATTGCCTTTAACCTTAAAAAAACAATTAAATCAATTATTATGAAAAATCCAGAAGAAGAGCAGAATATTGATGACAGAGAAATTTCTGAGGCAGACGATCAGGAAAGCCAAAAAGATATTCATTCAAATGGTTATGAGCCGGTACAAGAGAATAACGTTCAGGCAGATAAAGATATACTGGAGCAATCCTACCGTGCTTCTGAATCTGCTCACACCCTAAATCCGGATTAACGTTGCATACCCAGGCAAGTTTATTCTTGCCTGGTATCAAAATCGAACAGTTTGCAATAATTTATATCACCTATAGAATCAATCCTTTTCGGCGCATAAGCTACAATACCTACAGGGTATTTTACCTGCTGAGTCCGAATGGTATTAAATGAAATTATCCATATGACAGCTTTGATAACTGACGACAATACAATGGCTAGTGCACTCATCAGCAGGCTGACAAGTGAAGTCAGCGATTTGCAGATCATCTGTAAACACTGCAGTCCAAACGAAGCATACAATCATATTGAACAGACTATTGGTTCCTCAATCAGTATAAATACAACTCTGTTAAATGAGGCAGAGCGGGGACAACATCGTAATCGGGTTGATAAAGTCTTTGTTTTTATAACACCTCAACAAATGGTGGGCAACATTAAAAAATGTTCGCAAGGCCTACAAGTATCTGAATCTTCTCCATATTATGGACATTCACCCCATAGCAGATATTTAGAAGCATCAAACACTGCTTTGCCACATCCATCAAATAACGACTGTATTTTTATACGGGACAACAGCATCATCAGGAGACTAAATACAGCTGAAATATTGTATTTAGAGGCCATGGGTGACTACGTTAAATTTCATACCGACAAAAAGATTTATACCATTCATTGTACGTTAAAGTCTGCTGAACTTCGTTTGCCTGCACTTAAATTTTTACGTGTACACCGCTCATTCATTATAGCCCTTAATAAGCTTGATAGTGTTCAGGACGGCGGGCTTATTATAAGGGAGCGTTTCATCCCGGTTGCTGATAATTACCGGAAAATTCTCCACCAGAGAATGAATGTACTCTAAATTGATCGTTTTTTGAATAGTATATTATAGCTATTTACCCCTCACAGGGAACAATCAACAACTTGAGGGGCGAATATGCATTAAATAGTGAGGCCGGCCTCAGTGTTAGTGTCGGTTTAAATAAAAACGATTCCTGGATTAAAACAGGCAAGATAATTTCAAATCAAAATTTAGATTTTGTCCTTTATAAGTCCGGTTTGGTGAGCTATAAATTCCCAGTTATCTTCTTTTTTTTGGTATACACCAACATATACGGAGTCCATTATTCTATGCTTTCCGTTAAGGGTCACATCGATCTCCACATTTCCCATTATAATCAATAAGGTATTTCCGGAAAGCGTGGCAGAAAGTACTTTTGTTTCGATATTGTGGTAAACATAGACGCCATTGGCAATTTTATCCAGCATTTCTGTTTTGTTGTCGATCAATCCACTGGAATGCCCGTAGGCTAAGTCGCCGGAAAAAATCTTATTTAATACTTCGAGGTTTCTTGAAATCATTGCTTTCGACCGATTCATTTCGAGGTGTTTCGCTAAAGAAAGTTGAGTATCCATTTATTATTTGTTTACCAGTTTACAGTTATAAAAAAAAATCTGAATAACAGCAATTCAAAATACAAGATTTATTAAAAGTAAGCTGTTGAAAAGATTAATTTATCCAGCGTATACCGTATTTCAGCACGAATTAATAATTTAATTGCATAAAAACTATTTCACAAACTCGAATTTTATTCCGAGTTTTTTAATCTTTGAATTTAACGTAGTTGATGGCATATTGAGTACTTCTGCAGCACCGCCCGGACCGAATATTTTACCTTTACACATATTCAATATTCTCAATATATGTTCCCTTTCTATCTCTTCCATCGTTTTGATTTTGGGATGCTCATCGCCAGCAAATCCAGTTTTGTTCAGCGGGCCTGGAAGATCAATTTTGGTTATTGTTTCGCCTTCAGTTAACAACATCGTTCTTTCAATCAAATGTTCCAATTCTCTGATATTTCCAGGCCAGTCGTATTGCTGTAATTCGTTTAGTGCTTCTGCGGAAATTCCGTTAACGGCAGAAGAACCTTTTCTACCATATTTAGAAATAAAATGTGTTGCCAGAAGAGGAATATCTTCCTTACGTTGTCTTAGCGCCGGCAATTCAATAGGGAAAACATTTAACCGATAATACAAATCCAGACGGAATCTGCCTTCAGACACTTCTTTTTCAAGATTCCGGTTGGTAGCGGTGATAATCCTTACATTTATTTTTTTGGTATGGTTGCCGCCCAGCCGCTCAATTTCTTTTTCCTGAAGCACCCTTAGTAATTTTACCTGTGCCTCCAGGGGGAGTTCGCCTATCTCATCTAAAAAAATAGTACCACCGTCAGCTTGCTCAAATTTGCCAATTCGCTTATCGTTTGCTCCTGTAAATGAGCCTTTTTCATGGCCGAAAAGTTCCGATTCTAACAATGTTAAAGGTAAAACTGCACAATTGACCGTAATCAGTGGTTTATTTTTTCGGGGGGATAGTTTATGAATCGTCTGGGCAATTTTTTCTTTACCGGTACCACTTTCGCCCAAAATGAGTACCGAAGTATCATCTGGCGCAACCAGTTCGAGTTTTTTGAAAGCAGCATGTAGCAAAGTACTATTGCCTATAATGCCATTAAAATCTTTTGGAATCTGAAGGTGCTCTTTTTTAATGATCGGTTCTTCAGTTGGAGGTAAAACCGGAACAGGGATATCCGTCACGATATCCTTTCCATAAATAACCTGATCTAAAACCAGTTTCAGGCTTTTCTTTAACTGATTAACAATTCCTGTATGAACTTTAGAATATAAATCAGAAAGATGATTAAAGAAAACAAACTGGAATTCCTCACCATTTCTTTCAATTTCGGTAACCAGGGCAGATTCAAACTTGTAATGATCCGAAAGTGCCAGTATCCATGGGCTTTCCATCCTCAGTTTTCTAAAATCATATCCGTTAAAGAACGGTTTTCCATTATAAGCAATAGCAGTGGAATTCCATGCTTTAAAATCACGATTTGAAACATTTATTTCTTTCAGTAAGTTTTCATTATTCAGCGTGCTGAATCTGCCATCTGCCGTGCGGATTACATATATATCTTTTGTACTTGTCCGTGGGTTTGATTTGGTAATCCAAAGGAAATCAAAAGGAACAACAGGATGCAGTACGGCACTGATCTGTTTCAGCCGTTCTGCAATTAATTCCTGCTTTCCGGCAATATGCTCAATCTGTTTGTGTATTGATGGTTCTTCATGTTGATTGTATTTTAAATTCTGCTCGTGCCTGTAGCGCGCAATATCAAGCATTACCATGAGATCTCTTTCCCGGAAAGGTTTTACTAGAAAACCGTAAGGTAGGGTTGCTTTTGCGGCCTCCAAAATGCCCTGATTGGTATTTGCGGATATATAAATAAATGGAATCCCCATTTCTGTAAGCTGACTTGCTAAATCAATCCCTGTTTTATCGCCCCGTAAAAAAATATCCAGCAATATCCAGTTAGGTTCTTTAGTTGCAATTAACTCCAGGGCCTTAACCACTGATGGTGCAATTCCGCATACTTTATAGCCTGCTTTTTCAAGCATAATCCGAAGATCGTTGGCTACAATAAATTCATCTTCTACAATTAAGATCTTCTGTTTCATCTTCTATTCAGGCGAGCGTAATATGAAAAACCGACAAAAACAATAATAAATACAGTTTACGCGGATTGTACGCTCTTTTATTCAAGAAAAATACCATTAGTTAAGCTTTTGTTAATCAATATCTTAATAGGCGTAATTTTTTTTGTGTTTATGATATATCGTTAATTTACTAAATTTCACTAACGTTTTATACCCAGCTTTTTAATTTTAGAATTCAATGTCGTCGCTGGAATACCTAATAATTCAGCTGCGCCACCGCTGCCAGCGACCTTACCTTTGCAAAGTTCTAAAACCCGGATGATATGGTCTCTTTCGTTATCGATAATCGTTTTTATTCCATTTTGAATAGCGGGATCTTCTTTTTTTATCCCAATATCCAGATGATCGGGATTAAGCACTCCATTCGATGAAAGCAGTATGCTCCTCAGCATTACATGTTCCAATTCCCTGATATTGCCAGGCCAGTCATATAACATCAGCCTATCCATAAAATCAGTAGGGATTTCAGCAATGTTCTTGCCTACTGCCTTTGTATGTTTCTGTAGAAAGTATTCAGCCAATAACGGAATGTCAGTTTTTCGCAGGCAAAGTTTGGGTACATTTATCGGAAAAACATTAAGACGATAGAAAAGATCAAGCCTGAACCTGCCTTTTGCAATCTCCTTTTCCAGATTGAGGTTTGTTGCAGCAATTATTCTTAAATCTACTTTGACAGGTTGTTTACCGCCAATCCGTTCAATTTCTTTTTCCTGTAAAACCCGGAGGAGCTTTGCCTGGAGGTCGAAAGGCATTTCGCCAATCTCATCGAGAAATATGGTGCCGCCATTGGCCTCCTCAAATTTCCCAACCCGGGTATTAATCGCACCTGTAAACGCACCTTTTTCGTGACCAAATAAAATGGATTCGATTAAATCTGCTGGTAGGGCAGCGCAGTTTACAGCCACAATCGGTTTTGTGTTCCGAGGTGATAAACGATGAATGCTTCTAGCGATTTCCTCTTTTCCTGTTCCGCTTTCTCCGGTAATTAATACCGATGTGTCAGTTGGTGCAACAATTTTTATCTTATCTAAAACACTAAGCAAAGCCGTGCTTTTGCCAATAATATTTTCAAAATCTTTTTTAGCTAAAGGAAAGTCACTTTCCTGATGTGAAACTGATTTGGTTCCGGCTTTTTCAAGTTCGATAATGTGCGCCAATTTTTTCTCTAAAGTGCCTGATAAAAAGTTAAGCAGTTCCATATGGACGGGCTGGTAAATATTTTCGGTTCTGCTGTAAAATGAGAAGCTGATCTGATCGCCATTCTCCAGGTAGAAGGTTTTTACCAGGTTCGAATAAAGATGGTAAGTGGTAGCGATTAAGTTTTTCATTGGAGCAGCCGTTTTTACCCTTTCGAAATCATCACCGATGTAAATGGCGTCAGCTGTTGTTTCAGGTACCAGTTGATTGATGGTATCATATTCTGCCCTGCTTAAACCCGTGTATTTTAAGAACTCATTTGCTGTAAATAAGTCATATTGGTCAAAGTTTTTTCTAGTAATTCCAATTTCGCCATATCGTTTTCTATCTTTTGCAATACCAGAAAGTGCAATAAAATCAAAAGGAATATATGGTTGAAAGGCGGCTGCAATGGCTAAAATTTTCTTTTGCCAGGTTAAGGATTTCATCGAGATATCAACAATAAAATCCTGCATAAAACGCTCGCTGCTCATTTTCATGTTATTGCTGTTTTCCTTACGGTACCTCGCAATGTCAATGCTTAATAAAATATCGCGATCGCGGTACGGCTTAACAATAAAACCATACGGACAGGTAGACTTTGCAGCCTCCAGTACTTTCTCATTCGAATTGGCCGAGATATAAATAAAAGGAATCTCACTTTTCATCAGGTCATGCGCCAGGTCAATGCCGGTTAGCCTGCCTTTAAGGTAAATGTCTAAAAGAACCAGGTCTACCTGATGTTTTTCCAATAGGGTCTGTGCATTTTTAACAGAATCGGCGATACCAACAACCTGATAGCCGGCACGCTGCAAAATCATCTGCAGGTCGTGCGCAACGATGAACTCATCTTCAACAATTAGAATTTTTTCAATCTTCATCTCTAATAGTCAGTTAGCAGGAATAAGTCTTCATTTTTATTCGTAAAAGTCAAGTGTAAGGAAACACCGTCTTTACTTTCCATCGTAAAAACACCATCAATTTGAGCGCTCAGCCCTTTCATTAAAATAATACCCAATGTGTTACTCTGTTCATAATCGAAGTCGGCGGGTAATCCGATACCATTATCCTTAATAAATAGTTGATAATGATCTTCCTGGCATTCTTTTAGGATAATGATTACTTTTCCGCCATGGATATTGGAAAAAGCGTATTTAAAAATATTGGTAATTGCCTCGTTAATAATTAGGCCAAGCGGAACAGCTTTCGAAATATCGAGTTCGAGATTCAATATATTCAATTCAAAGCTGATCGTTTTATCATCGTTAAGGCTTTCCTTTAAATATTCAACCAGTTCAATGATATAAGGCTTAATGTTGATGGTAGCCAGATTTTCTGTCTGATAAAGCTTTTGATGGATCAATGCAATGCTTTTCAAACGGTGCTGACTTTCTTTTATGGCCTCAATTGCAGACGAATCTTCCAGGTAATAACTTTGGCTGTTTAAAAGGCTCATGGTTAGCTGCAGGTTATTTTTGACCCTATGGTGTACTTCTTTAATCAGGCCTTCTTTTTCTTCGATTAACTTGTTTTTTTGTTGAATATTAACTTCAAGTTCAGCATAAGCAAGGTCTATTTCTGCTTTTTTCCTGACCAAAATATCATGAAGTTTCTTTTTCAACCGAAACCGTCCATAGATTAGAAAAAGTACAATGGTTAAAAAAGCCAGGCCGGCGACAGTTGCATTTTTGATCCATTGAATGCGGTTAAGTTCCTGACTTTGTAATTGTGATTTCTTCCTGAGGATTTCATTTTCATTCTCCTTTTGTGAAGCCTGGAATTCAATCTTCAATCGCTCAATGGTATTTAAATTCTCCTGGCTCAGCATAGAATCTCTAAGCATATGAAAGGTTTGCAGGTGAACAATGGCCTCAGCCGGGCGATGGGTTGATAGATCTATTCTATAAAGAATTTCATTTAACCGGATCTGCCTTGGTAAAGTCATGCTGATTTGGTTTTCTCTGGCTTTTTCGGCGAATTGTGAAGCGAGCTCATATTTGTTTTGAGCGAAGTAAAATTCGCTTACAGAAAAGAAAACTGAAGTTTGGAAAGGATTAGAGTATATATTTAATGTATTGTCTTCCAGTAGTTTGTCAAAGTATTTTTTAGCCATATCGTACTTTTTTAATGCAGCATAACATTCGCCAAACGCCAGAAACATAAAATATCGGTGCCCGCTTGATGAATTGCCAACCTCTCTCCATGTTCTTTGGAGAATGGATAGTGCCTTTTTAGCTTCACCCAGTTTAATCATTTGGCTCGTAATGGCGTAAGCCGTAATGAAACGGAAAGGGTCTTTTTTATCCTGACCGTTAAGGGTTTTACTATACCATGTAATGCTCTCTTTAGCTTTACCCATTGCCTCGAAAGCGGAACCCACTCTGTTTAAATAAGTGTCGAGCACTTCCTCATTGCTGCTGTGCGCTGTTTTTACACTTAGCAGTGCATAATTCAGTGCCTTACTGAGTTCTCCTTTTCTTTCATAAACAGCCGAAAGTAAATCGTAAGCCTTAGGAAGATCGGGAAGTTTAAATTTTTTATCCAGTGCAATAACCTCAAGCAACTCCTTTATCGATAAATCAAATTTCTCTTCTTCTAAATGGAAATCTGCCATCGTTTTCAATAGTGTTGCCTCTCTGTATTTTTCATGGAAGGAGGTGCCGATTTCTTTATATAAGGCATGTGCAGTAGCTGCCCGCTCATAAAATGTCCTGTTCGTATAATCTGAAACGGTATCCGGGACATTTATAAAATAAGAATCCCATGCGCTGGCCTCAAGATGTTTATTGCCGATTCTTTTCGCAATAGCAATCGCCTTTTCATAGGTATTTGCCTGTTGCACTCTTAAATTTTTCTTATTCAAAAAATGGGCATAGGCAATTAGCGTTTGGAATTCCCAATTTAAAGAGTTGAGTTGCTTGCTCAAAGCGTGTGCTTTTTCCAGGTAAGGCCCAGCCTTTGCCAAATTTGCCTGTTGGTTTTCCTGTAGATTGATGAAATGCCTGGCGATGCTTATCATGTATTTAACCCGGTTCGTATCGGGTTTTGATTCAGAAAGGAGTCTGTTTAGCTTTTGGAGTGAATCGTTAGGATTTAAGTTGTCTACCTGATTTCTGGCTGAACTGCTATAGCCCTTAACAAGAATTAAAATGAAAGCAATAAGTACAACAAAGAAAACCAGCATTTTATTAATGTAGTTTACTGTTGCGGTTTTTTTGAGCAATCTGTTTAATTCGATCATTTAATTTACTTATTCAGGATGTGCTCCCGTTTAATTTTAAATTTTTTAATTTTTGAATTGAGGGTCGTAGCTGGTATGTTTAAAACTTCAGCAGCCCCACCAATACCAGAAATTTTGCCTTTACAGCGTTTTAATATCGACAGGATATGGTCGCGCTCGTTTTCGTGGATACTTTTTATTTTTTGCTCCTCTGAATTGTTAGCTTCATTTCTATCTATTTTAGGCAGGTGAATCTCTTTTAATGTACTACCCGATGTTAATAGTATGCTTCGCTCAATCAGGTGCTCCAACTCCCTCACATTTCCCGGCCAGGGGTAGAGCATCAGTTTGTTCAATGCGCTTTTGGAAATGGCGTTTACTTGTCGCCCGGTTTTCTTAGAAATGCGTTCAATCAAAAATGATGTTAGATGGGGGATGTCATCAAGTCTATCCCTCAAAGGTGGCATTGAAATCGGAAATACGTTTAACCGGTAATAGAGATCACTTCTGAAATTCCCTTTTTCTACCTCTTTTAATAAATTTCGGTTAGTTGCGGCTATAATTCTGACATTTGTTTTAATTACACCTTTACCGCCGATGCGCTCAATTTCTTTTTCCTGTAACGCCCTTAGCAACTTCACCTGAAGGTCGATTGAGAGTTCCCCAATTTCATCTAAGAAAAGCGTGCCGTTATGGGCCAGTTCAAATTTCCCAATCCGCCGCTCTGTGGCGCCCGTAAAACTGCCCTTTTCATGACCAAAAAGTTCACTTTCGGCCAGGCTAGCGGGAATTGCGGCACAATTAACTTTAACCATCAATTCATTGTTACGAAGTGAAGAATTGTGTAATGCCCTCGCAATGAGTTCCTTTCCTGTTCCGGTTTCTCCAACAATCAATACCGTGCTATCAGTGGCGGCAACTGCGTCTACCAGCTGAAAAACGCTTTTTAAAGACTCGCTTTGTCCAATAATCTCCGTATGGTTGTAATTATGTTGAATCTCTTCCTGCAGGTAACTTTTCTCATCTTCTAATTTTTGTTTGTATTCGTTGATTTCTGCAAGTTGCTGTTCAATTTTTTCATTTGCTAGGATATTCAATATCGCTATTGAAATTTGCAGCGAAATGCCCTGAAGTAAATCAAAGTAAACGTTCGATAAGGAATTTGCATTTTTCGTGTATAGGTAAAAGAAACCGATACAGCCTGATCTGCCGACCATTTTGAGGCCGATCATTTCTTTAATGCCTTTATTATGCCAAAATTCCAGCCAGGCTGGTGCATCATCCCACGTTAAAACTTCTTTAACATTAAAAACAATTGGTTTTTCCGATAAGGTCATCGCCCTGCACATACCATCGTCAAGCGTATATTTTTTAGTTGATTCTGGTGGTATGCCAGTGGTTTTAAGGAAATCCTCTTTTTGGTTGTAGATAAATGCACTATGCGTTTCCTGATCATCATTGATTAAGCAGATGACGAAATCATCAAAATCAAATAGTTTTTTTAGCTTTTGATCGATTACGTCGAAGAGATCGAGTTTGTTACGTATAGAGGCGATTGAATTACTTAAAGATAACAGTACCTCGGTTTCTATTTCTTTTTGTCTAAGCTTTTCAAGCAGTAAGGTATGCTCATTTTCAAGAGCAGAGGTCGCATCGGTTTTTAGGTGAGCATTGTCTATATTTCTAACTGCAGACAGATTACCTTTGCTTTCCATGTAGCTAAGATAGGGTTTGTAAAATTAAATAATGATTTTTGATGCGTTAAATTGATAGCGAAATTTCGTTAATGATTTAATTTTGCGTTGGTTTTTAATAGGTTATGTAGGTTTGTAATGTTGATATGTTTTTTATTATTTCGTTATTATTTGGTTGATTAAATAATTTATCCCGCTGATTTAGGAGATTTACGAAGAGGCAGAGGCAAATGGTTTGTTTCATTGAATGTTAAAATAAACCATTAATGGCAATTCAATATAAATGTCGTCTTTCCCGTGCAGGCGGGAATCTTAATATTTGAAGCATTTGTTAGGAATGAATGTGATTGAAGAGATCCGGAAATAAATTATCTTCGGTGAACTTGCTTAAGGCTCGGTTTACTGCGGAGCTTTCCGCTGTGATACGGGTAAGGATGACGATCCAATGCAAGGAATCATACATCCAAAAATAGGTCGTCATTGCAAGGAGTAACGACGAAGCAATCTTGCATGATTGCGATTTCTTCCATAAAGATTGCTTCCTGGGCTTAAATAGCCTTCTCGCTTTCTATACTATCGAATGACGATACTGAAATAGCTTTTTAGGAAAATTAGCTGGCAACCTAACTCCGTGTTCTTTGTGCCTTTCTTTGTGTTCTTTGTGGTTAACAAACGCATGAACTGACTTGCGCTTTGCGGCCAGGCAAAAGCTAATTTAACCAACTAATTCGGTGTCCTTTGTGCCTTTCTTTGTGTTCTTTGTGGTTAACAAACGCATGGACTGACTTGCGCTTTGCGGCCAGGCAAAAGCTAATTTACCCACCTAATTCTGTGCCCTTTGTGCCTTTCTTTGTGTCCTTTGTGGTTAACAAACGCATGAACTGACTTGCGCGCTTTGCGGTAAATGCCAGCTTAAAATTCGTAAATCAACGATATATAGTTAACGTAATTATTTTTGTTTTACGTAAGTTATTGATAGTTAGTCATTTATTTGGTGGTATGTTTCTTGGAACATGGTGTGGAAACGAAAAATATTTAATTATGAAACCATCACCAGACTTATTATCTCCGGAAAACCATGCTTTAGTATTAATCGATTTTGAAGGACAAATGGCTTTTGCAACCAAAAGTATCTCCATTACTGAACTTCGTACCAATGTGGCCATTATCTGTGGTGCATCCAAAATCTTTAACGTACCTACCATTGTAACTACAGTTGCGGAAGAATCATTTTCTGGTCCTGTTTTTCCCGAAGTTGAAGAATTTTATCCTCAGGCTACTTCAAATTACATTGATAGAACTTCGATGAATACATGGGAAGATGAACCCGCGTACAAAGCAATTACAGCAACAGGAAAAAAGAAAATTGTTTTAGCCGGCCTATGGACTGGCGTATGTATAGTTGGTCCGGCTTTATCGGCCTTGTCAGAAGGTTTTGATGTTTTCGTTATCACGGATGCCTGCGGTGATGTAAGCGCTGAGGCGCATGAACGTGCCGTTCAACGAATGGTGCATGCAGGTGTAAAACCGGTAACTTCTGTACAGTATCTTCTCGAATTGCAAAGAGACTGGGCCAGAACCGAAACCTATGAGCCTGTAACCACTTTAATGAAAAAATACGGTGCAGGTTATGGTATCGGCATTCAGTATGCGCACAAAATGATAAAGCACTAATTGTCATTTAAAACAAATGAGCATTAAATATCCCCGTTTGACAATTGTTTTGACTTTTTGTATCTGCTTTTCCATAGCGGGTGCATACGGGCAGGGTATTAAGCTTATGCGCTACGATGAGGATTATAGTAGCCTGAAAGATTCGGACAGGAACTTCTACAACACATTAAAGTTCCTGCCACTTTCGGTAAATAAAAAAGTTTACTTCAGTTTTGGTGGCGAGATTAGAGAAGAATATGCTGGCAAAATTAATGAAGATTGGATAAAAGATCAAGGTTTTAATCATTCTTTTTTACAACGCTATGTGCTTTATGCCGATTTAAATATTGGAGAAAAACTAAGGCTTTTTGCTCAGTTAAACAGTGCCCTTGAAAATGGCAGTAAGTATGGTCCAGCTCCGGTTGATGAAGACCGGCTTGCGGTTCAGAATCTTTTCGCGGAATACAGGATACTTACAGATTCTTTAAACAAATTAGCTATTCGTGTCGGTAGACAGGAAATTAATTACGGCTCGGGTAGGTTAATTTCAGTGCGGGAGGGTACCACAGTGCGACAATACTTTACAGGAGCCAAGTTGATGTATGCCTCCCCACGATTTTCGCTTGATGCGTTTGTTTTAGAAGCTGATGAAGTTAATTTTGGGGTATTCGACAATCGTCCAAGCCATCAGGCTAATCTTTGGGGCGCTTACTCCAATCTCAATATCCGGAAAAGTGGCAACTTCGATTTCTATTATTTAGGTGTCAGGCGCGATGATGCCAAGTTTGAGGAAGGCATAGCAAAAGAAGTACGGCATACGCTGGCTACCCGGTATTGGAAAAGTGGCGGAGGATTTATCTATAACCTGGAAGCTGCCTACCAGTTCGGGAAATTTGGAAATGGTAATATCAATGCCTGGACAATGGCCTTTGAATTTGGTTATACTTTCGAAAAAACCAGGTTTAAGCCGTCAATTAATCTTCGGAATGATTACATCTCTGGAGACCAGAAAGCAGGCGATGGGAAATTACAAACTTTTAATCCACTATACCCGAAAGGCGGATATTTTGGCTTTAACCCACTCATCGGACCGTCAAATCTAATTGATCTGCATCCCTATTTAACACTAAGCTTAACCGATAATTTAAGTGTTCAGGCAGATGTTGTTTTCAACTGGAGGTATTCCGCCAGCGACGGCATCTATCGGCCGAGCGGAAATTTTAACACTGCAGGCTCCCTTTCCAGTCACCGGTTTATCGGTACCACTTACCTGCTCAGTGCAGATTATAGATTTAATAACAACCTTTCATTTAGTTGCGGAGGGCAATATTTCAGGGTAGGTGATTTTATAAAAGATATCGTACCACTCTGGGATAATTCAAAGTTTTTTAATGCTCAGGTATCATACAAATTTTAAAAAATAAGAAAATGAAAAATAACTTTCCCAAACAATCAAGGGCTGTTATCCGAAACTTCAGGCTGGCCATCATCATCTTTTCTGTATTCGTTACAGGGAATGCATTTGCACAAAGCACCGCAACAGGAACGGCCAAAGTTTGGGTTACGGTAGATGGAATCGCCATCGAAGGTGTAGTTCAGTGCCCATCTGCGTGGGTAAGCAATTTGCAGATGCCTGCGTTTTTGAATACACTAAAGGCGATATTTTTACAACTGCCGGAGAAGGTATTCAGGAAGCGATTGCTGTGATTAAAAATTAAAAATCTCAAACCTTTTTACTCCTAAAAATAAATATCATGGATGCAGATATCATATTATTTAATGGCAAGGTGCATACCATTGCCAAACACAAACAAGAAACAACAGCCCTTGCTATTAAGGATGGGAAATTTATTGCCGTTGGCGGTGATAGCGATATCATGAATTTTTCGGGTTCTTCAACAAGATTGATTGATCTCGGCAAAAAAAGGGTGGTTCCAGGCATTAACGATTCGCACATTCACTTAATCCGCGGTGGATTAAATTTCAATCTGGAATTGCGCTGGGATGGTGTTCCATCATTAGCCGATGCCTTGCGGATGCTTAAAGAACAGGTAGATATTACACCATCGCCACAATGGGTGCGCGTAGTTGGTGGCTGGTCGGAATTTCAGTTTGCAGAAAGGAGAATGCCAACGCTTGAAGAAATAAATGCCATAGCGCCCGAAACGCCTGTGTTCATTCTGCATTTATATGATCGTGCTTTTATGAACCGTGCTGCGCTTAAGGCCGTTGGTTATACAAAAGATACGCCGGCGCCTCCGGGTGGAGAAATCCAGAGAGATGCGAATGGGGAACCCACCGGATTGATTCTTGCGAGCCCGAACGCCATGATTTTATATTCCACTCTGGCAAAAGGACCAAAACTCTCTTACGAACATCAGGTAAATTCTACCCGTCACTTTATGACTGAACTGAACCGTTTCGGCATTACCAGTGTGATTGATGCCGGCGGAGGTTTTCAGAATTTTCCCGACGATTACAAGGTTGTGAATGAACTGAACGAACAAAAGCAACTTACCGTTCGTATCGCCTATAATTTGTTTACTCAAAGGCCAAAACAGGAATTTGAAGACTTTGACAACTGGACCAATACCGTAAAACTATATCAGGGGGATGACATGTACCGCCACAATGGGGCAGGTGAGATGCTGGTTTTTTCGGCAGCAGATTTTGAAGATTTTCTTCAACCAAGGCCAGATCTTCCGGATAGTATGGAGCCTGAATTGGAACGTGTGGTGCGTTTGCTTGTTGAGAAAAGATGGCCTTTCAGGCTGCATGCCACTTACAATGAAAGTATCGGCCGCTTTCTAAATGTTTTCGAAAAGGTAAACAGAGATATCCCTTTCGCTGGTTTACCATGGATTTTTGACCATGCTGAAACCATTGATGAGCGCAATATAGAACGTGTAAAAGCTTTAGGCGGTGGTATTGCGATTCAGAGCAGGATGGCCTATCAGGGCGAATATTTTACCGAACGTTATGGTACAAAAGCAGCTTTACAAACCCCGCCGGTAAAAAAGATGCTCGAAATGGAACTTCCTGTAGGCGGCGGTTCTGATGCAACACGCGTAAGTAGTTACAATCCATGGGTTTCCATGTTCTGGTTAACGGCTGGTAAAACGGTGGGCGGCTTAAAAATCTATAATGAAGAAACGGTTTTATCAAGAGAAACTGCTTTAGAACTGTACACCAGGGGTAGTGCCTGGTTTTCGAACGAGCAGCAAAAGAAAGGCGATATACAAGTGGGTATGCTTGCCGATTTAGCTGTATTAAATCACGATTACTTCGAGGTTGCCGATGAGCAGATTAAAAGTATCGAATCCGATTTAACCATTGTTGATGGCAAAATTGTATATGCCAAAGGCGATTTCTCTTCTTTTTCGCCACCAAAAATTCCGATTCTCCCAGACTGGTCGCCAACTAAAAACTATAACGGATATTATTCATCAGCAACGCAGGATAATCAACAAGGAAAAACAAAAGGTGCAAAGGGCGGAGATTCAGTTTTAGCGATGGTACACTCCTGCGTAGGCAGCTGTAATGTTCACAACCACAATCACGATGCGGTAAGAACCAGTAACCTCCCTGTAAACAATTATACTGCATTTTGGGGCGCATTGGGCTGCTCGTGTTTTGCTTTTTAAATATGGAAAATATCATCAAATATCTGTTGTATTCTGATTTGGGTTCAGGTCTTAACAATTGCGCTGCACTCATTTTCAGGGTATTGCTTATGCTCGAACTCTTCAGGGTGCATGGAATGAAAAAGTTCCGTGTTCAAAATGGAGAAAAAGAGCATGTACCCAATCCTTTGGGTTTACCGGATAAGTTGAACGGTTTAGTCGCTACCTTTTCTGATACCGTTGTTCCATTTCTGGTTGCCATCGGTTTCGGTACCAGGCTTTTCCTTTTGCCATCTATAGGAGTAACGGCCATCGGCTACTTTGTAGTGCACAGAAAAGATTCGATAGAGGTGCGTGATGTACCTTACATGTACACATTAGCCATGCTTTTTTTGTGGTTAACCGGACCCGGCACTATTTCAATAGATCATTATTTAATCAATACATTTTTTAATTAAAATAAACATCAAATCACAAATTATGGAAGCTAAAATTGGAATCAGCGCAGAAAACCTTGCTGAGGTTGCACATTCATTAAGTAAAATTCTTGCAGATGAATACGTTCTATACACCAAAACCCGCAAAGCACATTGGAATGTTGAAGGACCAGACTTTTACAACAAACACAAATTTTTCGAAGCGCAATACACGCAGTTAGAAGATATCGTGGATGAAGTTGCAGAACGTATCCGTAAACTCGGTCATTATGCGCCCGCATCGCTTAAACAGTTTCTGGAATTAACACACCTGACAGAAGACGATCGCGGTAAAAATGATGCACCAACCTACATCAAAATGTTATTGGCAGATCACGAAAGTATCCTGATCCATTTAAGAGAGAACATTGATAATTATGCAGGTGCGCTTAAAGATGTCGGAACAAGCGATTACATTACAGGTTTAATGGAAACACACGAAACCATGGCCTGGATGTTAAGAGCTCATTTAGCATAAAATCAAAAACAGAATGGAAGAAAAACAGAAGAAAATCTGGTTTGTAACCCTTGTATTAACCATTATAGCTGGCTACTGCGATAGCATCACTTTTGTTGCTGCCGATAAGATTTTTTCGGCACACGTTACTGGAAACTTTATCGTATTTGCTTATCAAATGATTAAAGGCACGGATAGTGATGCATGGATCAAACTGCTCACTTTTCCAATATTTATGCTTTCTGTTATGGCTGGAGGCTGGATATCGGCGAAATTTTCGAACAAGAATTTTCTGCTTTTCTACGAGGGAATTATTCTTTTGCTTGGCGGCGTTTTAGCCTATTCATTAGGTTATATTGATAATGCTGAAGTTACTTGGCCCATGTACCTGGTTACCATGATCGTGGTTTTTGCTATGGGCTTGCAAAATGCCTTTGGAAAACTTTTTGCCAAAGAAACCTATGGGCCTACCACCATGATGACGGGTAATGTTACCCAGTTCGCACTCGATATCAGGTCTTTTTGTAACTCGGGTTTCAAAAATGCCGATTTCCGCGCTGGAATAAATAAAGGTTTAATCACTTTAGGCGGCTTTTTAACTGGCTGTATCCTTGGTGCCTGGATCGGGCAGGTTTTTGGTTTAGTGGGTATCGTGCTGCCCGGTATTACCATGTTAATCTGCTATTACGGTACAAAGCCGGATAAAAATGATGCTACACTTTAAACATGCCAATTAAAAATAACATAATTCATTTTGGTAACCCGAACTTCCGGTTCTTGTTCATTGTTTTTATGCTAATCAGTCCTGTCCTATCAAAAGGGCAGGGCATTAGGACGAAAGAGGAAGTAGAAGCTGCTGAAATTAAACTCCGCAGGCTTGGTCAAACGGAAAGTAAAGTTGATTTATGGATTGACCTGGGCAGTTATTACCTCAATTTGCAAGGCGAATTAAAAGCCGACCTCGCCAAGGCGATGCAACTTCGCGAACAGGCTTTTGCTTTAGCTAGCAAGATCGAATACCCTAAAGGAATCGCCCGGAGTTTGGTACTAAAAGGCAATATCATTCGCGAATCGGGAGATAAAGTATTAGGAACAAAAATTTTTGAACAAGCAATTACTTACGCTTCAAAGCTAAAGTTGAAGGATCAATTGGCAGAAGCATATGCAGCCATGGGTAATGTTTTTAGCAATGAAGGAGCAGATCTTGACAAGAAAATCGCATATAACGAGAAATCCCTGATCTTATACCGTCAGGCTGGGAATAAAATAGAAGAAGCCAATTCGCTCAAAAACCTTGGCGATTATTATAACATCAAAGGGCAACCTGCGTATGCCATAAAATTAATGGATACTTCACTCGCCGTTTACAGGTCTGTTGGTTTTAAAGAACTGCAAGGGGTTTACAATAACATGTGTATCACCAATGTCAGTCTCGGTAATTTTTCAGAAGCCTTAAAGTACGGATTATTGGCCGAGAAGACTGCCGATCAACTGGCCGATTCAAGTTTGCAAAGAAGTTCTATAAATAACCATTTGGGTTTAACCTATTATTATCTGCGGAATGACCAGAAAGCGCTTGATTATTGGTTAAAGGCTAAGAACATCGCTGAGCGTTACAAAGATTCAGGTTATCTGCAAACCATTATTGCCAATGTTGCCTCCATTTATGTTCGCATGAAAAGGTTTGAAGAGGGGATAGCTGAGTTGAAAGAGCTGATCAAAAAATATCCGCCAACTGATACCCAGATGAAATTGCGCATTCCATACCTTTTATTCAACACTTATTATGATATTCAGCAATATGGAAAGGCCGAGCCTTATTTCAAAACTTTAATCAAATTCCATCAAGATCTGCCAAAAGATGATCCGAATCAGATCTATTTATACCGGAGTATCATCAGGAAACTGATTCACGAAAAACAGTTTTTAGCTGCCGATGGCTATTTAAAAGAACATGAAAAACAAAGTTTGCAGCTGAAAAACTTATTGGCCCTTTCGCAGTTGCACCGCCTTTGGTTCGATGTGGATTCGGCGTTGAATAAGCCCTGGTCGGCAGTGGCGCATTATAAAACCTATAAAAGGTTAACTGATTCTATCTGGAACAATGAGAAGAACAAACAGATTTCGGGTCTGGAAATCGAATTTCAGACCGAAAAAAAAGATAAAGACATTGCACTGCTCAACCAGAAAAACCAGTTGCAGAGAGTTGCTATCGAAAATGAGGGAAGGCTGAGGTATATATTTATCGGAGGACTTTTTATCGCCCTTATGTTTGTGGGTTTGATTTATAACCGTTATAGAATAAAAAGACGCAGCAATCTTATTTTAGAGCAAAAACAGAACGAAATCAATGCGCAGAACGAACTGCTCAGGAAAATACTCAATGAGAAAGAATGGCTTCTGCGCGAAATCCATCACCGGGTTAAAAACAATCTCCAGATTGTCATTAGCCTCCTTAATACCCAGTCAGCTTATCTGGATAACGAAGATGCTTTAATAGCCATCAGAAATAGCCAGAACCGAATGCATGCGATGTCGCTCATCCACCAGAAACTTTACCAGTCTGATAACCTCGCTGAAATCGACATGAAATGGTACATCAAAGAACTGGTCGATTACATGATCGAATGTTTTGATACCGATAAGAAAATCCAGTTCACCCTGGAAACAGAGGCGATCAAACTGGATGTTGCACAGGCCGTTCCGCTTGGTTTGATCCTGAACGAGGCCATTAGTAATGTGATTAAGTATGCCTTTCCTATTGATGAAAAAGGCAAGGTCCACATTTCATTTCTGTTTATAGGAGAGGAGATCTGCGAACTGAAAGTTGCAGATACCGGGATTGGTTTGCCGGAAGACTTTGTTCCCGAAAATACCGAATCACTTGGAATGAGCTTAATGACCGGCCTTACTGAACAGCTAAACGGCGAGATAAAAATGTGGAATGATGACGGACTCGTGCTCAATGTCATCTTTAAACGTCACAACGAATTAATTACAGAGAACTCAGAACTATTAATAAATAAAAATAAACGATATGAATAACAACATTTTAGGTCTGCATCACATTACGGCGATAGCAGGCAGTGCACAGCAAAACTTCGATTTTTATACCAAAACATTAGGTTTAAGGTTGGTGAAAAAGACGGTTAATTTTGATGACCCGGGTACTTACCACCTTTATTATGGCGATGAAACCGGATCGGCCGGAACGATCCTAACCTTTTTTCCATGGGATGGAATTGGACAAGGAACTGAAGGTGTGGGTATGGCAACAGAAATTGGTTATTCGGTACCTGCGGGAAGTCATCCATTCTGGTTAGAAAGATTTGGGTCCGCAAACGTTAAAACAAAAGAAATTACGGAGCGTTTCGGCGAGCAGGTGCTGGCTTTTAAAGATCCTGATGGATTATCACTTAGTTTAATAGTACCTAAAACAGCAGATACAAGGACGCCCTGGGAAACTGCTGATGTTAAAAAAGATACCGCGACCAAAGGTTTTCACAGTACTACTTTAACTTTGCAAAGTATCGATGAAACGGCAAAAATACTCACCGATTTGTTTGGTTACCGTTTATTGGCGCAGGAAGAAAACCGCTATCGTTTCATTACTGATACCGTAGCAAATGCGGCTATTGTTGATTTGTTGGAAGTGCCAGCTGGACACAGGGGAAGAAATGCTGCCGGTACAAACCATCATGTTGCATTCCGTGTTAAAAATGAGGAGATTCAAATGGAATTAAGGGAGCAAATTCTGAGTAAAAATTTACAGATTACCCCAAAAATTGACCGGGATTATTTTTATTCCTTATATTTTCGTGAACCAGGAGGCGTGCTTTTCGAAATTGCAACCGAAAACCCTGGTTTTACTGTTGATGAGCCTTTAAATGAATTAGGTACACATTTAATGTTACCGGGCCAACACGAACATTTACGCGGTGATTTAGAAAAAGTACTTCCAAAATTAACTTAGAAAATATGGCACATGTAAAATTGAACATTCAGGAAGGCGAACCAAGTTCATTCGATATTTATGATGAAGACGGAAAAGCCGGGGAAATGATTTTCGACATCAAGGATAACGATTTAACCGTTTACCACACTGAAGTAGACACGGCAAAAGAAGGAAAAGGTTATGCGAAAATGTTGCTTGATGCGATGGTTGCCTATGTTCGCGAAAATAAATTGATGGTTATCCCGATGTGTCCATACGTGCACGTCCAGTTTGAGCGGCACGAAGATTTATACCGGGATATCTGGAACAAAGTAAATGAAGGAGAATAGCGAAATGAAAGAAATTATAAAAGCAGGAAAAAGCTTTGATCAGGCCGAAAAAGTGCTGATCATGATCCATGGTCGTGGCGGAACGGCGCAGGATATTTTATCAATGGCAGAATACCTTAATGTTTCAAATTTTGCATTAGTAGCCCCTCAAGCTGACAATAATACCTGGTATCCACAGTCGTTTCTGGCCCCTCGGGCAGCCAATGAGCCTTCCTTATCGACTGCGTTAAATACCATAAAAGAAACTGTGCTTGATTTGGAAAAAGAAGGTTTTTCTAAAGAACAGATCTACTTTTTAGGATTTTCGCAGGGTGCCTGCCTAACGCTCGATTATGTGGCTGGCAATGCAGCGCGTTATGGTGGTGTGGTAGCTTTTACCGGTGGCCTTATCGGCGAAGCGGTAGATCACCGCAATTATCATGGCGATTTCGACGGTACGCCCATATTTATTGGAAGCAGCGATCCCGATATGCATGTTCCCGTATCCAGAGTAAAAGAATCGACAGCTTTACTCGAAGGAATGGGTGCACAGGTTACTGAGATTATTTACGAAAATAGGGGTCATACCATCAGCCAGGCAGAAATTACACAGGTGAATAAATTGATTTTTAAAGATTAAGAAGCATAATGGAAAAAGAAACGGGTAGAATAGAGGCTTTTAGCGATGGCGTTTTTGCAATTGCTGTTACGCTCCTGGTACTCGATCTTCACGTTCCTGAACTGAAGGATGGCAATACACCCGCATACTTATTTGAAGCATTAAAAATGCAGTGGCCGGGTTATATTGCCTTTATCATCTCATTTTTTAGTATTTTCATCATCTGGGTAAATCACCATAAAGTTTTTAAACAGATATACAAACGAAACACAGGGCTAATGTTTGCCAACGGGCTCATTCTATTCCTGGTTTCGCTTGTTTCTTTTCCCAGCGCTTTATTGGCGAGGTTTTTTTTAACAGATTCCAAACAGCTTTCAGTGACCATTTACACCGGCTTATTTGTTTTAATTAACCTGGCTTTTAACCTGCTTTGGCGGCAGGCTACTTCAGATAAAAAATTATTGCACCCCGGAATCAGTGATGCCGCCGTCACGAAACTACGAAACAACTACCTTTATGGCTTTCCAACTTATTTAGCTGCTTTTATGGTGTCGTTCTATGATCCCAATTTCGCGCTGCTAATCTGCGTTTTACTCTGGATATTCTGGGCGGCATCATCAAAGAAAATTGACTTTTCCGAAACGCCAGCTTTGTAATGAAATAGAATTTAAATTCATAAAACATGTCAAAATATAAAATTGCAATACTTGATGATTATCAGGATGTAGCGAAATCATTTGTTGATTGGACTGTACTTGCCGAATATGCCGATATTAAAGTATTTACTGATCATCTTCATGGAGAGGATGAAATTGTAGAACGTTTGAAACACTTTGAAATCATTTGTGTGATGCGCGAGCGTACTCCCTTAACCGCTGCTTTACTTATGCAACTGCCTGAGCTGAAACTGATCGTTTCTACCGGTACCAGAAATCGGTCTATTGATGTTGAAGCTGCTGAAAAATTACAAATAGAAGTGCACAATACCAGCTATTTAGGTCATGGCGCTTTAGAGCTTACCTGGGCTTTGTTGATGGCTATAGCGAAACACATTCCGCAAGAAAATGCCAATTTGCGTGTTGGTGGTTGGCAGCATATGGTGGGTAATGATTTAAAAGGAAAGACCCTGGGCATATTAGGACTTGGAAATCTGGGTGCACAGGTTGCGGCAGTGGCAAAAGTTTTCGATATGGATATTATTGCCTGGAGTGAAAACTTAACACCCGAAAAAGCGATAGCTGGCGGTGCCAGATATGTAGATAAAAAAACTTTATTCCAGGAATCTGATTATTTAACGGTTCATATGGTACTGAGCGATAGGAGTAAAGGCATTGTGGGTACCGAAGACCTGGCACTAATGAAGCCAACCGCCTACCTGATCAATACCTCAAGGGGACCATTGGTTGATGAAAATGCACTAATCAAATGCCTGGAAGAAAATAAGATTGCCGGCGCGGCTTTAGACGTTTTCGATAAAGAGCCGCTTGATGATAATCACCCTTTCAGAAAGTTGAACAACGTATTGGCTACGCCACACATTGGCTACGTTACCCAGGATACCTACAACCTTTTTTTTAACGATATTGTTAAGGCTTTACTGGACTGGCTGCCAAAACATCCAAAAAATTAATTTCCAGGAGGTTGTATTATAAATATAGATTTGTCATGTTGAGAAGTAGTTATTTTATAAAATCAATATAAAAGAAAGATTAGGCTGCGCGAGATCGTCATTCCCAACTCGATTGGGAATCGTAATGCAAGTGCTTTAAGATTCCCGCATGCGCGGGAACGGCAACCGTGCTAATGGATTCTGTCTATGGTAGCCTGTCGAAGGACCTATCTAATACCCTTTATGCTGTTTCGACAGGCTCGACATGACAGCATCTGAGGTGGAATATATTTACGGATTTCGATAGAAATATCCTCATTGCGAATTGGCTCAGAAGCCGTCTCGCAATGAGGATTCTTTGAGGGTAGACATCAAAAATCTGTATATCCAGGTTACCCGTTCTGTAATTACCAAAGTTCTTTATACGATATTTCGTATCTAAAATCGCCTTTTAGCGAAATATCGTGAGTTATTTATTGTCATGACGTTGCCAAGAAAGCAGCAGGCCCATATTCCTGCCTTTGGCATGTTCTTTGAATCCCCGCGGTTAAACCAGCAAGTAAAACCAACTCCGGCAGAACTATCCTAAATCGCACAGTAATGATGAATAACCTTGGAGAGAAAACAATTATAAAAAATGAGAAAGCAGGAATCAGATTTTAACGTGGATAGCAATGTTAATGGCAATGATATTAGCCTCCACGCCGATTCTTATTTCGAAACACTGGCTGACACCGTAGAAGAACAAGAAAGGAATTTTACGTTAAAGGAGCTTTTTCAAGGTGTGTTTTCTAAACTCAATACTCTATTCTCGATTGATTGTGGTGTGTTAATTCTGTATAACGAAGAAATGGACCACATTACAAAGGCTTATCTCACCGAAACTATTTCTGGAAAAATATCCTGTACAGAAACCATTTCCGATCCGGTTAGCCTTTCAGTCATTACAAAAGAGATTTCGGGTTTTGATTTTCCTGTGCTGAAATCGCGGCCAGAATGGATAGCCGATTTTGGCGAAAATCATTGTTTAAATAATCATCCTACAGAATACCATTTTCACTGTTATATTCCATTGGAGCATAACGGGAGGGTATTGGGTACTTTTGAACTTCATAATCACAACCGGGAACTAAGTGCAGAAGGATTGACTTTTTGTTGTAACATTGCCGATTTTATTGCAGGATTGTTGGCTGAAATAAAGAAAAAAAGTGTTTCTGAGCCTGATGTTACAAGGCCAGTTAAATCTGAAATTATAAATAGACCCAGAATACCGGCGGTTGCTGATGTGAAAATTAAGCAGTTAGAAAACGAAATTGAAAAACTACGTATCCAACTTGCTGAACACCTCATTTTTAAACCGGAAGAATCAACTGAAATTCTTACACACTCTGAAATTGTTGGCAGTAGTCCGGAAATGCAGGAAGTTTATAGACTGCTCAACCGGATTTCTTCCACGGAAATTACAGTTTTAATTTTGGGCGAAACGGGAACGGGTAAAGAATTGATTGCCAGAGCAATTCACGATGCTTCTTCAAGAAGCAAAAAAAAAATGATTAAAGTTAACTGTGCTGCCATTCCACCCAATTTAATCGAATCAGAACTTTTTGGTCATGAGAAGGGGAGTTTTACAGGTGCCACCGAAAGAAGGATCGGCAAGTTTGAACAGGCACACGGAGGTACAATTTTCCTGGATGAAATAGGCGAATTACCGCTCGATCTGCAAGTGAAATTACTCCGTGTTTTACAGGAAAAGGAAATTGAGCGTATTGGTGGTAAAACGACTATTCCAACTGATGTGCGTATTATTTCGGCCACGAACAGAAATCTTTCCGCGGAAGTAGAGGCAGGAAGGTTTAGGCGTGATTTATATTACCGGTTAAATGTATTTCCGGTTTCATTGCCACCGCTTAGAAACCGGAAATCGGATATCGCTGTGCTGGCTGCTTTTTTCTTAGAGAAATTCGCCAAAAAGTCGAATAGAAATTTTAATGGATTTTCAAGAAAGGCAATTTCCACGATGATGGCCTACAGTTGGCCGGGAAATGTACGGGAATTGGAGCACCTTATCGAAAGGCATGTGGTGATGGCAGATGGGAATATAATTGTGGACATGGAAATTCCAGGCAATAACAAACAAACCTTAGCTTGTGTCGCATCTGTTAAAACCATATTTGAAAACGAACGCGATCATATTTTTGCGGTTTTAGAATTATGTAATGGGCGGATTTCCGGTCCGCATGGCGCGGCGAAGCTATTGGGTGTTCCGGCGACAACATTGAATTCGAAAATCAAAAAGCTTGGTCTGGCTAAGAAACATATATATTGATGATTTTAAATCAATAATTTGCGTTATTACATAAATTCTGTAAGAAGTGGAGTTAACGCTAATATGAAAAGAGATACAGTGTTGGTGGGGTATAAAATCCACATAGTTTGTTTTTATCATGATTTTATATATGATCTTAATTTTCAGTTTGTTAGCTGGTTTTTAGTTCATGAACCAGGATCTCCTGTAACTATTTGCTAAAATCACCGTCTTTACCAGTATCTTATCAATACTTTTTTTTATATGAAAATTTCAGCACGTATTTTAATTATCCCGATCTTATTTAGTCTAGCCTTCACCTCAGTGCACGCGCAGGAATTATCTGCGTCTGACAGTATTGATGTTTTTCTGAAAACCAAAATGCGGGAACGCAATATTCCTGCGCTCCAAATAGCTGTGGTAAGAAATGATAAAATGGTTAAGGACACCACTTTTGGTGTCGCCAACCTGGAATACAATATCAAAGCTAATAACGAAACTATCTTTTCCATCAATTCTATTACCAAGGCCTTTGTCGGCATTGCAATTATGCAGTTGAGTGAAGCGGGTAAGTTGAAGATCTCTGATCCTATCTCTCTACATTTGGATGGTTTGCCTGAAGCCTGGAAGAAAATTACCATTAAGCAGGCAATGAGCCATATTTCTGGCCTGCCGGACATGATGGATGCCGATGAACAGGTTTTGGGACATAACGATGAGCGAGAGGCTATGGAGAAAGTTAAAGCTTTACCAATGGCATTTAATGCTGGTGAAAAATTCAGCTATAACCAGACTGGCTATGTGCTTTTAGGACAGTTAATTACTAAATTGAGCGGCATGCATTTTACGCAATTTATACAGGAACGTCAATTTGATGTGGCGGGAATGCCCTTGACGCGATTTGGAGATTCGTATGATGTTATTCCGAACTATGCAGGCGCTTATACAATGACCAGGCAAATGGGCGATAACTTTGTCCGGAATAAAGTGCCGGGTCATGCCTATATGCAGTTTCCGGTCTTTTTTAGAACTGCCGCAGGTATTCAATCCACTGCAACTGATCTGGCCCATTGGATAATGGCTATAAATGGTGGAAAGTTACTGAAGAGACAGTCCAGTATTGATTCCTTATGGAAGCCGGCTGTGCTGAACAATGGTAAAATCGGCGGCTTCAACCGCCTTACAAACGGCTATGCGCTGGGCTGGCCCACTGTTACCAGGGAAGAGCATCCTGCTGTTGGCCCGGTGGGCGGAGGAAGATCGGCTTTATTTGTTTATCTGAAAGACAACCTTTCTATTGTTGTACTCACCAACCTGATGCAGGGAAACCCGGATCAGTTTATCGATGAGATCGCAGGTTATTATATTCCGGAAATGCATCAGGTTAATGGCTTTGGTCTGCCATCAAACCTAAAAAAGCTGCGGGCTGAACTGTTGAAAAAGGGTTTTGAGAAAGGTGTTGAGGTGGTCTCTGAATTAAAAAAGAAAGACCGATCTTTTCAGGTATCGGAAAATGAGCTAAACGGCTGGGGTTATCAGCTTTTGTCTCAAAAGAATTTTAAAGCGGCATTGTCTATTTTTAAATTAAATGTGGCCTTGTATCCTCAAAGTGCTAATGCTTACGATAGCCTGGCTGAAACATTTGAAATCTTAGATAGCAAGGCTGAGGCAATGGCAAACTATAAAAAGTCACTGGCGCTTGATCCGAAAAATAAACACGCAGCCGAGCGCATAGACGCACTTGCAAAAACTAATTGATCTATGCTGACCATATATTGCCATCCACAATATTTCTGTTGGTATTCATTGATGCAGGTGCTGACCAGGCGAGGAAATCGCTGGGCCGCCGAATGACTTATAGGTATCTATGGTCGCTTTTTCAGCGGCAAATTCTGAACTGGAATTGGGAACCCGAACCCGGACGATGCTAAGTCCCGTGCCATTGGTAGGCGAAAATGTGGTATTTCTTTGGGCACTTGTAAGGTCTCCTGTCCAGGCGACGATATTTGCTCCGCCAAAACCTTTTATGGTTTGTTGAACAGTAGAAGCATTGATTTCTGCTATGCCCTGAACGGCCAAAGCAGCAGCTGCTCCGCCCAAAGAGTCAGACTTCATAGTGGCCAATGCTTGCTGGGGTAATTTTAGATCTGAGCTGTTGATCTCGTTTTTAGAACAGCCTGCAAACAATAGCGCTGATGCAAGCGCGCATAATATTGTTTTTTTTATAATTAGATCCAGTTAGAATTTTTAATCATCTATTTTAAGCAACCTGACGATTTTTAAATGTGTCAAATAGTTTTTTCAGGAAGAGATGTTGAAGAAAGCAATTATAATAGGTTTTATGTTATGATTAGTTTTAATCTCCCGCATTTCATGACAACAAATCTATTCTTAACCATGAGGATGCACTTAATTGCTGATTTTGTACAAAACTGAACCATTTCTGTACAAAACCGAACCCTCCGTATAGGCAGTTTAGCTAGTTTTGGACTCACCAAATACAATAGCTACAAATTATTATGAGATCGATAGGCGAGCATTTTCGCATACTGTTGGAAATTCTCCAATACCATAAACAGCATACAACCACTGTCATCCGGGGGAAATCAACAATTAAATAACAGGTATAACTGATGAAACAAAAAATATTAGGTCTATTCCTTTTAACGTTCCTAACTATCCCAGCAATCGCCCAAAAGAAGGTTAGTGTTAGTTCGCCCGATGGGCGGTTGCAAGTGCATATTCTCTCTGGTGATAGCATTGGCTATAAGCTACTTCATGATGGTGAACTGATATTGAGTGCTAATGCCATCGCTATGAAATTGGGTGATGGAAAGGCCTTTGGGATCAAATCCCAATTGAAGCAGGCTAAAACCATGCTTGTTAAAGAAAAAATTGACGCGCACTTTTACAAAAGAAGCCGGATAAATGACGAATATTCGGAATTAACACTTGATTTTAAGCAAGACTTCAAACTTATTTTCCGGGTTTATAATGAAGGAATGGCCTATCGTTTTGTATCCAATGGTAAAAAGGACTTCATCGTAAATGAAGAACTGGCATCGTTCCGATTTCCTAAAGATCACAAAGCCTACATTCCATATGTAAAAACTAAAGAGAAGACACTAGAGGGACAATATTTCAACTCATTTGAAAACACATACGACTACACTCTTCTGAGTGAAATGAACAGGGATAAATTGGCTTTTTCGCCGCTGGTAGTAGCGCTTGAAGGCGGTAAGAAAGTGTGTATAGCGGAGGCAGATCTGCAAAGTTATCCTGGCATGTATCTTTATAATCCTGGCGCCAACACCACCCTGGAAGCAAATTTTGCACCTTATCCGAAGTCAGTAAAACAGGGTGGCCACAACGAGCTGCAGCAAATAGTAAGTTCTCGTCAACCTTATCTGGCTAAAAGTAAGGCCGAAACAAAGTTTCCCTGGCGTATTGCCATCGTAACCACCACTGATAAAGCCCTGGCCGACAATGATATGGTTTATAAACTGGCTGAGCCCAGCAGGTTAAAAGATGTTTCATGGATAAGACCAGGAAAAGTTGCCTGGGAATGGTGGAACAATTGGGGCATCAGTAAAGTAGATTTTATCACAGGTATAAATAATCAAACCTATAAAGCTTATATCGATTTTGCATCCAAAAACGGAATTGAATATGTTATTCTTGACGAAGGCTGGGCAGTGAACCTGAAGGCCAGTTTATTCGAGGTTGTACCCGAAATTAACCTGAAGGAGCTTATTGCCTATGGAAAATCTAAACATGTAGACCTGATTCTTTGGGCCGGATACTATGCATTTGAGCGGGATCTGGAAAAGGTGTGTAAACATTATTCGCAACTGGGAATAAAAGGTTTTAAGATCGATTTTATGGATCGTGATGACCAGGATATGGTTGATTTTCATTACCGGGCGGCAGAAACAGCTGCGAAATATAAACTGCTTGTTGATTTTCACGGAACCTATAAACCAACAGGCCTGAACCGCACTTTTCCGAATGTAATCAACTACGAAGCGGTGAACGGCCTTGAGCAAATGAAATGGACGGGGCCTGAAATGGATATGGTTACCTATGATGTTACTATGCCCTTTATCAGGATGGTTGCAGGACCTGTTGATTATACCCAGGGTGCCATGCGTAATGCAACCAGGCGTAGCCATAGGGGAATAAATGATGAACCAATGAGCCAGGGAACCCGCTGTAGGCAGCTGGCGGAATACGTGGTATTTGAATCACCTTTGAATATGCTTTGTGACAGCCCTGATAATTATGAAAAGGAACAGGAATGCACTGACTTCATCAGCGCAATCCCCACAGTATGGGACAACACCATCGTGCTTAACGGCGAGATTGGAAAGTATATCACTACCGCACGCAAAAAGGGCGATACCTGGTATTTGGGATCGTTAACCAATTGGGATGCCCGCAAGCTAGAACTTGATCTCAGTTTCCTTGGTGCAGGAGATTATGCAGCAGAGATTTATCGTGATGGCGTAAACGCCGATAAAATAGCATCCGATTACAGAAAAGACCGCATCAGTATTCCTGCCGATCGCAAACTACCCATTACCATGGCACAGGGCGGAGGTTTCGCAATGAAAATCATTAAAAAGTAGACCTATAATTTATGAAGCTAAGCAAAACCATTTTTTCTTTGCTAATACTGCTGTGCTGTTTGCTGTCGAACACTTTTGCACAGGACATTCTGGTCAATGTATATGGAAGAAGAACTCAATCTCTTAATGGGAAATGGGATGCCATTATAGATCAATATGATCAGGGGAGAAAGAATAAAATCTACCTGAATAAAAAACCTGTCGGTAAAACAGATTTTTATGAATATTCCTTTGATGGCGGCTTAAAGCTAAATGTACCATCTGATTGGAACAGCCAGTTGCCTGAACTGAAATACTATGAAGGTACTGTTTGGTATGCAAAACATTTTGATGTATCCAAAGAGCAGAATGGACGCTTGTTTATTTATTTCGCAGCGGTAAGTTATCGCTGTAAGGTATACCTCAATGGAAAAGAAATTGCTGAGCATGAAGGCGGTTTTACACCTTTTCAGGTTGAGGTAACAGACTTGGTCAAGAACTCGGATAACTTTTTAACCCTGGAGGTAAATAATACCCGAACCACTGATGCCATTCCTGCAAAATCGTTCGATTGGTGGAATTATGGGGGAATTACGCGTGATGTGATGCTCGTATCAACGCCGAAAATTTATATCCATGATTATTTTATTCAGCTGGATAAACATCACAATAATCAAATCAATGCCGTGGTTAAAATTGCTGGTAGTCAGGCAAATGTAGCGGTAATAGTCGAGATTCCTGAGTTGAAAATCAAACAAAAGCTGGTTACAGATCATCAGGGAATTGCCAGGGCCTCGATCAGGAATGTAAAACAGCTGCAACGCTGGTCGCCTGAATCGCCGAAGCTTTATAGCGTACGCGTATCAACTGCCGAAGATGTGGTAAATGAAATGATTGGTTTTAGAAACCTGGCTGTGAGAGGAACGGAGATTTACCTCAATGATAAGCCGGTTTTTTTAAAATCCATCAGTTTTCACGAAGAGATTCCACAGCGCAAAGGTCGCGCTTTTTCTGAGGCCGATGCCATGATGCTTTTGTCTGAAGCGAAAGCATTGGGTTGTAACATGATCCGTTTGGCACATTATCCTCAAAATGAATATACGGTGCGTGCGGCCGAAAAAATGGGTTTTTTATTATGGGAAGAGACACCAATTTGGCAGGGAATTGATTTTGAAAATCAGGAAACCAGAAAAAAGGCTGGAACCATGGTAAAGGAAATGGTGATGCGGGATAAAAACAGATGTGCGCTCTCATTTTGGGGCATGGCAAATGAAACACAACCCTCAAAAGCCAGAAATGAATTCTTGAAATACCTGATCAAATGTTCAAAGGAGATTGATAGCACCCGATTAATCACGGCTGCATTCGATTTAGTAAAGTTTGATCGAAACAGGCAATGTTTTGTTATGGATGATCCTTTCATTAAAGAGATAGATGTGGTAGCCATCAATAAATACATGGGTTGGTATCATCCCTGGCCGGTTACACCTGATAAGGCCATTTGGGATGTTGCTCGAAATCAGCCTTTAATTATCTCCGAATTTGGCGCAGAAGCCCTGTACGGAAAAACCGGAGATGCTGATGTGGCGAGCTCATGGAGTGAAGATTACCAGGCCCAGCTGTATAAAGACAACCTGGAGATGTTTAAACACATTCCAAACCTGCGTGGAATTTCTCCCTGGGTATTGTTCGATTTTCGATCACCTTTCCGTTTTCATCCTACTTACCAGGATGGCTGGAATAGAAAGGGTCTTGTTTCAGACCAGGGATTTCGCAAAAAAGCCTGGTATACTATAGCAGATTATTACAAAAAACATTAAGTAAACATAGGAGATATATTTTAAGCCTGTTAACTGTGCGGCTATTGTCATTAAGTGATTTCCCTCTTAGCGTGTAACATCGTCAATATAAAAGAGAATAGAAATCGAAATAAATTTATAGATAAAAATTTTAGTGGTAATTTCAAAATCCAATACTTACCTGCTTCTGCTTTAACCTTATGGATATCCGGAAAATCATTTGTTTGCTGTTTTGTTTCAGTGCATTTTTACTAAAGAGTGCATTTGCGATTGATATTTCCAGGTATCGTTTTCACGTGATGCCCGAAACATCCTATTACGGAGGCATTCAGAGCATCACTAAGGACAGCCTGGGGCGAATCTGGTATACCGGTCCTGATGCTGTTTTTATGTATGATGGCAACAGTTTTTATCAGTTAAACGAACTGGCCTCGCAGAGTAATCCGAAGGTAAAGTGGGCTTATGGTTCGCTTGTAACCGATAAAAAGGGCGGATTGTTTTTGGCAACCAATCACGGTTTGTTAAGGTTTAATTACGAGCGGTTTAATTTTGATTTAATTGTTCCGGGTAAAATCCGCTCAATCTGTCTGCATGACGATGGGAATGTTTACATGCTTTCTGGCGATAGCCTGTTAAAGTATAACCAGAAAAACAAGGCGGTCAAAAAAAATAAACTGCCTACCAGCAAATATTTCAATAGTGTAATTAGCCTGAAAGGTAATATTTATCTCTCGCAGGAAAATTTACTGTATAGGTTTGATACCAAAACATCGCGCTTTACCGTTTTTGCCGATTTGGGCAAAACCTCCAATGTAGTTAACGACGCAGTGGCCTATCAGGGCGATTATTATTTCCTTACGCAACGTGGTGGTATTTTCATTACCGATGCGAAGGGAACAATTAACAAAAATATTCCAATAGTGGCCGGAGAGAACCAGGCAACTATGGCTAAAAAGATTTTCATCGATCAGGCCGGAATGATGTGGGTTGCTACACAATCGGGACTCTTGCTTTACGATCCGAGGACAGAAACAAGCAAACTGCTCAAAATGAACCTGAACGATGCTTTTTCCCTGCCAAATAATTCGATCTGGACCATCTATGGCGATCCTGATCAGGGTGCATGGATTGGAACTTATGGTGGCAAAATTGCTTATTGTTCACTCTATGATGCATATGTGCGCTATTTTACACCGAGCCCTGGGGGGCTTAACCATCCAATAGTTAGCGGTTTTCAGGAAGACGATTTGGGTAATTTTTGGATTGGAACCGAGGGTGGCGGCCTTAACTATTGGAACAGAAAAGAAGATACTTTCCGCCATTTCACCAAGGGTGAAGCCAACTCAATCAGTTCCAACATGGTAAAGCGCTTAAAATTTGATCCTGAGCGAAAACACCTGTTTGTATCTTCTTTTAATGGTGGTATTTCTGCCTATGAAATAGCGACCGGTCGCTTTAGCAATCTGAATATACGCTCGCCAGAAAGTAAACAGCCCTTAGCCGTGTATGATTTTGTACGCGATGCCGAAGGTACCTGGTGGATGACTGACCCTGATAAAATTTTTTTTCACCGGAAGAAAAACCAATCAGCGTCAGCAACTGAAATCGTGAAACTTATTGGTTTAAACGGTCAGCCTTTGGATGTAGAAATTGAGGCCATTTCGCTTGATCAGCAACAGCATTTACGGGTCGTTAGCCATCAAGGCTTGTACATTGCAGATCCCAAAACCCTAAAAGTCTTGCGGCATTATGCCATCAAAAATGGCCCATATGCGGTGAATCACCTCTGTAGTTATTATGAAGCATCAAATGGGGATCTTTGGCTCGGCACTTCAGGAAGAGGTGTTAACATTTTAAAGAAAGATGGCCGATATCTTAATTTCAATGGAACAAATGGTTTCCCTCCAAAGATCGTTTTCGGCATTCTCGAAGATGACCTTTCTGGAAATATTTGGTTTAGCACAAATGATGGGTTGTATTTTTTTAATCAAAAAAATCAAAAATTTGAAAAAGCCAGGTTTTATAAGGCAAATAGCTGCGGCTCTTTTTATCTAAGGTCAGCCTATAAAACCAAAAGCGGGGAGATGTTGTTTGGAGGGACAAACGGTTTTGTACTTTTCGATCCGCAATACCTCAACAAAAACTTACAAAAGCCAAAGGTATTTTTCACTGGCCTGCTCATCAACAACCAACAGGTAAACAACACTTCAAAAGATTCGCCATTAGCGAAAGATATTTCTACTTTAAGCAATCAGGAGAACGGAAGGATTTCACTTTCCAGTAATCAGTCAAACATTGAAATCAGGTTTTCCTCAAACAGCTATTTATCGGCCGATAAAAATCAATTTTCTTATCGTATGGTCGGCCTTAGCGATAAATGGCTCAAAATCAACACCAGTCAGCATGCAGTACAGTTTTTTAATTTGCCTAGCGGCGATTATACTTTTGAAATAAAAGCCTCTAATAATGACGGGCTATGGGGCAGCGAGGTTTCTAAACTTTATTTTTATGTAAATCCACCGTTTTTCCTGTCATGGTGGGCTTACGCTATTTATACTTTAATTGTACTGGGGCTCCTGTTTTTCATCATGCGTTACTTTACCAACAAGAAGGTTTTTAAGGAACGGTTGGCTTTAGAAACGATGAAAGAGCAAAATATGCGGGATTTAAACCAGGCGAGGACAGATTTTTTTACCAACATTTCACATGATTTGAAGACACCGCTTACCCTTGTACTCGAACCCCTTAAACAGTTAAAAGAAACCGTGCAGAAAAATGATCATGCCAGTGGTTATATGCAGTTAATTGAGAAAAATGTTGCCCGTATCCAACGTACAATTAGTCAATTGTTACGCTTCAGGGAAATTGAAAGCCAGAAAATAACACTAAATCCTCAGGTTGGAGATTTTATCAGCTTCGTACACGACGTTTTTGGCCTTTTTGAACTTTACGCGAACAAAAAAGAGATTGAAACCAACATAACGGCACATGAAGATCATTTATATGTTGCCTTTGATTACGATATAATTGAAAAGATTTTGACCAATCTTTTCTCCAATGCCTTAAAATATACCTCCAACAAAGGTTATGTTGGCGTACGGATTTATCAATCTACAACGGAAGAAAAACTGCGCATGGATGATATACAAGATCAACAGGACCGGGAATACATTTCTGTGGAGGTATTGAACACCAGTATTGGGTTTTCTGAAGCGCAGATTGCTACCTTGTTCACTTCTTTTAACCGCTTGTCGTCTTACCGGCCAACTTTCGAAGAAAGTTCAGGGCTTGGCCTTGCTATTGTAAAGGAGCTTGTGGATGCCATTGAGGGCAAAATCTGGATGGTGAATAAAACCAATAAAGTTTCTTTTACCATGATGCTCCCCCTCAAAAAAGAAGCAGGCTCCGGCGATATGCAGTCAAGCGTATACGATTATACCATCTCAGAGATAGACGATATTCTGTTAGAAGCTGAAGAACCAGATCATACACTGAAAAATGCCAGAAAAGCCACCAGCATCTTACTGATTGATGATGACCCTAATCTTCGGAATTATCTGGAACGGCGACTGTCTGAAAAATACAATGTATATCTGGCCAGCGATGGAATGGAAGGCATTATTAAGGCCGAAAAAATCTATCCACAACTGATTATTACCGATCTGGTGATGCCTAATACCAATGGATTTGAGGTTTGCAGCCATTTGCGGCAGAATTTTAAAACCAGCCATATTCCCATTGTAATGATATCTGGTATGGGCGATGTACACCAGAACAAAACCAAAGCGCTTGAACACGGAGCCACGGTTTTTATCGATAAACCTTTTGAAGTGGAATACCTCATTCAGCAGATTGATACCATTTTGAAAAACCAGCAAGAAATGCGCGAAATGTACAGCAAGCGCCTGGTGGTCGACCCATCTAATGTTACCATTACCTCAATGGACGAGGAACTGCTGATTAAGGCCATGAAATTTATTGAGCAGAATATGGCCAATCCCAATTATTCAGTAGACGATTTTGTATCGGATATGAACACAGGAAGAACAATTCTTTATCAAAAGATCAATGATATTGTTGGCATGTCGATCAAAGAATTCATTTTAAATATCAGATTGAAAAGAAGTGCCTACTTGCTCGAGCATGCAGATTTAACCGTGGCAGAAGTTGCTTATCAAACCGGGTTTAACAACGCGAAATATTTTAGTGTTTGTTTTAAAAAACAATTTGAAACCAGTCCGTCTGAATATAAAAAGCGCTACAGTACTGAAAGCAATACGGCGTAACTATGATAGGTGATGGGCATACAAGCTGTCCATATTGAATATAGTAAACGATTTAATATCAAATATAGAGGGAGCAATTGCATGATATCAGCATCCCATTTTAACCAAATAAAATACCATGAACCATTTAAAGTTTTTTCTTTTCACTTTTCTCACAACATGCCTTTTAAGTACGCTGCAAGAACAGCAAGCGCTTGCGCAAAACCAACTTAAGGGCATGCACCCAAAACAACAGATTGATTTTGTTAAAAGGCAGCTCAAAGCCAAAAAAGAGCCATATACTTCAGCTTATAAAGCGCTGATCAGCAAAGCGGATTCTGCCTTGCTGGTAGAACAGCATGCAGTAGCAGATTTCAGCATTCCCGGATTTTACCAGGACAAGGATGGCCACCGGAAAACCTCACTGGCACTTCAGGTTGATGGTTTTTCGGCATATAGTTGCGCCTTAGCCTATCAACTGAGCGGTAAGACTAAATATGCCGATAAAGCGATTTATTTTCTCAATGCATGGGCATCCATAAACAAAAAATATTCGCAACTGGACGGCTCGCTGGTGATGTCGTACTCCGGTACCACGCTCATGATCAGTGCAGATCTGATTAAAAACTATAAAAAATGGAAGCCGCAAGATGTTGCGCAATTTAAATTATGGACTAAAAACGTTTTCCGCGAAGCAGCCAATAGCATTCGTTTCCGTAATAATAACTCAGGCGATTGGTCCCGGCTGGCTTCCATACTGGCTGATACCTATCTTGATGATCAGGAAGATTTACAAAAAAATATTGCGCTGATTAAAAATGACCTTTTCGATAAGCTTGCGCCCGATGGTCACATGGTTGAAGAAGTAAAAAGACAGGGCAAAGGAATCTGGTATACCTATTTTTCGCTGGCTCCGCTAACTGCTTCGAGTTGGGTGATCTATAACCAAATCGGTGAAAATCTTTTTGCCGCAACAAAAAACGGGGCATCATTTAAGAAATCGCTTGATTATTTGCACTACTATAACCAGCATCCTGAAGAATGGAAATTTTTCAAAAATCCTGTAACGGGAGCGGTATATACAGAAACGGGCTTCTGGCCAGCCAATCTTCTGGAGGCCATGAACGGCATTTATTCCGACGCAGAATATGAGAAATACCTGGCACCATATCGTCCGATCATGTATCCGAAACACGATTATGCCTGGACATTTCCAACACTGATGCCTTTACGTTTAAACGGATACCAATAAATCAAGCTCATGAAAAAATTTTTATTAAAACCCTTATTAATGGCCTGTACATTCTTCGCAGGCTTATCTGCAGTAGCACAACAGCAAAAACAGCCTATGCCGCCAGCGCTCACCTCCAATGGTTTCAAACTGGTATGGGCCGAAGAATTTAATGGCAATGGTGCGCCCGATCCGGCAAACTGGACCTACGAGCTTGGATTTGAACGCAATGAAGAATTTCAATGGTATCAACGCGAAAACGCCAGATGTGAAAATGGAAAATTAATTCTCGAAGCAAAAAGGGAGAAAAAGACAAACCCTAACTTTAAGGAAGGAAGCAACGATTGGAAGAAAAACCGCAAAGAAGCCGATTATACTTCCGCCAGTATCAAAACACAAGGACTGCACAGCTGGCTTTACGGCAGGTTTGTAATGCGTGGTAAAATTGACATCCGAGATGGCATTTGGCCAGCCTGGTGGACATTGGGGATAAAAGGATCATGGCCTGCAACCGGCGAAATTGATATGATGGAATATTACCGGAAGAAACTGCTCGCCAATATTGCTTTTATGGGTGCCGATCGAAAAGATGCCTGGTTTAGCACGGAGAAGAATATAGATTCCCTGGGCGGCCAGGCCTGGGCAGATCAATTTCACATTTGGCGAATGGATTGGGACGAGAACAGCATAGCACTTTATGTAGATAACCAGCTCTTAAACAAGGTGCCTTTAGATAAGCTGGTGAACCAGAATGGTACCAATATTAATCCTTTCAAACAACCGCATTATATGTTGCTCGATTTAGCAATAGGTGGAAAACAAGGTGGAGATCCTTCAAAAACGTCCTTTCCGGCCAGGTTCGAAGTAGATTATGTAAGGGTTTATCAAAATAATAATTAAAGAATTAAAATAGGAAAGATATGAATTTTAGAAACTTGCTTTTAATATTAATAATGATCAGCTCTTTTGGAGACAGTGCTTTTGCAAGGCCAACGCATGAAAAAAGAGATTCAATTCTGCAAAAAACAAACATTTTTAAAATGATGCAGCGGGTGGCAGACTGGCAATTGGATACCTGGAAAAACAAAGGCTTTAACCACCGAAAGGCGGATTGGACAAATGGGGCCTGCTATACCGGTATTTTCGCCTTTGGCAATATGCCCGGTAATGAACGTTACCTGGAAACGCTGGTCAATATTGGCGACGAGCTGGGTTGGAATACCGGACATTTACGCTTTTATGCAGACGACTATTGTGTGGGGCAAACCTATGCGCAGCTCTACAGTAAATTTAAAAAGAAAAAGATGATTGCACCGTTTATTTTGCAGGCAGACAGCATTGTAAATCAACCACATAGCGAGCCTTTAAACTGGAAAAATAAAATCCAGAACAGAGAATGGGCCTGGTGCGATGCTCTTTTTATGGGTCCTCCTGCTTTAGCTTATCTGAGCACTGCTACCAAAGATGAAAAGTACTTAAATACTGCAGTAAAATTGTGGTGGAAGACCACCGAATTCCTCTACGACCCAACAGAGAAGTTATTTTTTAGAGATGAAAGTTTCTTTAACAAAAGAGAAAAAAACGGTCAGAAAATATTTTGGTCAAGGGGCAATGGATGGGTTTTGGCTGGTTTGGTAAGGGTGTTGGAAAATACGCCGAAAAACCATCCCGACAGGGCTAAATTGGTACAGCTTTACAAAGATATGGTGGGTAAAGTTGCCAGCTTACAACAGGCAGATGGTAGCTGGCATGCATCATTATTAGATCCTGCAAGTTTCCCGGTTAAGGAGATGAGCGGTACGGGTTTCTTTAGCTATGCAATTGCCTGGGGCTTAAACCATGGACTTCTGGAAAAGAAGCAATATCTTCCAGTGGTAGAAAAATCATGGAAAGCTTTGGTATCTGCTGTTCATGATGATGGCATGCTGGGTTATGTGCAACCTATTGGCGCAAGTCCGGATGCTGTAAATGCAAACAGTACTGAGGTTTATGGTGTGGGTGCGTTTTTGTTGGCAGGAACTCAATTGTATCAATATTTAAAATGGCAGGAGAAGGCGCATAAAAATTAACAAAAATGAAGATTAATATCAAAATGCAGGGATCTCCTTTAGCTAAATCTACAGTTCTTTTTTTACTGCTGATCTGCCTGGTTACCGATCTTTTTGCTCAAAACCGGCAGGATACCTTACGCTTATTTATCATAGGAAATAGCTTTTCGCAAAACGCTTCGGCCTTTTTGCCGCAAATGGCTAAAGAGATGGGGAAGACCCTCATTATCGGGCGTGCAGAACTCGGTGGGCACTCACTCGAACAGCATTGGGGTTATGTAGAAAAAGCAGAAGCCAATGTTTATGACCCGAAGGGTAAACCTTATAATGGTAAATCGTTAAAAATGTTACTGGAGCAAGGAAATTGGGATATTGTTACCATCCAGCAATATTCTTTTCTCTCGGGAGATTCCTCGAGCTATTATCCCTATGCCAATAAACTGGTTGCCTATGTAAAAACACTGCAACCTCAGGCCCGTATCGTAATCCATCAAACCTGGGCTTACCGTTCGGATGCAAAGAAATTTGGGCGTATAAGTGAAGGCATAACCGCGAAGAATCAGGAAGAAATGTGGCAAAAATCCCGTGCAGCTTATCATCTCCTTGCAAAACGGATCAATGCCCGTATTTTACCAGTTGGCGACGCTTTCGAAATGGTGGCTACCAATAAAAAATATGCTTTCAAGCCCGATCTTTCATTTGATTATGATCATCCAGTTGCACCAAATTTGCCAGATCAGACCAATTCGCTAAATATCGGGTACTTTTGGAACAAGGATCAATTGAATTTCGATCCCAATCACGCCAATGATGCAGGGAAATATTTAGGTGGATTAATCTGGTACAGCATATTGTTTAATGATGATTTGAAAAACGTCTCTTTCAAGCCCCAACGGGTATCAGACGACTTTGCAGCTTACCTAAAAAAAGTGGTAAGCAAAGTGGTGAGGAAGCGCAGCATGGACAATAAGAATATGGTGTCTATCGACTAAGTTGATTTCCGTATTTTTTGCCCTCAGTATCAGTATGAGGGCAAATTTAATCGAAATAATGCGCTAACTGTACAAAACCAAACCATTTCCGTACAAAAGTGAACCCTCTGTAAGGGGTAAGTACTATAGATTTGTGTTAACCAAATAATAAACCCAACTAAGTATGATAACCCATTTATCAACCATCCCGGCTATTGCCAACGAGGAAAACATCAGGTCTAAACCAAGAGTCAGCAAAACTGAAGGGCATAGGTATTTAACGGACATTTCCCGTCATGAGGTTTAAATCAAGCGACTGGTCCAATTAAATAATTGCTATTGTAATGCTTTCGTATCTCCTTTTCTAATTCGGCTAACGGAACCAGCCCATTTCAGGGTTCATAAGGACGCTTATACGGTATCCTGCAGGTGGATTATGCGTGATAAAAAGCTTAACCACTTTAATTTAACATTGATTTTGCCTTAAGCATAAGTGTAAATAAAATGAGGGGGCAACTTTAAAATTAAGTAAGAAGATTCATCCTTTCAGAGAAAATAATTCTAACCATATATCAAATAAATGATAAAAAAATTAAACTTTAGGCGCAAAAGCTGGTTTTTCGTGGTTATTGCCGTTTGTTGTCAGGCACATATACTTGTTGCCAGGCCAATAAAAAGAACCGCCAGCACCGTTGTTACATCTTTCAAACTACTCTTTCAGGATATTACCGGAACAGTTAAGGATGAGAAAAACCAACCGATTCCGGGTGCAACAATCAAAATAAAAGGAACAACCACCGGCGTTCAAACCGATCTGGATGGAAAATATAAAATCAACGTTAACCGTGGTCAGATACTTGTTTTTTCTACCATTGGTTTTGAAAGCAAGGAAGTGACTGTAGGCACTGCCAGTGTAATTAGTGTAACCTTAACATCTTCAAGTAGTTCGCTTAATGAAGTGGTGGTAAATGGTTATTCTACACAAAGAAGATCGGCCGTTACCGCTGCCATCAGTACTGTTTCAGGTGCCGATTTATTAAAAGCGCCGGTAACCAATGTTAATAACGCTTTGGCCGGGCGGGTACCTGGTTTGGTCGTACAGCAAACCTCTGGCCGGCCGGGGATTAACGGTGCAGCGTTATATATCCGCGGACAGGTTTCTCCTTCAGCAACAGCACTTATTATTGTGGATGGTGTTGAACGGACTTCTTTCGGCGATATCGATCCCAATGAGATTGAAAGCATTAATGTACTAAAAGATGCATCATCTACGGCTTTATACGGATTAAAAGGCGCTAACGGCGTATTTGTGGTAACCACGAAAAGGGGAGTTGAGGGGCCGGCAAGGGTAACACTTTCGGGTAATGTAGGCATTGTTAGTGCCACATCCCGTCCCGAGATTCTGGGTGCCTACGAAAGCGCGATGTTGCTAACCGAAGGCCAGCTTAATGTTGGTGAGCCCCGTACATTTACCGATGAAGATTTAGCCACATTTAAGGCCGGAAACGGCAATCCACTACTTTATCCAAATGTAATGTGGTACGATGAACTGGTTAAAGACCATTGGATGCAGAACCAGCAGAATCTGACAATATCAGGTGGTAGTGAAAAAGTAAAATATTTTACCTCTTTTAGCCACCTGCGTGAAGATGGAAATTTCAAGGAATTTAAAACACCATTAGATTATTCTACCTCTCCGAGCTATAGCCGGTACAACTTCAGGGCGAGGGTTGGCATAGATCTTACCAAAACCACTAATTTTGAAGTTAACCTTGCAGGTAGGAACGAACACCGTTACAGTCCGGCAGGTATGAGCGAATACAACGACCCTGCTGGTGTGGTGAGCAATGGTATAGAAGGGCTTGTAGGCCGGGCCTTAAAAATGCCATCGTGGGCAGCCCCATTTTTTAAAGAATATATCAATTCCGACGATCCTAAAGTGATTGCGTTGGATGGAAACTATAACCACATCGTAAATTATGGGCTGGGTGGGGTAAATGCCTTTAATCCTTACGCTTTGTTAACTTATGGCGGGTACGCTTTTACTGATAACAATATTGCCGAATCGATTTTTACGGTACGCCAAAAACTTGATTTTATAACCAAAGGCTTGAGTTTAAAAGGCCAGTTTGGTTACGATGCCACACAATTATCAGGAAAGTTGCAAAGAGGGAGCACAGGATACCTCGAACTAAACCGGTCAACACTGGCGCTTACACCAGTTGGCGGAACTTACAATGATTTTTTTGGCGCACCAGCTTATTCAAGAAGTGGTTTTACCAAAACGAACTTACAGCTGTTTTTAACTTACGGCAGATCATTCGGTAAACATAATCTGAGTGCTAATTTAATCGGTCAGCGCGAGTTGCAGGGCTCAGCAGCAGCTGCTGCCCCCTATGCCAATCAAGGTATTATTTCGGAAGCAACCTATAACTATGGCAATAAATACTTTTTAACAGCCAGTGCTACTTACAACGGCTCGGAAAATTATGCCAAAGGCTATCGCTATGGCTTTTTTCCTGCTGCAACTTTAGGTTATAATTTGGCCAATGAAGAATGGATGAAAAAGTTTACCTGGATCAGTATGCTCAAAATACGTGGTTCGATTGGTAGGGTGGGGATTCCCAGTCCGGGTACAAGCCGGTTCTATTACCAGAATAGATTTGGAGCAGGGGCTAACGTCGTATTTGGAAATCCAAACAGCAACTTCAGTGCACCAACCTATACCCAATTGCAATATGGTAATCCATTTATCACCTTTGAGATTTCGTTAAAAAGAAACATAGGGCTTGATCTCTCTTTATTTAAAGATAAACTGAATATCACGGCAGATCTTTTTGATGATGAGCGTTCGGATATTTTAACTACCCGATCGGCAACCAGTTTTGCCACCTACGGGGCTACGGTTCCTAGTACCAATTATGGCATCAATTATAACCATGGATATGAACTTTCAGCAACTTATCGGGATAAGATTAACGAATTTAACTATTCATTCACCGGAAACCTGAGTTATGCACGTAACCAGCGCAGGGTACTAGACGAGGCACCGGGCCTTGCAGAAAACCTACGGGTATCTGGCAGACCTATCGGTACTTATTTCGGATACCATGTGCTTGGCTTTTATGCAGACCAAAAGGATATAGACAGCAGCCCGCTAAACAAAATAACGGCATATCCGTCTATACCAGGCGATTTTAAATACCAGGATGTAAACGAAGATGGAATAATCAATAACCAGGATGTAGTGGCCATTGGGCATCCAAACATCCCTGAATACAATGCCAGCCTAAATATGCAATTCGGCTATAAGGGATTTCAGTTGTCGGCATTGTTTAATGCGGTAACCAATGTGAGTTCTAACGTGGTGTTCCAAAGCGGTGGCCTTAACCAGTATTATGCGCCGATGCTGGAAAGATGGACGCCTGGCAATACCAACGCCAGCTGGCCGGTAATCCGTCCGGGCCTGAATGCAAACCCTAACGAAAGTTTGAACGATTTTACCTTGCAGGATGCATCTTACATCAAACTGCGAAATGTGCAACTCAGTTACAGTTTGCCTAAAAAATGGATAACAAGACTTCGGTTAAGTAGCCTTACGGTATTTGTTAGCGGGCAAAATTTAAAAACATGGACTAATTTCTATGGGATAGACCCTGAAAATAGCTTGTCGGGAAATGCTTATGCTTCATCTGTTGCTACCATTCCAACCACCAAGGTCTTCAATTTCGGTCTTAACTTATCACTTTAATTAAAGGTAGAATCATGAAAAAAATCATATATCTCTTGTTTTTAGTTGCCTCTTTAATTGGTTTCTCCTGTAAAAAGGATTTTCTACAACGCGATGTGGGGATCCAGAGCGACCTCGAAGAGGTTTTTAAGGACCCCTTGCTGGCTTCCCGTTTTGGCGATTTTACTTATACTTTTTCCATTTCAGATTATGGCCGCCTGAGTGGTTATAAAGGCATGACCTCACAGTTTACAGATGAATCAATTGTTAATAATGGTCAGATAGAAGTAGCAGCGATGAATAGCGGCCAGTTTTTAGATCCCGGAGCTTCAGATGTAACAGGCATTTATGCACAAATGTACAGAGGAATCCGAAATGCAAACCTGATGCTGGCCAATATGGATAAAACCCCATGGACAGATCTTTACAATCCCAATTATATCAAAGGCGAGCAACTTTATCTCCGGGCGTATTTTTATTTTGAGCTTTTAAGGCGCTTTGGCGGGGTGGTTATATTAACCCAACCTCAGGATTTCACTGAAGCTTCAACAGACCTTCCCCGTGCAAGTTATGCTGAAACATTGGGTTTGATTTTGAATGACCTGGAGCAGGCCATTGCATTATTGCCATTAACCAATGCCGATTGGCCAAATCCTGCTGCACAATCTAACAGGGCTACAGGAGCGGCAGTGATGGCGCTTAAAGCAAGAGCCTTGCTATTCGATGCCAGCCCCTTAAATAATCCCAACAATGATTTAGCCAGGTGGAAGAAGGCCGCAGAGGCATCAAAAGCAATTATAGATCTGAATAAATTTTCACTCGAGCCCAACTATGCCAACGTACTCACTGTAGCCAACTCTAATGAATACATCCGGATCTGGCCCCGCGGAGGTCGTGGATTTATTGGTACCTACCTCAGCGATTTTTTGATTCCTACAAGTTATGGAGGCGCACAATCTAATCTTTCGCCTGTTCAGAATCATGTTGATCTTTATGAAATGGCGAACGGCAAACCGATTACCGATGCCACGTCGGGATACAATCCACAAAGTCCTTACCTCAATAGAGATCCACGGTTTTATGTCAACATCCTTTATAATAATGTTACCTGGCAGGGGCGTGCGGTACAAACCTGGCAATCAGAGCCCAATGCGCAAGGTATTATCACCTATGGAACGGATATCAGTACCGCTACTTCCATTACTAAAACCAGCTATTACCTAAAAAGGCTATGGCCTGAAGCTTCGCGCTCGGGCTCTACCGCATCAGCACTTCTTAATTATGTTTTTTACAGGTATGCTGAAGTACTGATTAATTATGCAGAGGCTTTAAATGAAGAAGCAGGTGCAACTGCCGAAGTGTATAACGCGGTGAACGCCATTCGTTTGCGGGCTAAGATGCCGGCTTTGCCAGCTGGCCTCAGCCAGGCTGAAATGCGTGAGCGCATTAGAAATGAACGTGCCATAGAGTTTGCTTTCGAAGACATGCGCTGGTGGGATGTACTCCGCTGGAAAAAAGGACCGGAAATCGTGGCACAGCCAATGAAAGCCATGAAGGTGATTAAAAATGCCAATGGATCATTTAGCTACAGCGTGATAGAATTGCCCGCATTTAAAAAGGTATTCAATAATAACATGTATTTATACCCGATCCCGAGAGCAGAAATGAATAAAACCAGCGGCGCTTTAAAACAGAATCCAGGCTGGTAACTATTCAGTTATATATAATTTAAAAGATAAGAAATGACAAGATATACTAAATGTTCAGGCATAATTTTGGGCATCATATGCTATCTGTTTACCTGCACAGCTTTAGCACAAAATACAAATCAGAAGGTGTCTATCACAGAGGAAAACGATGGACAGACAGACTCAACTGATAAATTGATTGAAATTCCCTTTGGCACCCGCAGTAGGGAAGAACTTAATTTTGCACAAAGTTCGCTTCGCTATAACCAACTCACAAAAGTGCCTATCAGTAACCTGTCAGGTTTACTAGCCGGAAGATTGAGTGGTTTTTTGTTCCGATGGACAGGTAATCAGCCTGGTGGTGGTAACGTATCCTATCAGATTCGTGGAAGGTCATCTTATGCGCAGGGCTCAACACCAGCTTTTTTGGTGGACGGAATTGAACGTGATTTCGAAGATATGGATATCAGCGAAATTGAAAGCGTAACCGTATTAAAAGATGCTGCTGCTCTAAATTGGTACGGGCTAAATGGGGGCAACGGCGCCATTCTGGTGACAACTAAAATGGGGAAGGTTGGAGAAAACCTAATTTCTTTTGATGCCCAAGGCGGTTTTCAGTCGGCCAGCAACCTGATCAAACCCTTAAATGCCTACGATTTTGCCACCCTGTATAATCGCGGCTTAACAAATATCGGGCAAACGCCAGCCTATAGCGAAGCAGCCCTCGAAGGATACAAAAATCATACAGATCCTTATCTGTATCCTGATAATAATTATTTAGATCGTTTTTTAAACAAACGGGCGGCTACCCAAAGGTATGCACTTACCTTTAGTGGCGGAAGCAACAAAGTGCGTTATTTTAGCTCTGTTAGTTACTTTAATCAGCAAGGACTTTTTAAAGAAACAGAAACGCCCAATTACGATTCTAATTACGGTTATAAACGTTATAACTTCAGGATCAATCTGGATTATGATGTGACTAAAACACTTACGCTCACTTTGTTGGCAGGCGTTAGAAGTGAAGTACGAAACGATGTTGGAGAGGGCACTGCAACTGTATTTAACAACTTGTACAATTTGCCGCCAAATGCGTTTCCTATTTTAAATGCGGATGGATCTTACGGTGGAACTTCACTCTTTCAGAATAATCCACTCGGCCAGTTACAGGGCACAGGATTTTCGCGTACCACCACAAATATTTTACTGGCCAGTATCATGGCCGATCAAAAACTGGATTTTATAACGAAAGGCCTTTCTGCTAACTTATTCTTCTCTTATGATGGCTATGGCAATTATGGAGATGGATTATCTGAAAATTATGCAGTTTTCAATCAGACAGTTACCCCAATACAAACCTATCGTACACCTGCGGTAATTGCTTACAGAACTGCGGCATTCCAAACCAATACCAAAAATAATGAGCTTTGGTTTGGCTTTGATTATAACAGGACCATCGGTACAGATCATCAAATAAAAGCCAATGTACGTGGGCAGCAATACGTAAGTGCAGCGGTAGATAGGTTAGATTATCGTTCCCGTATGCTTGTGGGGCGAGCTGATTATAGTTTCAAACAACGTTATATGCTGGGTTTCACAGCAAGTTATTCAGGGTCAGAAAATTACGCCCCAGGAAGACGTTTTGGGTTTTTCCCTGCAGTATCGGCCGGATGGCTTATCTCCAAAGAAGATTTTCTTAAAGATGCCTCTGCAATCAGCTACCTTAAATTGAGAGGATCTTATGGCCGTTCCGGCAATATAGGGCCAACTTATGATGCCAGCGGGAATGTAGTAAGGCTGCCGTACCGTACGTTGTTTACCAGAGATGCAGGGCCGTTTCTCGGTTCTACTTTTTCTACCTCAACAACAGCAAGATTGGTAAGTCCTGCCGGTAACCCGTTAACCACCTGGGAAAAGGTTGATCGCTTAAATCTGGGTACGGATGTCGACTTTCTCAAAGGGGCGCTTTCTTTCTCTTTTGATTATTTTGATGAAAAACGCACAGACATTTTGGGCCCTGCAAATTTACCAGGTATTGTTGGGATAGCCATTGCACAGGTAAACTCCGGCAAGGTAAGCAGTAAAGGATTTGATGCCAGCGGTGCTTTTAATAAAAGAATCGGAGAAGTGTTCATCAGTACCAACGCCAACTTTACCTATGCTAAAAACGTGATTCTGGAAAGAACCGAAAATGTGTTGCCTAATCAATCTACAATAGGACGCTACGTAAATGGCGGAAATTATTACCTGGCTGAAGGTATTTTTCAAAACCAGGCAGAAATTAATGCAAGTCCAAGGCAAACCTTATCAAGCCTGGTAGTACCTGGCGATCTTAAATATAAAGACGTTAACAACGACAATCTCATAGATGCAAATGATGCTGTATCAAGCGATTATACGGATATTCCGAAAATATATTACGGCTTTGGTTTTAACATCAGGTATAAACAGTTGGATCTCGGCGCACAGTTTCAAGGCGTAGAAGGGCGAACAATTGATCTTTCCGATATTATGTATGCCGGTCCTAATGGATTGAACCAGTTGAGCTTAGATAGCTGGACACCTGCCACTGCGGCTACGGCAAAATATCCACGCGTTGGAATCTCAGATAACGGGAATAATACCGCAAATTCTACCTTTTGGTTGTATTCAGGTGATTTTTTGAAGCTTAGATCCGCCGAAATCGGTTATAGCACTTCAAATAAACTCAACCAGCGCTTACGTTTTAAAGGCGCAAGAATTTTTGTAAGTGGCAATAATATTTTTACCATTTCCAAACTCAATGAGCTTGATATTGATCCCGAAACACCTAATGCAGGTCGTTTTTCCTCTTATCCCTACGTAAAAACCTTTGCCGTGGGCATAAATGTCAAATTTTAATTCAAAATGAAGATGAAAAAGAAATTATATGGTATGTATATCCTTCTGGCAGTTTTGCTAATGGGCCTTGGCGCTTGTAAGGATGAATTTTTTGAACCTTCGTACAGCGAAGGCCCCGTAAGTGAAGAAGCAATCTGGAATACCGACAGGCGTGTGCGGGAGTATTTGAACAACGGATACAATTATATGCTGGCCAGATACAATGTTGACGGTTCAGGCGCATTAATGGCCAGCGGAAGTGATGAAGCCGTAAATTCAAATTTAAATAGCAACGTAAACGTTTTCAACAATGGTAACTGGAGCAGTTTAAGAACCTTCGATGAACAATACACCAATCTTTATACCGGACTGTGGGTGGTAAATACATTTCTGGAGCGATCACCAACGGCGGTTATCTTTCCGGCAAGCGATCTGCCCGCGTTAAGGGGAGAGGCATTTTTTCTGAGGGCTTTATTCCATTATGAATTATTTAAGCGGTATGGCGGCATCGTGCTCGCCACCAGATCCTTTTCACCGATAGAAGATCTGAACCTTCCACGAAATACTGTCGATGACGTGGTAAAACAAATTGTTAAAGATTGCGACTCGGCAATTAGCCAGATTCCTGCAGCTTCTACCAAAGATTGGGATGCGGCCAATTACGGTCGTGCTACAAAGGCTGCGGGAATGGCGCTAAAAGCCAAAGCCCTGTTGGTTTATGCAAGTCCACTTTATAACCCGGGTAACGAGCTGCAGCGTTGGCAGAATGCTGCAAAAAGTGCAAAAGATTTAATTGATTTAAACAAGCACAGCTTGTTGAGCACGGCGTTATTTCCAAGCCTGTGGGACTATACCACCACCGCTACTTCTTACAACAATGAGGTTATTTTTGCCACGCCAGCAAGCAATACCAATGCGATAGAAGCAAATAACGCGCCTATTAGCTTCACCGGTGGATTAGGAAGAACAAACCCTACACAGAACCTTGTCGACGCCTTTGAAATGACCAATGGTAAAGCCATAACAGACCCTGCATCAGGTTATGATCCACAAAATCCGTACGCCAACAGAGACCCACGGTTAAACCAGTTTATTGTATATAATGGCGCAAATTTTAAAACGGGAAGTTTAACCCGGGCGGTAGAAACTTACGAAGGAGGTCGTGATAACGTTCCTTCCAACCTTAACAGTACAAAATCTGGCTATTACCTGCGTAAGTTTCTAAGTGGTAATGCAACTTACAACATTACAGGTACCACAAGTGTAAGAAGGCCCTGGGTATTGTTTAGGTATGCAGAAATTTTACTGATTTACGCAGAAGCTTTAAATGAATTTGGAGGTCCGAATGCAGAAGTTTATAACGCCATAAACGCTGTGCGCACCCGTGCAGGGATGCCTGCGCTGACCGGGTTAACACAAGCTCAAATGCGCGATCGGATTAAAAATGAACGCCGTGTAGAATTATGTTTCGAAGAACAGCGGTTTTTTGATGTGAGGCGATGGAAGGATGGGGAAAGTAATTTTAACGGACCTGTTAAAGGAATAAAAATTACCAAGGCAGGTACTACATTAACTTATAGCCCTTTTGTAATTGAAAACAGGACCTTTACCAGTAAAAACTATTGGTATCCCTTTCAGCAGTCCGAAATCAATAAAGCAAATAAACTGATTCAAAATCCAGGGTATTAAGCATGAGGTATAGATTAAAATTTTCTCCCCATCAAGGCAGATTTGTAATTACAGATTCGGTAAGAAAAATGCTGATTTTTTTGCTTGTGCTAATCCTGTTTTCAGATAGCTCATATGCGCAGAAAACGAATAAGTTTATGGGAGAAATTGTCAATTACGATGAAAGTACTGTTCCTGCCTATACTTTACCCGATATACTGCTCACCACAAAGGGAGAAAGGGTGAAAAACACCTCAATTTGGGAGAAAAAACGAAGACCTGAACTTTTAGCCCTTTTTGAAGAACATGTTTATGGAAAAACACCCGGCAGTTTTGATAGTTTGAAGTTTATGGTAACCAACGAAAAAGCTGATGCCATGCAGGGAAGGGCCCATTTGAAAGAGATAAAAATTACCGCCTGGAATAAAGGGAATTCGATATCCTTTCCTGTGGTGCTCTTTATTCCCAACAAGCGGAAGAAACCAGCTCCGGTTTTTTTACTGATCAACAACCGGAGTAGCCGGAATACGGATCCAACAAGAATAGAAAAAAGTACTTTTTGGCCTGCTGAAATGGCGATTGACAGCGGTTATGCTATCGCTGCTTTTCATCATGCAGATGTAGCTCCCGACCGTAAGGACAGCTATCAGAATGGTGTATTGGCACATTTATTTCCGGCAGAACTCGAAAAAGATAATGGAATGAAAGCAATCGGCGTATGGGCATGGGCGGCAAGCAGGGTAATGGACTATTTCAAAACCGATAAAGAAATCGATTCTAAAAAAGTTGCGCTCGTAGGGCATTCTCGGGGTGGTAAAACGGCTTTATGGGCTGCCGCCCAGGATCAACGTTTTGCAATGGTGTTTAGCAGTTGCTCAGGCAGCACGGGCGCATCGCTTGCAAGGCGTAAATATGGCGAAACAATAAGCCTGATCAATAAACAGTTTGGTTATTGGTTTAACAATAATTACAAGAAATATAGCAATGATGTAAACAGTCTGCCGGTTGATCAGCATATGCTCATTGGTCTCATTGCTCCACGGCCTGTTTATACCACCAATGCGACCGAAGATCGATGGGCAGACCCTTATGGCTCGTTTTTATCATTAGTAAATGCCAGGCCTGTTTACGATCTCTATGGTAAAAAAGTTGTTCTTCCTAAAGATATGCCCGCGGTGAACAGTCCCATAATTAACTCGGCTATGGGTTACCATTTCAGGGAAGGAAAACACGACCTCAACGTTTATGATTGGACAAATTTTATCCGCTTTGCCAAACTTCATTTTTAGTTGTGCTATTGGATGGATGCTGTGGCAAGTCGCTATTTTACAATATGTTGTGCTGATATAGTCGAAAAGAATAAGATTGTTTAGTTTTAGTTGACGGAGGAACGCTGCAAAGCGCCTCCGTTTTTTGTTTTCTGGTGATATGAAATGATTTATCCATATTTTTTGAAGACAAATCTCAGTTTTAATACACTTCCGGGCAAATTTTTACTTCTTGTACAAAATTGAACCATTTCCGTACAAAAACGAACCCTTTTGCGCCTCCTTTTCGTGTATTTTTATCATAACCAAATATATATGCTTATGAGCCAATAGCTTAAGACCCATTAACCCAGAGCGTGGTGAAATGGAGGCTAAGCGTAATTAAATGAGTTCAGATTGGACGCATTAAAGATTGCTTTTGCCTTTCCTAACCAGTGTAACATCGTACGCTGTCACCGATTTTTTTAAACCATCATTGTGCTTCGAAATGGCGATCTGTCGACAATCTTGCTTCGATTTATAATGTCTCTTTACGTCATCCCTTAGGTTAAGTAGTTAGCTGTGCGCATGAATTTTTTGTGAGGGGCAAACTGTGCTTAAGCTTTTTGATGCCTGCAGCATTTTAATGATAGAATTTTTTAAATCCAATAATTTAATGTTTATACCATGAAAAAACTAAATTTAGAGAAGACCGGAAAGGTCGTTTTGTTGACACTTTTAGGCTTGCAATCACTATCCTGTGCAAGGAAGGTGGAAGAAGACCTTTTGGATACCTTTAGTAACGGGGCACAAAAAATGGCTGTTGTTGGCGCTGCCGGTAATGTATTGATCAATCCGGTTTATAACAGTACAACTGTATTACGGAATCCGTTAAACGGCTGGGTAATGTATGCGAAGCGTGATGCTGTTGATGCCTATTGGGACAGTCAGTTTTATGTGCCGGAATTGGGGAGAAACGTAAAAGCTATAGATTATGCATCAGCCTGTTACATCCGCACAAGCTGGAGATCGCTTAATCCCAGCCCTGGCGTTTATGCCTGGAGAGACCTTAACTCCCAGATTGGTAAATTAATTAATGGCGTTAAAACCAGGGGTTTGCCCATCGCGTTCCGGATCGTTGTAGACGGGCGTGATCAGGGGGAAAATACACCTGCTTTTGTATTCAATGCAGGAGCTGGATATTGGTTGTCAAATCCTGCCGCGCCTACACAGAAAACCCCTTACCCTCAGGACCCGATATTCAGGCAGTATTATGCCACATTTATTGAAGAACTGGCAAAAGACTTCAATGATCCTGTTCGTACCTCTTTTATCGATGCCTATGGTTTAGGCAAGTGGGGAGAAGCCCATAACACGGTATATGCAGCGCCAGGTGTATTAACGGCTGCACAAACAGAGACGGTAAAGGAAGAGACTTTAGACTGGATTATGGCATTATACAACAGAACATTTACCAAGGTACCGTTGGTGATCAATTACCATAGGCTAATAGGTCATCCTACGAGTTGGGGGGCAGCAAACGCCAACAGTGACAGGTTACTGGTGAAAGCGATCAATCAAGGGTATAGCCTGAGGCATGATGCCTTTGGAATGACCGACTATTACCAGAGCTGGGAGAAAAACTTTGCCGCAACCTGGAAACATAAACGTCCGATTATTATGGAGGGAGGATGGATTGTGAGTGGTACCCATCGTTACTGGATCGACTCCAGTGGACAATATCGCGAAGGGCATCCTGAGGATGTAAGGTTAGGCGAATTTAACAGGTCGGCCGAAGCAGCAGTGAATATGATGGATTTTAGGGTTGGAGAAACAACTTCCTGGTTTCAGACCAGCTTTCCCCTGGTACAACGTTTTAATGCAGAAGGAGGTTATCGGTTATATCCTGATGAGTTATCGTTACCAAACGCAATTGCCAATGGTGCAACGGCTACTTTAAGCCATCGCTGGAAAAACATGGGCTGGGGGTATTGCCCTAACAATATCCCACAATGGAATTATAAGTATAAAGTTGCCTTTGCCATTCTGGATACTGCCGGTGTGGTAAAAAAACTTTTTATTGATGAAAATGGTGAGCCGTCCAAATGGCTTAAAGATAATCCCATTACTTACAATTTCACCACAACGGCAATCAATCTGCCTCCTGGCAATTATAAATGGGGAGTAGCCATCATCGATAAAACAAATTTGAATAAACCCGGTATTGCACTTGCTGTAACCGGCACCTTTAAAAATGGATGGCTGGAACTCGGTAATCTGCAGGTACAGGCAGAAGCGCCCATTGGCCAAACGATAAAATTAAAAGGCCCCAACAATATGTTTGTATCCGGCGAAAATGGGGAAGCATCCATGAGATGTAATCGTGTGAGTGCTTCTGGCTGGGAAACCTTTGCCATTATAGACGCAGGCGGAGGAAAAGTCGCCCTGCGCAGCATGAATAAATATGTTTCTTCAGAGAATGGGGCTACAACCGGGATAACCTGCAACCGAACAACGATCAGCGATTGGGAAAAATTTGATTGGATAGTAAATGCCAATGGAAAGATCTCACTTAAAGGAAACAACGGCAAATACATTTCATCTGAAGGGGGGCAGTCTGTAATGAAATGTAACAGAGATGCTATTGCCGGTTGGGAGGCTTTTGTATTGGAGTAGAGAGTAATAAAAAACATCAGCACTATTCTAGTCATTCTGGTCTTGTCGTCCCATTTTGGTTTTAGCGTCTCGCTAAGACCAGGTGAGAGAACTAGTTTTTAAAATTGTTCATTAGCATTACGCCAAAAATCATCCGGTGAATAGCGGTAAGACCGGTATTCATCGGATGACTTTACATTTACCGAATGGGTTCCTCTAGCAGCTTCGCCCTAATTATTTTTTACAGCGATGAACATGCATTGCCTGTAAGTGTTGCCCCTGCGCCATTTGATGCCGTTACGGTAGATTTTACACTGGAAGCATTTAGTATAGTCAGGCTGTAAGGTGGGGTAAATGCATTTACACCATTACCTGAAGTATTTCCGGTTACGGCTGTAAAAAGATTATTTTTTGCCTGAACCGCTGTTGAGGTATTGTCCATCAAATCAATTGGGTTTTTCACGTTTTCAAAAACGTTTGATTCCACTAAAATATTGGCTTCAAATCCGGCCTGAATACAGCTTTTACTTACCGTACTGTTAAATAAATTATTTACAATATGCACTTTGCCAAATCTTACACGGGGCATTCTGGCTACAGCACCCTGCGACCACCAGCAACGTACAAATGTAATCCGAAAGTGACCTCTGTCTGCAGTGGCGCCATCGCTTGATCCGATCAGGTTTGAGAAGCGGTGATCATCAGATCCACCCGAACCACCTGATTTTGGTGGTTTGAGGTAAGAAAATTTGCAATAAGATACTGTGATGTAATCTGAAATGTTTTTGAGATCAAAATTGCCATCCACACCATCTCTAAATTCGCAATGATCAACCCAGATGTTATTGCAGGCATCAACGGTTACATTGTCTTGTCCGTCAACATCATAAGCACCGGGGCCTTCAAAAATGATATTTCTGATGATGATGTCGTTACATCTCTTAACATACATAATCCCTGAATTATCTTTTGTTTGATCAGCAGAAACAAGTTTGGCACCTGATGAACCAAAAATTGTTTTTCCGCTCTGGTCCTGAAAGGAAATTCTCCCGCCGGATGGAATGGTGATGGTTCCGTTAACCTGGATCACCTTCACGCTGGTATTTTGAATAGCTGATTTCAGTGCGGCATAAGTGGTTACCACGGTGGCCGTTACTTCGCCGCCACCGGTTGTTCCACCGTTTTGCGACGCCCAGCCCTTTGATGGGCAAACTGCTTCGGTAACAGCCATTGTTGAAGCAACGTTTTTATTCGTGATCTCATTGCTTTCAGATTGATTATTTTTTTTGCACGCGGGTAAAGAAAATGCCATGGCAATAGCCATCAGGCATGTTAATAAATACTTGTTTCTCATGTTGAATTTAATTTGGTTAGAAGAATTGTGTTGGAATCATGCGGGCTTTCTCAGTGCGTCGGAATATATCATTCGGTATGTATTTGTTAAATTACAGTTAATGAATATATTATTGTCTTTTTGTATTAAATATATTTGTGCAATCGTTCACGGGATCGATTGCGGGATCATTATGCTCATAAAGTGTTGATCAGTAATACCAAAGTTTGTGCAGGGAGTTTTAACGTTTTTCTCCTTTAATATTTATTAGGCAGGATAGCAGGAAGGCATAAGAAATTCCTGCAAAATTATGCATTAAACCTGCGAGGATCATTTTGGGGGTCTGTATACTCATGGAAATTGCTTTTAAAACATTTGCAAAAATTAATTAGCCACGGAAGCACAGAAATCACGGAGGAGATTAAATTTTTTCCGTGTTTTTCGTGCTTCCGTGGCAAACATAATGCTTAGGCATGCGCAGAAAGAGGAAGAATTATCAAAGAAAAGTTAAAAGCGATTTCCCTGTCTGTATACTATTCTATTCCATAATGTAATAAATAATATTTATAATTGTATACTTGGTTATCCCGTAAAGTTTGACAATCAAATAATTTTTAACGCGTTGGTAACGGGGTACAGATCATGTGTATTCGCTTGCCACTTCTCTCTAAAGAATGAAAAATAAAGGCATTAGTGTGATCATGCCCACTTACAGGCATGGCTCATTTATCTCAGGTGCGATCACAAGTTTGTTGAACCAGACATTTCAGGACTGGGAATTGATTATCATTATTGATGGTAGTACTGATGCTACCCTTGAGGTGGTAGAACATTATCTCCACGATCATCGGATCAGGCATTTATATAATACTGATAATAAAGGCCTGGGTGCTGCCATTAATAAAGGGCTTGAACAGGCATCATACGCCTATATCAGCTATCTGCCCTCTGATGATTTATACTTTAAGGATCATTTACAGTCGCTATGGAATCTGGCACTGGCTAATCCGGATGATGCTTTTTTCTGTTCGGGTGCTAAACACAATTATAAGGATGATCATACTGGCAGTAGCGGGCAGAAAAGTTTTGGCGCCTTTATAGATATAGGCTATCAGTTGGTACAGGTGATGCATAAAAAAACAGCTCACAGGTGGCTGGAAAGGAATGAGTTGGTGACCGATAGTCTGCATGATATGTTCTGGAATAAACTGCTGGATGGCGCAACGCCGAAGTTTACCATGGAAATTACAACGGAATGGGTTTCCCATCCGGGCCAGCGGCATAAAATCATCAGTGAGCGCTGGGGTGGGGGGATCAATCTGTACAAGCAGTTTTACCAGGTCAATCAAAAAATCAGGTTTAAATCGGCATTTGGCGGATTGATAGATGAAACTACAGAATACCTTGACTTAGATGATCTTCCTGTAGTATCAGGAGACTTACCATTAAAAATTTTGCTCGTTGGCGAGTTGTCTTATAATGCCGAACGGGTTCTGGCTTTTGAAGAAAAAGGCCATCAGTTGTATGGTTTGTGGATGGACGAACCTTCTTTTTTTAATGCAGTTGGTCCGCTTCCTTTTGGGAATATTACAGATATTTCAAAAGATAACTGGCAGCAGGCGGTTAAAGAATTGAAACCAGATATCATCTATGCACTCTTAAATTTCAGAGTGATACCATTCATTCATCAGGTGATGCGTGCAGATTTGGGTATCCCACTGGTGTGGCATTTTAAGGAAGGACCATTTTTCTGCAGGCAAAATGGCCTATGGAATAAAATGATTGATCTTTTTCAGTATGCTGACGGAATAATTTTTTTAAATCCGGAAATTAAACGCTGGTATGAACAGTTTTTTCATTTTGAGGTGCCTTTCAGTATAATCGTAGACGGTGACTTGCCGCATATCTCAAGGTTTAAGGGAAAGCCAGGCAGATTGATTTCAGAACAGGATGGAGAAATACATACCGTGGTTTCGGGAAGGCCGATGGGGCTTTTACCTGCTGATATACAAGAATTAGCTAAAAGAAAGATTCACTTACATCTCTATGGAGATTTTTACCATAGTGTTTATAAATCATGGATAGATGAGGCCAATGTATTGGCACCGGGCTATCTCCATCTGCACCCGGCCTGTGTACCGCAAAATTGGGTAGAAGAACTCTCGAAGTACGATGCCGGCTGGCTGCACGTTTTTGATTCAGAAAATAACGGAGAATTAATGAAAGCCAATTGGCTTGATTTTAACTTTGCGGCGAGGATGTCGACATTAGGAGCAGCCGGACTTCCCATGATTCAGCGGGATAATACCGGGCACACCTGCGCTTCCCAGGCTTTCACCAGTAAAAATGGATTTGGAATTTTTTATCAATCATACGATGATCTGGCTGCACAGCTTGGTAATACTGCAGAAATGAATCGCATGCGGCAGGAAATATGGCATAAGAGAGAAGTCCTGAGCTTTAACCATTATGTTGATGATGTTTTATATTTCTTCAGAAAGGTAATGGAATCAAAGAAAAGACGCCTTTAAGAGCAGATTGAAGGAGAATGATTCTTACGGGGAGGAAGGGCAGCCTTCCCCCGGCTTTAAATTAACTGTGTTAAATTTTCTGCTCATAAAAATGCCCCCATAATTAGCTAAATTTGGGGGGCAGTGCAATATGATAACTTGCTTCATTTACTCAAAGCCTGATTTTTAATCAAATCTTGAGCACTGTCGCAATTGTTTTTTGTAAATCAATGATCAGCAAATGATGTGGCAGCGTGTTTTTTTGAAGGATTTATTTTTTTGCTGCTCTTGGTGCTAAGGTCAGAAACATCCGCTTGCCTTCGAGTTTTGGTAATAACTCTACTTTGCCTACCTCTTCGAGGCCTTGCGCAAATTTCAGCAGCAGTATTTCTCCCTGATCTTTATAAACAATCGATCTTCCTTTGAAATGCACAAAGGCACGCACTTTTTCTCCGCTTTCCAAAAAGGAAACGGCGTGTTTGAGCTTGAACTGAAAGTCATGCTCATCGGTATTCGGTCCGAAACGGATGTCCTTGATTATGGTCTGTTTCGCCTTGCTTTTGATTTCCTTCTGTTTTTTCTTCTGTTCGTAAAGGAATTTGCTATAATCAATGATCCGGCAAACTGGTGGCATGGCGTTCGGGGAAATTTCAACCAGATCTAAATCCAGTTCTCCGGCCAGTTTGAGTGCTTCAGCCAGCGGATAGATATTGGTCTCAATATTATCTCCGGTTAAGCGTACCTCCGGAGAGGTGATAAAATTATTAATCTTGTGTTCTGCTTCTTTTTTTTTGAAGGGCAAGCGTGGCCCCCTATAAAATCCTGCTTTTTTTAATGCCAAATTTGAAAAGTTTTAATGAAAAAATGATGTTAACTAGAGCGGTTAATTTCGGGATGAACGATAATATAGCTTTTTATGCCCATATATCCAAACCTGTAGTTGAAATGATGAATTATACGTGGTTTTATGACGCTGATATGCACTCAGGCGTATTTAGGCCTTGAAGAATCAGTTGAGCTAAAACCGGTTAATATTTAACCTGTGGTGATTTGGTTTGCTGTCTTGTTTTCAATCCTCAGTGCTTCAGAGGTGATCAGTATAAAACCGGATATAAGGAGCAGAATAGCCAAAACCCGGAGGATCTTTTCCGTATTTTTGGTGTTAACCATCCTGTCAGGGCAGGTAAATCTGCTGATCCCTGTCACTTTTCTCCGTTCGTTTCTGCGCCATAGCGCAAAGAGGAAAATAAAGGTGCCAAAAACTAGCAATAAGATGCCGCTAACCAGCGGTATTGTGGTGAAATTGAATGTCTCTTGTGTTTCTATCATATAAAATAGACCAACAGGTAGCAAAAAAGTTTAAAATAATTTTTTTGGCTGTTATACCGGTTGTCTTAAAAGAAATTCTAACTCAATTTCTACAAATTCTAATTGACGACTTACCAATTTTTTTTGGTTGAGTCTTCTAATATTAATCAGTGATGTCAATTATTTATTCTTCAATAGAATTTTATTGATTTTCTCTTAGTGCTGATTTTAATTAGTTGATTTAAGCAAGTCACCACGGATATGGTGACTGCTGTATTTTTCATTTTCAAGGCCTGATTTTATTGTTTTCTAATCAAATCTTGAAGCAATATACTGCTCGCAGAGAGCAAAGGAAAGCGTCATTCCATTTCCGCCTAATCCGTTAATGATCGTCACATTTTCTTCGGCCTTCAAAATAAGCTCTGTTTCTCCTCCTGTCATTTTTGGGTATATCCCGTTCCAGCTCTGAATAACCTTTGTGTCTTTAAAATTGGCAAACGTTGCAAGGTATTTTAAGATAAGCTGGTTAATGAAATCCCGGTCAAAAGGATCATGGGTAAGTCCGTATTCATGCGAGTCACCAATGGTTATCTCTCCTGTGTGATTTTGTGCAGCCATCACATGGATTCCCCATTTCAGGTATTCAGGATATTCCTGCTGATATCTGGCTTTCAAATCTGGCAATGAGCTTGCAGCCTGAAATCCAGGATAGTGAATTAAGCTTAAACTACCGCATAGCGCCGGTCCGATGCGCCAGTTTTGTGGCTGAGATGCGATGCGCATCATCTGCAGTTTACATTTTGTGATGCCGCTGGATTGAAATAATGCCGGGTAAAGGGTTTCAAATTCAGCCCCGCTGCAAATAAAAATCTCATCGGCCTGCCAGGTATTGTTTCCGGAAAAGGCCATACTATTTTCTATATGACTGATTGCGGTATTCCAGTGAAAAACAACCTTGTGCTTTTCTGCAAGATATTTTGCAACTGCGCCTATAGCCTCCCGTGCTTCCACAATCATCTCCGTTCCACTCCAGAGTGCCCCTTTTAAACCATTGGTATTTACACCATCCGATTTTTCTAAGGTCTGCGCCGGACTAAGCATTGCACAATCACGAAGTGTGCCATTCACTGCAGCATATTCTTCGAGTACCTGAAGTTCATCATCCTGATAGGCCAGGTGTAGCGAGCCCACTTCATCATGCCAGATACCGGCTTCATTGCAAATTTCTTTCCATATACTCCTGGACAGCATGGCTCTTTCAAATAGCGGACCTGTGGGTTGACCGATTGGCCACACCATTCCGAAGTTTCTGATGGATGCACCTACAGCCCTTTCATTACGTTCAAATACGGTTACCTGGTAACCCCTTATTGCCAGTGCACGGGCAGTGGCAAGACCGACTATTCCTGCGCCGATGACGATTGCAGTTGGTTTTATCATATATGAGAAAGTTTTAATGCAGCGGGCAAGGACTTTTGTCGCCGTGCAGCCTGGTGAAAATAAATTAATGATAAAATGGCACACAGTGCACCTGCGGAGCCAACATAGAGAATTCCATGGGTGAAAAAGTGTTCCCAGGAGATGCCCGGCCTTCCAAATTCCTTGGTAAGCAGAACCGTTACGCTGGCCAGGTAACCAAGTGAATCTGCCAGATACATCACAAAACCAACGTTGCTTTTTACCCGAAAGGTGGCAATCATTCGTTCGAAAAAAATGGCATTATAGGGTACATAACCCAGGTAAAGACCAAGGCCCGCCATTGTCATCCAGGCAACAGGGCTCAGTAACTGCATCCTGAACAGAATTGTAGAAACAGCTATAAGCAGGCAGCCGCAGATGATCAGCAGGTGGATAATGCTGAAAGCCTTGAGGTTCTTTTTAATCAAAAAAAGTAGAGCCATTGCAAACAGGACGGCTAAAGATATTTGCCCGTCAATTCTGGCGTAAATGTTTTTATCCATGATTCCGATACCTCGCCAGATTTCAACCTCAAAATTATCACGGATATCCCGCATTACAGTTAAGAGTACATAGATAATTAACGTCAGGATAATGCCAGGTAGAAAACGAATAATGAAGCTTTTTCGCTCTTTGGCATTCATTGGTTTGCGCTCTGTTCTTGAAAGCGTGTCTTCTTTTGTGGGTGGAGGAAGTATATCAAGCACAGCGACAAATAGGGCAAGAGGGAGAAAAAATAGTGCTCCAACGTAAAAAGGCATCTGGTATTCGCTGATGTGGTAACTATGGATGAGGGTTTGACCAACTGTTTTTACAAAACCAGAACCAAAAATTAAACTTATGGATAGGACGGAAGCCATAAATTCGGTTGACCGGCGACCTTCAAGATAGCCAAAAACCAGGCCCCATATTAAACCAAGGGGAAAGCCGTTTATGAAGAGAAAAGGAATATTGTAAGGAGGGGGTATTAAGGCAAATCCAAGCAAAGCCAGCCAGGAAATACCCACCAATATCATGATTGTTAATCCCCTTTTTTTGCCTTTAAGCTCAGCAATAAATCGGATTCCGTAAAATTTGCTCAAAGTATAGCCTAAAATTTGGGCGATAACCAGCCAAACCTTATAATCAATGTGCAGATAACTTTGATCTCCGTAAGTCCCTGCAGCGAATGCTTTACGAAAAGCATACATAGAAGAGTACGCACCAAAAGCTGATATAGCTGCAAGTACCGAAGTTAGCCAGTACGGCCAGCGGGCAACAACTTCCTTAATTTTCATCAGGGTCATCGTTAATCGATAATATCAAGGATCTCTGCAATGTCGTCAATGATGTGCGTCGGCTTGTAAGGTTCAAGTTCGCTACGGGTAAATGCACCTGTAGTAACTGCAATTACATATTTGCAATTGGCGTTCTGCCCTTCTCTCACATCAACTTCTGTATCTCCAACCTTTGCCACTTCAAGCGGACTGGAAACCCCGCTAAGTTTCATCAAACGGTTTATCATATCCGGGGCCGGGCGACCTTCTTCAACCTCATCTGAAGCAATAAGGAAATCAAAAAGCGCTTGTTCCCGCCAGCACAAACGTTTTATAATCGTTTCTGCAATATCTTTGGAAAAACCAGTGTTGAGTCCGATTTTAATGCCGGCTGCCCGTAAAATGCGCATGGTGGATTCTACATTTGGCAATGCTTCAAGTGCATGTGTGCGCTGATAATAATCAATCATCAGGCGGATAAATTCCTGATGAATTTCATTGATAAGATCAGGCGTTATTTTCTCCGAGACAGGCTCGTATTTATGCAGCATTTTGGTTATTGCTACGCTTTTTTTGTAACCCATTAAAGGGTTTATCTCACTATCGGGAATCAGGTAGCCAAATTTAAATAAGGCTGCTCTGAAAGTTTCTGTAACTTTATTTTCATCTCTGACCGTTGTACCGGCCATATCAAACACAACAAGTTTAATGGACATTGCTAAATTATTTTGTTTAGCAATATTAAACTTAGTTTATTAAGGATAAACTAAAGTAATGTTAAGTTATTTTTAAATTTATTCCTCTTTTTCGAAAAAATAGATGACCAGCATAATTGCTTTAGTTTTACCGAGATTCTTGGGAGTGTGCGGCATTCTTCCATCAAAGAGCATCGAATCTCCTTTGTTTAAAGTATAGGTTTTTTCACCAAAAATGTAGGCAATGCTTCCTTCTAATATGTACTTGTACTCGAAGGCTTCAGTTTCTACCTGCGGGCGGTATGCGTTTGGATCAAGTTCAAGCAGTACAATGTCTACGGTCGATTTTTTAATTGATTGTGTGAAGATTCTTTGGTAGTGAAAGCCTTCCGCATGCTCTTTTTCAAAATGCTCATATTCTTCCTGCTTTCTGATGATCAGCGGAAAAGGGTTTGCGCCAGACTGGATATCTTTAAAGAAAATGTTAAGGTCAATTTCAAGTGCCTTTATGATATCAATGAGCACAATTAATGAGGGAATTGTTCGGCTGTTTTCGATTTGTGAAATAAGTCCTTTACTAACCTTAGCCCTGGTGGCCAATTCCTGTACGGTTATGTTTTTTTCCCGGCGTCTTTCTTTGATACGGTTACTAATCTGTATCAGCACATCGTCTTCCATCTTATTTGTTATTTGGTGATCGGCGGAAATTAGATAATAAATTTAAACCTGCCAAGAATTTGTGTGCTTTTTATAAAGCTCAATGACATTATAGAAATTTAATACTTAGCTAATATTAAACGACTTCTTTTGCATGTATTTGTTATGGAAAATTTTTTAAGCCCGGAAGATATTGTGAAAGAGGTTTTCGCATTGTATGAAAATCATGGTCATGAGGATTATATAGGAGAACCTGTTTCGCAGCTTGAGCACATGTCTCAGGCAGCAAGCCTGGCAGATGCTGAAGGTTACGATGATGAGGTTGTGCTCGCAGCCTTTTTTCACGATATTGGCCACTTATGTGTATCCGGGGCGAAAGCAGGCAGTATGGATGGTATGGGTAATATTAATCATGAAAAACTTGGCGCAGATTATTTACTCGCCAGAGGTTTTTCTGCCCGCCTGGCCCGTTTGGTTAACGGACATGTTTTGGCCAAAAGATACCTCACTTATAAACATCCTGAATACTTTGATAAACTTTCTGAGGCAAGCCGGACAACACTCAACTTTCAGGGCGGCAGAATGACAGCAGCTGAAGCGGCTGAATTTGAGCAAGATCCGGATGCTGCTTTGATCATTAGGATGAGGTATTGGGACGATGAAGCAAAGTTAACTGAAGTGCCCGTGAATAACCTTTACCACTTAAAAGAAATTGCCTTAAATCATTTAAATCAAAATTTATAGGCGCTTATATTTCCATAGTGTTAAAATTGTTTTACCGAATTGTATTGGATTAGTTACCAAACAAATCGCTTTAATTTTAATTAAACATTTCATTAAAGTTTACTTAATCTAAACTTAGTTTACAAATAATAAACTTACTCTAATATTGCTAAATAATTATAACTAAAATTATTTAGCAGAAAATGGAACATTTTTATCCTCATCTCAAAAGGCTCACACTCTTAATGGTGTGTTTTCTTTGTCCTTTTATTCTCCTGGCCCAAACAAAAATATCCGGCACGGTTAACGATGGAACAAACCAACCACTTCCAGGTGTCAGCGTAATGCTTAAAGGCACCAAAACCGGAACAACTACCGATATTTATGGTCGGTTTATCATTAATGCCAATGCCGGCCAGATTCTGGAATTCAGGTTTCTTGGTTTCGTATCCCGCGAGGTAGCGGCTGATGCAACCAATCCTATGGTGATTACATTGATGGGTGATAATAAAAATTTAGGTGAGGTTGTGGTAACCGCCTTGGGCGTTAAGAAGGATAACCGCAAAATTGGTTATGCCGTTTCTACAGTAAAAGGCGAAGACCTGACACTAGCCCGCGATCCAAACCCGGTTACCGGTTTAATCGGAAAAGTAGCTGGTTTATCTGTAGGTCCCTCAGCAGAATTACTTGGTGCGCCAAATGTTGCCATCCGTGGAAATACAATCTCTCTATATGTGGTTGATGGTTTTCCAATCAATACCGACACCTACAATATAAGTCCTGATGACATTGAGTCTTACACGGTTTTAAAAGGTCCGGCAGCAGCAGCACTTTATGGCAACAGGGCATCTTATGGTGCTATTTTAATCACCACAACAAAAGGTAATAAAAATAAAAAAGGGCTTACAATAGATGTTAACAGCAGTACCGTATTTAATAAGGGCTTCCTGGCATTTCCCCGGGTTCAGCATGCTTACGGAGCTGGAGAAAATACTTTTTATCAGTTTGTAGACGGTAAAGGTGGTGCTAAGGGGGGGGTAGATGCAGATTATGATATCTGGGGGCCATACTTTAACGGACAGCTGATTGCCCAATATGACAGTCCGGTAATCAATGGTGTGCGACAGCCAACGCCATATACTGCAAGAGGTGCAAATAATTTGAATAATTTCTTAAGGACCGGGTCGCAAACCAATAACAATATTGCGCTGACTTCTAACGGTGAAAATTACACGATTCGTTTCTCTGCATCCCAGCAACATCAGAATAGCTATATTCCTGAACAATATCTGGATATCGCCAACGCAAATATTTATGCTTCTTTCAATCCCAGCCCAAGGTGGAAGTTTGAAGGTAACATCAACTTTAACAGGCAAACAACTGATAATTTTCCGGATGTTCAATACGGTCCAAACAGTTTAATTTATAATCTTGCTATCTGGACAGGTGCAGACTGGGATGTAAATGCACCTGATATCAGGGCGGTTTGGCAACCTGGAAAAGTAGGCGTTCAGCAACAATTTGCAGAATATACCCGATACCATAACCCATGGTTTATGGTTGAAGAATGGACCCGTGGTCACCACAAAAATAACACAACAGGTTACCTTTTAGCAAACTATAAAATTAATGATAATTTAAATGCGACCATTCGTTCGCAGATTGATACGTATGGTATTTTACGTACCGAAAAAATGCCGTTTTCTGCCCACCCTTATGGAAGGGAAGGAAACGAGGGGGATTACAGGGAAGACCGACGCGACCTGTTTGACAATAACACGGAGTTGATGTTAAACTATGACTATACGATTAAAAACTTTTTGAATTTAAGCGGTTTAATAGGGGGCAACATGCGTAACATGTCTTATAATTCGAGCTGGGTTTCTACTGATTATCTGAATGTGCCTGAAGTATATGCTTTTAGCAATTCTAAAAATCCAATACAGGCAACTAGTTTTAGTTCTGATATGCGGGTTCTAAGTGCTTATTATTCATTGGATGCAAGTTTTGGTAAATATGCGACAGTGTCAACCACTGGCCGGATAGATAAATCTTCAGCTTTCCAGGTGCCAACAACTTATTTTTACCCGAGTTTGTCATTAGCAACAGTAGTTTCTGATTACATCAAAATGCCATCTTTTATTAGCTATCTGAAAGCCCGGGCATCTTACTCAAACATCCGTTCTGATGCTACATCAACAACAATAGGCCCGGCGCCATTTAGTTCGATTACAGCATTCGGTGGCGGTACGGCTGCTTCGTTGTTTAATAATCCCCTGGGTTACGGTACAACCTATACCTCGCCATATAATGGACCTGATTACTCGCTGAATACTTCTTATGCAACCAGCAAACCCTACAACAGCCAGACAGCGGGTTATGCATCTGATTACTTATATCAGAATGGTATCAAAACTTCAACCCGTATTAATTATGAGGAAGGCTTTGATATCAAGTTTTTAAAAAACAGGCTGGGTTTTAGCGGAACTGCATTTCAGTATATTGATGGTCCGAGAATTTTGCCGAATGCAATTTCGACCGCTACAGGTTATACTATTGAATACCTGAATGCTTTAAAAACAAAGAAAACAGGTTATGAAGGTTCCTTAAGCGGAGATGTTTTTCAAAATCCTGATGGATTCAGCTGGAATGTATTAGCGAACATATCAACTTATAAAGAAGTATATAAAGAGCTTCCGCAAGGACAAAGTACTTATGCAACCTTCTTTAAAGAAGGGGATAGAACTGATAAACTTTACGGAACGGCATTTGTTCGCACGCCGAATGGTCAAATTATTAATGATGCGGCAGGAAAACCGCTGGCGAATCCGACCGCACAGTTTTTAGGTAATGAAATCGGGAAATTCAGCTGGAGTATATACAACAAGTTCCAGTATAAAAATTATAGCCTCGGCGTTCAATTCGATGGCTCGGTTGGTGGCGTAATTATCGACTATATGCACAATAAAACTATGCGTGGCGGATCAAACGCCGAAACCGCAGAAGGGGCACTAGGCGCTGCACGTTACCAGGATTGGCAGAATTTTGGTAAGGCTGGTTATAATGGTTCTTACATCGGAGAAGGTGTTGTCATCTCAAATGGTGGCTCAATAAATTACGATTCCAATACCGGTGCTGTGCTCAATTATGGCGCCTTACAATATGCTCCAAATACCAAGGTTGCTTTTGTACAGGATTATGTAAGCAAATATTATAATGTGGATGAAGCCAACCTGATGAGTAAAACCTTTACCAAGCTAAGGGAAGTAACACTAGGCTATACTTTTCCAAAAGAATTACTGGCTAAAACCTTTATCCAAAAAGCATCAGTATCTGTATATGGACGTAATTTGCTGTATTTCTATAAAGATAAACGCTTTAAAGATGTCGATTTAGATCAGTACAACTATGCCACTGCTTCAACAAGTTTACAATCACCTACCGTTCGAAGTTACGGTATCAATTTAAACGTATCATTTTAACTCAATTAGCTGATAATTTCAATGAAAAAAATATCATATATATACTTGTTTGCCCTGGCCTTGATGGTATGCGCAGCAGGTTGTAAAAAGAGTTTTCAAGAGCTCACTCTAAATAACAATAAACCTAATAGTGTTTCTGCAGCCTTATTGCTTAACGGGGTGTTAAATAACCTGCCTGATCTTCCTGATGGCCAAAAGGAAATTTACAGTCAGTATTATTTATACAATTACGATTATTATGGGAATAACCGTTATGATTTTGGTGGTGGTGATGATTACTATGCCACTTTAAAAAACGTTGTTGCAATGGAACAACAGGCGACCGCTACCGGTGGTGCCGCAGTAAACCCTTATGAAGCATTGGGCAAATTTTTTAAGGCTTATTTTTTTAGTAAAATGAGCCTTGAGATGGGGGATATTCCAATGAGCCAGGCGTTGAAAGGCCTTGACGGGCTTGAGCCGGTATATGATAGTCAGAAGGCAGTGATGCAACAATCGCTGGCCTGGCTGGAAAGCGCAAACGCTGATCTTGACTTAATGATTAAAGACCCTTCGGTTGCAGGTACGGGTGCTGGATCAACATTAAACAATGATATCTTTTTTAATAATGATTTAACCAAGTGGCAGAAAACGGTCAATACCCTTAGAATTCGCCTTTTAGTACAACTTAGTAAGAGGGCCTCTGACACTGAACTTGCTATTGCCACTCAATTTTCGACCATTCTGTCTAATCCTGCAAAATATCCGCTGATGAGCGGAAATGCTGACAATTTACAGTACACCTTTATTGCACCTACCAATTACTATCCAATGAATCCGAACAATTTCGGACAAAGTGGCTCAAGAAAAAACACTTCAGCAACTTATATCGGATTATTAACACAGCTAAAAGACCCCAGGGTTTATGTGACTGCGGAGCCTTCGCGGGATAGGGTAGATAGCTTAAAGCAAAGCGCAACAGATTTTGCCTCCTTTGTTGGTGCAGATGCAAGCCTTGATTTGGGTGTAATGTATAACAACGCAGGCTTGCAGAAATATTCTTTTATCAATAGAAAACATTTTTATTCCACCTATACCGGTGAACCAAGCATTCAGATTGGTTATCCTGAGCTGATGTTAAATATTGCCGAGGGCATTAGTCGCGGATGGGCTTCAGGTAATGCTGAAACTTATTATATAGCTGGGATTAAAGCATCAATGGCGTCTTATGGTATCCCTGAAAATGGGAGTTTTACTGCTTATTTTTATCGTCCGGGATCAACCAGCGTAACTTCTCTTTCGAATTACGATACTTTTAATATTCCGGTAGATTTTAATAGTTATTATAATCAGTCGGGCGTAAAATACGTTCAAGGTGCTACTGGTATCAATCAGATTTTGCAACAAAAATACCTGGCTTTATTCAGGCATTCAGGACTGGAATCCTATTTTACATATCGTAGAACAGGTATACCCGCTTTTACAACCGGTCCGGGTACCGGTAATGGAAACCGGATTGCCTTACGCTTTAAATATCCATCGGCAGAGCGTACCTCAAATGCTAAAAATTATCAGGCTGCGTTGAGTAGCCAGTTTGCCGGTAACGATGACATTAATGGAGTAATGTGGATACTGAAATAATTTACATGGCAGCGCCTTGGCGCTGCCTAAATGAAAGAATATGAAAAAGTTAATGCTATTTATGGTTTGTTTTGGTGTGTGGGCAGTTTGTTTCCCGCAGTCCGGAAAAACCAAAAACTTAATTATTGTTACGCTGGATGGAATGAGATGGCAGGAGGTATTTTCTGGTGCAGATTCTGTATTAATAAATTCTAAGTATACCGAGGATAAAGATGAGGTTAAAAAGAAATATTGGTCGTCTTCTGCTATGGAGCGAAGAAAAATGCTCTTTCCTTTTTTATGGACAACGGTAGCGGGCAAGGGGCAGCTCTACGGGAATAGAACCTTGGGAAATACAGTAGCGCTTTCAAATCCATATCATTTCTCTTACCCGGGCTATAATGAGTTGTTTACAGGTTTTCCGGATAAGCGGATGAATACAAATGATGCCATTGCAAATCCAAATTTAAATGTACTTGAATTCATAAACAACCAGCAAGGTTTTAAGGGGAAAGTCGTTACGTTTTCGTCGTGGGAGCGGTTTCCTCAGATATTAAATACAAAACGTTCTGGTCTTCCGGTTTATTCGGGCTATGTGCCGGTTAAAAATAAAGATGCAAATGCCAGGTTAAGTTATTTGAACGAAATGCAGCATGATGTGCCACATTATCTGGGGGATTCTACCCGATTGGATTTTATAACCTACGAATTTGGGAAGGAATATTTAAAGCAATACAAACCCCGTGTGCTCTACCTTGCTTTTGATGAAACGGATGATATGGCCCATGCAGGGAACTATAAATTTTATCTTGAACGTGCGAAACAGGAAGATGGTTACATCAAATCACTTTGGGAGATGATTCAGAAAGATCCTTTTTATAAAGACCAGACCTCCATTTTAATTACCTGTGATCATGGTAGGGGAAATGATCCTCTTGATAGCTGGCGCGATCATGGCGAAAATGTGAAAGGTTCTGAAAATACGTGGTTTGCTGTTTTAGGGCCTGATACTCCAGAAACAGGTGAAATCAAGACGCCAACAACGATTTACCACAAACAAATTGCACAAACTATGGCCAGTTTGCTGGGGCTTGACTTTAAAGCTTTTGCGCAACATGAGGTAGGAGAGTCCATAAGATCAGTAATGAAATAAATCACTTCGTTGCTTAATACTGCTATTTTATGTCTGGTTCTGCGTTTTTTTTAGAGGATGTGTCATAAATACAGAATTGTCATCCTGAAGCATAATTTATTATTAAAAATCAATATGAATGACAGATTTTTTAGCGGATTATAGTGGAATTGCAATAGTCCAATAGACTGGTCGTCATCTCGACCGGAGCAACGCGAAGTGGAGAGATCTATCAAAACAGATTTCTCTACTGCGTTGCACCCGATAGCTTGGGTCCGCTCGAAATGATGGCAACTCGAGGGAACTTTCGCTAATCCATTATGGGGCAAAGTCTTTAAAAGAGATTTTGCCCCTTTTTTTAGACTTGTAATTCTTTGTGTTCAGGTCGATATTAAGAGGTCTGTCGATCAAAAGAACAAAACGGAGGAACACAATACACTCGTCTTCTAAATCCAATCTGTTTAGTGCGATGTGATAAAGTTCAATAGCTGTTAAACAGTTGGCATCACAATAAAATGTAAACTATTTCCATAAATCCATTAAACGAACTATTTCGCGGTTGTTATTGTGTGATGATTTTATACATTTAGGCCATGGAAAATTTGAGCCAGTTAAAAGAGTTGAAATCGTCACCCGAGTTAGTGGAAAAACTCTACCAGCACAGTATGATTAAAACCTATGAAGCTGGCAGCATTATTCTTAATGAGGATGCACATATCAGGTCTATCCCTATTGTTGTAAGGGGCAGTATGAAAGTGATGCGCACAGAAGAAGATGGTCGGGAAATTTTATTATACTATATACAAGCTGGCGAAAGCTGTATTATGTCTTTTTTAGGTGGTATGCACAATGAAACCAGTAAGGTAAAAGTAGAAGTGGAAGAAGATGCTGAAATCCTGTTTCTTCCGGTAGATAAGGCATCGCTTTTTATAAAGGAATACCCGCAATGGCTAGATTATATTTTCCGTTTATACCATAAACGTTTCGAAGAACTTTTGGAGATGGTTAACGCCATTGCCTTTAAAAAGGTTGACGAACGTTTGCTAAACCTGCTCCGTGTAAAGGCAGAACTCACTGCAAATAATGTTATTGCCATTACCCATGAACAACTGGCCAATGAATTGGGTACGGCACGTGTGGTAGTTTCCCGACTACTTAAACAATTAGAAGACCAGGGTGCAGTAAAGCTGGGCAGAAACAAAATTATGCTTGTGTAACCAAAGTAACCGTAATCGTTTTTCATTTGAACTAGCTTTGGAATTATTAAAGCAAAAAAATGGAAATTACAGGTTATTCAGCTTCGATCCTTATTGGTATATCACTTGGTTTAATTGGTGGAGGAGGTAGTATTTTAACGGTGCCGGTGCTGGTTTACCTCTTTACCGTAGATACGGTTCTGGCGACAACCTACTCTCTTTTTGTGGTAGGTTCTACCAGTTTATTTGGCTCATTTTCTTATTTTAAAAAAGGATTGATAGCTATTAAAACTGCAATATTTTTTGGCCTGCCGTCTATCATTGCTGTTTCCTTAACCCGCCAATATTTGCTGCCCTTCATTCCGGAATATCTGATAAATTTCGGAAATTTTGCGCTTACCCGCTCTGTTTTGCTGATGCTACTTTTTGCTCTCCTAATGATGATTGCCTCTTGTAGCATGATTAAAAAGGACGTCGAAGAACAATCTGCAAGTCAGCAACCTTCCAGCAGCATTTGGGTAATAGCACAAGGTATTATGGTAGGTATGGTAACTGGTTTAATTGGTGCTGGTGGAGGTTTTTTAATCATTCCGGCATTAGTTAATTTGTTGAAATTGCCTATGAAAACTGCTATTGGTACTTCATTGATGATCATTGCGGTAAATTCACTTATAGGCTTTTTATTTTCCTTGAGGCAAAGCCAAATCAACTGGTCTTTTTTGCTTACCGTTACGTTAATTGCAATCGTTGGTATTTTTATAGGCAGTTACCTATCCACCAAAATAGACGGTAAAAAGTTAAAACCCGCTTTTGGCTGGTTTGTACTGGTAATGGGCATTTACATTTTGCTTAAAGAAACGTTATTAAAATAAATTCTTTGTGTAACTAATGTAGCATTACCAAAAAAATATTAGTTGCAATTTTGTAATACAGATTTAAAACCAAATTTATGTTTTTTCAGCACGTATATGATAAAAGTTTAGCTCAGGCGAGCTATTTGATTGGCTGTCAGGTCAAAGGTGAAGCTATAGTAATTGATGCACAACGTGATATGGATGTATATCTAAAGATTGCAGCGCAGAACAACCTTAAAATTACACACATTGCAGAAACACATATCCATGCCGATTTTTTAGCTGGCTCCAGAGAATTGGCATTTGTGACTGGTGCTAAACTTTATTTATCAGACGAGGGTGGAGTAGATTGGCAATATCAATTTGACCACATGGGCTTAAAGCATGGCGATATAATCAGGGTTGGAAACCTTACCTTTGAGGTGTTGCATACCCCCGGGCATACGCCAGAAAGTATTAGCTTTTTGTTAACCGACCATCCTGCAACAAGCGAACCTGTAATGATCTTTACTGGTGATTTTGTTTTTGTAGGGGATATTGGCCGACCAGATTTGCTGGAAAAAGCAGCTGGTTTACTGGGTAGTCAGGAAAAAGGTGCCAAGCAGATGTATCAATCTGTGCAGCGTTTTGCAGAACTTGCTCCGTTTATCCAGGTCTGGCCTGGCCATGGTGCTGGTTCAGCCTGTGGTAAAGCACTAGGTGCAGTGCCAAGCTCAACGGTAGGTTATGAGAAAATCAGAAATTGGGCTTTCCAATACGAAAATGATGAAAAAGGCTTTGTAGACTATTTGTTGGCTGGACAACCAGAGCCACCAAAATACTTTGCCATGATGAAACACTTGAACAAGGTAAATCGGCCATTGCTTGTTGAAGTACCTCAACAAGTGCAATTATCTGCAGAAGCATTTAATAAGGCTTATAAAGACGGTATCAAAGTGATAGATACCCGCAATAAAGTAGATTTTGCTAAAGGCTTTATCGCAGGAAGCATCAATATTCAGCACAACAACAGTTTAGCTACCTGGGCCGGATGGATCTTAAACTATCAGGAGCAATTTATCTTAGTTGTCGGCGCAGATGAGATGGAAGAAATTACCAGAAAACTAATGCGTATTGGCTTAGACAATATTTACGGTTTTGTGAGCCAGGTTGATGATTTAGGCATGGAGTTACAAACCGCTGATCTCATTGATCTGAATACTTTTAAAACTTATGTAGGTGTAGATGATGTGCAGATCGTAGATGTACGTGGTTTAACAGAATACAATGATGGGCATATTGAAGGTGCAGAACATATTTTTGTAGGTACTTTACAAGATAACCTGGATAAAATTAGTAAGGATAAACAATTGGTGATCCATTGTCAAAGTGGCGACCGTGCTACCATTGCCTATTCTATTTTAAGAAAAAATGGTTTCAATAAGGTAAAAAACTATTCTGGCGGAATGAAAGAGTGGTTGGCAAGTGGAGGTAAAACCGTATAGTTATAGGGTTATTTCATCATTTTCGAAACAATAAACAGTACAAATTTCGTACAAGTAATTAAATATAATATCAATATGTTAGATTTTTTAAAGCAACCCTGGCCCTGGTACATCGCCGGTCCGCTAATTGGATTAACGGTGCCCGCACTATTGATACTCGGCAACAAGTCTTTTGGCATCAGTGCTTCTTTGAGACATATCTGTGCCGCCTGCCTGCCTGCAAACATCTCTTTTTTTAAGTACGATTGGAAAAAAGAAGCGTGGAATTTGTTTTTTGTTTTTGGGATTTTAATAGGTGGTAGCATTGCGATGGGCATTCTTTCTAATCCAAATCCTGTTGTTGTTAATCCAAAACTGGCCACTGAGTTAGCAGGTTACGGCATTACCAATTACGATAACTTAATCCCACTAGACATTATGAATTGGCCAGCCTTACTTACATTAAAAGGTTTTCTGCTCATGGTAGTTGGTGGGTTTTTAGTGGGTTTTGGCACCCGGTATGCTGGTGGCTGTACCAGCGGACACGCCATTATGGGCTTGTCTAATTTGCAATGGCCATCATTAATAGCCACCATTTGTTTTATGATTGGCGGCTTCATTATGGCCAATTTAATTTTACCCCACATTTTAGCCCTCTAAAAATCATCATGGTACAACATAAAAACACAGATTTTGAAACCCAGACTTTAGATGCGGTGTGCGTAAACGAAGGTCAGTTAACACCCAAATGGTACCACAACATCAAATACCTGGTTGTGGGGGTATTGTTCGGCATCGTCTTCGTTAAATCAGAAGTTGTAAGCTGGTTCCGGATCCAGGAGATGTTTCGCTTGCAATCGTTTCACATGTATGGCATTATTGGAAGTGCGGTAGTGGTAGGAATGATCTCTGTCTGGCTGATCAAAAAATTCAATATTAAAACCATTCATGGCGAAAGTATCGAATTTCATCCAAAGACTTTCAATAAAGGCCAGATATATGGCGGCTTGCTATTCGGCCTGGGCTGGGCAATTACAGGAGCCTGTCCGGGGCCACTTTTTGCACAAATTGGCACGGGTGCAACGGTTATTTTTGTTACGCTTTTAAGTGCTATTGCAGGTACCTGGGTTTATGGACTACTCAGAGACAGGTTGCCGCATTAATTTATCTGTGTGATAAGAAACAGGTTGTTACTTATGTACATATTAGATCACAGGTTAATGGCTTTGGGTAAACGGCTGCGGTTATCAGCTTTGGTTCAAATTACAACGTATTTATAAATGCGATTCTTGTGTTCTTTTTGAATAGTTAGCGATGTAACCAGAAAGAAGCCTGTCCGAAAAATCGAACAGGCCATTTTTAATTCACCTGTTTGGAAATGAAATCCTGCTGTCTGGATCCATCATGACTATCATGCCATACCGGCTAAACTTTAATAAGAAACGAGTGTGGTAACGCTGGATGCAGCCAGGTTTATGCCAAAACTACCGCCTGATACAGCGAAGTTATTTGAGCTAAGATTGGCCGAGCTGGTTGTGAAATAGCGGTTAAATCCGCCCACTGTTATTCCAGAATAACTGAAAGTTTGATTGGTGACTGATGAATTTTGGTTTACAATAACCAATACTAGTTTTGTACCACTTTTATAAGCAGTAACATAAACACCCGTACTGGGGTTTGATGTACAACTGATTTTGGTATATCCAGGACGGACATACCTCGCGTAATGTGCCATGATGTAGCCAACTTTTTGAATATTTCCACTTTCACTGATTGGACCATAACTTCTTCTGATGTACCACCATACATAAGCACTCCACCCGGAATTCATACAGTCGTGTATTTCTTTGGCAGCAGTCATGGCATTTGACCAGTCGTCTCCACTGATATTTGAATTTGTATAATGTTCTGTCATCCATACGGGTTTACCAACGTTGCCCAGGTTGTAAGGGGTCTTACCATATATATGTCCGCAAACGAAGCTCGTTTTAGATTTTGCCGTGGCATTGCTTAAGTAAGTGTTAATGTAGGTTTGATTCATCTGGAAAGGCTCAGGTGCCATAATTGGGGCACCACAATTGCTGCCCTGGGCAGCAACAAAGTCTGCTACTTCCGGAGCGGTGAGTTCCATAGATTCGTAATTAACTTTGTAATCTGGTTCATTTGTAGGACTAATCGCAGCAAGCCCGCCAACTGCGCTGTTAAATGCACTTAAATGTGCAGCATAATTTGCGTAAGATGCTGTTTTTATTTTGCCACCTATAATACTCCCATTGGTCTTCATTGATGCAGGTGCTGACCAGGCGGAGGCAATTGCTGAGCCGCCGAACGACTTGCAGGCATCTATGGTCGCTTTTTCAGCGGCAAATTCTGAACTGGAATTGGGAACCCGAACCCGGACGATGCTAAGTCCGATGCCACTTGTAGGTGAGAACGCGGTATTTCTTTGGGTGCTTGTCAGGTCGCCGGTCCAGGCAACGATATTTGCTCCGCCAAAACCCTTGATGGTTTGTTGAACAGTTGAAGCATCAATTTGTGCTACGCCCTGAACGGCCAAAGCAGCTGTGGCTCCACCCAGGGAGTCAGGTTTCATAGCGGCTAATGTTTGCTGAGTTAATTTTGGATCCGGGCTGTTGATCTCGTTTTTAGAACAGCCCGCAAACAATAGCGCTGATGCGAGCGCGCATAATAGTGTTTTTTTCATAATTATTCGGTTAGATGTTTAATTGTCAATTTTAAGCAACCTGACGATTTTTAAATGCGTCAAATAGGTTTTTTTTAGGAAGAGATGTTTGAAGAAAGCAATTATAACAGGTTTTATATTATGATTAGTTTAATCTCCGGCATTTCATGACAACAAATCTATTCTTATCCTATGGCCAGATAGATCATTGCTGATTTTGTACAACTGAACCTTTCAGATAGGCGCTGGTTGCTGGTTTCGGACTCACCAAATACGACAGCTACACATCACCAATTCAAATAACAGGTAGATCAAGGATGAAACTAAAAATGATTTATTTATTCTTTTTAACGCTCTTATGCATCCCGATAATCGTTCAATAGAGGTTTAATGTGCAAAACTACCGCGAATTGGCAAAAAATGGACGTTAGAAGTCTGATAAAGCTGCAGTAAGTTAGTTTTAATAAACATGCTGCAGCTAATATTATGCTCGTGGTTAAATTTATCGGGGTTACTTTTTAGACTCAAAACCATACAAACCATTCTGGTAGAGGTATGATGCCATCTGGTAATTGGATATAGCCTCATTAATCAATTTCAGATCTGCTGGTATGGCTATAGCATTTCCATTAATAAAATCGGGTTTGTAAGTAGCCGCTTTTTTATTCGGATCTAGAATAACCAGTTTATTGTTTTTAATGTAACCTAAACTCTGGTAAGTGCTTATAAATGCCCTTTCTTCGCTATCTTTCATTCTAAATACATCCTGGCCAAAAAACTTACTGTCGTAGCTGAAATTCAGGTAGCCCAAAATGGTTGGGCCGATATCAATCTGTGCGGTAAGTTTTCCGAATTTGCCTGGTGCAATGTGTCCCGGGCTGTAAAAAATCATGGGAATATGATATTTATCTACCGGTAGCTGTACTTTACCAGCACTAGAAGCACAGTGATCAGCTACAATAACAAACAAGGTGTTCGCAAACCAGGGTTTTTGTTTTGCTTCGCGAATAAACTTGCCGATAGCGTAATCAGTATATTTAACTGCTCCTTCTCTGCCGGTATGTGATGGAATATCAATCCTTCCTTCAGGGTAGGTATAAGGGCGGTGGTTAGAAACCGTCATAATCTGTGCGAAAAAAGGTTTCTTGTTTTTATAATCCTTATCCAGCTCACGTAATGATAGCGTAAATAAATCTTCATCAGCAACCCCCCAAATATTCGAATAGTGGATTTCTGAATCCTGAAGTGAACTTCTGTCCGTTACCTGATAACCATTATTAGAAAAAAACTCGTTCATATTATCAAAATACCCATAACCACCATAAATAAACCTGCTGTTGTAGCCTTTTGAACGAAATATGCTGCCTAAAGTGAACAGGTTTTTATTATCCGGGCGTTTAACAATCGATTGCCCGGGAGTAGGCGGGATGCAAAGAGAAAGTGCTTCCAGACCACGCACGGTACGCGTTCCCGAAGCATATAAATTATTGAATAACAAACCCTCTTTTGCTAACGAATCCAGCTGTGGCGTAATATGTTGCGTATTGCCAAATGCACTCAAAAACTCGGCACTTAAACTTTCTACACTGATTAGTACCACATTCATTTTGTTTTCAGTACCTGTGTTGCTGATGGTTCTGGATGTATTTTTAAATGCTCCGTTTTTGGAAGTTGAATCTTGTTGCAGTAAATGACTTAGAATAGCTGTTGCATTGTTAATCGGTAGTGTTTTATAGAAAGTATTATAATCCAGTTGATTGTTCCAGAAGGCAAATCCAAAATCGTACATACCATTACCCGAAAGCTCATTTACATATTGATTTTTGCTGTAATATTTCCATTTATGGCTTACCCCAAAATAAGTAAGCACAGGAACGCACAAAAGAATCAGGGCAATGATGCTGCGTTTGCCGAAACTGATTTTATGGGTTGTAGAGGAGGTAATGAAATTTCTTAAGCAATAAACAATTAGCAATGTGGCAATAACCAGGCCTGCCATAATACTGTTAATGGGGTAAGATTGGCGGATATTTCCAATAACTTCTGTGGTATACACCAGGTAATCGACCGCTATAAAATTATAACGGACCGAAAATTCTTCCCAGAAAAACCATTCTGAAATGCCATTGAAAATAAGGGTGAAAACAACAAAGAAAAAATAAATGAACAATATTACCTTGTTGAATTTACTGGCATACCATTTACAAGGAAACAGCCATAAATAAATTGCAATTGGAATTACCGCAAAAGACGCAGCCGCAAGGTCGTAAAATAGACCAACAACCAGAATTTTAAGGAGATTCAAGATCGACCAATCAACAGCAGATGCACTATAAATTAATAGGGCCACTCTAGTAATCAATGAAATGCTGCACAATAGTGCGACAACTAAAAAGACTGGTCCAAACCTGTGGTTTAGTACCCTATTTGTTTTTTCTTTAATGCTCATAATTAATGATGGATCCAAAGCTTGAATTTTACTTGCCCGGTATTAAGTAATTTGGCGAAGGTAATTTTCAATTCTGAAGAAATCCTGAAGTTTGGTTAGGCGTCAAAGGTATCATAAAGTATTGAACTTAATAATTATTAATATTATGTTCATTGTAAGCTGTAATAGGTTATTGCTTTGAAGATTAGCTTCTAATATTTATATTAAATTGAAACCGGTCGATCTAAACCCAATAGCGTTATTTTATACTACAGCTTTTCTTCAGAATTGACTGATAATATTGCAATGTCTATTTGGAGATAGATGAAAAGATTTTACCATACGGGTTTACGATGGCATTTTTAATTTCCGGTTTTAATGATTACTTTATATCTAAATAACAAAATGATTAACCAATGAAAATCTTAGTCATTGAAGATGAGCAAGGTTTATTAGAGAGTATACTTGCCTATTTTACTGGAGAGGGGAATATTTGCGAGCATGCTTCAGATTTTGCCTCTGCCAATGAGAAAATATCGCTTTATAGTTACGATTGTATTCTATTGGATTTGGGCTTGCCAGGTGGGGAAGGATTGGAATTATTAACCAAGCTTAAACAATTGAAAAAAAAAGATGGGGTACTCATTATTTCTGCCCGTCACTCCTTAGATGATAAATTGATGGGGCTCGATCTTGGCGCAGACGATTATTTGGTTAAACCTTTTCATTTGTCAGAACTTAAAGCGCGTGTAAGTGCTATTATCCGCAGAAAAAATTTTGACGGCAACAATGTTATTCTTTTCAATGAGATAACCGTTGATGTTTCTGCAATGAAAATTAATGTTAAAGGCAATCAGGTAATACTCACCAAAAAAGAGTTCGATCTGCTGGTGTATTTTCTTTCTAACCGTAATAAAGTAGTCACCAAAAATGCAATGGCCGAGCATCTCTGGGGCGATGAAATGGACCTGTCGGATGATTTCGACTTTATTTATACTCACGTTAAAAATCTTCGTAAAAAACTGCTCGAAGCCGGAGCAGCAGATTATCTTCGTTCTGTTTATGGGATCGGCTATAAATTTGGCGATATATGAAACTCTCCAACCGTTACAATAAGGCAAATATTCTAACCTCTATCGTTGTATTAATCATTACGGGCATTATTTACTATGTTGTAATCCATTTTATTTTAACCGAAAAATTAGATCGCGATTTAGCTGTTGAAGAAAATGAAATTAATCAGTATGTAAACACTTTTCATAAACTCCCACTGCCTGCAAGTTATCTCGATCAACAGATATCTTATAAAACCCTAAATGGGATCTTTTCTGAAAGAGAATTTCTAAATACAATTTATTTTAACCCGAAAGAACGTGGAAACGAACCTGGGAGAAGTCTCATTACAGTTGTACATTTAAATGGTAAAGCCATAGCGGTAACCATAACCAAATCGAGGGTAGAATCAGAAGACCTTATTAGAATCATTCTTTTAATAACACTCGGAATTACGGTTGTTTTGCTTTTATCCTTATTGCTGATCAACAGATTTGTACTGAACAGGCTTTGGCGTCCCTTTTATTCTATTTTGAGCCGGATGAAAGCTTTCGAAGTAACCCGAATGGATACTATTGAACAAGAGCTAACTAAAATTGATGAGTTTAATGAGCTTAATAAGTCTGTAAATGCCATGGCCGAAAGGGTAAGGCAAGACTATAAGGAACTTAAAAGTTTTACCGATAATGCCTCGCACGAAATGATGACTCCATTAGCCGTAATTAATTCTAAATTAGATTCTTTGCTGCAAACAGAGCCGTTTAACGAGCAGCAGGGCGCATTATTGGAAGATATTTATCATGCCACAGGCAAATTATCAAGATTGCATCAATCGCTATTATTGTTGGCCAAAATTGAAAATAACCTGATTCCCGATTTTCAGCATATCGAACTTAAAGAAATAGTAGAGGCAAAGACTCGCCAGTTTCAAGAGTTATTGGAAAAAGACGGACTGATCCTGACAGAAGATCTTGCCCCGGTTGAGGTTAAAATGAGCCGTTACCTGGCAGATATTCTGTTGAACAATCTTTTTAGTAATGCGGTGCGGCATAATTTAAGTGGTGGGTACATTCATGTTAAACTTGATCAGCAGGGCTTAATCATTTCCAATTCCGGAAACCCAGGTCATCTGCAAACCAAAATCTTCGATCGCTTTTCTAAATCGTTAGATTCTGAAGGCATGGGGCTGGGGTTAGCCATAACCAAACAGATCTGTAACCTTTATGGCTTTCGCATCGGTTATCACGAAGAAAGTGGTGAACATGTTTTTACAGTCTATTTTGGTGGTTAATGTGTTCGTTTTTTACACATCGTCATGCTGAACCTGTTTCACTGTTGTCTGATAAAAATTTGATGTGGTGATGGGTCTTACCACCTGTCACTATCAAATTACTCATACAGAAAGTCATTGCTGAAGAAAGTGTATAAGATAAGGAGGTGAAGCAATCCAATAGAACTTAACATTTTCTGCGTAGATCAGCGCTATCTTCGGGAACCTTAAGATGAAGTATTTTGTCATATTTTTTTATTGCCCGCAGATTTGAGAAGATTTTTTAGATGTGATGCATGTTACCACCTGTCACTATCAAATTACTCATACAGAAAGTCATTGCTGAAGAAAGGGTATAAGATAAGGAGGTGAAGCAATCCAATAGAACTTAACATTTTCTGCGTAGATCAGCGCTATCTGCGGGAAACTTAAGATGAAGTATTTTGTCATATTTTTTTATTGCCCGCAGATTTGAGAAGATTTTTTAGATGTGATGCATGTTACCACCTATCACTATCGAATTATCCATTGCGAACATCTGATATAAATAGTTTCATTCATTCATAACTTCAGAATTTCTCCATAATTCGATTATAGTTTTGATTAAAATTTTAACTATGAAAAGGTTTTTAGGAATGCTGTTGATGATGGTAAGTTATATCAGTCAAACTTATGCCATTACCGTTATTCAGCCGACCCAAAGTATAGATTCGCTTAAAAATGTTCCTTCAGATTCATTAAGGCGATGGTATGCCGGTAATCCGATTCCGAAAAAAAGATTTCAGGCAACAGCATTTATTGCACCTGTTTTACTTGCCGGCTACGGTTTTGCAGCTGTTTATGATCATGGTGCGTTAAAACAACTGGATGTAAGTACCCGGGCAGAATTACAGGAAGATCATCCTTTATTTGCTGCGCACGTTGATGATTACATTCAGTTTGCCCCAATGGCTGCGGTATATGCGCTTAATTTATCGGGCATAAAAGGTAAACACAATTTGTTTGATGCTTCGATGTTATATGCTACATCAGCTGCAATTATGGGTGTTTCTACCCATTTTGTGAAACAGGGCGTTGGTAGAGAACGGCCTGATAGGTCGGGGACAAATTCTTTTCCTTCAGGGCATACTGCTTCTGCATTTATGGCTGCAGAATTTCTACACCAGGAGTATAAAGATGTTAACCCATGGATAGGTTATGCTGGTTATTTTGTTGCAACGGCTACCGGAACATTGCGGATGTATAATAATAAACACTGGTTTAGTGATGTTGTGGCCGGTGCCGGATTCGGGATTGCTTCCACAAAGATATCTTATCTTGTATATCCATATATCAAAAGCCTTTTTACCACAAAAAAAGATGGGAATTTTACATTTATGCCCTTCCACCAACAAGGTAGCACGGGTTTAATGCTTTCGGGCAGATTTTAATATTGTTCAATATTTTTTGAATTGAAATCATCCAAAAATGAATATAAAGTTGAAATGCCTGATTCTATGCTTGATTACTTTTTGGGTGACGGGTGCTGTGGCGCAAACGGTCTCAAAAAATCTCGATTATTATTTAAAACAAGCTGAATTTACAAGTCCGGTACTTAAGGATTTGCAGAACCAACAACGTTCGGCTGGGATAGATAGTTTAATTGTTCGGGCTACCGGAGGTCCACAGGTTACGGCCAGTTCTGCAGGAATGTATGCGCCAATTGTTCGTAGTTATGGTTATGATGAAGTGCTTACCAATGGACAGGCGTTAGAAGCACTACTTAATGTGAATTATGATCTGCTGAACAAGAAACGTATCAATAACCAGCTCGAGGCCATTAAAATCCAAAACGATTCCATTAAATATGCCGGGCAACTGTCACTGTATGATTTGCAAAGATCTATTGCCGATCAGTATATTTTGGCCTATGCCAGCCAAGAACAGGTAGGTTTTAATAGGGAAGTGGTTACGCTGCTCGAACAAGAAGAAGCACTGTTTAAAAAATTAACAAGAAGCAATATTTATAAACAATCAGAATATTTAACTTTTCTGGTTACGCTACAACAACAACAGTTGGTAGTAAAACAGGCCGAACTACAGTTTAAAAATGATTATGCCACTTTAAACTATCTGGCGGGCATTGCTGATACCACACAAGTTAAGTTAGCTGATCCCCAATTGCAGGTCGCCAGCACCTCAATTGATCATAGCTTTTTTAATAAACGTTTTGATATAGACAGTTTAAAAAACATCAATCAAAAAAACGCGATCAACTTTAACTATAAACCCAAACTTGGAGTGTATGCAAATGGGGGTTATAATTCTTCATTTGTTTTGCAACCCTATAAAAATTTTGGCGCAAGCATTGGCTTTACTTTTTCAGTTCCCATTTACGATGGTCATCAGAAAAAAATGGAATACAATAAGCTCAGTCTTTCTTCTAAAACCATATCTGGTTACCGCGATTTTTTTGTTCGACAACAGCAACAGCAGCTAAACCTGATCCGTCAACAGATTAACCAGACTGATGCGCTTTTTCCAAAAATTAACGAGCAGATCCGGTTTAGCAAGGGTTTGATCGAGGTAGATAGCAAATTGATGCATACTGGCGATTTAAAAGTGGCCGATTTTGTTATTGCGATCAACAACTATATGGCCGCTCAAAATTTATTGCGCCAAACGAATATTAACCGTTTAAAACTGATCAATCAATTTAATTACTGGAACCGATAACCATGAATAGCTATCTAAAATTAATGTATAGTGGTATTGCCACTCTGTTTGTTTTTTCGGGATGTAATCATTCTGCCCCGGCAGAAGCAGTAGATGAGCCCTCGCCAATTACACCGGTTCAGGTGACAACTGTTCGAGATAGTTCTCTTTCTGAATGTGTAGCGCTTTCGGCGGTTTCGGCCTATCTGGAGAAAAGTTTTGTGAAAGCAAACATCAATGGTTATGTAGAAAGTAACCAGGTTGTATTGGGCAAGCAGGTGGGCAGCCATCAATTGTTGTTTAGTTTAATCACCAAAGAAGCAAAATCTATTGGCAATAGCGTAAATAAACTTGATGCCGGTTTTAAATTTTCTGGTATTTCCAATATCAGGGCCGATCAAGCCGGAACAATTATCCAGGTAAATCATCAAAAGGGAGATTATGTACAGGATGGAGAAGCTTTGGCTACCATCAGCAACCGTAATAGCCTGGTTTTTCTGCTCGATCTGCCTTACGAATATAATCAGCTGATCACTCAGAATGGAAGCTTGGATATCCTCTTACCGGACGGAACCAAAATAACCGGAACTGTTTCAGGAACAATGCCTTCTGTCGATTCATCGGCACAGACCCAACGTTATATCCTTAAAGTGGGGGGAGGTAAAGATATGCCCGAAGGTTTGATTGCGAAAGTGAGGTTAACGAAAATAAAACACCTACAGGCCCAGGTATTGCCAAAATCGGCGGTATTGGCCAACGAAACCGAAGATGAGTTTTGGGTAATGAAACTGATCAACGATTCAACAGCGATAAGGATAAACGTGAAAAAAGGCATCGAAAACCAAAATACAATAGAAGTACTCGATCCTAAATTTTCGAAAACAGACAGGATCATTACAGCTGGAAACTATGGGATAGCTGATACCGCCAAAGTTAAAATCCAGAAATAGTCATGAACAAGTTTTTCATTTCTCATAAAAACCCAATCCTGGCAGTATTGCTCATTATACTGGTTGGTGGAGTATATGCTTTCAGTCAGCTAAAAACAGGGCTTTTTCCAGAAATTACTTTTCCAAAGATCAAGATTATTGCCGATGCAGAATTACAGCCGGTTGATAAGATGGTGGTTACCGTAACACGGCCTTTAGAAAATGCGGTAAAACAAGTGCCCGATCTTCAGTTGGTTAGGAGTACAACCAGTAGGGGCAGTTGCGAACTTTCTGCATTTATGAACCCCGGTGCCGATATTGATCTAAGTCAGCAGCGGATAGAATCGCAGATTGCCAAAATTAGCGCTTCATTGCCAGCTGGGGTTAATATTTCGGTAGAGAAGATGAATCCGTCTATCCTTCCGGTAAGTGGCTACAGCTTAGAAAGTCACAATTATTCGTCTGCTGAACTGAAAAAAATTGCCACCTATACCGTAAAACCCTTTCTTTCGCAAGTTGATGGCGTTTCTGAGATTCGGGTAATTGGCGGCAAAAGCAAAGAATACTGGCTGGAGCTTGATGTACAGAAAATGCAGGCACTGGGTATCGCCCCAGATCAGATCAGCAATGCACTCAGCCAAACCAATTTTATAAAATCTAACGGCTACCTCACCGATCACAATTATCTCTACCTATCTGTAACCGATGCTACTGTAAAAAACAAAAGCGATCTGGAAAATCTGGTGTTGAGCAGAAAGGGCAACCGGATTATCAAGGTAATAGATGTTGCCAGGGTAAATATTCAGCAAAGTGTAGAATATACCCGCATCAATGCTAACGGAAAAGATGGAATCCTGATTGCAGTAATCAAACAACCTAATGCCAACCTGGTCGATCTTTCTAACGAAATGTTTACCAAAGTAGAACAATTGAAACGCATTCTACCAGCTGGTGTAAGCATTAAACCTTATTACGTACAGGCCGATTTTGTAAACGAATCGGTAAAAAGTGTAGGCGATAGCTTATTAATTGGTTTGGCATTGGCCATTTTGGTGGCTATTATTTTTTTAAGATCGTTTAAAGCAAGTGTTACCATTTTAATCACCATCCCGGTTACACTTTGTTTAACCATAATTGTGCTCTATTTTATTGGGTATTCGCTCAATATCATGACCCTTGGTGCCATTGCTGCTGCCATAGGTTTAATTATAGATGATGCTATAGTGGTGGTAGAGCAGATCCACCGCGCACATGAAGAACACCCCGAAGAGCTTAGCATGAGGTTATTGAGCAAGGCGGTGACTTATCTTTTTCCGGCCATGCTGGGTTCTTCTATCAGTACCATTGTGATATTCGTTCCCTTTGTACTGATGACGGGTGTTGCAGGTTCTTATTTTCAGGTGATGACCAATACCATGATCATTACCCTGGTTTGCTCGTTCTTTGTTACCTGGATTGGTTTACCTGTGATTTATCTTTTGCTTACCCGCAAAGGAGGTAGCCACGCATCATCAGGCAAAAAAGTAGTGGTACATGAGGTTAAATCGCAAAACTGGGTGCGCTATTTTATACAAAGACCTTATATCTCGATCATGTTTATGCTCGGGTTGATTGTATCGATTGTGCTCGTTTTCCCACGTTTAGAAACCGGGTTCCTCCCCGAAATGGACGAAGGGAGTATTGTCTTGGATTATGCTTCGCCTCCAGGTACTTCGCTCGAAGAAACCGATAGAATGCTTAAAGAAGTAGAAAAGGAAATTGTTAAAATTCCAGATGTTCAGGCGTATTCGCGAAGAACAGGAACGCAGATGGGCTTTTTTATTACTGAGCCAAATACCGGCGATTACCTGATCCAGCTGAAGCATAACAGAAAAAAAAGCACCGAACAGGTGATCTCGGAGATACGCGCGCATATCGAAAATACACAACCAGCTTTAGTAATCGATTTTGGGCAGGTAATTGGCGATATGCTGGGCGATTTAATGAGTTCTACACAGCCAATCGAGGTGAAAATTTTTGGCAACGACCAGGAAAAACTACAGGGTTTATCTAAAAAGGTAGCCGATCTGGTTTCCCATGTAGGTGGTACAGCCGATGTGTTTGACGGCATTGTAATCTCAGGGCCAACGGTAAATATCCAGCCCAATTTTACTATGCTGGCGCAATATGGTGTTACTCCGGTATCCTTTCAATCGCAGCTTCAAACCGCAATGCAGGGAACCTTAATTGGTAATTTATACGATAAACAACAGCTTTCGCCCATTCGCATGGTTTATCCCGGAAGCAGAACTTTTAGCGTGGCCGATATCAATAAGCTTAAAATTTTCTTGCCAGATGGAACAGCAGTGCCTATTCAGCAAATGGCGAAGGTTGATCTTAAAGCTGGAATTGCCGAAGTAGCAAGAGAAAACCTGCAAACCATTGGGGTAGTTACCTCAAGGCTCGATAACCGCGATCTTGGAAGTGTAATGAAAGATCTTCAGAAAGCCATAAATGCCAACATAAACCTGCCTTCGGGTTACCACATCGAATATGGTGGTGCATATAAAGAACAGCAACAATCGTTCTCCGAACTGCTCACCATTCTTATTGCATCGAGTTTGTTGGTGTTTAGTGTAATCTTATTTCTGTTTAAAGATTTTAAAATTGCCTTTCTCATTTTATTAATCTCGGTGCTGGGCATTTCCGGGAGTTATTTAGCCTTGTTTTTAACCCATACACCCTTAAACGTAGGAAGTTACACCGGGTTAATTATGATTGTGGGCATCATTGGCGAGAATGCCATATTTACCTTTTTACAGTTTAAAGAATCCCTTACCAAACAAAGTGTTGATGATGCCATAACCTTTGCCATTTCTACCCGTTTACGGCCAAAATTAATGACTGCACTTGGGGCAATTATCGCCTTAATGCCTTTGGCTTTAGGTATCGGAGCTGGTGCACAGCTGCATCAACCATTGGCCATTGCTGTTATTGGTGGTTTTATAGTAGCCATGCCTTTATTGCTCATTGCTTTGCCAAGCTTGATCAGGGGAATTTATAAATAGTAAAGAGAAACATACGCCTCCTAATTTTAGAGGGGTTGGAGGCAATTAGTTTGTGCATTTTCATTTGAAAACGAACGTTTATACCTTCGTCGGTGCTGCAGCCCCGTTATCCAATTCAATCTTTTTATTGCAAATTTTAAACGAATAGAAGGTGATTATGTTTATGCAATAAAAAGGATTTCCATTACGACCGGGTTTATTGCTGAATGGGGCTGTGGTATTTAGTACCACTTTATTTATAATAGTTGATATTGATTTTATCAGAAAGTTGTGGGCGTATCATCCAACTCCCCTCCTTATTTTCAAGGAGGGGCTGGGGGTGGTCTGCAATTAATTCGTGCATTTTTTTGTCTGAAAATGAACATGCATACCTCCGTGGGTGCTGCAGCCCCGTTATGCATTTCAATCTTTTTATTACAAATTTTACACGAATAAAAGGTGATTATGTTTATGCAATAAAAAGGATTTCCATTACTACCGGGTTTATTGCTGAATGGGGCTGTGGTATTTAGTACCACTTTATTTATAATAGTTGATGTTGATTTTATCCGAAAGTTGTGGGCGTATCATCCAACTCCCCTCCTTATTTTCAAGGAGGGGCTGGGGGTGGTCTGCAATTAATTCGTGCATTTTTTTGTCTGAAAATGAACATGCATACCTCCGTGGGTGCTGAAGCCCCGTTATGCATTTCAATCTTTTTATTGCAAATTTTACACGAATGGAAGGTGATTATGTTCATGCAATAAAAAGGATTTCCATTCTACCGGGTTTAAGAACAGAGTGCAGTTCTTGGATAAAAACGAAGCTGTTATGGCCTTTGATCATTCCTGTGTCCGTGTATGCGGAAATCTTAATGTAAGCAATAAATAAAGGACAACAGTAACAACTGAAAGCATTAACAAGAGGTTAAGGCAGGGGTTCGTTTTGTCAAAATAAAGCAGCTATATAAAATTAGTCAATCGTTTGCGCTAATATTTATGTTGTAATGCTCATTTGCTTGTTCTACTTTTAAAAATACAAAACCAAAAAAACACAAATGGAACGTAGAGATTTTATCAAAAATGGTGCATTTACGGCGGCGGGTTTAACCATCCTGCCAACCGGAAGTTTATTTGCATCATCAGACAGTGGAAAGGTAAGATTAGGTTATATCGGGGTAGGTGCACGTGGCATGAGCCATATTTCTGAAGGAGCCTTAAGAGATGATGTAGAAATTGTTGCCATTTGCGATACCCAGGAGAGCTCACTTAAGATCTGTCGTAATTTTATAGCCAAAAAAGGCAGACCTGCTGCAACAGAGTATACAGGAGGCTTAGATGCTTATAAAAAACTTTTAGACCGTAAAGATATTGATGCTGTAATTATAGCAACACCATGGCAGTTTCACCGCGACCAGGCGGTTGATGCCATGAAAGCAGGTAAATATGTAGGCTGCGAAGTAATTGCTGGTTTAACAGTCCAGGATCACTGGGATATTGTAAATACTTCTGAAAAAACAGGCATGCCTTACATGACTTTAGAGAACGTTTGCTACCGTAGAGATGTAATGGCGGCTTTAAATATGGTTAGGCAAGGCCTATTCGGCGAATTGGTACACCTTGAAGGTGGCTACCAGCATAACTTAAGAAACGTACTGTTTAATAACGGTAAAGATTATTATGGCGGTGGGGTAGAGTTTGGCCCAAAAGCCCTTAGCGAGGCACAATGGCGTACCCAATTTAACATTGATCAGGACGGCGATTTATATCCAACGCATGGAGCTGGACCAATCATGCAGTACGCCAATATTAACAGAGGGAATCGTTTTACCAGCCTGGTATCATTCAGTTCTAAAGCCAGAGGATTGTCCGCTTATGTAGAAGAAATGTCTCCTGGCCACCCTAATGCTAAAATTAATTATAAAAACGGCGATGTAACGACTACCATGATTAACTGTGCAAACGGCGAAACCGTTTTGTTAAGTCATGATACACACTTGCCACGTCCATATTCTCTCGGTTTCAGGGTGCAGGGAACAAAAGGTCTTTGGATGGATGTAAATAAATCAGTATACATCGACCATAAATCAAAGAAAGATGATGTATGGGATCCTGCTCAGGAGTGGTTTGCTAAATATGATCATCCACTCTGGAAAAAATATGAAACAGAGGCTGTGGGCGCCGGTCACGGCGGTATGGACTGGTTTGTATTTAACGGATTTATCCAGGCGGTAAAACAGAAAAAGCAAACGCCAATTGACGTTTATGATTCAGTTACGATGAGTGTAATTACACCACTATCTACCAAATCGTTGAAAGAAGGAAATATGCCACAGAAATTCCCTGATTTTACCAAAGGAAAATGGAAAGATCGTAAAAATACTTTCGCTTTAGACGATAGCGGTTTTTAATTCCGTTTGGGGCTAATGCCCAATGCCATTAAGTTAAGACATTCGGTACAAGCAAAAATAATTTAACCACAGATAGGAAGGATGCACACCGATACGAAAATCCGTGTTTATTTGTGCTCATCTGTGGTTAAAAACGCTTAATTTAATGATATTAGGTAATGCCATATTCCTTACCCGCATAATTTAATAAGCAACTTAATCCAGGGGTTATTGTTATTAATTCCTGGAACAATTTTTATTCAAATAGACTACCATCTTATGTTTCAAGCAGTATTAGGTGCTTACGGACTTAACGCCGAAAAATTTAAAATTGAACCTTTCGGCTCGGGCTTAATTAACCATACCTGGAAAGTTTACAGTGAAAAATTAGCCTATATCTTGCAAGAGGTAAATACAGCGGTTTTTCACCAGCCTCAAAATATTGCCCAAAATATTAAGACCATAAAAAAATATCTCGATCAAACAGCGCCTGAATATCTGTTTGTTGCCCCAATAACAGCGGCAAATGGAGATGATTTTGTAGTTATTGATGATCATTTTTACAGGATTTTTCCATTTGTGGAAAATTCTTGCTCGATCGATTTTGTACATCACCCTGAGCAGGCTTATCATGCTGCCAGACAATTTGGTAAATTTACCCGGATGCTTAGTGCCTTTAACGTTCAAAAATTAAAGCCGACTATTGAAGATTTTCATAACCTGCCTTTACGCGTACAACAGTTTAAAACAGCATTGGCACAAGCTGGCAACGAAAGGATTAGTGAGGCAAAGTTTGCCATCGAAGAAATTATCAGACATTACGATATAGAAGAACAGTTTGTACATATGGTAGATAGCGGCGCACTTAATTTGCGTGTAATACACCACGATACCAAAATTAGCAACGTATTGCTACAGGCCGAAACCGGCGCAGGTTTATGCGTAATTGATTTGGATACCGTAATGCCGGGATACTTTATCAGCGATGTGGGCGATATGATGCGCACCTATCTCTCTGAAGCCAATGAAGAAGAACAGGATTTTAGCAAAATAGCCATCAGGACAGATGTTTTTGCCGCAATACATAAAGGTTACATGGAAGAAATGGACCAGGTTTTGGCCTTTACCGAAAAACAATTCTTTATTTATTCAGGTAAATTTATGATTTATATGCAGGCAGTAAGGTTTATAGCGGATTTTTTAAATGGCGACATTTACTATAAAACGAATTATCCTAAACACAACCTGTTGAGGGGCTTAAATCAGATCGACTTGCTGAATAAGTACATTGCCAAAGAACCGGAATTTGAAGGAATTATTAAGAAGATTAATGATTTTCATGGGTAGCAAAATGGAGAAATCTGTTATTTCAATTCTAAATTTTTTTTATTGAAAACTAACTTTAAGCATTGAAAGATTTCTAGAGAAAGATCGTCATTGCGAGTAACCATCAGGTCTGTGGCCTGAAAAAAATAGGAATGACGTCCTATATACGCTTTCTAACGTATTAGGTTTAAGATTTTGCATCCTGCAAAACTCATTGAGCTAAGATGTCTAAGGTGGTCGTAAAAATTAAAGACTACGCAGTTTAATTAACCACCTTAGGCACCTAAGAACATCTAATTCATTAAATAATCCTTTAGGCTTTCACACCATATAAGAACATGTAAGCTTATATGGTCCTTAAATGTCTTATATGGTCAAAAAAATAACACTAAATATCAGTTATTTACATAAACGTCATTATCAGAAGGCACGACGAAGCAATCTCTCATACTTATATTCTTGCTATAAAGATTGCTTCATCCAATGAAGAATTGGCTTCGCAATGACGACATTTCGAAAACCATTATTTCCTTAGATTCTTATATAATTCACATTGATTTTAACATAAATTATCCCTAAGAATAGCTTTATTCAACAAGCAAAGCGCAAACGTTTGATTGGTTAAACGGATTTATTGTAAAAACTTTGTAATCAGGGCATTAAGTCCTTTGTTCTTCGCCAAGTCTTTCAAAATAATCTTCTTCATCAACTTCAGAATCGCTCAATTTATTGATTTTAAATACCCAATATTTCATTAAGGGATAATTAAAACCGTAAGAAACGATACTATCAATTAAAAGCCTGCCAAGTTTATAATCTAAATTGAGGCTACTGTGCAATAAATAGGTGCCTGCTGATTTTAATGAGATACTTCCCAAAACAACGGCAAAAAATCGGATTAGCTGTCCGCTTGTAGAACTGCAATAGCCATCATTACTCTTAAAAGCCCAAAAACGATTAATACAAAAGTTAACGATCCCACCAAGCGTGCCTGAGATTAAAATAGAAATGGTAAAGTGGATATGCAGCCATTCTGTTAGTAATATCATTAATCCATAATCGGTAACACCACCAGAAAAAGCCGATACCTGCGCTTTGAGAAAAAGTTTAACAGACGCCCAGGTCATTATATTTTCTCCTCCTTGTCTTTAGCGTCGCCCGCTTTCAAAAGTTTAAACGTATCGATAATATTGATAACCAATAATAGCAATACCATCGCAATTGCGAAATAAGTAATGACACCTGTAAATAAGGTTTCGGCAATTAAGATAAGCGAAATAATTACGCGTAATTCCGTCGGACCTAAATAGCCAGAATCGATTTGGTAAAAGCTGGTAATTTTATAACGCAGTTGGGAAATAATCATCGACCAACCGTATAATACCACAAAAAGAAACGCGAAAATTTGTGTGCCACCACGGGCGTAATAATAATAGCCCAAACCGATCAGGATAATGCTGAGCCAATCCATCACAATATCAAGTGCAAAGCCATACCACTTGCGGGGGATTTTGCGAAAGTACGCTAACCGGCCATCAAGCGAATCGCCAAGCCAATTGATCATAAAGCCTAAAATTCCGACCAGTAAATAATTTTTTGCATAAAAACTTGCCAAAATAAAGCTTAAAAACACAATCAGCGATCCAATCATGCCAATCCCTGTCATCATATTAGGCGTGATCCACTTAGGAACCCTTTGAAGCAAAAATAAGATCAGTGCTTGTTCGCCTTTTCTTAAAATATTTGTTCTCTCTCGGTCTGCAAATACCCTTTTACCATCTAAATGGTCTTTTTTTAGTTTAATAATAGCCTCCAATTTAAGTGCCAACCAAAATTACGCCAAATAGAATGGCCGTTTCCGGTCGGTAAAATTTTAAACTGATCTTCTTTGGAATACCTTTAGAAAAATCAGTTATTCGTTTTAGCTTTCCCGATCTGACCAGGTAAGTAAACAATAGGGCAAATAACATAAAATTATTTTACAATTCCGGCGAAGCGCTGGTAAAATACTGTTGGACTATTCTCATTTTTTGGGGCATACTTACCTGCGATGATGGGTATGTAAATTACACGTCTTCTGCTTTCTTCACCACGTATGGCTGATTCTGCTACCCTGTGCCATAACCTGCCATCGTGGATGGTTAAATCTCCTGCTTCGGGTAATATCGATACTTCTTCAGCATCTGGTTTATTATCCAGGAAATATTTTTTGCGGAAAAGCATCTGGTAAATACTTTGTTTGTGTGTGCCTGGAATTATTTTTAAACCGCCATTTTCAGGTTTTAAGGTACTCAGGTGAATGCCAACATTAAGCATTGGGTTTAGTTTAGCACCATAGAAAATATCCCTTAAACCATCCGTGTGCCAGCCCATTTTGCTGAATTTGCTTTCAGGACCATTAATGTAATGATTAAAAACCATGCCGTCTTTTTCTTCTGTGCCCAGGCGTGCACCATCACCTGCCAATTGCAGCAGGGCATTAAAGCGTGGGTCTAATAACAATCCGCTTAAGATTTGATGCTGTTGGTTAATAAAGGCAAACCGTTGTACAATTGCTGAACCATCAAGGTCTTTTCCGTATTTAATTGGCACGCCGTTTATTTTTTTAATATCTTCCCGTATCCATTTTTGTTCTACTTGTTTAGAAGCATCAATAATCGATGAAACCGTTTCGGGTTTGATGAAGTTTTTGAAATGGATAAACCCATTTGTGTTAAAAAAATCAAGCTGTTCTTGCGTTAATTTTTCAAATAAGGTAAAGGTTGGATACGAAGTGGCCATGTGTAAAAATTTAAAAGATTTAGGAAAAAAGATAATTGGGGAAAGTATTATGCGCAGCAACAGCACATTCGCATAAGCGAGTGGTTCGGTACTGAAGTGAAATAAAACAACTTTGTTTTATTATACATAATCTATAGAATATATAGTATTTAATACAAACATAACATATTTTTAATATTCCGGAGAATTTTATTCCAAATATTTTAAAATATTTTTTTCGGGAAGGAGTTGCGGTAGGGTAGAGGTGTGCAAAATAAATGGTTACTGGAGCCGTTTTATTTTAATTTTATCTGTGGTGTTGGATGTTACCATCCGACACTCATACATCGAAAATAGTAATTCATGGAAATGAGGTCCGATCCAGTCAGATGGTAACATCAGACTGCACAACCCTGTGGTGTTATGTGTTATTGGTTGATAATCAGATGTTTTATTAAATTAAAAATAGATCTTTTATTATTTGGAGCGCAATTGTAGTCGTAATAGGTTACTTTGTTCCCGTGTTTCGCTTTACGCTTCGCTTCGTCGTGCCTCCTTGCTGCAGGGTATCGCTGCACCCGTGGCTAAATGGCCTAAACAGTATTTCATTTTTAGGGTTGCATAGTGTACTCACCTTTGTTCTTAAACCCGAATGTAATGGAAAGCCCGTAAGCGAGGAACGAGTGCGGACTTGTAATGGAATGCGGGACTGAAGCTGCCAAGCACGCAGAACTGCTCATTTTCAGATCAATTTACAAGCTATGCCTATTTATCCGTGGTTTTGGATGTTACCATCCGATACGCATAAACCAATCGTGATAATTCGTAAAAACAAACTATACGATCAGTCAGATGGTAACATCTGACTGCACAACCAATGTCTATTATCAGTGAAGAGATCTGTTTACCAATCTAATCTCATTTGAGCTTCTATGTGGTTTCCAGACTTCGGACCTCTGACCGCTAACTTTCGGACTTTATCAAGTCTTATAAATCCCTGCGGCCATTTTTTCGATGAATCCCTTAGGCAAGATTCTATTGGCATATACACTGATGATATTGGTAAAACCTGGAATAATTTCAGATTTTCCTGCGAACATTCCTTTTATGGCAATTTCGGCCACATCATCAGGCTTCATATTAAACTTCTCTGCCATTTTATTAAAAGCATCCAGTCCGGCGCGGTGTGCAAAACCCGTATCAACAGGACCAGGGCTTAGGCAACTTACTGAAACAGGCCCATCTTTCAGTTCGAATCTCAAAGCCCTCGTAAAAGATAAAATAAAAGCCTTGGTAGCCGAATAAATGGCCAAAGTTGGTACTGACTGGTAGGCAGCAGTACTGCAAACGTTGAGTATATAAGCCTTTTTTTCAGCTGAAAGGATTGGAAGTAATAAATGGCACAATGAGGTTACTGTAGTCATATTTAACTGGCACATTTCTAACTGGGCACTTAAATCCAGCTCTGCAAATTTGCCCCACAATCCATAACCTGCATTGTTAATCAGGATATTAACGGCATAATTGTTTGCTGTTATCCAGTTTAATACTGTCTTTGGCGCTTCAACATGGCTAAGATCGATCGTCAGGCTATGCACTTCAACCCCATATTGGTTTTTAATGTTTGTTTGTAAAGTATTTAATTCGCCTGCCGAACGGGCAATGAGCAACAAGTTGATTTTTCTACTTGCCAACGCAATGGCCATCGATTTGCCAATACCTTTGCTGGCTCCGGTTATCATTGCGTACATCATCTTTGTTTCCAACATCTTTTTACTCCAAACGGTTCAACGCAAATATCAAATAAATTAAATCTTGTGCCTTATTTATTTTAAAATGATGAATAATTAACAGCAGGTAAGTATCTTTTTTTGATTTATTATTTTTAACGAGTCTAAATAATGCTAGCTTTGCCGAAATTTAAAAATTGCATGAGATACCCATACTTAAAATTTTTTGCCACTGCTCTTATTACACTCCTATTCACAACCACCCTCTTTGCACAAACAGGGAAGGGAACAATTAGTGGAAAAGTTGTTGATTCGTTAGGGAACAGTATATCCTTTGCCAATATACAGGTTAGAAAACAGAATCTTAAAACCACTTCTGATAAATCAGGTGCATTTAAGTTAATGGATGTACCAGCAGGAAACCAGCAGATCAGGGTATCGATTACCGGTTACGATCAACTCGAACAAGTGGTATCGGTTACTGCAAACGATACTACTGAGGTAACTTTTGTTTTGAAAGAGCAGCGCTCAGAACTGAACGACGTGATTGTTTCGGCAAGCAGAAGACCTGAATCTCTATCGCAAACACCATCATCTGTGACGGTGCTTACCGCAAAGGAGTTGAATACGCAATCAACTATTAGCCCAAATTTGGCTAATATACTTTCATACAGTGTACCTGGATTGGGTTTTTCTACCAATCAAACGGGTAATTCTGGCCAGACTTTGCGTGGTAGAAATGTTTTGGTGTTAATTGATGGTATTCCGCAATCTACGCCGTTAAGAGCAGGAGGAAGGGATATCCGTAGTATAGATCCTTCAGTGATTGAGCGTGTGGAAGTAATTAAAGGTGCCACCGCTATTTATGGTAATGGTGCAGAAGGTGGTTTAATCAATTATATTACTAAAAAAGCTGACCAGGGAAAATCATTCGGAGGTTATTCTCAAGCCGGAATCACAGGGAACCTGAAAGGCGACAGCACAATTGGTTACCGTTTTTCGCAACAGCTTTATGGTAAAACAGGTAAATTCGATTACCTGGTAAGTGGGATGTTCGAAAAAACCGGTGTTTACCGCGATGCTGAAGGTTTGGTTATCTCGCCGGAGTATGGTTTGGGCGAAACCAGATCTTATAACGGATTTGTAAAATTGGGTTATAACTTTACGCCTAAACAGCGCTTGCAGGTGATGTATAATTACTTCAGCTCCAGACAACACTCGAAATATATAACTAAAGATGGTGTTTACGGTCAGTCGCCGGCAATTGGCATTTATGGAACAAGGTTGGGCGAAGATGAGGGAACCAGGTTTAACCACAATGCGAATTTACAATATACCAATCAACAGATTTTTGGTAAAACCGATTTAACGGCCAATGTATATTACCAGGATTTTTATACCATTTATTCTAATTCAGCATCATTTTTCGGAAGTGGCCAATCGGCCATTACCTCTACCAAAAAAGGAGCAAGGGTAAACCTGAACACACCTTTTAACGTTACCGAGCAGGTACCCATGCAATTGAACTATGGTTTGGATTTAATGAATGATAAAACTGCTCAAAGTTTAACTGATGGTCGTTTATGGGTGCCAAATATGAATATGGTCAACTTCGCACCATACTTACAGGCTTCTGCAACTTTAATCAATGATTTAACCATAAAAGGAGGCCTAAGGGTCGAGAATATTAACATTGATGTAGACGATTTTAATACCCTGGCTACCGGCGCAAACGGTGCCGGAAGTATAGCGGTACACGGTGGCAAATTAAATTATAACGCTTTGGTGTTTAACGCCGGAGCACGTTACTCAAAATTCAAGTTTTTCAATCCGTTTATCAGTTACGCGCAGTCGTTCTCGGTGTTTGAGTTGGGTAGGGTGTTAAGAGCGGCAAAAAGCAATACTTTATCGCAGTTAGAAACTAAACCAATTATTGTAAACAATTATGAAGCGGGTTTTAGCAGCAGCGTAGGTAAACTGAATTTTAGTGCCGCTTATTATTACAGCACTTCTAAACTGGGTGCCAATCTTTTAGAGGTAAATGGCACCTATATTTCTCAACGTATCCCCGAGCGTGTATATGGGTTTGAAATCCAGGCTGATTATCAGTTACTAAAGGAACTGAGTATTGGTGGTAATTACGCACAGGTAGAAGGTAAAGGAGATGTAGATAATGATGGTAATTTTGACGGAGAGAAAGACGTATATTTAAATACAACGCGTATCCCACCTTCAAAAACTACTGTTTATCTTAAATATTCAGGCATTAAAAACTTAAGTTTGGATGTAAACTGGATGCGTGTCGGAAATCGCGACCGTTTTAAAACCAATGCTGCCGGTAAATATTTAATCGGCGAAGGTCCGGTAAAAGCCTTCAATTTATTTAATGTTGCTGCAGTATATCAGGTTACACAACCATTAAAACTATCGTTAGGCATAGAAAATTTATTGAATAAAGTTTATTACCCTGCTATTTCTCAGTTTTATGGCAGCAATGTAAATTATGTGAGAGGGAATGGACGCAGATTTAATCTATCGTTAGGCTACGCTTTTTAAGCAATGAAGAACAGGAAATTTAAAAATACCATCAGGAACATTCATCTCTGGCTTGGTCTGGCAACTGGTCTGGTGGTATTTGTGATTAGTGTAACCGGTGCGCTATATATCTTTGAAGAAGAAATCAGGGATTGTACACAAAAAGATTTCCGTTATGTAGGGCTTCAGGAGAAACCTTTTATAGGTTTAGATAAAGTTATTTCAGGATTCGAAAAACTTTCGCCGAAAGATGAATTAAGGCTGATCAGAATTGAAGATGCATTGCCCAATGCAACGGTAGAACTTACCAGTAAAAAGGGTAAGGTTTATTATTTTAACCCTTACGATGCTACTTTGGTTAAAAAAGGTGGCGAAGATTGGCTCCAGGTTGTAGAACATCTCCATACCTCGCTATTGCTAGGTAAAACCGGGAAGTTCATTATAGAATGGTCGGTAGTTATTTTTGTACTGATGCTGATAACCGGACTGATACTCTGGTTTCCGGGCCAGATGCGCTTGTTAAAACAATCGTTAACCATTAAACGAAAAGCATCATTTAAACGACTGAATTATGATTTGCATAATGTACTGGGTTTTTATGCGTCGGTTGTGTTATTGATTACCGCTTTGAGTGGTTTGTATTTTGCATTTAAAGAGGTGAAAAATGTAGCTAGCTTTTTTACCGGGAGTAAATTAGGGCAGGGCAAAGCTATCGTTTCGGCCAAACCTACGCATATCGATTCAGTACCTGTACGTTACAATAAAATTTATACCGAAGCCAAAAAGAAATATCCTGGTGCTATTTCCACTAGTTTTTCGCTGCGTGGTAAAGGCGAACTGCGATTAAGAATGGTTTATCCTTACCGTTGGGCGCGTAACCAGAATACCTTTTTTTATGAGGAAGCTACAGGCACAATGACTAGAGCTAAGCTGTATAAAGATTTTAACGGTGCCGATTTAATAGAAGCCACCAATTATGATCTGCACACGGGCAGGCTTTTGGGCCTTCCGAATAAAATTCTTTCTTTTCTAGCAGCTTTGGTAGCAGCAAGTTTACCGGTTACAGGTTTTATCATCTGGTGGAAGAAAAGGAAGAAGCACAAAAAGAAATCATGAAATTTATAATGCTGGTTCCGCATACGTTTTAAGCTGGTTAAGTACCAATTGGCAAAACTCCTGTTGGATGGCCAAATCAAGGTTAGTAACAGGTTTGAAAATTTAGGTAAGCGTAATAACCTGAGTTCGATTAATATTTAAATTATAGTGAGTGTTTATAGCCGTTAACCTCACGCGATCGTCATGCTGAATTTATTTCAGCATCTTTTCTGTTATTAAGACCCTGAAATGAATTCAGGGTGAGGACACTAATGCTAAAATGCTTAAAGAATAGTTCTAAAGCCACATTATTAATGGAACTCAAGTTAATAGGATTAGTTCCTTAGAAGGTAATCAGGCTTTTTCTGCCATCTTATAATGTATTCTCAACATAATGATGCATCACTACATGCTCAATTGTATCTGTTACCATCTAATATCTCCATTTCCCATCACTCCAGATTTTTTGTACCCTTGTAAAAAAAAAAATCTATGGAAAAACCACTTGTTAATATCACCTATTGCCCTAAATGTGGCTGGATGTTACGTTCAGCTTACATGGCACAAGAAATTTTAACCACTTTTGTAGATGAGGTGAAGGGGGTAACTTTAATTCCGAGTGAAACATCTGGTGTTTTTACGGTTCATGTTGACGGAAAACTAATTTTTGATAGAAAGCAGATGCAAGGTTTTCCTGAAATTAAACAATTAAAACAGCTTATTCGTGATGAAGTCAATCCCACAAAACACCTCGGGCATTCTGATGTTAAGTGATTGTTTGTTAATGAATTAATTAATTTAAATAAGTTAATATACTGTGTTAATGTAGTGGAAATATTGCGCTTTTAGCTATTTAATCCTAAATCATAGCAGCTGAGGGAGTATGAGAAAATATGTATATTCGTTCCATACCAAATAATACCTTCAGTACTGTTTTTCTCTATGTTTCTTATACAAAAAAAAACTGCCTGCTTCATGCTATTTTTATGGATGGGCGCAGGTATTGGTTTTGCCCAGTCTTCTTTAACTGTTCCACTTAAATACCTTGGGGTAGAAAGTGGTCTGTCTAATAACGTGGTAAATTCCTTGTATCTGGATCATTATGGTTTTATGTGGATGGGTACTTATGACGGGTTAAACCGTTACGATGGTTATCATTTCAAGGTTTTCAGAAATGGGTGGGGAGACGAACATTCATTGGTAAATAACCATATTACGGTATTAAATGGAGATGAGAATAACAGGGTTTGGGTAGGTACGCAAAAAGGAATTTCATATTATGATTATGCTGATTCTAAGTTTCATCAATTGATTTATCTGGATAAGGGCATAAAAAGTGAAGTAAGTGATGCTATTAATTCAATTGCAATCAGTAAAGCTTCAGTTGTTTATGTGGCTACTGAAGAAAAAGGGCTGTTCATGCTCAAAAAGAATAGTGGTACAGCAGAACGGATCCCATTTGGTAAAAATTTCGATTTTACGGTAAAAGCTTTATATGTAGATGAAAATCAAACCCTTTGGCTTTTTATAAAAGATGTTGGGCTTTGCAGGTATGATCATGATAAAAACACACTTCGTTTAGTAACTCCTGCCGTACGCTCGGTAACTTGCATTACCAAAGGTGCTAACCAAATGCTTTGGGTTGGAACAGAACACGGACTTTTTCAGTTTGACAAAGCCAGAGGTAGCCTGACCAGGTTCGACCAGCATTTAAGTAATGAGAATATTATGAATCTGTTGTTTGATCGGAAACAAAAACTCTGGATTTCGACCGATGGGGGAGGAATTGCCGTTTACGACACAAAAAATCAAAAAACCAATTACCTGTCTGCAGGAAAAGAAAAAGGCTTACTGAGCAGTAATTCTGTTGCACAGGTTTACGAAGACCACGAATCCAGAAAGTGGATAGCAACCTTACGTGGCGGGGTTAATATCATTGATCCGGAAAGTGAGCAGTTTACCACGATTAAACATGACCCATTAAATAGAAATTCATTAATTAACAATTTTGTGCTCTCCTTTAGTGAAGATGAGCACAAAAACATTTGGATCGGAACTGATGGTGGTGGTTTAAGTGTTTGGAACCGGAAGCAAAATGTATTTACTAATTATGCTAAAACCAGCGATCCAAACTCCTTAACCAGTAATTTTGTTACCAGTATTTTAAATGATACCGATCACAACATTTGGGTGGCCAGTTTTAGCGGAGGGATAGACCGATTTAATAAAACAACCGGAAAATTTGTTCATTATAACTGTTATAATACTTTTAAAGGTATTGATGATATTAATATCTGGAAGCTTTATCAAGACAAACAACAAAATATTTGGGTAGGCACTACGAAAGGTGGCGCATTATACCGTTACAATAAAACTGCTAATAAATTTGAACTTTTCGACCCTAAATTAAAGGATATTCACAGCTTGTTCCAGGATTCGAAAGGCAGGCTTTGGGCTGGGAATTATACCGATCTGATTGAAATAGATCCAATCAATAAAAGACATCATTATACAAAAATCAACTTTGCCATAAGGGCCATTCAGGAAGGTTTAAACCATCAACTATGGATCGGTACAGAAGGTGGAGGTTTACTGCTTTTTGATCCCGAAACCAAAAAAATAAAACGATATATCCAGAGTGATGGATTGCCGGGTAATTCGGTACTCAATATCCTTCAGGATAAACAAGGCAATTTATGGTGTAGTACCTACAATGGTCTGTCGAAATTTGATGTTACACACCATAACTTTAAAAACTACTATGCTACTGATGGTTTACAGAGCAATCAGTTTAACTACAATGCAGCCCTAAAGCTTACTAATGGTGATCTTTTATTTGGTGGAATTGGCGGCTTCAACCTGTTTTCGCCCGATAGCATAAAGAAAAACAGAAGGATGCCTAAAATGGTGCTGACAGATTTCAGGATCAATAATATTCCGCTCGACCAGGATTCAGGTTATAAGGATATCTCTATCGTTAATTTAGCTCATATAGAAATACCATATAATGCTGCGGTGATTTCTATCGATTATGCAGCCATAGAATTCTCTTTTCAGGATCAGATTTCGTATGCTTATTACCTGGAGGGTTGGGACAGAGACTGGAATTATGTAAACAAATTGAGTACCGCTTATTATTCCAGATTAAGTGAGGGCGAATATAAACTGCACATTAAAAGTACCGATACAGAAGGTGCCTGGAGCAACAACGAAAAGATCGTATTCATTCGGATTTTACCTCCCTGGTATCGTACCTGGTGGGCCTATACCATTTACCTTATTATAGGATCTTCCCTGTTTTATCTTTTTCAAACTTATCGCAGCCGCCAGAGAAGATTAAAACACGAAGTGGAACTTACCAATTTTAAAATGGAGCGTGAAAAGGACCTGAATGAGAAAAAGTTAAACTTCTTTACCAATATTTCGCACGAGCTGAGAACGCCGTTAACCCTGATCGTTAATCCGATTAAAGATATTATCCATAAAAAAGACCCGGGGCAGGAAAAGAACGATTTAAGTGTAGTTTACCGAAATTCGAGGCGTTTATTAAGCCTGGTAGATCAGTTATTGCTATTTAGAAAAACGGAAAGTGAAAATGATACCTTAAAAATTGTAAGGATCAACCTATACAAATTTACAAACGAGATTTTCCTCTGCTTTAATTATCTTGCAAAGCAGAATCACATCGAGTATATATTTGAGTGCGAAGAAGAAGACCTGGATATTTATGCAGATAAAGACAAACTCGAAATTGTTTTTTTTAACCTGCTGTCTAATGCACTAAAATTTACCCCAAAAGGCGGTTTTGTAAAATTTAGTGTTAAAAGCCTTGGTATGCGAGTGCACATTGAAGTGAGCGATAGTGGTCCGGGCATACCGGCGCATGTTGGTGAAAAGTTGTTTGATAAATTTTATAAGGTCATGTCGAACGAATCGCTGAAAATGGGTTTTGGTATTGGTTTGTACCTGGCCAAAAATTTTTTAGAATTGCATAAAGGTAAAATTTCGTTCCGCTCCAATCAGGGAATAGGTACGGTATTTTTGATCGATATTCCGATTGGAGAACCAAATTTGCAACACAGCGGTGTGTTTCAAAATGAATTAACCTATGTAAATGAACTTATTGCACAAGAGGAAGAAGCTGAAAATAATGATGCCGAGAATGTAGGCAACCTCGAATTACTCATTTCAGATTTACACTCAATTTTGGTTGTTGATGATAACCTTGAAATTATAGATTACATTAAACAGATTTTTCAGGATAACTTCAAAATTTACAAGGCCGAAAATGGTACCGATGGACTAAAACTTTGTAAAGAATATTTGCCAGATATCGTAATATCTGATGTAAACATGGATGGCCTCAACGGTATCGAACTCTGTAAGGCGATTAAAGACGATTCTGCCCTAAGCCATATTCCTGTAATTCTGCTAACCGGCGACCCTGGTCCGGAAGTAAAACTTAAAGGAATTGAAGTTGGAGCCTACGATTTTATAGGTAAACCTTTCGATAAAGAGCTTTTTACAGCCAAGATTAACAGCATTATTAAAAACAGGACCAATCTTCAGTCTTATTTCTACAATGAAATAACCTTGAAGAGTGATGCCCACAAAGTCTCTCAGGAGGATAAGGGCTTTCTTCAAAAATGCATTATGATTATCGAAGAAAATTTAATGGAGGATAACTTCAACGTAAAAACACTGGCATCTGATCTTGGAATGAGTCATTCGAATCTATATAAAAGAATCAAAGCTACTTCAGGCCAATCGATAAATGGTTTTATCCGTTTTATCAGGTTAAGAAAAGCTGCCGAATTATTAATCAATACCAATTTAAATATTAACGAAGCTGCCTTCAGAGTTGGCATAAATGATAGTAAATATTTTAGAGAGCAGTTTCAAAAGCTGTTTAAGTTAACGCCATCAGAGTTTATAAAGAAACACCGGAAAAGTTTTCATAAATACTATAATGTTAATGCTACAACATAAAAGTTACGCTATTTTATGTTTTAAAAGGCATTTAGCTTAAAACACCCCCTGCAAAGTATGATTTAACCCCCTATGTAAAGCTTAAAAATTTCGGTACTTAGGCTTTGCCAAATGTAATGCCGATCAGTGTAAACGTATAATGTATCAATACCTCAATAAAAGTATATTTCTAATCTGTGTGTTCGTCAGTGTTCGTCTGATAAGTGTTGCACAAGAAACACAGCTGAGTACTATTGCCAGCAACGGTTGGTCGAACAATTCGGTAAATACTGTTGTTTTTCGTAAAAATGCTTTGATTAGCTTTAAAGGCAGCCAGTATGCAGCTTACTATGATCACGAACAAAATGTGGTATTGGCCAAACGAAAAATCGGTTCTACCCATTGGACGTCAGTTATCACACCTTATAAAGGCGATGCTACCGATGCGCATAAATCAATCAGTATTATGGTTGATGGGGATGGTTTTCTTCATATTGCCTGGGGCCAGCATAACAATAATTTAAACTACGCCAGATCAGCTTCAGCGGGTTCATTAACTTTAGGCAATAAAGAAGTTATGCTTTCCGAAAAGGAAAATAAAGTCAGTTATCCTGAGTTTTATAAGCTGGCTAATGGCGATCTTTTGTTTTTTTACCGCGATGGGGGCTCTGGAAACGGAAACCTGATGATTAATCATTATAGTTTAAAAACCAGAAAGTGGACACGGGTACAGGATGGAATGATTGATGGCGAAGGCCAGCGTAATGCCTATTGGCAGGTTGCAGTAGATCAGGTTGGAACCATCCATTTATCATGGGTTTGGCGCGAAAGCCCTGATGTAGCCAGTAACCATGATTTATGTTATGCGAAATCAACCGATGGAGGCATCACCTGGTTAAAATCTACCGGGGAAAAATACAAGCTTCCCATTACCGAAACAAATGCAGAGTATACCGTAAAAATTCCACAGAAAAGTGAGTTGATTAACCAAACATCAATGTTTGCCGATGCGAAAGGTAAAGTATTTATTGCGGGTTACTGGCGCGGAGCGAATGAAACCGGGCCTCAGTATCACCTTGTCTTTAAAACAGATAGTAGCTGGAAAGTAAGTAACCTTAATTTTAGAAAAACAACGTTTAGCTTAAGTGGTACCGGTACCAAGCGGATTCCAATTTCGCGACCACAGATTATCGTTTGGCCAAATGGGAAACATTATGCCGTGGGTTTATTGTTTAGAGATGGCGAACGCGGAAACAAGGCATCTATTGCTTTAAATGATCATCTTGGATCAGAAAACTGGATAATTAAAGACCTTACTAAAACCAGTATGGGTGATTGGGAACCTACGTATGATACTGAGCTTTGGAAAACTAAAGGTATATTGAGCCTATTTTTACAAAATGTTACCCAAATAGATGGCGAAGGAAAAGCAGACCAGGCGCCAACAAAGGTCCAGGTATTGGATTGGAAACCAAAAAAGTAAAATAACTACACGAGAAATGAAATATTCACGAACAAAATATGCTATTCTTTTATTGCTGATATGTTTATCAGTAAAAATAACCGCACAACCTAAAAAAACTTCTGATCAAAAAGCCCAATCAAAAGAGAATGTAGCTTACTTATTTACCTACTTCACCGGAAATTCGAAAGCAGAAGAAGCCATTCGTTTTGCATTGAGTACCGATGGTTATCATTACAGCGCATTAAATAACAATAACGCAATCATTTCTTCAGAAAAGATCAGCAGCACTGGTGGCGTTCGCGATCCACATATTTTGCGCGGTGAAGATGGCAAAACCTTTTACATGGTGGCTACTGATATGGTTTCAGCCAATGGCTGGAACTCGAACAGGGCCATGGTATTGTTGAAATCAAATGATCTGATCCATTGGACATCGGCAGTTGTTAATATTCAAAAACGTTTTCCGAATAACGAAAACCTGCTGCGCGTTTGGGCTCCGCAAACCATCTATGATAAAACAGCCAAAAAATATATGGTTTATTGGTCGATGAAGAATGGCGATGACCCTGATAAAATTTATTACGCTTACGCCAATGCGGATTTTACCGACCTCGAAACCACTCCAAAGCAGCTCTTTTTTAGTCCAACCAATGGCTCTTGTATCGATGGAGATATTATTTACGATAAGGGTAAATACAACCTGTTTTTTAAAACGGAAGGTAATGGCAATGGCATTAAAAAAGCAGTTTCTGATAAATTAACAGAAGGTTATGTATTACAGGATAAATACCTGCAGCAAACCAAAGAAGCGGTAGAAGGAGCCGGTGTTTTTAAGCTGAACCATGGCGATGAATATATCCTGATGTATGATGTATACATGAAAGGCCGTTACCAGTTTACCAAGAGTAAAGATTTGACAAATTTTAGTGTGGTAGATCAGGATATTACAATGGATTTTCATCCAAGGCATGGAACTATTTTGCCGATTAATCAACAAGAGTTAAGCCGGTTACTCAAACAGTGGTATACTGTGGGGTCTGCTCTTCAGACCGCAAAAAACAAGGCAATCAACCAAAATAACATTGTGCTGGATAGTGTGAACCAAAAACTTTATCTCCCTGTAAATTATGGCAGAGATCTAAAGGCTTTTGATCCGCAGTTTAATACCTTTAACCAAATCAGTATCATGCCAAAAGGAAAACTGGATTTTTCTAAAGGCCCTGTAAAAATTAAGGTGAGCATTCCTGGTCAGCAAGCTAAAACCTTCGAGGTAAGTGTTGCAGTAGCGAATAACCCTGTGCTAAAAGGCTATTATGCCGATCCTGAGATTTTATATTCCAATAAAACTTCTAAATATTATATCTATCCAACCAGTGATGGATTTAACAATTGGAGCGGTACTTATTTTAAAACTTTTTCCTCAACAGATCTGGTTAACTGGAAAGATGAAGGCAAAATATTAGACCTTGAAAAAGACGTTTCATGGGCAAAAAGGAATGCCTGGGCACCCACTATTATCGAAAAGAAAGTAAATGGAAAATATAAATATTTCTATTATTTCACAGCTGCACAGAAAATTGGTGTTGCTATTGCTGATGATCCGGCCGGACCATTTAAGGATAGTGGCAAAGCTTTAATTGCGGGCAAGCCAAAAGGAATTAAAGGTGGTCAGGAAATTGATCCGGATGTGTTTAACGATCCTAAAACCAATAAAAGTTATTTGTACTGGGGAAATGGCTACATGGCCGTTGCACCATTAAATGACGATATGATTTCGATTGATACCAGTGCGATTAAAATTATTACTCCAAATAATGATTTCAGAGAAGGTACAGAAGTGTTTTATAGAAATGGGAAATATTATTTTTTATGGTCGGAAGATGATACCAGAAGCGAAAATTACAGTGTAAGATATGGTTTTTCTGACTCACCTACAGGGAAAATAACCATCCCTGAAAACAATCTGATTTTGGCAAAAGATGCAACTCAGGGTATTTACGGTACAGGGCACAACAGTGTAATCAAAGTAAATGGCAGAGACGAATGGTATATGGTTTACCACCGTTTTACCCGGCCAAAAGGAATTTCAATGGGAGACGCTGCGGGCTTCAACCGCGAAGTTTGTATTGACAAGATGGAATTTAATTCTGATGGAACCATTAAGCCCGTAAAACCAACTGTAAACGGCATTAAACCAATACACTAATGAATTCAAAATTATATAAAGTGCTTTTCTTACTCTTTTTCTTAACCAGCGGAGCAGTAAATGCCCAGAGCCAGCTGTCAAAAGAAGAAGTGCTGGAAATGATTAACCGGGCAAATACTTATTGGCAAAGTAACAATAAACCCGAAGTGCGTGCCTTTTGGGATCACGCAGCTTATCATACCGGGAACATGGAGGCCTATGAGATTACCAAAAACGAAGTATACCGAAAATATTCAGAAGATTGGGCCGGATACAACAAATGGATGGGCGCAAAATCCACCGATAAATCCAATTGGAAATATAAATATGGCGAAACAGATGAACATGTACTGTTTGGCGATTGGCAAATCTGCTTTCAAACCTATATCGATCTATACCACTTAAAACCTGAAGAATATAAAATCGCCAGGGCAAAAGAGGTAATGCAATACGAAATGAGTACACCCAATAACGATTATTGGTGGTGGGCCGATGGCTTGTACATGGTAATGCCAGTGATGACCAAACTTTATAAAGTAACCGGCGATCAAAAATACCTGGATAAACTCTACGAATATTTTATGTATGCCAACAGCATCATGTACGATAAAAAGGAAAAGCTTTATTATCGCGATGCCAAATATGTTTATCCGAAACATAAAAGTGCCAATGGCAAAAAAGATTTTTGGGCAAGGGGCGATGGCTGGGTGTTTGCAGGTTTGGCGAAAGTGCTAAAAGATCTGCCCCTTACAGATCCACACCGGAATGAATACCTAACCAAATACCGCAACATGGCCAAAGCAATTGTTAAAAGCCAGCAAGTAGAAGGCTATTGGACCAGGAGTATCCTTGATCCGCAACACGCGCCAGGACCTGAAACCAGTGGGACAGCGTTTTTTACTTATGGTTTGTTGTGGGGGATAAACAACGGCTATCTAAAAGAAAAAAACTATTTACCTGCAGCGCAAAAAGCATGGACATATTTAACTAAAACTGCATTGCAACCTGATGGTAAGCTGGGTTATGTACAACCGATTGGAGAGAAAGCTATTCCAGGTCAGGTGGTTGATGTAAATTCTACATCGAATTTTGGTGTAGGTGCATTTTTATTGGCAGGAAGCGAAATGTACCGTTATTTATCAAACAAGCACTAAATTTTAAAGAGAAAATGAGACTTAAAAATATTTTGATTACAGGCTTATTGATCATCCTGGCTGGTGGATCTGTTTTTGCACAAAAGAAAGCCAAAAATACTGCGCTAACTGACAGGCAGTTTTGGTTGCAGCAGATGGATAAGATGGTGAAACCTGTTTTATATAATCTGGCTAAAGACAGTTTGCGTATTGCAATGCCAAAAATTACTTCTGTTCATATCGATAATAAAGAACACCGCATTAAAGTTCAATATGTGGAGGTTTTGGGTAGGGTTTTAAGTGGTATTGCACCATGGTTACAGTTAGAAGGTGGTTCAGCTGAAGAAGTTGCCTTAAGGAAACAATATCGTGAATGGGCTATTCAGGGTTTAAAAAATGCCTTAGATTCTAACGCCAAAGATTTTATGAACTTTGATATTGGTGGGCAACAACTGGTAGATGCCTCCTATGTGGCACTGGCTTTGGTACGTGCACCTTGGTTGTGGGAAAATCTGGATAAGAAAAACCAGGCATTGATGATGCAATCTATTGTAACGACCAGAAGATTCAAGCCCGTTTTTTCTAACTGGTTACTGTTTTCTGCAATGAACGAGGCTTTTTTGGCTAAGTTCGGTTATAGTTGGGACCCTATGCGTGTTGATTATGCCCTGCAACAAATGGAACAATGGTACACAGGTGACGGAATGTATACTGATGGGACATCATTCGCCTTTGATTATTACAATAGTTATGTAATCCATCCTTATCTCGCAACTTTGGCCAATATCATTGGCACTAAAACGAGCAGTTATAAGGAAATGTTCGGAAAAATTAAAAAACGTAATGAACGATATGCTATCATTCAGGAAAGATTGATCAACGCCGATGGTACTTATCCTGCAACTGGTCGCTCTATTATTTATCGTGGAGCTGCATTTCATCATTTGGCTGATATGGCCTGGAGAAAAGCATTGCCTAAACAGTTAAGCCCGGCACAGGTGCGTTGTGCTTTAACAGCGGTAATCAGGAAAACTTTAGAGAGCCCATCAACTTATAAAAATGGATGGTTAACCATCGGTTTATATGGCGATCAGCCCAATCTCGGCGATTTCTATAACAACCAGGGCAGCCCTTATATCGCTTCAAATATCTTCTTGCCTTTAGGTTTGCCGGCATCAGATCCTTTTTGGGCTAACCCGGCAGAAAAATGGAGTGCACAAAAGATCTGGAGCGGCGAGAATTTTGAGAACGACCATAGTGTTAGTTTAAAATAAATAAAGCGTTGATAAACAGTTGGAAAGAAGCAGATAATTACTTCTATAGAATATTAAAAAATTAGTTAATTAAAATGATGAATAAGAGAATCAGTTTTGTTTTAGGATTTATCGCCTTTAGTTTGGGCTTAAGCAGTTTTGTTTATGCACAGCAAACCTATACCTCTTTTACCCCGGGTAAAATTTGGAAAGATGATATGGGTGTTCATATCAATGCACATGGCGGCGGTATTGTAGCGCATAAAGGTGTTTATTATTGGTTTGGAGAACATAAAATTGAAGGAGAAATAGGAAATACGGCACAGGTAGGTGTACATTGTTATTCATCGAAAGATTTATACAATTGGAAAGATGAAGGCATTGCCTTGCCGGTTTCAAACGATTTGACCAGTGATATTGCCAAAGGCTGTATCCTCGAAAGACCTAAAGTGGTGTACAACAAGAAAACCAAAAAATTTGTAATGTGGTTTCACTTAGAACTTTTGGGCAAAGGTTATGCAGCAGCCAGATCAGGTGTAGCTGTTGCCGATCGGCCAACCGGGCCATATACTTTTATCAAAAGTTATCGCCCAAATCCAGGTAAAATGCCTTTTTATGCATCAGGCACAGCCGAAAAAGATATGATAAACTGCCAGCTACCTGCCAATAAAAGTGATGGTTTTTTCTGCAGGGATTTACCTGGCGGACAAATGGCAAGAGATATGACCGTTTTTGTTGACGATGATGGAAAAGCCTATCATGTATTTTCTTCCGAAGAGAATTTTACCTTGCATTTAGCAGAATTAACGCCAGATTATTTGGGGCATACCGGAAAATTTATCAGAATTTATGTAGGGCAGCAAACCGAAGCACCAGCTTTGTTCAAGAAAAATGGAACTTACTATATGGTTGGTTCAGGCTGTACAGGCTGGGCGCCAAATCCGGCAAGATGGTTCAAAGCAAGCAATATCTGGGGACCCTGGACTTATATGGGGAATCCTTGCCAGGGCGAAGGTGCTAAACTAACTTATGGTGGGCAAAGTACACATGTATTGCCAGCACCTGGTAAAAAAGGAGATTTTATTTTTATGGCCGATAAATGGGCACCAAAGAATGCAATTGATGGCCGTTATTTATGGTTGCCAATTAAATTTGAGCAGGATAAAATTTCAATAAACTGGGCAGATGAATGGGATCTGAGCGTGTTTAAGAAATAAAGAACAAACAAAATTTTCATATAAATCTTGATGATTGGATTGCATAAAGCTATGCAAAAAGGGAATTTTTTACCCGAAATTCAGGTCATCTCAAAACAACTTTAAAAAAAATGAAAGCAAAATTACTATGGTTGATGGCGATATGTTTCTCCTTATCGGCTTTTGGCCAGCAAGCTAAACATACATTTAAGCTGGGAGAAACTGACTTTTTATTAGATGGAAAACCTTTTCAGATTATCTCTGGTGAGATGCACTATCCACGTGTACCAAAAGAAGCCTGGAGAGCCCGTATGAAAATGGCCAAAGCAATGGGTTTAAATACCATTGGTACCTATGTGTTCTGGAATTTGCACGAACCGCAAAAAGGAAAGTTCGATTTTTCAGGTAATAACAACATTGCCGAATTTGTAAAAATTGCTCAACAGGAAGGTCTATGGGTTATTTTAAGACCAAGCCCTTACGTTTGCGCGGAGTGGGAGTTTGGTGGCTATCCTTATTGGTTGCAAACAGAAAAAGGTTTGGTGGTAAGAAGTACTGAACAACAATATTTAGAGGAGTATAAAAAGTATATTATTGAAGTTGGTAAACAGTTGGCACCATTGCAGATTAACCATGGTGGTAACATTATTATGGTGCAGGTGGAGAATGAATATGGTTCGTATGCCGCCGATAAAAACTATTTAGATATCAACCGCAAAATGTTTATAGAAGCGGGTTTTGACGGATTGCTTTATACCTGCGATCCTGCAGCAGATGTAAAGGATGGACATTTAGACGGGTTGCTGCCAGCACTAAACGGGATTGATAATCCAGCAAAAATCAGGCAATTGGTAAATGAAAATCACAATGGCAAAGGGCCATATTTTATTGCAGAATGGTACCCTGCCTGGTTCGATTGGTGGGGAACCCCTCATCACACTGTTGCGGCGGCAGAATATACCCAAAAGTTAGACTCTGTTTTAACAGCAGGTATTTCGATTAATATGTACATGTTTCATGGAGGAACCACCCGCGATTTTATGAATGGTGCAAATTACAAGGATATTTCACCCTACGAGCCACAAACCAGCAGCTATGATTATGATGCACCTTTAAACGAGGCAGGAAATGTGACTGAAAAATTCAAGGCATTTAGAAATGTGATCGAAAAACACCTTCCCGCAGGACAAAGTTTGCCACCAATTCCAACTGCAAAGCCCAGCATGGCCATTGCACCTTTTAAATTGGGTACTAAAATAGCATTATTTAATGCCCTGCCTAAAGCAGTAAACAATAGTACACCTTTCACTTTCGAGGATCTTAGTCAGGATTATGGTTACGTATTATACCGCACCACCATTCAGGGAGGTAAAAAAGGCGAACTGCTGCTTAAACAATTGCGCGACTATGCGCTCATTTTTGTTAATCAAAAAAGGGCAGGTATTTTAGACCGCAGACTAAACCAGAATACATTAGCATTAGATCTTCCGGAAGGAGAGGTACAGCTTGATATTTTTGTGGAGAATATGGGCCGGATAAATTTTGGAAAGTATTTACTCGAAAACAAAAAAGGAATTACCGAACAGGTTACTTTTGATGGTGTCGAAGTTAAAAACTGGTCAATGTATGGCTTCCCTTTTGGCAACGATCGCCTGACCATGACTGGTTCATCAAAAGCTAAGGGAAATGGGCCAACATTGCAGAAAGGTTCCTTTCAGCTATCAACCGTTGCTGATACTTATTTAGATATGACCGATTGGGGAAAAGGAGTAGTATGGGTTAACGGACACAACTTAGGCAAGTACTGGGCAATTGGTCCGCAGCAAACACTTTATATCCCTCAAGAGTGGCTAAAAAAAGGCAAAAATGATATCGCCGTTTTAGAACTGATTAAACCAGATCAGGATATTTTAAAAGCAATTAACCAGCCAATCTTAAACACACTTAAAAAATTAAACGTAGAATAAACGTTTAGAATCTTCAATTTAGGGGTTAAAAGCGAAATTTTAACAAAAAGTAACAATTTAACCCCTACTTATTACCGTATTACCCCTCACTCTACTAGGATTTTATGTCTACTTTGCTGTAATAAATCCCTTCATTATTCATGCATAATTATAACATCCGGCCAGATTAAATATTTAATAAAATATTTTAATAGGCTTCCCCTTTGAATTTCCTTCGAGGTTCAATTATTAACTAACCAAAATAATCTTAAAAAATGAAAAGAAAACTACTAGCCACATCTAAGTGTGCGGTAATGTTGTTGTTTGTTTTAATCCTATCCTTAGGTAACTCAAACAATTCAATTGCACAAACAATCGCTCAAATCTCAATTTCAGGAAAAGTAAAAGATAATAAAGGTAACCCCATTCCAGGTGCATCTATTAGTGTTAAGGGAACTACACAGGTGGTGGCCAGCGATGCCAATGGAAATTTCAAAATATCAGCCCAAAAAGGAGAAAGTCTGGTCATTAGTTTTGTAGGTTACGTCACCAATACCGTATTGGTAGCTAACGAAACGCAACTGAGCATCATCCTTGCAGAGGATAAGGATAAAAACCTACAAGATGTAATTGTAATAGGTTACGGTACGCAAAAGCGTTCTGATGTTACCGGTTCGGTAGTTTCTGTACCTAAAGCTCGGTTGTCGCAACTACCGGTTACCAACGTTTTACAATCTATAGAAGGTGCAGTTGCAGGTGTTAATGTTACCACGACATCTTCAGTTCCAGGTAGCCAGCCAAACGCATTAATCAGAGGTCAGAATTCAATAAGCGCAGGTACCGGACCTTATGTTGTTGTGGATGGAGTACCTTTAACCAAAACCGGTGGTTCATTAAATGACATCAATCCGAATGATATCGCATCTGTTGAGATTTTAAAAGATGCGAGTGCAACTGCAATTTATGGTACCAATGGCTCAAATGGTGTTATCTTAATCACAACGAAAAGAGGTACAACTGGTAAACCGATTATTCGTTACAGCGGTTATGCAGGTATCGATAATATTGCACATATTTTGCAGCCAGGAAGCGGTGCTGATTACGTTCAGAAATATGCTGATATGCTTAAACAGACGGGACAGGTACAACAAAGACCGGTTCCAAATATCGGAGAGCTTCCTGCTTATAATGCAGGTACCACAACCGATTGGGTTAAGGAAGCAACTCAACAAGGTGTAATTCAGGATCATAATGTTAGTATTTCGGGCGGATCACAGGATGTTAAATATTTCATTTCAGGCGATTATCTTAATCAGAAAGGTGTAATTAAAGGGTATGATTTTAAACGTATAGGTTTGCGTTCTAACCTGGATGTTAATGTAACCAGTTTTTTAACTATAGGTACATCATTATTCTTAACCAGTAATAACTTCGACGGAGGCAGGGCAAACTTGTTGTTAGCAACGGCGATGAGTCCTTACGGTCAGGAATATAATACAAATGGAACATATACAATTTACCCGATGAGTCCGGAGCAGTTGTACACAAATCCATTGCTTGGTTTAACGACTACTCAAATTAGAAGAACAACCAACATTAATGGAAACGGTTATGCTGAAGTTAAGTTTCCCGGTGCTTTAACCGGTTTAAAATTTCGTCTAAATGCAGGTTACACTTACTTCCCTGAAAAAAGAGGAAGCTATATCGGCCGTTTAGCGAATGATTTAAACGGTACGGCAAGTAGTTTCAATGCATCTACAAATAGCTATACCATCGAAAATATCTTAACTTACTCTAAAGACATTAAAAAACACCATTTTGATTTTACTGCCTTGTATAGTGCTCAGGAGCGTAACTATAATTCTACCACAGCTGGTGCGGTTGGCTTCATTAATGATGAATTAGGTTTAAATAATATTGGTGCAGGTGCTACGCAAACCAGTGGATCTAACCGTGATAGATATGGGCTGAACTCTCAAATGGGCCGGTTATTCTACTCATACGATAGCAAATACTTACTTACTTTGACTGCACGTAGAGATGGTTCTTCTGTTTTTGGTGCAAACACAACTAAATATGGGGTTTTCCCTTCAGCAGCAATTGGCTGGAACATTATTAACGAAGACTTTATGAAAAACGCTAAAGTTTTCAGCAATCTGAAGTTAAGAATATCTTATGGTAAAACAGGTAATGAAGCTGTTGGTGTTTACAATACGATTACAACTGAAGGGTCCTCGCGCTCCCCTTTCAACGGCATAAGTACAATTGGTGTTATTCCAAATAACTTAGGAAATATATCATTGCAGTGGGAAACTACAAAAACGGCCAATATCGGATTGGATTTCGGAATTCTTAATAACAGGATTAATGGTAGTATTGAAGCTTACCAAAATAAAACAAGTGGTTTATTGCTTAACAGAAGTTTGCCTATTATTACAGGATACTCAAAAGTTTCAGAAAATATAGGTAAGACAACAAATAAAGGCTTAGAGTTAACTTTAAATACACAAAATATTGCTGGTAAAGATTTCCGTTGGGAAACCATGTTTGTTTTTGCGACTAACAAAAATAAAATTACCGATTTATATGGCGATGGAAAAGACGATTTAGGAAACAGATGGTTTATAGGTAAGCCAATCAGAGTAGTGTATGATTATCAAATGACTGGCGTTTGGCAAACAGGAGAGGACGTTTCTAAACAAGACCCAACAGCAAAACCAGGAAGCCTGAAATTTGCTGATTTAACCAAAGACGGTAAAATTACTGCTGATGACAGAACGATTCTAGGTCAAATTGATCCAAAATGGACCGGTGGTATAACCAATACTTTCCATTACAAAAACGTCAACCTGAGCATTTTCATTCAAACCGCTCAAGGGATGACCAGAAACAATACTGATCTGGGTTATGGTGATGAAACCGGAAGAAGAAATACACCTGCTGAAATTGGTTACTGGACGCCTGAAAATATGAGTCAGACCAGACCCGCATTATCTTACAACAACACTTTAGGATATGGCTATGCATCTGATGCAAGTTACACCAGAATCAAGGATGTAACTTTAAGTTATGTGTTTTCACAAAATCTATTGGATAAACTTCATTTAGGTGGTCTGACAATTTATGCTAGTGGCCGTAACCTGCATACTTTTACTAAATGGGTAGGTTGGGATCCTGAACAAACTACTTATGGTAGAGGATCAGGGGATGGCAATGCAAATCAACAGGCATTTGCAGCAGACTGGACAAATAATTATCCTTTAACAAGAACTTTCGTATTGGGTTTAAATGTTTCATTACGTTAATTTATAATCATCATGAAAAAATATATAACCATAATTGCTTCATTATCATTGCTTTTTGTTGCGTTTTCGTCCTGCAAAAAAGCATTTTTAGATGAGAAACCGTTTTCATCATATACACCATTAACGCTTACGGATTCACTTGGATTCGAAGCATCGTTAATTGGTTTATATAACCACACCAGTACAATTTTTTCCTGGTCCGATCAGCAGGGCTGGCCAAGCGTTTGGCAGGTTGGAACTGATGTTGCAAATGCAACCAATAACCAGCAAGGTGTAGAAATTCCATACTATAATTATGCTACACTAACCTCTACAGATGGTGGTGCAGCCCGCATGTGGAATAGAGACTACATCATGGTAAACTTAACTAACATTATTGTAGATGGAATTGAAAATCCAGGTGTAACCAGCTTAAGTGCAAAAGGAAAAAGCCTGGTAAGCGCCGAAGCTAAATTTTTCAGGGCTTATGCTTACAACAACTTAGCAACTTTGTTTGGTGGCGTGCCATTGATTACACATGCATTAGCAGGCCCGAAAACAGATTTTGTGAGAGCACCTATAGCTGATGTAAACAATCTCATCGTAGCAGATTTGCTTTTTGCTGCAGCAAATCTTCCTGATATTGAAGCGGTAAAAACCAATTCCAAAGGCAAAATGTATGGCAGGGCAAACAAATTTATGGCCATGCAGCTTCTGGCTGAAGTTTATCTTCGAATCGGGAAACCTGATTTAGCTGAACAACAGGCACAAGCCATTATCAGTAGCGGAAAGTTTAGCTTGATCAGAAGCCGTTATGGTGTTAAAACTGGCCAGCCAGGAGATTATTATTCAGACATGTTTCAATATGGAAATGAAAGAAGGGTTCAGGGCAATACAGAGGCTATTTGGGTGTTAGAACAGGAAAATCCGACTGCGGTTGTTGGCGGTATTACCGATAGTCCGCAGCAAAGAAGGGTTTGGGGTGCTGCTTATTACAACATCGCAGGAATGGCTTTGGCCGATTCATTAGGCGGGCGTTCGATTGGCAGGTTGCGCCTAAGTAATTGGGTACTTTATGGCTTGTATAAAGGAAATGATATTCGGAATTCGCAATACAATATCCGTAGAAAATATTATTACAACGACCCAGATCCTAAATATGCAGCGAAATTTGGAAAACAAGTTCCTTTTACCGGTCCCGATACGTTAATCAATATTTGCCCAAGTACAACTAAATGGGGTGCTTTTGATCCCAATGATACTTTTGGTTATGCCATGATCAAAGATTTTATCTTGATGCGGTTAGGCGAAACTTATTTGCTTCTCGCAGAAGCACAGGTTGCACAAGGTAAAACAGGAGATGCGGCAACAACAATTAACGTGTTAAGAACCAGAGCAAATGCTGCACAGGTTAGTGCTTCTGAAATGACAAAGGATTTTATTCTTGATGAAAGAGCCAGAGAATTAATTGGTGAAGAAAACAGAAGAATGACCCTAATGAGAACCGGAACTTTGGTAGAACGTGCACTTCGTTTAAACGCTAATGATGCATCAAAACCGATTACCGGCTTAACGACAAAAAATTTGTTATTGCCAATTCCTTTAGGTGAAATACAGTTAAATAAGGATGCTGTATTAACCCAAAACCCAGGCTATTAGCCTATTTTGGTTAGTATGATTAATATGCTCTTCGGATCTTTCTGTAAAGAAAGGTTCGGAGAGTTTTTTTAAACAGTGCAACCAGTTTTATCTGTTAAATAAACGTTTAATTTCTGACCGGAAAGCAGAAAAATATCATAAAAAGGCTTGAAGTAGAAGGACATAAACAAAGTTTAAGAATACGATTACACGCTAAATAAAAAAGGGCCATTGATATTAAATCAAGGCCCTTTTTCTTATTTTTTCAAGAATTAGTTCTGAACTTTTATTTCAGTTCTTCTGTTCAGCATTCTACCTTCTTCGCTATTATTGCTGCTAATCGGCTCTTTCTCGCCATGACCAACAACAGTGAAATTATTTCCATTTAAACCCGCATTTATAAAGTATGATTTTACGGCATTTGCACGGTCTACAGAAAGTTGCATGTTGTGCTCGGGTGTGCCTTCAGCAGATGAATGACCATTAAGAATAAATTTTGTATTTGGCGATTTTTTCATTTCTGCTACAGCTTTATCCAGAATTGAGAATGATGATGTTTTAAGTACAAATGAATTAAACTCAAACTGGATGTTATCTAAGTTAAAATTGGGCTTTTCAACCGGAGCAGGTGCTTCTTCTTTCTCTGTTGCAGGCGTTGGTTTTTTCTCTTCTACTGGTGGTGCAGGCTTTTCAACAGGTGCCGGAGCAGGCTTTGCTGCCAGTTTTTTTGTTTTACAAGAGTACATGGTTAGCGTAAACAAAGCCAGGAGCGTAGTAAATAAAAGGTTTTTGGTAATGTTCATGTTTTAAGATTAATTTAAGTTTATTGTGTGTTTGTTGCCCAAACATACTAATAAATGATTACAGCTATAACGGTGTTTTTTTAAAGAACTTACATTTAATGTATTAATCCTGTTAATAACTTCAGTTTTACTCAAACATATTCACATCAATTTTCCTTTATGTATTATAACATTTTACTATGAATCGTTTTGAAAACAAAATTGCTTTAATTACCGGAAGTAGTCAAGGAATTGGTGCTGCATGTGCCTTAAGGTTGGCCAAAGATGGCTGTAATATTATTTTAAATGGGCATAAATTTGATGAGCGGGGCGAAAAACTTATCAAAGAAATACAGGACATGGGTAGAAAGGCCGCTTTTTTGGAAGCCGACTTAAGTAAAGCCAATGCAGCCACCAAATTGATTACCGATGCCGTAGCAGTATTTGGCCATTTAGATATCCTGGTCAACAATGCGGGTGTAGAAAAAAAAGCCAGCTTTTGGGAAGTTACGGAAGAAGATTACGACCTGATCATGAATACCAATTTAAAAGGTGTTTTTTTTAGCATCCAGTCGTTTGTAAATTATTGTAGAAAAAGTAAGGTAGCCGGAACGATAATCAACATGAGCTCTGTACACGAAGAAATCGCATTTCCGCATTTTACTGCCTACTGCGTAAGTAAAGGGGGTTTAAAGATGTTAACCAGAAATCTTGCTTCAGAATTAGCCCAGTTTAATATCAGAATTAATAATGTAGCTCCCGGAGCTGTTTCAACACCGATCAATCAGGATTTATTGAATAATAAAGAACAGCTGGAAAAGGTATTGCAGAATATCCCGTTAAAACGAATGGGTAAGGTAGAAGATGTGGCCGCGGTAGTGGCGTTCCTTGCTTCTGATGATGCCACTTATGTAACCGGATCAACTTATTATGTAGATGGAGGATTAACCTATCATTATGAAGAACAATAGGTTAACCACGTTAAATTAATTTAAGCCTTTAAATTTGGCATTAAGTTTAAGAAAGCCTGCGAATTGGCATTATACTTTTTCTTATCTAATTTAAAATAAAATGCACCTTTTTTAGAACCAGTTCTGTCTTTTTCGGCCAGCTTAATTAATAAACCTGTAGAGGTAATTTTGCGGCTAAAATTTCTGGTATCGATTTTAGTGTCGTTTACTTCCTCAAAAAGGATATGCAGTTGTGGAATCGTAAATTTTTTAGGCAGCATTTCAAATAATATTGGATGAAGTGCAGCTTTATACCTTAATTTTTTTCGGGCATCTGCAACCATTTGGTTATGATCGAAAATGAGTTTTGGCCGGTCGTTAATCAAAAACCATTCTGCCTCATAATCGTCGCTTAACTGTGCCTCATATTTGTGGATATCAATGAGGGCAAAATAGCCAACAGAAAGCGTTCTTTCGATGGGGTCGCGGCCTGGCTCTCCATAAATCTGCATCTGCTCCAGGTAAACGCCTTCTAAACCTGTCATTTTTTTGAGTACCCTATTTGCTGCATCATCCGGACTTTCATCAGCGCCTATAAAACCTCCCATTAAACTCCATTTATTTATTTCAGGTTCTAAACCCCGCTTAACCAATAGAATTTTAAGGTGTTCGCCATCAAAACCAAACACGATGCAATCAACAGCAACAAGATAATGTGGCTGCCTGGAATATTCAATCATTTTTTATCAGGGTTTTAAAGGGCTTAATATGTTCAAATTTTCACAAAAATAAAAATTATTATTAATTGTCGTTTTGACAATTAATAATAATTTTATAATTTGGCGGACTAGATAGGAGAGCCGCCTGGCTTTCTTTTTTCTAACCAGTTGAAAAATATAAAATGAACCAAACATTCGAACTTGACAGTAATCCACATACCCGGCTTAACATATTAACCGGCGAGTGGGTATTAGTATCACCGCACCGCACCAAGAGACCGTGGCAAGGTAAGGTTGAAGACATCACACCAGATAACCGCCCCGAATATGATCCTAAATGTTATTTATGTCCGGGAAACGGTAGGGCAGATGGTGACAGCAATCCAGAATATACGGAGAGCTTTGTTTTTAACAATGATTTCGCCGCTTTGTTGGAAGATACACCAGCTGGCGAAATGAATGAAGCTGATTTGTTGGTAGCCAACAACCAGCGTGGACTTTGCAAGGTAATCAGCTTTAGCCCTAAACATAATCTAACACTTCCTGAAATGAGTGTCGAGGGCATAACAGCTGTAGTTAATGTTTGGCAAAATGAATTTAACAGCCTGGCTGAAAACGATTGGATCAAATATATTCAGATTTTCGAAAATAAAGGAGAAATAATGGGCTGTAGCAACCCACATCCCCATGGACAGATCTGGTCGCAGGGTGATATCCCTTTAGAAATTGCCAAAGAAACTGAGCGTCAGAAAACTTACTATGCCATCCATAGGAGGAGTTTATTAGCCGATTATTTAAAGCTGGAGCAAAAGAAAAGCGAACGTATTATATTTGAAAATGATCATTTTGTAGTACTGGTGCCTTTTTGGGCAGTTTGGCCATACGAAACCATGATTATCAGCAAGCGACATGTCAATAGTATTAAACTTTTTACTGCTGCAGAAAAGAAATCACTGGCTGAAGCTATTAAAATCCTCACCACTAAATACGATAACCTGTTTGAAACATCTTTCCCTTACTCGGCAGGTATGCACCAGTCTCCGGTGAACAATGGTGATTACCCAGAATGGCATTGGCATATGCATTTTTATCCACCATTGTTACGCTCTGCATCAGTTAAAAAATTTATGGTCGGTTATGAGATGCTTGCCAACCCTCAACGCGATATTACCCCTGAGTTTGCAGCCAACCGTTTAAAAGAAATGTCTACAACACACTATAAAATCAGCAAAACTGAAGTCTAAAATATTCATAATGGATGCACAACATTTAAAAAATTCATTTAAAAAACTTTTCAATGCTGAACCCATTTTAGTGCGTTCGCCCGGAAGGATCAATATTATTGGCGAACATACCGATTACAATGGCGGTTTTGTAATGCCTGCAGCTATAGATAAAGCCATTTATGTAGCCATCTCAAAAAGAGAAGACGATGAAATACATTTATTTTCAGAGAGTTATCAGCAATTTGATATTTCATCAATCAAAAGCCTGAAAAAATCAGAAAATAGTTGGGCCAATTACATTTTAGGTGTTGCCGATCAATTAAAAGAAAGAGGTTACCAGTTGGGCGGCTTTAACTTTTACATCGATGGTGATGTGCCTTTGGGTGCCGGTCTATCGTCGTCTGCTGCTGTAGAATGTGCTACCGGATTTGCACTCGATCAGCTTTTTTCGCTTGACGTTCCAAAACTAGATATTGCTTTGATTGCTCAAAAGGCTGAACAGACTTTTGCCGGTGTTAACTGTGGTATTATGGATCAGTTTGCCTCAGTATTTGGCAAAAAAGATCAGGCCATCATGCTTGATTGCCGATCAATGAAACACGTTTATATCCCTTTAAAATTAGATGGTTACAAACTTTTGCTTTTAAATACGAATGTAAAACATGCCCTTGCTGATTCGGCTTACAATAAAAGAAGAGCCCAATGTGAGCAAGGTGTAGCCTGGGTAAAAGAACATTACCCCAATGTAAATACATTACGCGATGTAGATCTTAGTATGTTAGAAGCACATGTTAAGCCAAAAGATGAAGAGGTATTTACAAAATGTAGTTTTGTGGTGAAAGAAATCGGACGTTTACTAACAGCGGCAGAACAACTTGAAAACGGTAATCTGCAGGGTTTAGGAAACCTGATGTTCGAAACGCACGAAGGTTTAAGCAAAGATTATGAAGTAAGTTGTAAGGAATTGGATTTTTTGGTTGAAGCTGTTAAACCACTGGATTACGTATTAGGTGCCAGGATGATGGGCGGTGGTTTTGGTGGTTGTACCATCAATATCGTTAAAGAAGAAAAAATTGCGGATTTAATCGAAGAACTATCTTCAAAATATTTATTGCAATTCGGGCTCAAGCTGGATGCTTATGCTGTTCAAACCGATAACGGAACCAGTTTATTTAATTAAATTTAAACAACCCAAGGTATTTTTAACCAAAATAAATCAATGAAAAACAACTTATTAGATACGAAGGATTACATTGTATTTGCAATTTACTTCGTTATTGTAGCCGCTTACGGGCTCTATATTTACAACAAGAAAAAATCCGAATCTACGGGTTCTAAAGATTATTTCCTTGCGGAAGGTTCTTTAACCTGGTGGGCAATCGGCGCATCTTTAATTGCATCAAACATCTCTGCTGAGCAGTTTATTGGCATGAGCGGTTCAGGCTTTAAAATGGGGCTGGCTATTGCAACCTACGAATGGATGGGTGCACTTACTTTGGTAGTGGTAGCCGTATTTTTCATTCCGGTTTATTTGAAAAACAAAATTGCTACCATGCCACAGTTTCTGCACCAGCGCTATAATGGTACTGTAGCCATGATTATGGCCGTTTTCTGGTTATTGCTTTATGTTGTGGTAAACTTAACTTCTATTCTTTACTTAGGTGCTTTAGCGGTAAGCAGTATTTCTGGTTTCGATTTAAGGTTTTGTATGTATGCCATTGCAATTTTCGCCATTCTCATCACCTTGGGTGGGATGAAAGTAATTGGGTATACCGACGTAATCCAGGTGTTTTTCTTGATTTTAGGTGGCTTGGCTACCACTTATCTGGCTTTAAACCTGGTTTCTACACATTATGGTACAAGCGGTATTTTTGAGGGCTATAGCTTAATGACTTCTAAGGCATCAGAGCATTTCCACATGATCTTAAAACCTGATAACGAAAATTATATCGATTTACCAGGCTTAAGCGTATTGATAGGCGGTATGTGGATCGTGAACCTAAACTATTGGGGCTGTAACCAGTACATCACGCAACGTGCTTTAGGTGCTAATCTGGAAACTGCGCGGGGTGGTATCCTTTTCGCAGCTTTCTTAAAATTGTTAATGCCTATCATTGTTGTATTGCCCGGTATTGCCGCTTATGTGTTGTATAAAGATGGTGCTTTCCAAACAGAAATGCTGCAGGATGGATCTGTAAATCCGGATCGTGCTTACCCGGTATTGTTAAACTTGCTTCCGGCAGGATTAAAAGGGCTTTCGTTTGCTGCATTAACCGCTGCGGTTGTGGCGTCACTGGCAGGTAAAGCAAATAGTATTGCCACTATTTTCACATTAGATATTTATAAAAAAGTATTAAAAACCGATGCTACAGAGAAAAATTTAGTTACAACAGGTAAGATTTCTATTGTTGTGGCAATGATTCTTGGTGTGTTGATTGCTCCACACTTGGGAATCGATAAAAAAGGCGGCTTTCAATACATTCAGGAATATACCGGTTTTGTTTCTCCGGGTATTTTTGCCATGTTCATTTTAGGTTTCTTCTGGAAAAGAACAACTTCCGGTGCAGCACTATTTGCTACCATTGGAGGTTTTGGTCTGTCGATTTTACTTAAATTTTTGCCTACACTAACCGATCTTTCATGGTTGTCGGGCATGGGCTTCTCTGTTAAAAATGCAGCCGGAGTTTACGAAATTCCATTTTTAGATAGAATGGGCTTTGTATTTGTATTCTGTATGTTAGGTATGGTAATCATCAGTTTAGCGAGCAACAAAGTTAAGGCAGAAGCTAAAGGATTGGCTATTGATGCTAAAATGTTTAAAACCACTACCAGTTTTGCGGTAGGCGCTTTAATCATCATCGGCTTATTGGTTGCACTTTACAGTGTGTATTGGTAAACGATTTAGATCAACAATTATTTACTTTGACAATCTTTTGGGCGTAATGCTTAGAAGATCGTCAAAGTTTTAACTGCATCATTACATAATGATTAAAGAAATATATTCGATTAATTACTTTGACAATCTTTGTGCGTGATGCCTGTAAGATTGTCAAAGTTTTAACTGCATCATTACCTAATGATTAAAGAAATAAGTTTGATTAATTACTTGACAATCTTTGTGCGTGATGCCTGTAAGATTGTCAAAGTTTTAACTGCATTATTACCTAATGATTAAAGAAATAAGTTCGATTAATTACTTTGACAATCTTTGTGCGTAATGCCTGTAAGATTGTCAAAGTTTTAACTGCATCATTACCTAATGATTAAAGAAATAAGTTCGATTAATTACTTTGACAATCTTTGTGCGTGATGCTTGTAAGATTGTCAAAGTTTTTTAACTACCTTAATGATAAATGAAAGTAGTCCAAAAGTCAGGGATCGGGATGTCCGAAGTTTAAGGTAAAAACGCCTCTGTTTTCTCTGTGATTTCTTCTCTGTGATCTCGGGGGTTAAAAAACAAAATTATCCTTCATCCTCCGTAGCCAATTTTTTCACTAGCCATGGTAAAGTAAGGCCCTGCCCGATAAGGGTGAAAAGAACCACCACCACCGAAATAAATATAACGGCATTTCGCTGTGGAAACGCACTTCCGTCCGATAAAGTAGCTGGTAATCCAATTGCAATGGCCAGCGAAACAATGCCTCTCATGCCCGACCAGCTAATAATTAAACTGTTCTTGAAATCCAGCAATGCATCCTCTGTAATGCGGTGTTTCCCTTTCTGGAAAGCTTTTTGAAGATTAAATTTTTGTAAGAAAACACGCGCCATTCTGAGTAACAAAGCGACAACCGTAATCACCAGCGAATAACCTATGTATGGTAAAATATCAGCACTGCTAATATTTTTATATACATAAGGAAACTGTAAGCCAATTAATATAAAAATTAGCCCATTTAATAAAAAGATAATAATGTCCCAGATGTTTTTTGATTGGTTTTTAAACTGTTCTGGAAATACCTTGTTACTAAACCTGGAGATCCCTAATCCTAAAATAACAACTGCAATAACACCCGAAACATGCACTTGTTCAGCAATTAAATAGGTAACAAAAGGCATTAACAACATAAAGCTAATGGTTGCCAGGCGGTTGTTATGAATCCGTTTAATAATAAAGGCTAAAATTTTCGACATCACCATGCCAATTAAAAATCCACCAGCCATCAATAAGACAAATTCAAGGGATGCTTTCCAAAATACAAAGGCTGTTCCTGTCACTGCGGCTACTGCAAAACGATATGCTACCAGCGCAGAAGCATCATTAACTAAACTCTCACCCTCCAGAATGGTGTTGGTTTTATGAGATAAACCCAGTCCTTTGGTAATACTCATGGCGGCAACCGCATCGGTGGCTGAAAGAATTGCGCCTAATACGAAAGATACCGGCCAACTCATCCCCTGAATCATATAATGGGCAACAACAGCAATGCCGATAGCGGTGATAAAAACCAGCGTAATAGCAAGGGTGAATATGGTGTTGATATTGGTTTTAAATCCATTAAATGAGATATTAAAAGCGGCATCATAAAGCAATGGCGGTAGAAATATCAAAAAAATAATTTCGGGATTAATATCAATTGGTGGCAAGGAAGGTACAAAACCTACTGCAATTCCAGCTATAATCAGTAAAATAGGATAGGGGATTTTAATTCGGTCTGCAATAGCAGAAAGCCCAATCATTACAGCTAAAATAAATATTACAACGGCATAATTTTCCATACGTCTAAATTCGTTTTTTAATCAACACGTAATGCAAATTATACGTTTACTATCGGATTACGAAGTTTATGTAAAATTAGCTAGGTGGTAGAGGTCTTTCGCATAATGAGTTGAGGGTATCGTCATCCGGTAGCTATTGGATACGAAGCTGATCTTACATTGGATAAATCAATCTTTATAGCAGGATAGCAAAAAAAGCAAGAAAGATTAACGTTTATTCTTGAGCCTTTCAGTAAAAGCCAATTTGATGCACTAGCGTTGTAACCTGGGCCTTTTACTTTTAAAAGCTGGGTTGGGTTTTGGTTTTACTGCTTTAGCGCCACCTTCCTCTTCAGATATTTTAACTGTAATGACATTACCTTTAAATGTCTCGCCATTTAAAGTTGATACGATGTTTTTGGCATCGGGAAGACTATAAATTTCCAGAAAAGCATAGCCTTTACATTTACCCGTTGCCCTGTCGCGAACAATTTTAATTGTTTCTACCCTACCATGAAGGCTAACCAATATTGCCAAATCCATCTCTTGGATATTGTCAGGAAGGCCGCCTATGAAAATCTTAATCATTAATTCTTTTATTTGAGAGGACATTTGAGCTATAAATATTAAAATCCAGCGCTGTTCCTTAAGACCTGCAAAATAAGTAAAATGATGTTCTTACCCAAAATAATTTGTAGGAATTTTGTCTCATTAACCATAAATTTTGTTTGTAGCAGACCTGTATATTGATGTTGATCAGTAGAAAACGTACATTAGCTTTCTAATCATCCAAAAATAGGTTAAAATATGAGCGCGCGCAGGTTAAGATCTATACTTCTCATTACACTATTACTTTGCATATCTCCCTTTATACAAGCTAAAATTTTATTGCCCTCGGTTTTTAGCAATAACATGGTTTTACAGCAGAAAACAAATGCTTCAATCTGGGGCAAAGCAGATGCAGGTAAAGCAGTTAAAGTAACGGTTTCATGGAATAAAATTAATTATGGAGCTATTGCCGATGTCAATGGTAATTGGAAAATTAAAGTGGCAACACCAGGCTACGGTGGGCCGTACACCATCACCATATCAGATGGAGAACTGTTGGTGCTTACTAACGTATTAATAGGTGATGTGTGGATCTGTTCAGGGCAGTCGAACATGGAAATGCCGTTGGCAGGCTGGGGCAAAATTCTCAATAGCGAAAAAGAAATTGCCGAAGCTAAATATCCCAATATCCGTTTATTACAGACGCAACATGTTACCAGTAATTTTCCACTTAATGATGCTAAAGTGGCCAATGGCGGTTGGCAGGAATGCAGTCCAAAATATATTGCGGAGTTTTCTTCTACCGCATATTTCTTCGCCCGCGAAGTGTATGAAAAAACTAAAATACCTATTGGCCTGATCCACACTTCCTGGGGCGGTACAATTGCTGAAGCCTGGACGAGTGCCGAATCGTTAAAAAAGATGGCAGATTTTTCTGCTGCAGTTGATAAGATTCAGAAATCTGCTAAAAATCCATCTCCAATTTCTTATGATGAAAAGCTAAAAAATTGGGTTAAAATAACTACAGATAAAGATTCAGGTAATCAAGACGGGCAGATGAAATGGGCTTTAGAAGAAAGTGGCAATTGGAAAGATATGACTTTGCCAACCTTATGGGAGGACGCAGCACTTAAAGACTTCGATGGTGTGGTTTGGTTTACAAAAAAGGTTACCGTTCCAGAAAACTGGAAAACGAATCGGGTAAAGCTTAATTTGGGGACTATTGATGATAACGATATTACTTTTATAAATGATGTAAAAGTGGGCGAAACAGCAGGATATAATGTTGGAAGAATATATACAATACCTGCTAATTTGCTTAAAGCAGGTGATAATATCATCACTGTCAGGGTTTTTGATAGTGGAGGAGGGGGCGGCTTATACGGTGAGGCTAAAGATCTAAATTTAACAAATGGCGCTGCTGAGAAAATTTCACTTGCTGGTGAATGGAAATATAGAATAGGTTTGGATTTTAAAAATATTGAGCCTAAGCCATACGAAGAAAATGGCGCTAACCGCCCAACAGTTTTGTACAATGCTATGATTCATCCTTACCGCCAATTCTCCATCAAAGGGGCTATCTGGTATCAGGGAGAAGCTAATGCCGACAGAGCTTACCAATACCGTGAATTATTTCCAGCAATGATCAAAGATTGGCGTCAGAAATGGGGGCAGGGCGATTTTCCGTTCTATTTTGTTCAGTTGGCTAATTTTATGCAAGTTGATAATTTGCCATCACAATCTGCCTGGGCAGAACTTAGAGAGGCGCAGCAAAAAACACTTGCTTTGCCAAATACAGGCATGGCCACAATTATTGATATTGGTGATGCAAAAGATATCCATCCTAAAAACAAACAGGAGGTTGGTAGAAGACTGGCATTAATTGCCCTGGCCAAAACATATGGTCAAAAAATAAACTATTCCGGCCCGGTTTATCAATCAAATAAAATTGAAGGAAAAAAGATTATTTTAACCTTTAGCAATACTGAAAATGGATTAAAAGCCGCAGATGGCGAAGCACTTACAGGTTTTGCTATCGCCGGAGCAGATAAGAAATTTTATTGGGCCAAGGCAAGTATCAAGGGTAAGCAGATTATCGTCAGTAGCGATCAGGTAGCAAACCCTGTTGCCGTTCGTTATGCATGGGGAAATAATCCTGTTTGTAACCTGGTTAGTAACGATGGTTTGCCAGCGTCACCATTTAGAACAGATCCGTGGCTGGGAATTACCTTTGGAAAGAAATAAATAGTTGTAAAGCAGGTTTTATGCTTTTCGGTCAGAACAGTCCTTCTTTTAGTTACTATCTTTTGTGAAGGTATTGCTCAATGTCATTAAGTTTAGCATCGCGGTTGTTAGTCTGAGCAAAGTCAAAGACTCTTGATTGATAGACTCCAATAGAAAAGTCGTCATCTCGGCCGAGGCACCGCGGAGTGGAGAGATCTTTAAATTTGATTTATAACGTAGTTGAGAGATCTCTCAACTACGATTGAAATGACGACATTTCTAATCGACTCCGATTTAAAATTATCCAATCATTAATTTTTTTCTTGTGTTTTCTGAAGTTTATTACTGAAAGCAGTATCTCTTAAGATTTAATACTTAATACATGCTTACTAAATCGTTTTAATATTCGTTCATTTTTATTAGTTTTATAAAATATTATCTAACCAATAATCCCTTTATGAAAAGAATAATTACCTCTATCTGTTTCGTGGTATCCTGTCTGTCTATCCATACTTTACGTGCCCAAAATTTAACTGAATTTAATAAAGCACCGTTAAAACAGCAGGTTTATGTGCAATTACCAATAGGCAGTATTAAAGCAAAGGGATGGTTATTAAAACAACTGGAACAGCAAAGAGATGGTGCAACCGGAATGGCTGAAGAGTTGTATCCTGAAAAAGATAATCTTGGTAAAAACTCCGATTGGCTGGGAGGCGATGGAAATGGCTGGGAGCGCGTACCCTATTATGTTAAGGGTTTAGTCGCATTGGCTTATACTTTAGATGATCCTATGCTAAAAACGAAAGCGCAAAAGTATATCGATTGGACTTTAAACAATCAACAAGCCAATGGATTATTTGGTCCACCTAAAATGAAAGATTGGTGGCCGCGCATGCCAATGATGTATGCTTTGCAAAGCTATTATGAAGCCACAAATGATAAAAGGGTTATTCCATTTCTCTCCAGATATTTTAAATATGAGCTTGCGAATCTCGATGCTGATCCGTTAAAAGAATGGGGTAAAGCAAGGGCAGGCGATAACATGGAAATTGCCATTTGGCTTTACAATAAAACCGGTGATCAGGATTTATTAAAACTTGTAGAAAAGCTAAAACAACAGGCATACCCCTGGATTGATATTTACAGCAATAATGAATTTTACTTCTTCGGTGACGATTTTCAGCCAAAACATATGGTTAATGTGGCTCAGGCTTTAAAATTTCCTGTAGTTTATGCGCAACTTCAGGATCTTCCATCTAATCTTGAAGCACTCTCTAAAGGTATCGCACACATTATGCACGACCATGGTCAGCCCGAAGGGCTAGGTTCCGGAACTGAATTCCTGGCAGGCACTAGCAGTATAGAAGGCGTAGAAACCTGTACAGTAGTGGAATGGATGCAGAGTTTAGAAACTGCGGCAAAGGTTATTCACGATGCAAAAATTGGCGATCAGTTGGAGAAAGTGGCTTTTAATGCTTTGCCTGCGCAGTTTAGCCGGGATTTTAAAAACCATTCCTATTACACATTACCCAATCAGGTACAAAGTATTCATGGCGAGCATGGTTTTAATCAGGATTATACTACAGGTATTGTTTCCAGTCCATATTCAGGTTATGGCTGCTGCCGATATAATATGCACATGGGCTGGCCTTATTTTGTAAAAAGTAGTGTAGTCGCTACTCCGGAGAAAGGTTTGGCGGTAATTACCTATGGCCCTATGGAAATAGAAACTGTTGTAGCAGAAAATAAAAAAATAAAAATTACCGAAGAAACCAATTACCCTTTCGAAGAACAGATTAGGTTAAAAGTAGAACTTGCCGGCAGTACATCATTTCCATTAACTTTAAGAATTCCAGCCTGGAGTGTAAAACCAGGCATTAAGTTAAACGGATCAACATTAAAAGGCGTAAAAGCTGGAGAAATGTTTACCATAACCCGCGAATGGAAAAATCACGATCAATTAGAACTGAATTTTCCAATGGAAATTACTACCAGGGCGCAGGTAAATAATTCTTTAAGTGTAGAACGTGGACCTATTGTTTATGCACTGGAAATTAAGGCGATAAATAAGGTAACCAAAACACATCCTGTTGCTGGCTTTACAGATTACGAGATCCATCCGGAATCAGCATGGAATTATGGTTTGATGATCGATAAAAATGGTTTAAGTAAGGCTAGTGTATTAAAATCGGAAATGCCAGAGAACCCTTTTATTGCGGCAAATGCACCGGTTAAAATAAAGGTTCAGGCAAAAAAGATTCCCTCATGGGGTTTAGGTTATAATAAAGTGTCTGCTTTTGATGTGCCTTTTAGTCCAATCGCATCAGCTGAAAAACAGGAAGAAGTTATCCTGGTGCCCTACGGATCTGAAAATATCCGCCTAAGCTGTTTCCCTGTAATCGGTGAGCCAAAAAAAATAAATAAAACTTTGGTCGAAAACTTTGATCAGGGAATGGCCGGCAACTGGGTTTTTTATGGCGGGGGCTGGTTTTGGAAAGATGGACAGATAAACGCTGCGTCAAATGCAGGCTCTGGCGGTTACGGCATAAAGGGATCTAAATATGTGGCCAATGGAACAGACTTTAAAGATTTTGTTTATCAGGCAGATGTTAAAATCAATACCGCAGGTGATGCGGGTTTAATGTTCAGGGTTTCTAATCCTGCTATTGGTCCTGATGCTTACCAAGGGTATTATGTTGGCTTAGATCAGCTTAATGGAACGGTAATATTTGGAAAAGCCAGCGGAAAAAAATGGATGGTAATACGTTCAGGAAAATATCCTGTTGAAATGAACAAAATGTACACCTTAAAGATAGTGGCGAAGGCAGATAAATTTGATGTCTTTATAAATGGATCAGTTCAGCCTGTGCTTTCGGCAACAGATAATCAATATCAATCGGGCAGTATAGGATTAAGAACATATAACGCACTGGCAAGCTTCGATTCCGTGAAAATTAACACCTTTTAACATCAGCTGCGGGCAATATAAAACTTACGGCAAGGAATTTGCTGATGCAGTGGTAACAAATAAAGTAATATTATGAAATTATACAAATCAATTCCCATAATGCTCTTTACCCTTGCACTTGCTGCAGGTTGCGTAAGTAATAAAAAGTATGCAGAACTTCAGGATACCTATGCCAAGTTAAGAGATAGGAATCAGGAGCTCAGTAATAAATACCAGGATAGTCAGCGTGAACTTAGCGGAAGCACCAGTAGGGTTAAAAGCTTAGAAGAGCAGATCGCATCAGAAAAAGCGAATGTAACTGCACTGCAAGATGCTTTAAACAAATGTTTAAATTCGAGTAACCAGGGAAATGTTAACATTTCAAAACTGGTTGATGAGATTAACAGTTCAAACAAATACATCAAACAATTAGTGAATGCTAAAAACAAAAGTGATTCACTTAATATGGTGTTAACTAATAACTTAACAAGGTCATTAAGCCGTGAAGAGTTGGGCGATGTTGATGTTCAGGTACTTAAAGGTGTAGTATACATCTCTTTAGCTGATAACATGTTATATAAATCAGGTAGCTATGAAGTTTCTGATAAAGCTGGCGAAACTTTAAGCAAAATTGCCAAAATTATTAAAGATTACGATACTTATGATGTACTGATTGAAGGTAACACCGATAATGTGCCAATTGTTCAAACAAACATCCGCAACAACTGGGATTTAAGTGCCTTACGTGCTTCATCAGTAGTGCAGGTATTACAAACCAAGTATGCTGTAGACCCTAAGCGTTTAACAGCCGGTGGACGTGGAGAGTTTAATCCAATTGCTGATAATAATACTCCAGGTGGAAAAGCAAAAAACAGGCGTACACAGATTATCATTACACCTAAATTAGATCAGTTTATGGATCTGATCGGAAAAGCGCCTGAGCAATCTCAAAAATAAAAGTTTAAAATAATTTAAGCAGCTGAAGGGTTGGAATTAATTTTCCAACCCTTTTGCTTTGGATAATTCTTTTTTCCATTTAATATCTTTGCCGCAGATTTCAAAAATCAGAACTTTAGTCCAATCGGTTAGCAGATTAATTTCGATTTAGGTGTTTTATCTCCAATAGAAGGTTGTAAAATAATTACAGAAGAAAAAAAATGTTGATTTGGAATACCCTCGAAATCGTCTATTCTCTTTTGTTAATTCGTTTTAGTAACAAAGATTATATCAATCACTAAACTTAATTTGTTCAAAAAAAATGTTTAACGTATTTTTAATGATACATAAAATTCCTATAATTGCTCATTATTTATAAAAAAAATGTAATGTGTGATACCAGGAAGGGAGACGTTGTACAGATTGACTTTGAAAATGGACAAGGAATCATTATTGATGAAAACGGCCAGGACATCCATTTTCAATTAGATGACGTCTCTGATCGAATTACTATAAATTCGAAAATAGTTTTTGAAATTGAACTACACGAGCGTGGCCTAGTGGCAGTTAATGTTAAGTTAGAAATGGAAGAGATAAGGGCTTAATTCTCTGTCCGCTGAAATAAAAATACTCAATATTTATTGATCGTTTGCGATGGGTAAGCTGAAATAAAATGTGGAACCTTTCCCCAACTTGCTTTCTGCCCAGATTTTTCCCCCATGCCTTTGAATTACTTCGGCACAAATGTACAGGCCAACTCCAAATCCTGCAATTGTTTTAGTATCAGAACTTTCTACACGGTAAAAACGGTCGAAAAGTTTGGGTATATCATCTTCTTTAATGCCTATACCTTCGTCTTCTACACTAACAACAAGATAATCTTTTTGTATTTCGCATTTTATTGCAATTAAAGATTCTTTTTTCGAGTACTTCGCTGCGTTGCCAATCAGATTATTAATTACATTGCCAATTTTGTCCATATCAGCATGTAACATCATTTCTTCCGGACCAATTACCTGGATAAAATGGCTGGGTAAAACCATTCTGTTTTCTTCAGCAATAGTTTTAATCAAATCAACCAGATTAAAATTTGTTTTATTCAATAAAATTTTACCCGATTCTAATAGGGAGACATTTAAGAAACCATCAATCATTAATGACATTCTCTTTAACTGGACATTTATCTTATCCAGTATCTGAGTAGGGAACTCGTTATCCGTTTCTTTGAATTTAAATTGTAAAAGCTGTACATAAGCGTTTAAAGATGTTAAAGGAGTTTTAAGCTCATGACTTACCATACCGATGAAATCATTTTTTCTAATTTCATCCTGTTTATGTTCCGTAATATCCAGAACTGCTCCGGCAATATAAACGGCTTTTCCCTCTTCGTTATAATAGGCTTTTCCTGCAGTTCTTAACCATTTGCGCTTTGCGCTGATGCCATTCAAATTAATCTGGTATTCGATATTAAAAGCGTTTCGGTGGTGTAATGCGCGTTTAATACCACTAGTAAGATGCCTGCTGTCTTCGGGACTAATCAACGATTTGGCTTCCTCAATACCCAATCTGTTGTTTTCCAGTTCATAAATATGTTGTGCCCTTTCTGACAGCAGGATCTGTTTGTTTTCTAAATCGATATTCCACGAGCCCATTTCTGAAGCATCCATGGCTATTTTTAAAATATCTTTAGCCTTAAGTAGTTCTTTTTTAAAGTTTACCTGCTCTGTAATGTCCTTGATAATCACTAAAATTCTGGTTACTTCGTTTTTATCATTTTTTAAAGGTTCATACAAAGCAATGAAATAACCGTCTGAAACTGCTGTGGAGAGTTTTAATTCGTTAAGTGTTAATGGCTGTTGGTTTTTGAAAATGTTTTTTACACGTTTTACAAGCGCCTGCTGTTTTTCAAATTCTGGCAGTGCCTTTTCTAAAGGTAATCCGATAATTTCTTTTCTGGATTTACCCCAAATTTTTAAGATGTTGTCGTTTGCATACTCCGTAATCAGTTCCGAACCTTTTAATACACACATGCCTAAAGGTGCCTGCTCAAAAAATCCCCTAAAACGTGCTTCACTTTCCGAAAGTTCAAATAAAATATGCTCAAGGTCATTTTCATCCATTGGAATTTCCTTTAATGAACAAACGAGGTATTCAACCGGACGGTCATTTTGTAATACTGGAGAAAATTCTAATTCCCACTTTACGTTTGGTGAGTTGGAATAGATGGGGTGAATAATTAGCGTACTTTTTGTCTTAAGTTCACTTACTTTCTGAACTGTTTTAATTAGAATATTCTTTTCAGCATCAGATAAGAGGTTTGGGATAATGTCGATATCATATAATTTTAATTTTCCACCCACACGCTCAATTAAAGCCTGGTAAGCATCGTTATGTTCTACTACAACCAATATTGGCTTTACTTTAAAAATGATTATAGGACTTGTAGAATGTTTTAATAGTGCTTTTAGGAATGGAGAAGCTAAATCTATCATATATTTAAGTGACACTTTCCCAAATATAATCCTTATACAGTTAATCGCCAACCGATTTTTAAGGAATAACTAACATTTATCAGACAAATTGGTGTAATTATAAGTGTAATAATTTTATTGTAAGCTGTTACATTCCATTGTTTAATTGGAACCCTTTAAACTGTGATCAATAAAGCATTTTAGATGTATGGTTTGTTCTTATATGTTCTAAAAATCTGTAGAAGATTTTTAGAGGTATAGATAAAATGATGTTATACAAATATCAAAAAATTGTAAAGTTAAGGTCGTAAAGTGATAAGCGAAAATTTAAATTTGATCATTATAAGGTAGTTAAGACTGATTTATAAGACATTATTAAGCATTATTCTATTAAAAAGCGAGTCTTTTTAAGCATTATAAAAGTTTTTGTCAATTTTTTTTAAAAATTATTATTCTGATAATCAGTTGTTTGTCTTTTGTTTTTGAGTTTAACATTTGATTTAAGCGATTTAGCATTTCTTAATTATATTTTTTTAAAAATTTATATATATTTGTTCTTACCCTTTCGAGGGTATGTTTTTCATAGGTAGATGTAGGGTCAGAACATTGTTCTGGCCCTTTTTTGTTTTTAATAGATTTAGAAAAACTATTTTTGTGTTATGATAAAAAAGAAAGTGATTGTTGCAGTTACAGGTGCCAGCGGTTCAGTTTATGCAAAGGTTTTATTTGATCAGTTATTAAAATTAAAAGATCAGATCGAGGCCGTTGGTGTGGTAATGAGCGATAATGCGAAAGAAGTTTGGCAATTCGAATTGGGGAACCAGGATTATAATCATTTTAAAGACTTCACTTTCTATAACAAAAACGATTTTAATGCGCCTTTTGCTTCAGGTTCGGCAAAATACGATACGATGATCATCGTTCCATGCTCAATGGGTACATTAGGACGTATTGCACACGGAATATCGAACGATCTGATTTCAAGAGCTGCAGATGTAGTACTAAAGGAGCGGAGAAAACTGATTGCCGTAGTACGCGATACACCTTTTAGCTTAATCCATATCAACAATATGAAAACTGTTACCGAAGCCGGCGGCATTATTTGTCCGGCTAATCCGTCTTTTTATAGTCTGCCTAAAAGCATTGAAGAAGTAGCTGGAACGGTTGTGAGCAGGGTATTGGATTTAGCAGGTTTCGAACAGGAAAGTTACCGTTGGCAGGAGAAATAAGTTTCAGTTCGCAGTTTTCACCCGATCGTTTATAATGAGCTGAAAATCGAAAAACTAGAAACAGCATTGTTAATAAACTGTAATTTACCTTAATCTCCAATCTCATTTCATAATACTCACATCTATTTTATTATCTTTGCAGCCTCAATGAAAAAGGTCGCATTTTATACATTAGGTTGTAAACTCAATTTCTCCGAAACCTCAACCATCGGTCGTTTATTTACCGATGCAGGTTATGCCGTAGTAGAATTTCAGGATCAGGCCGATGTTTATGTGATCAATACCTGCTCTGTTACGGAGCATGCCGATAAAAAGTGTCGCAAAGTTGTTAAAGAAGCTTTAAAGTATTCACCAAATGCCTTTGTAACCATTGTAGGTTGTTATGCACAGCTAAAACCACAGGAAATTGCCGAAATCGAAGGGGTTGATATGGTTCTGGGTGCTGCAGAAAAATTCAGGATAGTAGAATATATTACCGATTTAACCAAACAGCCTAAAACGCTTATTCATCAGCAAAATATAGAGAAAGTAAACCATAATTTTATTGCCTCTTATTCTATTGGCGATAGAACACGTACTTTTTTGAAAGTACAGGATGGTTGCGATTACCCTTGTACATATTGCACCATTCCTTTAGCACGCGGTGCAAGCCGTAGCGATACCATTGAAAACGTGGTTAATCGTGCAAAAATGATTGCAGATAGCGGGGTTAAAGAAATTGTATTAACTGGTGTAAACCTTGGTGATTTTGGAATTAGAAATGGTCAGCGTGAAGATAAATTTTTCGACCTTGTTAAGGCTTTAGATGAGGTAGAAGGAATTGAAAGAATCCGTATTTCATCTATTGAACCAAACTTATTGAGCAATGAGATCATTCAGTTTGTATCCACTTCTAAAAGGTTTGTTCCACATTTTCATATTCCCCTGCAATCGGGTTCTGATAAAATTTTAGGTTTAATGCGCCGTCGTTACCGTAGCGATTTGTATGTTGAGCGTGTTGCTAAAATTAAGAAGGTAATGCCGCACTGTTGTATTGGCGTAGATGTAATTGTTGGTTTCCCTGGTGAAACAAAAGAAGATTTTTTAGATACCTATCAGTTTTTAAATCAACTTGATATTTCTTATTTACACGTATTTACTTACTCTGAACGCGAATTAACGGCTGCAGCCGAAATGAAAGGTGTTGTGGCAGGAAGTGAACGTAATGAGCGTAGTAAGATGCTTCATATTTTATCTGATAAAAAACGCAGGGCTTTCTACGAATCACAAATTGGTGCTGAAGCAGAAGTGCTTTTTGAAGCAGATCAGAAATCAGGTTACATGCATGGTTTTACTAAAAACTATGTGAAGGTACGTGCCAAATACGATCCTGTTATGGTAAATGAATTAAAAGCAGTTAAGCTTTTAGAAATTACTGCCGATGGAGAAGTAGAAGTAGCAGAACTGGGAACTGTTCACGCGCATCATTAGTTTAGTCTTGAGTCTTAGTTTAGTCCCAAGTCATTAGTCAGAAGTCTTGAGTCAAATATCCTTTAGTGTCATTCTGAACGCAGTGAAGAATCTTTTACCTATGAAAAGTTAAACCGCTGAAACCGCTTAGATAATACAACGTTTTACCATCACAATATAGATCCTGAACGCAGTGAAGGATGACAAATGAGTGAAAAAGGAATATTGGTTTTGGAAACTGTTCAGTTTTGGAATCTGTTCACGCACATCATTGATTTAGTCCTGAGTCTGAAGTCCTCAGTTAGGAGTCAATATCTTTTGCTGTCATTCTGAACGCAGTGAAGAATCTTTTACTTATGAAATGCAGAACCCCGAAAACACTTAGTCAAAAGCCACCATTAATACAAAGAACCTTACCTTCTCAGTGCAGATCCTTCACTGCGTTCAGGATGACAAATAAGCGGAGAAAGACAATCTCTTTTAGAATCTTTTTTTGCACTTAATAATCCCCAAGAACTACTGCAATAAGTTAATTAAACCTGATCGGAGCGAGCACGAACCCGATGTTTTTTCAATCGGGTGAGTAAAGTGGAGAGCAGGACCGCAATAACCGATGAAATATCAAACCTCTCTTTTCAAAATAAAAAAGATTGATTTTTACCTCTTTCTCCCAGCTTTAAACACTTGTTTTTAGTCTTTCCGCTTTAGTCTTTAAGCTTTGGTCTTTAACCTTTCAGCTTTGCGCTTTCTTTCCTATCTTCGCAACAAATTATTTGTATGTTTCCTACCGTTTCACATTTCTTAGAATACTTATTCGGCATTAATTTACCGCTTCCATTTAATACATTTGGTGTTTTTGTAGCGCTTGCCTTTGTTGCCGGTTATTGGGCTTTTACCAAAGAGCTTAAACGTAAAGAGGCATTAGGCATACTCCACCCGATTAAAAAGACAATTGTGGTTGGTAAACCTGCTACTACATCCGAATTGATCATGAACGGTCTTTTTGGATTTGTTATTGGGTATAAACTGGTTTATGCGTTGTTAAACTATAAACTTTTTGTAAATGATGCACAGTCGATTTTAATGTCGGCCAAAGGAAATATAATTGGTGGTTTGTTTTTTGCAGGTTTATTTGCTTACTGGGATTATACCGAAAAGAATAAGCACAAACTAGATAAGCCAAAAGAAACACAGGTAACCATTCACCCATACCAAACCATGAGTAATCTGATTGTTTGGGCGGCTGTCTGGGGCTTTTTAGGCGCAAAATTCTTTGATAATTTAGAGTATTGGGATGATTTTGTTCAACACCCGATAGAGCGCTTATTATCTTTTAGCGGCTTAACTTTTTACGGTGGTTTAATTTGTGGCGGTGCTGCGGTATTGATTATTGCGAAGAGAAACGGTATTAAGCCATTACACATGCTTGATGTAGGCGGACCGGGGATGATGCTGGCTTATGCAGTAGGTCGTATCGGTTGTCACTTAGCTGGCGATGGAGATTGGGGAATTGTAAATTCAAACCCTAAGCCATTTTCATGGCTTCCAGATTGGTTGTGGTCTTATAAATACCCGAACAACGTAGTGGGAGAAGGCATTCCAATTCCTGGTTGTACCGGAAAATTTTGCAATGAACTGGCACAAGGTGTATACCCAACACCAATATACGAGGTAATTATCTGTTTAATTCTTTTTGCCTTTTTATGGCGCATCAGAGATAAAATAAAAGCACCAGGTTTAATGTTTGGTATTTATATGATCTTAAACGGTGTTGAGCGTTTCTGTATCGAATTAATCCGGGTAAACTCAAAATACCATGTTTTTGGTTTGTCTTTTACGCAGGCAGAAATGATTTCAACTTTTCTTGTAGTAGGTGGGATTATACTCAGTGCTTATGCTTTAAGAAACAAGAACCAATTGGCTCAGTAAACAACAACATTATAAATTCATTTAAAATCCAACAACAACCTTGTTCTGTTGTTAAACAGTTATGAATTACGAATTAATATGCAATAAAGTGATCTCGATTGTAAAGCTCACCGGAAATTTTATCCGTAAAGAGGCCATGCAGTTCGACGTTCAGAAAATAGAATACAAAGGGTTAAATGATATGGTTTCTTATGTTGACAAAACAGCAGAACAGAAATTGGTTCAAAATCTTGAAAAATTAATTCCCGATGCAGGTTTTATAACCGAAGAGAAAACCATTAACCGGACAGGTAAAACCTACACCTGGATCATCGATCCTTTGGATGGCACAACAAACTTTATCCATGGCATTCCGGCTTATGGCATTAGCGTAGCGCTTTATGAAGACGGATTACCTGTAATTGGTGTCGTTTATGAATTAAATAGGGGAGAGATGTTCTATTCGTATAAAGGCGGACCCGCCCTAATGAATAAGAAAGAAATTAAGGTTTCTGTAAATCCTGACCTGGGTTCGAGCTTGTTGGCTACAGGTTTCCCATATTATCAGTTTGATAAACAAGAGAAATACTTGAAATTATTAGCCGAAATGATGCAGAAAAGCCACGGAGTGCGGAGAATTGGTGCAGCGGCAATAGATTTAGTGTATACCGCCTGCGGACGTTTTGATGCTTTTTTTGAATACAACCTGCAGCAATGGGATTTTGCAGCCGGGTGCTTTATTGTTCAGCAGGCAGGAGGAGAGGTGTTCGATTTCTCTGGTGGAAATGATTACTTTGAAAAAAGAGAGATATTGGCTACCAATGGTAAACTTACTGTTGAAATGTTAACTGCTATTAAACAGTATTTTTAATGATCGTGACGTCACCTGACCTGTAGCGAAGCGGAAAGCTACGAAGTAAACCGAGCCTTAAGCGAGCTCACCGAAGGTAATTTATTTCAGGGTCAACGCAGCAGGAAAGATGCTGAAACAAGTTCAGCATGACGAGAAAGAAGAATGCATAAAAAAAGGTCACGATTCTCATCGCGACCTTTTTACTATATATACTATGAAAAATGCACAATTTTAAAGCGCTTCAGAAACTACTTCTGTAACTTCAGGTACCATTCTCTGTAATAAGTTTTGGATCCCTGATTTAAGCGTAATGGTAGAAGACGGGCAACCACTGCAAGAACCACGCAGCTCTACAGTAACCACACCTTCATCAAAAGATTTATAGGTAATTGCACCACCATCCTGTTCAACGGCCGGGCGTACATAATCGTGTAAAATCTGTTGAATTTTAATTTCAGTTTCCGTACCTTCAAAAGCAGGAGCTTCTTCGGCAGTTGCTTCTTTAATTTTTAATTCAGATTCTACAGCACCTTTAACAAATTCTTTTAGAATAGCTTCAATATCAGCCCATTCTGCATCATCTGTTTTGGTAATGGTGACAAAATTACTGGCGAAAAAAACGCCGGAAACGAAGTTGAACTTAAATAACTCTTTAGCAAAAGGCGAATGCTCAGCACTCTCTTTAGTCGCAAAATCCTCACTGCCATTTATTAACAGTTTGTTTACCATGAATTTCATGGTCGCTGGATTTGGAGTCTGTTCTGTATATACGTTAATCGTCATGTCTTAATCAATTTGAATAAACAAAATTAACAATTACTCAGCAATAAAGCCTTTATTGGCTGTCTGCTTAACGTCAATTTAATTTTACTAAAAAACGCCGGTGTAATTAAAAGGTGTAATGGTTCTCAATTGGACTTTTACAGATTCAGAAACCGCTAAACCTTCAATAAATTCGGCAATACTTGCTGCATTGATTTTTGAATTGGTTCTGGTTAATTCTTTTAAGGCTTCGTAAGGGTTAGGGTAGTTCTCTCTCCTTAAAACCGTTTGAATAGCCTCGGCAACAACTGCCCAGTTTTCATCTAAATCTGCATGTAAAGCAGCTTCATTTAATAAAATTTTATTTAGTCCACGTAAAGTAGAATTAATGGCAATTAAAGTATGTCCAAAAGGCACACCAACATTTCTCAATACGGTAGAATCTGTTAAATCTCTCTGTAAACGCGAAATCGGTAATTTAGCAGCAAAGAATTCGAAAAGTGCATTTGCAATTCCTGCATTTCCTTCTGCATTTTCAAAATCGATCGGGTTAACCTTGTGTGGCATTGCTGATGAACCAATCTCTCCTGCCTTGATCCTTTGTTTGAAATAGTTTTTGGAAATATAAGTCCAGATATCTCTATCCAAATCGATAATAATGTTATTAATGCGTTTTAAAGCATCGCACTGCGCTGCAAACTGATCGTAGTGCTCAATCTGCGTAGTATGTTGTGCACGGGTTAAACCTAATGTTTCATTTACAAATTGATTCGAAAAATCAACCCAGTTTATTTGCGGATAAGCAATGTGGTGTGCGTTAAAGTTTCCGGTTGCACCACCAAATTTTGCACTATTAGGGATATTTTTCAAACTTTCTACCTGGATAGCTAAACGCTCAGCGAAAACCAAAAACTCCTTACCTAATTTTGTAGGAGAAGCCGGTTGTCCGTGGGTATGTGCCAACATAGGAATATCCTTCCATTCTGTTGCCAGGGCATTTATTTTTTCGATTAAAGAATCAATCGCCGGGTAGTAACTTTCGTTCAGCGCTAGTTTAATAGAATAAGGGATGGCAGTATTGTTGATGTCCTGAGAGGTTAAGCCAAAATGGATAAACTCTTTATAGTTTTGGAGAGATAAAGCATCAAATTTACTTTTGATAAAATATTCAACCGCTTTAACATCATGATTGGTTACTTTTTCAGTTTCTTTAATTTCTAAAGCATCAGCTTCTGAGAAATTTTCGTGGATTTTGCGTAGTTCAGCATAAAGATTTCGATCAAAATTTTCTAAGCCAGACAAGTTGATTTCGCAAAGTGCGATAAAATATTCGATTTCTACAAAAACCCGGTATTTAATTAGCGCTTCTTCAGAAAAGTAAGCAGCTAAACTTTCGGTAGTTTTTCTGTAACGACCATCAACAGGTGAAATAGCTTGTAGTGATGTTAAATTCATTATGCGGATTATATTTTTGCCGCAAATTTACTACAATTGATGGATTTTAAGGTCTTGATGCCTAAAATAAAAAAGCCTTAGGCATGCTAAGGCTTTTTAAGTGGTTTGATAAAACTATTTTTTAGTTGTATCAGCTTTTAGAGTGTCTTTAACGGTTGTGTCTTTTACAGTTGTATCTTTAACTGTAGTATCTACAACTGTAGAGTCAACTTTAGATGAATCTGTTCCGCCATCTTTCTTTTCCGATTTACAGGCTACAACCGATAGAGATAAAGCCAGAGCTAAAAAGCCCATCTTGAATACATTTTTCATTGTTTTAATTTGTTTGGTTTTTAAAATTAATTACTTACTAATTTATACAAAAAAACCTAAAATGTAACCCAATTTGCTGAAATAAAAAAGGTCAAGATTCTGAATCTTGACCTTTTTTATGAAATTTTATAAAAAAATTAGTGTTTTACTTCAGTTTTTTCTGTAGTAGCTTTAACTGTAGTGTCTTTTACGGTAGAATCTTTAACTACTGTATCAACTTTAGCTGTATCAGTAACAATTGTAGAAGAATCTGTCACTGTTGTATCAGTGCCATCAGCTTTTTTAGTTGATTCGCCACAAGCAGCAACTGTTAAAGATAAGGACAGGGCTAAAAAGCCTAATTTGAATGCATTTTTCATCTTAGTATATGTTTTAGGGTTAATATCTACTATTAATACCCAAAAAGTAAAAAGGTAACCCGTTTTTGGGTTAAAATGAAAAAGCCTTTGAAAAGTGAATTCCAAAGGCTTCTTTTATAAAAAAATTAGTGTTTTACTTCAGTTTTTTCTGTAGTAGTTTTTACAGTAGTATCTTTTACTGTAGAATCTTTTACTGAAGTATCTTTTTTAGTAGTGTCAGTAATTACAGTTGAAGAATCAGTAGCTGTAGTATCAGCACCTTCTGCTTTTTTCTCTGAGTTACAAGCAACAACTGATAAAGATAAAGCTAAAGCTAAGAAGCCTAATTTGAATGCATTTTTCATTTTGAATATTTTTTAAGTAATTAATTAATTTACCTGTTAATACCCGTTATTGAAAAAGGTAACCCAGAAAAATAAAAAAAAATAGAAAAAAAATAAAAAAGGCTTCTGATGTATAACCAGAAGCCTTTTTTTATAGTAAAGTTAGACTAGTGTTTAACTTCAGTTGTAGTAGTAGTTGCTTTTACAGTTGTATCTTTAACTGTAGAATCTTTAACTGTAGTATCTTTTGCAGTAGTATCAGTAACGATAGTAGAAGAATCAGTTAAAGTAGTATCAGCACCTTCAGCTTTTTTTTCTGATTTACAAGCTACAACTGATAAAGATAAAGCTAAAGCTAAAAAGCCTAATTTGAATGCATTTTTCATTTTTGAATTTTTTTTAGTAATTAATTTCTTATTAATGCCGCAAAGGTAAAAAGGTAACCCGATAATTTTCAGAAAAGGTAAAATATTTTTTTCTGGCGATTTGGGTTACCGTTTGCTTTTAGTTTGTATTAAGCAATTATAGTAGCAATAAATATTTTTTTGTCTAATATTGGGTTACTATTTATAGAAAAATGTATTAACTAGTGAATAACAGTTTAAAGAGTTCAGTTCCAACAGATAGAGAGGTTATTTTAGGTATTCTAAATAACTCAGAAGATACACTTAACAAGTTATACAAAGCGTATTATGCGATGGTTTTGCAGTTTATCCTAAACAATAACGGTGATGAAGATGATGCAAAAGATGTTTATCAGGAAGGCATAATAATTTTATATAACAAAATTAAGGCTGGTAATTTTGAGCTCAGCAGTAAGCTGAAAACCTATATTTATTCGGTCTGCAGGCGTATCTGGCTAAAAAAACTTAGTTTGAACAGTAAAAAAGCCGGTAATATTACCGATTATGAAGATGTATTTGCTGTTGAAGAAGATGTAGAGAACCATGAAGAGAAAGATGCTTCTTTTGCAAAAATGCAATCGGCACTTGATCACCTGGGCGAACCTTGTAAAACCATTATTCAGGATTTTTATATCCACAATTTATCCATGCAGGATATCTGTGAAAAGTTCGGTTATACCAATACCGATAATGCAAAAACGCAGAAATATAAATGCCTGCAAAGGTTAAAGAAAATATTTTTTCAACCATAATTTGAAATGAGAAACGATTTGGAGTTAGATGCAATTATTGAAGATTATCTTTTAGGTAAACTTAATGCACAGGAAATGGAAGCTTTTGAACAGTTACGTCTTAATGATGCCACAGTAGATCATAAAGTAGTTTCGCATAAGTTCTTTTTAGCATCTATGGATACATTTGCAGAACAGCTGCGCTTAAAAGAACAATTAAATCATATTCATTCAGAAATTGATGTGGAAGGTCTGGCTTCTACACTTAGGCCTCATCCTTCACGTGTAGTTCAATTGTGGCGGAAACATAAATCTGCCATTGCGGTGGCCGCATCTTTTGTTGTACTTTCTCTGGTTTCTATCTACTCTATCCAGCATAGCACTCAGCAGGCAGAGCGCTACAGGCAGTTAAGTAATAAGGTAAATAATGCCATTAAAACACAAAATAGTTTAATCAGAAATATTAAGCATAACAATGCAACTTCTGATAAGCCAAGTACTCAGAATAGTTTTGGTGGGACTGGTTTTGCCATTTCTACCAATGGTTACATTTTAACTAATCTGCATATCATTAATGGCGCTGATTCTTTATATGTTCAAAACAGTAAAGGAGAATCATTTAAAGTAAAATCGATTTATACAGATCCTCAAAACGATATAGCAATTCTTAAAATAAATGATAAACATTTCAGTAACTTATCTTCTATTCCTTATACCATTAAGAGAAATACAAGTAACATTGGCGAAATTGTATACACTTTAGGTTATCCAAAAGACGATGCTGTACTTGGAGAGGGCTATGTGAGCTCTAAAAATGGTTTTATTGGAGATACCACTCAGTATCAGGTAGCCATTTCGGTTAATCCAGGTAATAGCGGCGGTCCGGTTTTAGACAATAACGGAAATTTGGTTGGTATTATCAGTGGCAAGCCAGATCAGACTGAAGGTGCAGCCTTTGCCATTAAATCAAAATATATATTAGAGGCTATGAGGGCTATTCCTCAAGATTCATTGGGTATAAATAAGCTTTCTGCCAACAAAAAGAGCTTACTGTCTGGCTTAAAACGTACCAAGCAGATCGAAAAAATACAAGATTATGTATTTATGATTAAAGCATATTAAAAATATAATACCCCAAACAAATTAATATTCTAGAACCCTGTTGATTTAAATCTTCAGGGTTTTTTATTGGAATTGTAATTTAGAGGTCTGAAATTAATATTAAATCTATGTATTTACTATAGTATTGTTTAGATTTGTTATAGTCAAAATTAAATTAATAATATCATGAGTATAAGATTAGGCGATACCGCACCGAATTTCAAGGCCGATACCTCTATTGGCGAAATAGATTTTTACGATTATTTAGGCGACAGTTGGGGCGTGCTTTTTTCTCACCCTGCTGATTATACGCCAGTTTGTACAACAGAACTGGGTAGAACGGCTGCGCTAAAAGGCGAATTTGAAAAACGAAATGTTAAAGTTCTGGCTTTAAGTGTTGATTCTGCGGAGTCGCATAAAGGATGGATCAACGATATCAACGAAACTCAAAATACTTCTGTCGAATTTCCAATTATTGCCGACCCAGACAAGACAGTGGCCAATCTTTATGATATGATCCACCCGAATGCTTCAGAAACATTAACCGTTCGATCATTGTTCGTCATTAGTCCCGATAAAAAGGTGAAATTGATTATTACTTATCCGGCTTCAACAGGTAGAAACTTTAATGAGGTATTGCGTGTAATCGATTCTTTACAGCTTACCGCCAATTATAGCGTGGCTACACCAGCTGATTGGAATGATGGGGAAGATGTAATTGTGGTTAACAGCATCAAAACTGAAGATATTCCGGCTAAATTTCCAAAAGGACATCAGGTAATCAAGCCATATTTACGTACTACACCTCAACCGAATAAATAATTGAGCAACATGCTTTTTGAAACGCAACATTCTTGTTAAACGTCCAAAAAGGAGAAGCATTATAGGTGCAAATTATTATATTTGATAGTTTTGTTTCAATATTAACGCTCTAACTAATTGTTTACCCCATTTTTAATTGTCAATTGGTTGAATGAAATGCTGATCAAAGCGTAAAAGGTTTATTTATTTTATACAATTTTTTATTTTTTTATGGCAACCGGAAAAGTTAAGTGGTTTAATACTCAAAAAGGCTTTGGATTTATTGTACAAGAAGACAATAAAGACTTATTTGTACATTTTAAAGATGTTTTAGGTGGAATCGAAAGCTTGAAAGAAAACGATACAGTAGAATTTGAAGTGGCTGAAGGCAGAAAAGGTTTACAGGCAGTAAACGTTAAGAAAGTTTAAGCACTAATATAATTATTATTTCTTCACCCCTACAAAAAGCTTTTCGAGAGAAGGGCTTTTTGTATTTTGTATTGCCATGTTGTCATTCTGAACGCAGTGAAGAATCCCTGACCTATGAATACTGCCTTCGGGACTGTAACTTTGCATAAAGGTCGATTGGCATTTATTTTAATAGCTCCCTACGCGCAAATTCTTTATCACGTTTAGGATCACGACTTACTAATATCATATAATTGGTTCTGAACTATTTTTTTGAAAAGCAGCAGTTGTAGTGCTTCTGTTTCGGTAGTCCCGCCATTTGCTTAATCCCGATTTAAATCCTCTATTGATAAAATATAATACTCCAATCGGGATAACGCTGTCTGTCGGGTTTATTTTACAAACAATAGCTGTACTATTTAAGCCAGCTAAACCCGATCTTAGCGAGATGCCGATATTTTTCATCGGCAGAAGCGGGAGCGGGGCTGTGGGATCCCAAAAGCTTCTGAACCTGCTTTTCCAAAAAAAAGTAGTTGGTTTTGATTTAATATTTTCTAGGTTAAAGATTCTTCACTGTGTTCAGAATGACAGATTTCAATAGAATGGTCGTCATCTCGACCGGAGCAACGCGAAGTGGAGAGATCTATTTAGGCAGATTTTTGCTTCGCAAGAGCCTTCGGGTTATCGGCCGCTGCACCTGTTACCTTTCGGGTTCACTTATAAAGACGATTGGGATATCATGTAATGGGTTCTGACCTATTTTTTTGAAAAGCAATAGTTGTAGTGCTTCTGTTTCGATACTCCCGCCATTTGCTTAATCCCGATTTAAATCCTCTATGGGATAAAATATAATACTCCAATCGGGATAACGCCGTCTGTCGGGTTTATTTTACAAACAATAGCAGCACTATTTAAGCCAGCTAAACCCGATCTTAGCGAGATGCCGATATTTTCATCGGCAGAAGCGGGAGCGGGACTGTGAGATCCCAAAAGCTTCGGAGCCTGCTTTCCAAAAAAAAGTAGTTGGTTTTGATTTTTTTTAGGTGAAGATTCTTCACTGCGTTCAGAATGACAGAAATTGATTCAGAATAAGGTTTAATAATACTGTATAATTGATGCTTTCAAAATCACATTTTCGCCATTAGCAATCTTTGTAAAAATCAAAAATTGTTCCTGATCTGACTTGATTTTATATTTCTTTACTAAATCTTCCGGTTTTGCAGGGTAATTACGAACAATTACATTCCCTTTCAAATTTGTCTCCTTTTTCAGTTCTCCCGTGTTTAATATGGCCTCGATTTTAAATATACGTCCAGGAAAATTTGTTTTGATTACATCAGCAGTAAATAACTGCGTTTGAGGATGTAATTTGATAAGTTGATATGTGGAACCGATTAAGTTAAAAGCGCCTGATTTTAATAAGGCGGCATCCGGTTCGTATAAATATTCACCAGTGTTTAAGTTTTCGGTAAATTGTACAGTTCCGTTAGCAGCCAGCCTGTAAAAGGAAAAATCTTTTTCAATCTCGTTATTTAGCGTTACAGCTATAATTTTCGTGTCTTCGCTATAATCTTTATCAATTACCCATAAAAGTTCTTTACACTCGTTTTTTATACTTACAATGTGTATTTCACTAACCTGGCTTAATTCGGACAATCCAGCTGAAATATCAAGCAATGGAGCTGTTTTAATGATTATTCTGGAAGACTTTTCTAATAATATGTCAAGATTGCCTGCAATATCTGGCGTACAATCTTTTAACATAAAAACTTTACCCTTTTCGGCTCTTCGGGCTGGATCTACATAAATCGTATCAAAAGTAGTATCACTATTTTTAATGTAGGCAATGCCATCTACCGCTTTAAATTCTATATTGGTTGCATGTAAGGCCTTTGCGTTATGTTGGGCTATGGCAGATAGTTCGGGATTTATTTCGCAATGTGTAACTGTTTTTACCTTTTGCGAAAAGTAATAACTGTCAATTCCGAAGCCTCCGGTAATATCAATCAATGTATCGCCTTTAACAAGCTTTGATTTGTATTTTGCGGTAATTTCTGAAGAAGTTTGTTCGATGGATAGTACAGGCGGATAATAAATGTTTTCTGTATGGAACCAGTTTGGTAATTTCTTCTCCGATTTCTTTTTTGCCGTAATTTGTGTGGCTAGCTCGGCTGGGCTAATACCTTCGAACGGACTTTTTGCCAGAGCAATCTGATTTACATCGGCATTTAAATTGGCGCTGATATAATCTTGTACGGCTTTAGCTAGAATTTTATTGTTCATAATAGTATCAAGTACTAGGTAGCGAGTAGCAAGTATCAAGGGTGGTATCCAATCTTGATTCTTGATACTAATTACTTGCTACTAATTTTATTCTTCATCACCATCTGACAGGTGTGCCGACTCTTCACCTCTAATAAGATATCTTTATCAACTGTTACACGATCGATAGTTTGCTGGTTGTAATAACGGATGGTAACCAGTTCCAGGCCCTTGTTATATTTTACAGTAAATTCTTCCGAAAGGTCTTTAATCAGTTTTTCAATCTGAACAGGATGATCATCAACACTTACTGAAAAGCTGATAGCAGAGTTAAGCATGGTATTGATTTTGATCCTGTGTGTATGGAAAAGTTCAAAGATATTGCTCAGGTTTTCTTCAATAATAAACGAATAGTCTTTAGGGAAAATAGAAATCAGCGCCTGGTTTATCTTAAAAATAAAAGAGGGAATAGGTAAGGGGTTATTATCTTTGGTAATTGCTGTCCCAGAGCCTTCTGGCTGGATAAATGACCTTACAAAAAGCGGAATCCCTTTGTTTTGAAGTGGTTTTATCGTTTTTGGGTGGATTACCGTTGCGCCATAATAAGTAAGCTCAATGGCATCATGATAAGAAAGCTGTGCTATTTTTTCCGTTTCATCAAACCATTTTGGATCTGCATTTAATACCCCGGGAACGTCCTTCCAGATGGTTAATGCAGCGGCGTCTAAACAGGAAGCAAATATGGCTGCCGAATAATCAGAACCTTCTCGACCTAATGTTGTCGTGTAATTTTCGCTCGTTCCGCCAATAAAGCCTTGTGTTACGATGATATTATCGGTTAAAAGCGGTACTAAATCTTTCTGTATAATCTGGTTGGTTTTTGCCCAGTCTACTTTACCTTCTTTATATGTATTATCAGTCTGGATATAGTTGCGTGCATCGGCCCATAGGGTTTTATTGCCCATTTCGTTTAACCAGGCTGCTACAATTTTAGTCGAAACAACCTCACCTATAGATACAATCTGATCATAAATATAATCAGGATTGTTATCGGGTTCATCCTCAATTAACCAATCGATTTCTACAAAGGTATTGGCCACATCATCATAAACCGGATGGTGCTGTCCCTGAAAAAGTTCGTCTATAATGCTGAAATGAAAATGTTTAATTTCTTCAAAAATTGCATGTGCCTCATCATTTTGTGAGAGGAAAGCATGGGTTAGGTCTTCCAATCTGTTGGTAATTTTGCCCATGGCAGAAATTACGATCAGCAGATTCCCCTTTTTATAATCGCGAACAATATTGGCCAGATTTTTTACACCTGCTGCATCTTTTACCGAGGCACCTCCAAACTTAAAAATATCCATATTAAAATGCCTTGATCTGTTCTTTAGAGAAAGCAGCGTTTAACCAACCACTTTCCAAATTTGCTTTATATTTATTGTAGAAGTTGATTGCTGGTTCGTTCCAATCCAGTACTTGCCAAACCATGCCACTGTAGTTGCCATTTTTAGCCTCCTCTATTACTTTTTCGAACAATACTTTACCCAAGCCCTTTCCTCTAAATTCTTCTGTTACAATAAAATCTTCGAGGTATAACCTGCAACCTTTCCAGGTGGAGTAACGGGTATAGTATAATGCAAAACCTACAATCGCATCGTTTACTTCGGCTACGTAAGCTTTCCATACTGGATTTTTGCCAAAACCGGCATCAATAAAATGCTCCAGACTAACGGTTACTTCTTCAGGAGCCCGCTCATAAACGGCTAGCTCATTAATCAGTTCCAATATTCTTGGACAATCTTCTGCAGTTGCAAATCTGATATTGAAATCCATATTAGTTGGCCGAAAGATCGTTTTTAAAATGTTTGATTATCCTTTTTCCGAAAATACTGCTCCCAATGCGGACCATGGTACTGCCTTCCGCGATCGCGATTTTATAGTCGGCACTCATTCCGGTCGATATTTCTTTAAAAGAATCTTCCTTCCGGAAGAAACTCACTTTTATGCCGTCAAAAAATACTTTTAACTCATGAAATTCGATCGTAATCTGCTTTTCATTCTTGGTATTGGTGGCAATTGCCATTAATCCGACAATACGAACGTTTTTTAATTCAGCAAATACTTCATCACGCAAAAGTTCGATCACTTCGTCAAAGCCGAGTCCAAATTTAGTGTCTTCATCAGCAATGTAAACCTGTAACAAACAATCGATTACCCGTTTGTTTTTTTTCGCTTGCTTATCAATTTCCTGCAGCAGTTTCAGACTGTCTACTCCGTGTATCAGTTTTACAAAAGGCGCAATGTATTTTACTTTATTGGATTGCAAATGGCCAATCAGGTGCCATTCGATATCTTTAGGGAGTTGCGCTTCTTTATCGACCATTTCCTGCACATGGTTTTCTCCAAAAATGCGCTGTCCGGCGTTGTATGCTTCTAAAATTGATTCTACTGGTTGTGTTTTTGAAACTGCAATCAGTTTTACTCCATCTGATTCAACTTCGCTTTTATATTGTTTAAGATTATCAGCTATGCTCATTTATAACTATTTTTGGTAAAATTAATAACCTTGTCGCAATTTGGGCAAAAAATAATATTTAAATTAAGCATGAAGAGATTAATATGGGTTTTAATGATAGCTATATTATGGTTTGGCTGTAAGCCTGGTATACCTGATGGCATTATTAAACCTGATAAGATGGAGAAGATTTTATACGATATGCACATTGTTGATGGGTATCTTTCCAGCATTTATGTAGTAGATTCTGCGAAGAAGGTAGCTGCAGGTTATTATAAAGGGATTTATAAAAAATTTGGTACAGATTCTGTTCAATATAATAAAAGTTTACTCTGGTATAATACTAATCCTGTAGCGCTTGAAGCTATGTATAAAAACATTCAAAAAATGTTGGCTAAGCAAAAGAAAGGAACGGAGCTAGCCGATTTAATGATTAGGAAAAAACAATTTAAAACTGATTCATTGGTAATAGCAAAGAAATTTAAGGCCGATTCTCTTGCCATTAGAAAAAAAATGAAACCAGATTCTTTATCAAAGGTTAAAGCGGTGGCGGCAATTGCCAAAAAGAAAAAACAGGCCGATTCTCTTATAAATATAAAAAAAGCTGGAGTAGCGAGCGCAATGCCTGCACCAGCCGTAGTACAATAATATGTTATATCCCGAAAATTGTTTAGAACGTTTAGGTTTTGTGGAAATCAGGCAACTGATCAGCAAGCATTGTTTAAGCCCTATGGGCCAAACGATGGTGGAAAAGATGCAAGTGATGAATCGTTTTGATCAGATTGATAAATTTTTACGTCAAACAAACGAGTTTAAGAGTATCCTGCAAAATCAGGAACCCTTACAAATTAATACCTTTTTTGATATTAAATCGCTGGTTGAAAAAATCAGGGTTGAAGGCACTTATCTTTTAGAAGATGAGTGGTTTCAGGTATATACTTCATTGCAAACTGTCTTTTCTGTCCTCCGCTTCTTCGAAGAGCGTGCAGAAGTATACCCAACATTGGAAGCTTTATTTGAGCACCTGCCGATCGAAAAAAACATCCTGCGCAAAATAGAAACTGTAATCGATGCCAAAGGAAAGATTAAACCCAATGCATCGAAAGAATTACAGGAGATTACCTCCGCTATTTCGAAGGCAGAGCAAGATGTGCGTAAACGCATGGATTCAATCTACAAGCAAGCTATAGCCAATAATTGGGTTGCAGACGGTAGCCTAACTATTCGTGATGGCAGGATGTGTATTCCGGTTTTGGCCGAGAATAAACGCAAGCTTAAAGGTTTTGTGCACGACGAATCGGCCACAGGGCAGACCGTTTATATCGAGCCGGAAGAGGTTTTCACTTTAAATAATAAGTTACGCGATTTAGAATTTGACAAACGCCGCGAAATCATTAAGATTTTAATTGCGTTAACAGACGACCTCCGTCCGTATTCGCCATTATTGCTTTCTTACCATGGTTTCCTAACCAAGCTTGATTTTGTGCGTGCAAAAGCATTGTTTGCTTTAGATATTGAAGCGGAAATGCCCGGGTTATTAAAGGAACCGAAAACCAAACTGATTAATGCGAGGCATCCTTTATTATCAATCTCTTTTGCAGCCGAAAAAAAAACAGTTACCCCATTAAATATCCATATCGATGCAGAAACTCGTGTAGTTTTAGTCTCAGGACCGAATGCTGGTGGTAAATCGGTTTGTATGAAAACGGTTGGCCTTTTGCAGATTATGTTACAGACAGGTCTGTTAATTCCCGTTGACGCCAATAGTGAGGTTGGTATTTTTGAAAATATTTTTGCAGATATCGGCGATGACCAATCGATAGAAAGTGATTTGAGTACTTACAGTGCGCACCTGAAAAAGATGCGTTATTTTGTAGAGCACGCCTCGCCAAAAACAATGGTATTGATTGATGAGTTTGGTACGGGTACTGATCCACAGTTTGGCGGACCAATGGCTGAAGCTGTTCTTGAGGTGTTGAACAATAAAAAGGTGAGAGGCGTAATTACCACCCACTATTCTAATTTAAAGCTGTTTGCAGGAAATACACCTGGATTGGAAAATGCATCGATGCTTTTTGATAATGCAAAGATGAAACCGCTTTACATTTTAGAAATGGGTAAACCTGGAAGTTCTTACGCTTTCGAAATTGCACAGAATATTGGCTTGCCAAAAGAAGTGATCCAGTTGGCGAAAGAGAAAACAGGATCTAACCAGAACCGGGTTGATACAATGCTTGTAGATCTGGAAAGAGAGAAGAAAAATATTTATGATGCAAAAGTAAGTTTGGCCAATCAGCAGAATAAAGCCAGAAACCTGGTTGCGGAAAATGAAAAGCTAAAATCGTTTTTAGAGGAAAATAAAAAAATCCTGATTAAGGAAGCGAAACAAGAGGCGCAGAACATTATTAAAAATGCCAATAAACTGGTAGAAAATACCATTGCCGAGATCAAGGAAAAACAGGCTGATAAGGAAGTAACTAAAGAACTTCGCCAAAACCTGCAACGCGAACTGGTTAAAAATACAATTCCGAAAGAGCGCCCTAAACCGGTACAGGTATTGGTGGGCGGTGAAATTGAAATTGGTGATTTGGTGAAATTTACGGATAGTGAAACCATCGGTCAGGTTTTAGAAATTAACCGCAATGAACTGGTTTTGGCTATTGGCGATTTACGTTCTACCGTTAAAAAGAACCGGGTACAAAAGGTGAGTAACCGGGAGGCTAAAAAAGTGGTTCAGAGCAGTGCACATTCATTCGCCGGACGTATGAATGAAGCGGTATCAGACTTTAGGGCTGAATTGGACCTGCGAGGAAAACGTACGGAGGATGCCTTGTTCGAAGTTGAAAAATACCTGGATAAAGCCATTATGCTGGGTTTCCCATCTATTAAACTGATCCATGGTAAAGGTGATGGAATTTTGAGAAAAATGATCAGGGAATATTTACGGAAATATAGCCAGGTGAATAGAATGGAAGATGAGCATGCTGATAGGGGCGGAGATGGGATTACGTATGTGTATTTGAATTGATTCGGATGGGTAATGTAAGATGTAAAATGGATGATGGAGATTTTTGACTTTCATTCGCCTATTCCGTCATTTCGACCGTAGTGGAGAAATCTTTGAATATGATGTTAAGCACCTTTTAAAGATTTCTCGGCTTCGCTCAAAATGACGCCCGCCCAATAAAATAATAAAACTTTTGTAACCGTAACTGTGTTATTTTTAAAACGTTACAGTTATGAAAAAAATCTTACTCTGCCTTTTTGTGGTATTGTTTGCCACAACATGCAAAAAGAATGATGACGATAGTAATGAAAATCCAGGTACCCTGCCTGATGTAGAATTAAAATCAAAAGTTATTGTTTCTGGATTAACTTTACCATGGGAAATGGTTTACGGACCTGATAACTTGATCTGGTTTACTGAAAAAGCTGGGAAAATCAGCCGTTTGAATCCTGCTACAGGTCAAATTATACCTTTACTAACCATTTCAGAAGTACGTACAAATGGAGAAGGTGGCTTATTGGGCATGGCCTTACATCCTGATTTCACGGCTAATCCATATGTTTATGTGGTTTATGGATACGGAAGTACTTATAAGGCCAAAGTGGTCCGTTATACTTATGGTGGAGGTAATTTAACCAATCCATTAATTTTACTCGATCAGATTCCAGCTGCCTCCATACACAATGGCTCACGCTTATTGATCAGCGGTGGCAAATTATTTATCAGTACTGGCGATGCCTCCGATACTGCCAATCCTCAAAATTTAAATTCATTGGCTGGCAAAATTTTAAGAATCAATTTAGATGGTTCAATTCCTGCAGATAATCCTTACCCAAATAATCCGGTTTGGAGTTTAGGACATCGTAATGCGCAGGGATTGGTTCAGGTGGGCAACAAAATACTTTCTTCTGAACATGGACCGGATTCTGATGATGAAATAAATGTTATCGAAAAAGGAAGAAATTACGGATGGCCGAACATCAAGGGTTTTTGTAATGAAAGTGGCGAACAATCGTTCTGCAATTTGAACAATGTTGCAGAGCCGCTAATCAATTGGACACCAACCATCGCACCAAGCGGTTTCGCGTATTACAATTCTGATTACATTCCGCAGTTTAAAAATTCGTTGTTATTGGCGGTGTTGAAAGGAACTAAACTGATGCAACTGAAATTAGACGATACGCAGACAAAAATTATAGCGACTAAAGATTTTTATGTGAATACCTATGGAAGAATACGAGCTGTTTGCCAATCACCGGAAGGAAAGATCTATCTCTGTACTAGTAATGGAAATGATGATAAAATTATTGAAATTTCGAAGTAAGCTTATTTATTTTTTATTACCCGGGCACTTTTTACAGCGTTTGCCCTTTTTAAATTTCTCACAACATTTTTTGTGCTCAGCTGTGCAGCTAAGGATAAATCCCATGCCCTTTTGGAATTCAGGGTCTGTAGGTAATATAAACAGGCTTTCTTCTCTCTCGTAAATCATTGCAATACAAAGGTAGTAGTTATTTAGATTAATTCCAATCAATTTATATTCCTGATAGATTTAAAAATTTAAATGCTGCATTTTTGATGGCAATTTGTAATTTAGCGAACTAACCAAAAATTCATAAAATGATAAATAAAGTGGTATCTGGAGCTGAAGAGGCGATCAAAGATATATCAGATGGTGCAACCCTAATGCTTGGTGGTTTCGGGCTTTGTGGTATTCCGGAGAATTGTATCAATGCTTTGGTGAGCAAACAGGTCAAAAATTTAACATGCATTTCCAACAATGCTGGTGTTGATGATTTTGGTATCGGTTTAATGCTAAAACAGCGTCAGGTAAAAAAAATGATTTCTTCTTATGTAGGTGAAAATGCTGAGTTTGAAAGGCAGTTGTTAAGTGGCGAACTGGAAGTAGATCTTATTCCTCAAGGTACTTTGGCTACCCGTTGTCTTGCAGCGGGATATGGTATGCCTGCAATTTTTACGCCCGCAGGTGTAGGAACTGAAGTTGCAGAAGGTAAAGAAGTACGTAATTTTGATGGTAAGGATTATTTGATGGAATACGCATTTGATGCCGATTTCGCTATTGTAAAAGCCTGGAAAGGCGATACTGCAGGGAATTTAATCTTTAGATCTACGAGCAGGAACTTTAATCCGGTGATGGCTATGGCAGGTAAAGTTACCATCGCTGAAGTGGAAGAATTGGTAGAAGCAGGTGAATTAGATCCGGATCATATTCATACTCCGGGTATTTATGTTCACCGCATTTTTCAGGGTAAAGATTACGAGAAAAGGATTGAGCAGCGCACGGTGAGGAAGTCTGAAGTATAATAGCAGATTAGTACATTACTCATTCTATCAATCAAAATTCAAACATTTAAATTTATGTTTTCAAAAGAAGAGATCGCACAGCGTATCGCTAAAGAAATAAAAAATGGGTACTATGTTAACCTGGGAATTGGCATACCTACGCTGGTGGCCAACTATATCCCTAAAGGAATTAATGTGGTATTACAATCAGAAAACGGTTTATTGGGCATGGGACCATTTCCTTTTGAAGGGGAAGAAGATGCAGATTTAATTAATGCAGGGAAACAAACCATTACCACTTTGCCTGGATCATCTATTTTTGATTCAGCAATGAGTTTTGGAATGATCCGTGCTCAAAAAGTAGATTTAACTATTTTGGGTGCCATGGAGGTGTCAGAAACCGGAGATATTGCCAACTGGAAAATTCCGGGTAAAATGGTTAAAGGAATGGGCGGAGCAATGGATTTGGTTGCCTCGGCAAAAAACATTATCGTAGCCATGCAGCACATTAATAAAGCTGGAGAAAGCAAATTATTGCCGAAGTGTACTTTGCCTTTAACTGGTGTGAAATGTATTAAAAAAATAGTTACGGAACTGGCGGTTTTGGATATTTTACCTGAAGGTGGTTTTAAACTTTTGGAGCGTGCACCCGGCGTGAGTATCGAATTTATACAGCAATCTACTGCAGGTAGATTGGTTGTGGAAGGTGAAATACCTGAAATGAGACTGGATTAATTAGTGGTTTGTGGCGACACAAACCACGGCAATTAGAATGATCGTCATTCTCGCGCAGGCGGGAACCACGAAGTGCTCAGCGAAGCTAATCTTATAGATCCTGTAAATTTATCAAGGCATTACAATTCCTCGCAAAAAAGAGAAGTCAAGTTTTTAAAACTTGACTTCTCTGGTATTTACTGTATATCAACCAAAATGCTATTCCTCAAATCATTCGAAATATCCTCTGTGATGGCGATAATTTCGTCGGGCTCATTGGTATTATTCATGACTACCTTATTGCATTGTTCGCGGTAGGGTAGCAGATATTCTTTATAAGCGGGTACTACATGGTTGTGCCATTTGTACAATACGTCATCTTCCGGATAACCTCGTTCTAAACCATCACGTTTGATACGGCGATCTAAAGCAACCTGTTCATCCGCATCAACAAAAATTGTATGATCCAGTAAAGCCGCTATTTCTTTAAAATGGAGGATAAAAAGTCCCTCTACAATAATAATAGGTGCTGATTTAATTTCCAGTATTTTAACTACAGCCAAAGGGTTATTAAAGTTGTATTCTTTTTTATAAACCACTTCACCGCTCATTAATTGCTTAATATCTCTCAAAAACTGTTCGCTGTCAATGGTTGAGGGAAGATCGAAGTTGTATAACTTGTTTTCTTCCTGTGTCATGTCACCGGCAGGGATGTAATAATCATCCTGGGATACCAGTGTTACTTCATCCTGTTTAAAATGATGAAGAAAGCAGTTTAAGAAAAATGTTTTGCCCGATCCGCTACCACCGGCAATACCGATTATAAAAGGCTTTTTGTTTGAACTCATTGAGCACTATAAGTTAAATTGCAGAAAAAACGTTTGTCTAAAGCGCCCAGTGAATCGGCTACAGCTTTAGTCATTACAATGATAACATCTTTTGTGGATTCGTTCTCTGTAAATTTACCAACAACTTTGGCAAAGGTAGTGCGGTTGGTCATCGGGTTGGTAATTTTAATTACCCTGCCCACAGGCGCTGTACGGTGCAAAACCAACATTTTTGTTCCATCCATATCCTGGTCTTCAATCCAAACTGCGGCTCCTTTTTCTTCGATCTGACTTAAACCATATACGCTCGGATCGCGGCGAAGTTTAGGATCTTTAACCATGGTACTGTCTGGTTCATTTTCCTGTTCTTCTTTTGATAAATCATTTACCGATTTAGGTTGTGGTGGTTTAGGAATGATCAGTTTCTGGCCTACCTTGATGTTGTTATCGTCCAGTTTATTTGCTGTTCTGATCTGATAAGCCGTTAAATTATATTTTTTAGCTATAGAGAAAATGTTTTCCCCAGTGGCTACCGTATGGATAAAACTTTCTTCTTTCGCTTCTACCGGTAATTCTTTTGTTTTGGTTTCAGCCTGTTTTTCTTTGGGTACCTGAACATCTGCAATGATGCCGCCAGGAACTTTTAAAACCTGCCCGATAGTAATGGCATTATCAGGAAGATTGTTCATTGTTCTGATCTGATAAGCAGTAATTCCATATTGCTTGGCAATGGTGAAAATGGTTTCGTTCCTTAAAACGGTGTGTGTACCTGCTGTATCGTTGGATTTATTTTCTTGTGCAGGCTTCTCTTCTACAGCAGCTGAAACTACTTTAGTTTCGTCGATGTTTTTTGTCGCCGGGATTTTAAGTTTCTGACCAATACGGAGGTTATTGCCCGAAAGATTGTTGGCTTTTTTTACTTCTTCAACCGTAGTGCCATATTTTTCGGCAATTTTTCCTAAAAACTCTTTACGCGCAACGGTATGCTCGATCATGGTTTGATCTGAAACCGGAGTACTGTTTACAGGTGATTCTGTATTGTTTTTTGCAGGCGGTGTAACCATCTCAGACACTGGGTTCTGCACTCCGTTTTTTGCCGGTATTTTTAAAACCTGACCGATGCTTAAATTACTGCCCTTTAAGTTGTTTAAAGCCTTAATTTCATTTATGGTTGTGCCATATTTTTCGGCCAGCATATTTAAATTTTCTTTTGGCTTAATGGTATGCTCAATCACATTGCCAGTTGCAGTAGTTTGAGTCTGCGTATTGTTAGATGATTCTGTTGCTGTAAAAGGAATATTTGTAGGGACTTTGATGATCACACCAACCTGTAGATATTTGTTTTCGTTAAAAGCCATAATATCTTTTGGCGATACATTGTATCTTCTTCCGATAGAATAGTAAGTGTCTTTTGCTACGGTTTGGTGAACGATCAGTTTTTTGCCTTTATTATTTTCTACACCGATAGAGTCTCTTGCTGTGTTAGCTTTGGCATTTGCAATATTAAGTGCAAATAACACTACAGCAGATAAATATATTTTATGCATTTATTTTTATCTAATTTTCTAAGTCAAAGGGAGCAATTATACGAATAATATTGTTAACCATCTTAAGTCAGGCTGTTGGTTTTTAAGTAAAACTAAGATGATTTTATTTTTTTTGAATTGATATGTAATTCATATACAAATATTTATAATGTCCTTGTTTTGTTTTTGTTAAATATTAAACGATTTAATAAATAACGTATTGTTCAAGAGACAAAATTGAGTAAAACTTTTATAAATTTGGTTTGTTACGTTGACAATAAAAACACTATAAATCATAATAAAATGGACGCTAAAGAAATAAGCTTAAACGAGAAAGAAGTAAAACCAGTTGTAGATCTGTTAAATGATTATTTGGCTAATTACCACATTCATTATCAAAAATTAAGAGGTTGCCATTGGAACATTAAAGGTCAGAATTTTTTTACACTTCATGTTAAGTTTGAAGAGTTATATACCAATGCTCAACTAACTATCGACGAAATTGCTGAGCGTGTATTAACCTTAGGTAAAGCACCGCATAGCCGTTTTTCTGATTATATTAAAGAATCTAAAATCAAAGAGATTGATACCATTGGCATGAAAGACCTTGATATGGTTGATGCCATTTTAGAGGATATGGCTGCATTGATCGAATTGGAAAGAGAACTCTTAGAAGCCACTGATGCTGCCGGAGACGATGGTTCTAACGATATGGTTAACCGTTTTATGCAGTTTAAAGAGAAAAATACCTGGATGTTGCGCTCTTTCGCAGGTAAGAAATAATATCTTATTTAGTAGGTTAGTGGCCCTATATAAGTAGACTTATTGTAAAATCTGCTTATATAGGGCTTTTTTGTTTCATAGAAAGTCTAATTATTTATCTTTGGACATGGCATACAAAAGTTTAGCAGAATGTGTTTCCGATCTTGAAAAGCACGGTCATTTAATCAGAATAAAAGAAGAAGTAGATCCTTATTTAGAAATGGCAGCCATCCATTTGAGGGTTTACGAAAAGCAAGGACCGGCACTGTTATTCGAAAAAGTTAAAGGAAGTCCTTTTCCTGCGGTTTCTAATTTGTTCGGAACTTTAGAAAGATCAAAATTCATTTTTAGAGATACTTTACCGAAAGTGCAGCAATTGGTTTCTTTGAGGAACGATCCTATAAAGGCGTTGAAAAATCCTTTTAAATATGCAGGTTCTGCAATGTCGGCTTTATCGGCTCTGCCTTTAAAAACACCGTCCGCGAAAAATAAGTTTTTGAAAACAAGCATCAGTCAGTTGCCGCAGATAGTAAACTGGCCTATGGATGGTGGTCCATTTGTTACCATGCCACAGGTTTATACCGAAGATGTAGATAAACCGGGTGTATTAAACGCTAATTTAGGGATGTATCGCATTCAGTTAGGCGGAAACGATTATATCCAGGATAAAGAAATTGGTCTGCACTACCAGATCCACAGGGGGATAGGCGTGCATCAATCGAAAGCGAATGCCCTTGGACAGCCTTTAAAAGTGAGTGTTTTTGTCGGAGGTCCGCCTTCGCATCCTTTGGCCGCAGTAATGCCATTGCCTGAAGGTTTGTCGGAAATGACTTTTGCTGGTGCCCTTGGCGACAGGCGCTTCCGTTATTTTTATGATGATGAAGGTTTCTGTATCTCTGCGGATGCCGATTTTATCATCACCGGAACCGTTTATCCAAACGAAAATAAACCAGAAGGGCCTTTTGGTGATCACCTTGGTTATTACAGTTTAACGCATCCTTTTCCTTTAATGAAAGTGCACAATGTGTACCATAAAAAAGATGCAATATGGTCGTTTACCGTGGTTGGTCGCCCGCCGCAGGAAGATACCAGTTTTGGCGCTTTGATACATGAAATTACCGGTTCAGCCATTCCGCAGGAAATACATGGTTTAAAAGAAGTTCATGCCGTTGATGCTGCTGGTGTGCATCCCTTGCTTTTTGCTATAGGTAGCGAACGTTATACGCCATATTTAAAAGAAAGAAGACCACAGGAAATTTTGACAATTGCCAACCACATTCTGGGTAAAAACCAGTTGAGTTTGGCCAAATACCTTTTTATATCGGCTAAAGAAGATAATCAGCAACTGAGTACGCATCATATTGAAGATTTCATCAAACATATATTAGAACGGATTGATTTAACAAGAGACATCCATTTTTATACTAACACCACCATTGATACGCTGGATTACAGTGGCGATGGATTAAACAGTGGTTCTAAAGTGGTGATTGCGGCCGCAGGTAATCAAAAAAGAGAATTGTGGAGCCATGTTCCTGAAGGACTGAAACTAAGTGATGCTTTTTATCAGCCTAAAATTGCTATGCCAGGTGTTTTAGTTTTAGCGGCTAATAAATACCTGAATCCAGAGAAAACAGCTGCAGAAATCGCGATGCTGAACATGGCCCTGATTGATCAGGATTTATCTGGCCTGCCTTTGATTATATTGGCAGATGATGCTGAATTTACCGCTGCAACGATTGATAACTTTGTTTGGGTAGCTTTTACAAGAAATAATCCTGCAGCCGATATTTATGGTATTAACGATTTTACGATCAATAAACATTGGGGCTGCAAAGGTTCGATGATTATCGATGCACGAAAAAAGCCCCACCACGCACCCGAATTGATTAAGGATGGAGTGGTAGAGGCTAAGATTAATGAAATGGGTAAAGAAGGTGGAGCGTTGTTTGGGGTTGTTTAGTTTGCCAACCACTATCAAGGTTTTTTAGATGCCTAGAACTATTAAACTTCGACCAACTAAATTTATTACTGCTGTCGCTAAGTTAGTAATATCGTTAATGTTGTTAAGCTGATTTATACTGGCTTTTAATTTTTCTGTTTCAGAATTAGCAGCAGTAATCAATTGTTCATATAAATGGTTATTCTTGTCAAGTTGTCTTCTAAGTATTTCAAAGTAAGCATCACGTAATGCATCATACTCTTGTTCTACTTTGATAACTGCAGCCTGTCCTCCAGTTGTATGGGCTAATAGCAAGATTGCTGCCCTATTGCTATTAAACTCTCCAATTGCTTGGGATAATGTTAATTTTAATTGCTCTTCCATTTTATTTTTGTTTTAAAAGATTTTCAATTGAGCTAAGCATGTTTATTACATCCGTCACATTAGTTTTTGATTTTGATATTTCCCCATGAACTTGATTTAGTTCTTTTAAGGCTTTTCCGAAATCATTGAATTGATTTTTAATCTCATTTTTTTGTTTGATAATTTTATCTCTTTTATCAAGCCTATATATTAATATTACCGTTGATTCATCACTATAAGGCTCATTTGAATTTTCAGAAATCTTTTTTGCGTTATATCTTTTTGAACTAACTGAATTTAAACTCTGAGCATAGTCATTATATATTCTGTCAATGTAGTCGTTCCAGATTTTTTGATCTTCATCCCAAAGTGTAATGTACAATTGGGTAAGGCTAAATAAAATTTGATTGTGAACCTTAATTTTCTTTGCCTGAATAGCCTGAGTGATTATTTTTGAAACTCCTGGTAATTTTGTTGAAACAGTTGTTGGAAGGTTAGGTAGATTTTTTATTAAATTATAACTTTCCTGCAAAGCGGAAACAGACTCTTGAATTTTATCGCCGTATTTACTATCTGTTAGAAGTGTAAATGCTTTATAGGTGCTTAAAAGACTTTGATAAGCTTTTACTCTTGGTGCAATCTCCTTAGAAAAATCTTGTACTTTAGTGTCTGGTAATCTCATTGTCGCTGGATCAGGATTTGTTAGAACTTTAATTTTATCCTGTTGCGATTTGTCAATGTTTGCCTGTTGAGATAAAAGAGTGAAAATATCTAATGCTTTTTCTGACACCTCAGTACCTTTAATTGTAGCTTTACTTCCAAGCTCAATAATTTTTGTCGAGGCACATGAACTCAACAAAACAATGACTAAAAATTTTGATAAATGTTTCATTTTTTTTGTTTTAAGCTGTTAATTTTTTGTTGTAAAGTGATTTTGTTTTAAGTCAACACAATAATATCTAGCTCCAGAATTTAAGAGGTTAATGTTCTATTGTGCAGATTAATCCCCTTCTTGGGTACTGGCTGATGGTGCAAGTAATCCAGCTAGCGCGCCAATTACTGCAGAACCAATAGAGGCTATAATGGTAATTACTTTATCTGCAGCTTGTATTTCTTTAACATTGATTAAAATACCAGTGGTAACTACTAATAAAACCAAGCTTAGTGCACTAACAACCAGTCTGTATATCCAAACATCATTTTTTGGATTGGTAGCTGTGTTTTTGATTAAGGTGTCCTGCGGATTGGCTTCAAATTCCTGTTTTAGTCCTGGCTTTTGGTCGAGATCCTTAATAAAGGATTCTACTTTGTTTAATGAGAGTTTTGTCATGATTTTATGTTTTTAGTTTCTTGTTGATTAACCCATCATATTTTATAATGGGATTCAAAGAATGATCGATTTTACTCTGCCATCTTTCTTACTCAAAGCTAGTTGTACAGACCTATCCAAATCAAGCGTGAAAACGTTGGAATTTATACGCGTGAAAAGCGCAATGATATACCGTAAAATCGCGGTATTTTAAAATAAATGGATACAAGTGAAATCAGTATAAAAACAGGATAGAGGCTATTTAAGTATATTTTATTGCTTGAAAATGAATTTTTTGAGTACTTTTTGTTAATCTGACGATTTTCGAATTCAAATCAGGTTACTGTATATTTAGGTATAAATTATTTTATAAACCTCAAACTAAATTAAAAGCTATGAAACCTTTACCGTGTACTTTTGTAACCAAACAAGAAAGCAATTATCGTGAACAATGGTTTAATTATTATAAGTATCCTATACTTAATATCGTTACATCGTTGCAAGAAGGAATGCAAGAAAACAACAGACTGGATTTTGAAAATATCGTAAGTGCTATTGAGTTTTTTAAGCTTCTGAAAGAAAATCTTAAAACCAAAGATGATGGTGTTAGGGTATATTTTGCCTCCCCATCTAGTGATGGAACTGTAACAGGAGGTAAATGTGGTGTACTAACGCTCATTTTCGGAATAACTGAAGGTGTCGATAAAGTTGATAATAAAAATTACTTCGCTTATAATGGAAAAACTTTTGATAAAGTTCAAGAAGATCAGGCAAGAATCTGGGTTCATAATTATCAAAATGTAAAACGTGGTATGCTTTTGGAAACGCTATCGCAAAATGATAGATTAAATCATTGCCAGGAAACTAAGCATATATGGTTTAGCTTAATTCAGATAACGGAAACAATTGAAGAAATGGAAATCCAAAGTGCAAAGCCTGGTGATATGGTAACTGGGTTTGGGATCCGTTTTGTATCTTATACCAATCTAGCTTATTCATTTCCAAAACCAGTATCAAATCAGGAAGAAAGAAAACAGCGATTAACTATTGCTTTTACCTTTATGAGTGGAAAAAAGGATATTGGGATAGAAGATATTGATAGCGATGAATTTAACGAAAGACTTGAGATAACTATAAATAAATTTCGTGGAGATACTTTTGATACAGGGGATCCCACTCCACCTCCATCAACCGGTAATAAGGCAGCACTTGATGTTTCAGATCAATAGTAAATGCTTATTTTAGATACATATTTTAATTTATGTTTCTCAAATATTTATATCTAGTCTCTTTAGCAATTTCTTCGGTAGCAGGTATCTGCCTGCAATCAAAATTAACAAAGCAACTTAAAACGGTTGCTTTGTTATGTGCTTATACTTTTCTGCTTGAACTTAGTGTGTTTTTCTTCAAACAAGAATTTGGTTATGAGGGGAATACGCTGCCTCAATACAATTTTTTTATTTTGGTGGAATTTATATTTTATGCCTATTTCTTTAAACAGATTGTCAAAAATGTTTACTTACAAAAAGTAATAAAATTATTCTTATTTATGTTCCCGGTTCTTTGGTATACATTTAGTTTTTACAGTTTTAACATATTACAATGGAATAGCTATGCTTTTGTGTTTGGTGGAACATTTATTATCTTTTTTGCACTTATTTATTGCTACGAAAAATTAACTTCGGAAGAAACTACATCACTTTTTAATGAAGGCGAATTCTGGATTGCCATAGGTTTAATTGTTTATTACACCTGCGTTGTACCGTATATGGGGATGTTCCACTATCTGACGGAAAATTACGAGCAACTAGCCGTTAAACTAAAGAAATTAAATTTGATTACTAATATCATTATGTATTGTTTATTTGCCTATGCCTTTTTATGCAGAACGATCAAGACAGAGAAGTCCTCTTTGTAATTATACCCAGTATCATTATTTTTTTTGCACTTAGTAGTGCGATCGTTTTCTTTATGCTCTATTTTCAGAAAAAGAAATTCCAGTATGCAAAAGAAAAAGGAGAAATGGAAAAGCAATATGGCGAGCAATTGTTACAATCGAGGCTCGAAATGCAAGAGCAAACATTTGAAATGATAAGTGAGGAAATACATGATAATGTTGGGCAGTTACTAAGTTTGGCTAAACTACAATTGAGCATTCTGGAGCAAAAAGAAACCAGTGATAAATCATTGATCACTGAAATTAAAGGAAATGTGGGTAATGCCCTTACTGATTTACGTGATATTGCAAAAAGCTTGAACACAAGCCGTATCCAGGAATTAAGTTTGTTGCAGGCGGTAGAACAGGAACTACAGCGCATAGGCAGGGCAGGAGTTATTGTTTGCAGGGTTGAGGTAAGCGGTAACGAACAGCAAATTGCAGAACAGAAGAAGATTATCATCTTCCGGATTGTGCAGGAAAGTTTACAAAATATATTAAAACATGCTCAAGCCACCACAATTGATGTTGGATTTGATTTTTCGGAACAGCTAAACATCACCATCAAGGATAATGGTATTGGTTTTAGTGCAGGTGAAAAAGAAAAACTGGAGACTGGCTTGGGGCTTCAGAATATTGTAAAACGCGCTACACTGATTATGGGAGAAGCTACTATCGATAGTGTGATTAATAATGGAACTAAAATTACCTTAACCATTCCTTATGTCTGACCAGATTAAAAATATAGCCCTAGTTGATGATCATGTTTTGTTTAGAAAAGGGTTGGCCGCTCTAATCAGCTATTTCCCATCCTACAACATTTTATTTGAGGCTGCTAACGGAAAAGATTTTATCAGGCAGTTAAAAATATACGACGTACCTGATATCGTATTGCTTGATATCAACATGCCCGAAATGGATGGATATAGTACGGCTTCGTGGCTGCGTACAAATCATCCGGAAGTAAACATACTTGCTTTGAGTACCATGGATGCAGAAACTGCTATTATTAAAATGATTACCAATGGCGCCAAAGGTTATGTGCTAAAAGATGCTGAACCTGAAGAGCTTAAACGTGCTTTTGACGAAGTAATCAGCAAAGGATATTTTTATAATGATCTTGTGACCAGGAAAGTCATGCAGTCGCTCAGTTCGTTAGCTACAAATTCTAAAATCTCAGACTTCGTAAAACTTACAGAAAGGGAAATGGAGTTTCTCAAGTATACCTGTACTGAAAAAACGTATAATGAAATTGCAGCTGAAATGTTTGTAAGTCCGCGTACCATTGATGGGTATAGAAATTCTTTGTGCGAAAAACTACAATTAAAAAGCCGGACTGGATTGGCTTTGTATGCGGTGAAGCATGGAATAGTTAAAATTTAGAGGTTTTAAAATCATATAATCTTTATAAACTGTTCTGAAATAGACCTGCAAATCGCCTGGTTTTAACTAAAGAAATCTGTGTTGAAAATCTGGTTGGTGCGAACAACAATCAGTAGGCCTAAATATCAATATATTGCTTCAACATCAGTTCGGTTGTTCAAATTTTATTGATCAGTTAAATAATCACAATTTATTAACGTATTCAATAAGATTGTAACATTTGCGTTAATTTCTGGTTAATACGTGTTAAAATCAGCATTCTATCTGGCTTTTTATAAGCCTAATTTTGGTCATACTACTAACTAAACTGAATACAATGACCAGATTAAAGATTACTTTGTTCATTTTGACTATGCTCTGTTGCGTGCAGATTTATGGTCAAACGTCGCTGATTAGCGGCAAAATTATAGATGTATCGGGGCAACCAATTCCGGGTATATCTGTAAAAGTTAAAGGAACAGCTGTTGGCAGCTCTTCCGATGCAAAAGGGCTATTCTCAATTAAAAGCGGAAACCCGGCTATACTGGTTTTTAGTGGCATTGGTTATACCACCAAAGAATTTGCGTATAGTGGGCAAAGCAACATAACCGTCACATTAAGTGAAGATCAGCAAAACCTGAATGAGATTGTAGTGACTGCTCTAGGTGTAAAGCGGGAAAAACGTAACCTCACCTATAGTTCTCAAGAGGTAAAAGGTGAGCAATTGACCCAGACCAAAGAGCCTAATTTGGTAAATGCCCTGGCCGGTAAAGTTTCGGGTGTTCAGATTACCAGTTCGTCGGGTACACCTGGCAGTTCATCCCGGATTGTAATCAGGGGTGCTAATTCTCTTTATGGCAACAATGAAGCTTTGATGGTAATTGATGGTATTCCGGTTAACAATGATGAAACAGGTAATCTCAACTCAGGTCCAGGCACCAACCGTATTGCTGATCTTGACCCTAATATTATTGAAAGCATAAATGTGTTAAAAGGGGGGGCAGCAACAGCGCTATATGGATCAGATGGTGCAAAAGGAGTAATTATCATTACAACCAAAGCAGGAAGCCTTAACAAAAAGCCTTCATTGAGTTTTTCGTCATCTTTTTCTATGGAGAAACCACTTTTGCCCGAAATCCAGAATAAATATTCATTAGGATCTAACGGCGTATATTTTGATGGTGTGAACCAGAAAACAAGTACTTCATGGGGAGCAAGGATGGATACCCTGAAAATTAATGGTCAGCCTGCACAGGTATATGATCAGTCTGACCTATTTTTCAAAACCGGAAAAACATATACCAACACGGTAGCCGTAAATGGGGGTGGAGCTTACAACTCTTATTTTATATCGTATACCAATTTTGCTCAGGATGGAACGGTACCTACCACTTCTTTCGACCGGAATACCGTTTTTGGGAAATTCACCACACAAATTATTAAAGATCTGAATGTTACTTTCTCCTTAAATTACGCCAATACCAAAAACACCAGGTTACCTGAAGGATATGCCCTTGAAAGCCCTGTATGGACTATTTTTACAGCTCCAGTTTCCTATAATCTACAGCCTGCCCTCAACTCGGACGGCACGCAAAGGCTGTTCCGTTTTTCCAGGAACAACCCATATTGGGTATTGGATAACATCAGCAATACTTCGGTAGTAAACAGGTTTTTGCCAACTTTTAATGCTGATTACAAAGTATTAAACTGGTTAACTATAACAGAACGTTTTGGTGCTGATGTTTATGTTGAACAGGGTAAATATCATGAATCGTTACTCTCGGTTTCAAACCCTAATGGCCGGATCGTAAACAACAACACCAATTTCAGGCAATATAATAATGACCTGATCATCGGTGCCAACAAAAGTTTTGGTGATTTTACCATCGATGCGCTATTGGGCAACAACATATTATCAACCTATACTGAAACTGCCTATGCCAACGGCCTGGGTATAACCGTTCCAGGGTTTGATAACATTGGATCTACATCAAATATAAATTTTAAGGAAACAAGTTATCTGACCAGAAAAATAGGATTCTATTTACAGTCCAATATCGATTATAAAAAGTTCTTAATCCTCTCCCTTACCGGAAGGTACGACGGCACTTCTGTACTGGCCAAAAACAACAGTTTTTATCCTTATGGTTCTGCTGCTACAAGTTTTATCTTTTCCAATTTCTTTTCGAAAGAACTATCGGATGTCATGAGCTTTGGGAAATTAAGATTATCCTACAGTACAGTGGGGAATGCCAGCATTGGGCCATATAGCCTGCTTACGCCGTACGAATCACAGACGGTAAGAAATATTGCCTTTCCCTATCAGCAACAGTCGGGCTTTTTGATCAGTCAAACCCTAGGCAATCCCACCCTAAAAAATGAGCGGATCAACGAATTTGAAATTGGTTTAGAAACAGGTTTCTTTAAAAACCGTTTAAGCCTGGAGGTTACCTATTTCGATAAAAAGACAAAAAACGGGATCATTCCCACTGTAGCACTGGCACCGTCAACCGGGTTTAACGCCACGAGTGCAAATACAGCCGTAATGCGCAACAAGGGTATCGAGCTGCTTTTAAATGCAAAACCTATAAAAACGGAGAATTTCAGCTGGGACCTGACCTTGAATTATAGCAGGATCAGAAATAAGGTCCTTTCGATCGGCGGTAATCTGGAGCGCCTCGACAATGGCTTTACCGTTATTTTTCCAAACCAGCCTTATGGGGTAATCTTTGGTACCCGTTACGCCAGAAACAATGAAGGAAAATTGTTAATCGGTAATGATGGGTTACCATTTGCTGCAGATGAACAGGGTATAATCGGTGATATTAATCCAGATTGGATGGGCGGTATTGTTAATAATTTCAAGTATAAACAGTTTACGCTTAGTTTCTCTTTTGATATGAAAAAGGGAGGCGATATCCAAAACAATGTGGATGGTTACGGCTATTTCTATGGCACACCAAAAGTTACTGAAGACCGTGGCCCACGTGTTGTTGAGGGTGTAAATGCGACTACAGGTTTGCCGAATACAGTGTCTGTTTCAGGACAGGCCTATTACCAGAGGGCTAATGGTGTATTGGAATCGGTTATCCAGGACGGTACTTATGTGAAATTGAGAAATGTTAGCATGGGTTATAACCTAAAACCAACATGGCTGCAAAAAACACCTTTCAAAACTATTGGCTTGCAGGTTACGGGTAGAAATTTGTGGATATATGCACCACACTTTACGGGTGGGGACCCTGAAGTAAGTTCTTTTGGTTCTTCAAACGGATCTCAGGGGATCTATTCCTTCTCAACCCCAACATCCCGCTCAGTAGATTTCAGTTTAAGATTAACATTATAGGTTCAACACATAAAAAAGAATCAACATGAAAAAGATATATTTCATTTTAAGTTTTGCATTTATGATGGCTTTTGCCGGGTGCAAAAAATACATAGATGTTAACTATGACCCCAACAGACCGATAGATGTTAAAGAATCGCTCATGTTACCGCCTCTACAAATGCTGATTTCACAAAATATCAGTGCATCAGGCGACGGGAATTTGAGCGTGGTATTGCAGCAATATTTGCAGGTAATGGCGCTAAACCAGGTGGCACCAAATTTCGGTACTTATCAGATGTATAATATTGATATGAACGGTGACTGGAACAACGTATATGCTCGTACGCTGAACAACCTAAGCCTCTTAAATGTAAAAGCAGCTGCAAACGGCAATTATAATTATACTGCGATTTCTAAAATACTCACTGCGTATACTTTGGGCTATGCAACCGATGTATGGGGAGATATCCCCTACAGTCAGGCTTTCAAGGGAATTGATGTTGCCAATCCTACTTACGATACCCAGCAACAAATATACACTGAGATACAGCGATTGTTAGATGATGGGATTGCAGATATCGGTCGCAATGCTGGTTTGGCTGCTGGCAGTGACGATCTGATGTACGCTGGCGATATGGCAAAGTGGAGAAAATTGGCTTATACTTTAAAATCACGTTATTACATGCACCTGAGTAAAGCACCTGGAAATACAGCTTCTGCGCAAGCACAGCTGGCTTTGACAGCACTAACTAATGGTATGCAAAGCAACGATGATGATGCTAAAATTGCTTTCGGTGGTGCAGCGGGGGCAGAGAATCCATGGCAGCAGAATTTTTTACCAGGTACTACATTTGTGCTGGCCAACACCTTTGTTGATGCTTTTACTGCCAGAAACGATCCGAGATTAAGTAAAATGGTTAAACCCGCCAAACAAACCGGTTTATATACGGGTCGGCAGATTGGTTTAGACGAAATTGGAAGTCTGGAGGCTTACTCAATCCCTGCCGATTTTTATGCAGGTGCCAATGCCAATAATTACCTGGTAAATTACACCGAGGCATTATTCCTAAAAGCCGAAGCTACACTGGTAGTATCGGGTTTTGCAGCTGCACAACCTTTTTATCAGGATGGTATCAAACAGCACATGACTAAGGTAGGGGTGAGCACAACTGATATGGATACCTACATTGCTTCGCGTGGAACACTCAGCAGTACAAATGCACTCCGTTTAATTATGGAAGAAAAGTCGGTTGCTAACTTTCTTAATGCTGAAAATTATACAGATTGGCGCCGTACCGGATTCCCGGCTTTAACCAAAGTTAAAAATGCACTCTCTGAAATTCCGAGAAGGGTACTTTATCCAAATACCGAAATTACAGCAAACCCACAACCGCAACAAAAGGCTAAAATTACCGACAGGTTATGGTGGGATGTTAATTAAATAGAAGTTAGTTAGTTAATAATGTTAAGGATACCCGATTGGGTATCCTTTTTTATTGTAAAAAAATCGCCAGTTCTCTTGTCGAAAACTGGCGATTTTTAATTATTTAAGAAATATTATTACTAAAATCTCACACCGAAAGTTAAGAATACATTGTTCCTTTTACTTTTAACATCTGCAACAGGTTCTGTATAATCGTCTAGCAAATATGGACTTGAACTGAAATTAGTTTTATAGTTTTGATAAGCTACGTCGAAATAATAGTTATCAATACGATACCCAAGCCCTCCAGTATAGTACTGACCCTGGTAAAACTTATTATCTCCACCTTTAACGCCGTTTCCATTTACACCGTAACCTGCACGTAAACTCAATTCGTTGGTTACTTTTACTTCTGCACCAACTCTATAGTTAACAGCTTCTTTATACGACGCTTTGATAAAAGCATTATTGTCGTTTATTGTTGATGGATCAGAGCCATTAGAAGCTGAAAAACGCATTGAAGAATAATCTACATAATCCACATCAGCCGATATTAATGCAGTACCTGCAATTACATAACTGATACCTGCCGAAGCTTTTAACGGTGTACGCAAATTGTAAGTAAATGAATAATATTGAGTTGGATTGTTCGATTGAGTTGGTCCGGTATTAGCATTTCCAGCAGTAGTAGCCTGTAAAGTCTCACTGGTATTGTCTTCAATGTTCATCCAGGTTGGTGTTTGGAAATTCAAACCAATCCTTAACTCACTAACCGGTCTGAAAATAGCACCTAATTTTAAATTGAATCCACCGCCCTTAGTTTCCTGGTTTCTAAAGTGGTTAAGACTATAATTTTCATTTCCATTGTATGTAGGCACGGCATCACCATCATTATAGGAGTTAACCACACCTGATTCTGTGAAAGTAGCATCGCTGGTATATTTCACATTCACAAAACTAGCTGTTGCACCAAGATATACTTTGTTACCAAAATTTAATGCCCCCGCTACGTTAAATTCTGAAGTAGAACCCAAACGTGATTCATCCCAGTTTTGTTTAAAATTAGCATTGTTATAGGGTTCTGCAGAAAATTGATTTGGAAAAGTAGGCGTGTTTTTATTGATCAGAAAACTGTTGTAAGCATCGCCTGCGATGCTGTTTGTTATGCCAGAATTATTGGCCTGATCTACGTAAGAATCCCTGATCGAGCTGTTTGTATTGGTACCGTTGTAACTGATATTATTTAAAAAGTCGTTATTGCGGGTATAGCTTAATCCAAATACAGTACTCACTAAGCCTTTATCTACATCAGATCCTTTCATTTTGGCCGCAGGGCTGTAAAACACTGCTCCGATATTGTTCAGATTAATCTGACTTTTATTAGCTTTCGTATTATTTCCTAAATATCCACTATTATTAGATACTGAATTAAATTCTGGAGTGATGCTAAATTCCGATTTGGTAAATAAACCTAAACCCGCGGGGTTAGCATTAATTGAACCAATATCGCCACCAACACCAATTTGTGCGCCGCCCATTCCTTTAAACCTTGCCGAACTTCCATAATTGGTTTGCGAAAAACGGAACGCATCGGGCGCATAACTTTGGGCATATGTTGTTCCCATAGCAGCTACTGTAGCTACTAGAGAAGCCAGGATGATTTTTTTCATTTGTGTGTTTAGATTTTATAATTAACCTCTTCCAGCTCTTGATGGTCTTGAACCACCACCGCCTCCGCCGCCATTAGAACCGCCGCCGCCGCCATTTGATGGTGGAGGTGAATAACTTGGTCTGCTCTCTGTTCTTGCAGGAGGAGTATAGCTCTCGTTTCTTGTAGGTCTGCTGCTTTGTGTACCTTGAGGTGAGTAACCATCATTCCTGGTAGGTCTGCCACTTTGATTTCCCTGGTTTTGAGTATAACCACCCTGGTTTCTTGTTGGTCTGCCTGCATTATTGTTTGGTGCATAAGATACACCGTTTGGATTGCTTATACCAGATCTACTTGGTCTGCCTACGTTTCCTGCGTTACCGTTTCCATATCTTGGCACGCCCCTGTCATTACTTCCAGGTCTGGGTCTGTAACTTCCTCTGTTAGTATAAACGCCACCACCATAGTAGCCGCCTCCAATACCCCAGCCTCCGCCGTAGTATCCACCACCACCCCAACCATAACGGTCGTAGTATGAATTTGGTCCCCATGAGTTCCAACCATAAGGATTGTTCCATCCGTAACCATAATTGCCATAATAGAACGGGTTGTTCCAGATGCTTCCGTATCCATAACCGATACCGAATCCACCGCCCCAGCCACCTAAACCGTAACCGTTGCCCCAGCCCAATCCAATCCCTAAATAATTGGATGGTCCGTAGCTGCTACCGTAATAATAATTGTCGAAATAAGGATCATAGTAGCCTTGAAAGCTGTATCCATTATAAAAACGGTTGATCCTCGAAGAATAATCCATGTCGTAATATGGATTACTGGTGCCATAATATTCATCATATTCTTCCTGACCCTGGGCCTGATATTGCTGGCCTTGCCGGTTCTGAGGTTGAGGTGCCATTTCCACCTCCCTGGCTTTCGCCACAGAATTATAAACATCATCAGCAGGCTTAGTTTGAGCCAACTTTGATGTAGAGCATGAGGCCACCAACCCTGCAGCGGCAATCATGACAATGGGTAAAAATTTAATTGGTTTCATTGTGTTTATATTTAGTTGTGTGTGTTCACGAATTTAATAAACAAGTTCCAAAAGTAGTTAATTCCTAACTATTTACTTATTCTAAAAATGTTAAATCACAATTGATATTAATTGTTGATCGTTTGTAGGCATAAATTTATAAATTTGCCATCGAATTTTACACTTTTTAACTTACAAATTACGTTCCAAATACATAAGATGAGCAAAGAAATTACAAGTAGAGAAGCCGATTATTCCCAGTGGTATAATGATATTGTGTTAAAAGCAGATTTAGCAGAGCACTCTGCTGTGCGTGGTTGCATGGTTATAAAGCCAAATGGCTATGCTATATGGGAAAAAATGCAGGCAATACTGGATAAAATGTTTAAGGATACCGGGCATCAAAATGCCTACTTTCCATTATTCATCCCAAAGTCATTTTTCTCTAAGGAAGCCTCTCATGTTGAGGGGTTTGCGACAGAATGTGCAGTTGTAACACATTACCGGTTAAAAAATGACGGTAATGGAAATATCGTAGTTGATGAAACTGCCAAATTGGAAGAAGAATTAATTGTTCGCCCTACATCTGAAACCATCATTTGGAATACTTATAAAGGCTGGATCCAGTCATACCGTGATTTACCCATACTCATCAATCAATGGGCCAATGTGGTAAGATGGGAAATGCGCACCAGATTGTTTCTGCGGACTGCCGAATTTTTGTGGCAAGAAGGGCATACTGCACATGCAACCGCAGAAGAGGCAATTGAGGAAACAGAACGTATGTTACATATCTACGCCGATTTTGCCGAAAATTGGTTAGCCGTTCCGGTTATCAGGGGTCGTAAATCGCCAAATGAACGTTTTGCTGGGGCTTTGGATACTTATTGTATTGAGGCCTTAATGCAGGATGGTAAAGCTTTACAAGCAGGAACATCTCACTTTTTAGGTCAGAATTTTGCCAAAGCTTTTGATGTTAAGTTTACAGGTAAAGATGGAAAATTAGATCATGTTTGGGCTACTTCATGGGGCGTTTCTACACGTTTAATGGGCGCATTAATTATGGCCCATAGTGATGATTCAGGATTGATTATTCCACCAAAACTGGCACCGATTCAGGTGGTTATTGTTCCGATTTATAAAGGTGATGAAGACCTTGCCAGAATTTCTTCGTATGTAAATGAATTAACCATGCGTTTAAAAGGATTAGGTGTCTCGGTGAAATATGATGACAGGGATACACAACGCCCGGGATTTAAATTTGCCGATTACGAGTTAAAAGGTGTGCCGATCCGTATTGCAATAGGTGGCCGTGATCTGGAGAATAAAACGGTAGAAGTTGCCCGCAGGGATACCAAATTAAAGCAGACCATACCTCAGGAAGGATTGGATATTTACATCGTAAAACTGTTGGAAGATATTCAGCAAAGTATGTTCAACAAAGCATTAGCTTATCGTGATGAGCATATTACTGAAGCTAACAGTTACGAAGAGTTTCAGGAATTGTTAGATACCAAAGCTGGTTTCATTTCAGCACATTGGGACGGAACGCCCGAAACGGAACAAAAAATAAAAGAAGAAACGAAAGCAACTATACGTTGTATTCCTTTAGATAATAAACTGGAAGATGGAGTTTGTATTTATTCAGGCAAACCATCGATCCAGAGAGTGTTGTTTGCAAGAGCTTATTAGGTAGGTTTGAGATATGAGATGTGAGAATAAATATAAATCTCATATCTATTGTCTCAAATCTCATGTCTATTGTCTCAAATCTCAAATTAAAAAAAATGAAATTCGCAACTAAAGCCATCCATGCAGGCCAGGAGCCTGATCCAACAACAGGTGCCGTAATGACACCCATATATCAAACCTCTACCTATTGGCAAAAATCTCCCGGAGATAACAAAGGGTACGAGTATTCGAGAGGGACCAATCCAACGCGTAAAGCTTTGGAAGATTGTTTGGCTGCTTTGGAAAATGCTAAATATGGTTTGGCATTTTCGAGTGGAATGGGTGCTACAGATGCTGTACTAAAATTATTGCAGCCAGGTGATGAAGTAATTACCGGAAATGACCTTTATGGTGGTTCTTACCGTATTTTTACTAAAATCTATACCAAATACGGAATTAAATTTCATTTTCTGGATCTTTCTAAACCAGAGAATATGCTGCCGTACATTAACGATAAAACGAAACTGGTATGGATTGAAACGCCAACTAATCCAACCATGCAGATTATCGATATTGAAGGGGTAGCAAAAATCACTAAAGAGAAAAATTTAATCCTGACGGTTGACAATACTTTTGCTTCGCCATATCTGCAGAACCCTATCGATTTAGGCGCTGATATTGTGATGCACTCGGTAACCAAATATATTGGCGGTCACTCTGATGTGGTAATGGGCGCTTTGGTAACCAATGATGAGCAATTGTATAAAGACCTTTGGTTTATTTACAATGCTTGCGGTGCAACGCCAGGTCCGCAAGATGCTTTTTTGGTTTTGAGAGGGATTAAAACACTTCATTTAAGGATGAAAGCACATTGCGAAAATGGCGAACGTATTGCGCACTATTTAAAAACACATCCAAAAGTTGATAAAATCTATTGGCCGGGTTTCGAAGATCATCCTAACCATGATGTAGCTAAAAAGCAGATGCGTGGCTTTGGAGGTATGATTTCGATTACCTTAAAAGGTGCTGATCTGGAAGAAACATTCAGGATCTCTTCTAATTTTAAGGTGTTTACGCTTGCCGAATCTTTAGGTGGGGTAGAATCACTGATCAACCACCCGGCTACCATGACACATGGTTCTATTCCGAAAGAGGAAAGAGAAAAAGTTGGTGTTACCGATAACTTACTTCGTTTAAGTGTTGGGGTAGAAGATATCGATGATCTTTTAGAAGACCTGGAAAAGGCATTGGCATAAAATTTCAATCGGGCATTATGATCAGCATTTGCCCGGTTTTTTATTTTTTTGTAAAGCCAGTTCTGTTCTATAATTTAATGTTTGTCCCGGCTTTACACTAAATATTTTTTGTTGAAGCGCCTGCTTCATTAAAATCTGCAAAACAAAAAAGGATACCGTTCCAATCCGGTTTAGGTGGCCAGTGTTGTGCTGCTATTTTTTGTTTAAATAATTACTGATATGCAATTTCTGGAGCTGAAGAATTTTCTTGATAGCAAAGTTGAACAATATAACCAGCCTAATTTTATAGCAAACGATCCGGTTGGTATTCCGCATCTTTTTGAGAAAAAACAAGATATTGAAATTTCGGGTTTTTTTGCTGCGGTTTTGGCCTGGGGGCAACGGAAAACAATTATCAATAAATGCCGGGAGTTGCTTGACCGGATGGATAATGCACCCCACGATTTTGTGCTAAACCATAGTGATGATGATTTAAAGCGTTTGCTGAATTTTAAACACCGCACCTTTAACGATACGGATCTGCTTTATTTTATTTCGTTTTTTAAACAGCATTATGAAAATTTCGAAAGCCTGGAACAGGCTTTTATTCCTCAACAGGATATTTATAGAGCGGAATACCTGGAGATTTCTTCAACAGGGCGAAGCATAGAGGTTTCTTCTGAAGTTTGTTATACCGCCGATTTTCATTTTTCAATAGAGCAGGCACTGAACCATTTCAGGTCCTATTTCTTCTCCTTGGAAGATTTTCCGCACCGTACCAGGAAACATATCTCTTCGCCGCAACAAAAATCGACCTGCAAACGCTTGAACATGTTTTTAAGATGGATGGTAAGAACTGATAATAAAGGTGTTGATTTTGGGATCTGGAATACGCTAAAGCCTAAAGATCTGATTTGTCCATGTGACGTGCACGTAGACAGGGTGGGGCGCTTGCTCGGTCTCATTAACCGGAAGCAAACGGATTGGTTAACCGCCGTAGAACTAACCACTCATTTAAGAGCGTTTGATCCTTTAGATCCTGTTAAATATGACTTTGCTTTATTTGGTCTAGGTGTTGAAAAGGAGTTTTAAGATGTTTTTAAATTATTAATAAATAAAAACTTCTTTTTTAAAATCAATGTTCTTATTATTACGTAGTAATCTTTTCTTTAAAAGAGAGGATTGTCTATCCAAGCAGTAATTTCTATGATCGCAGTTAACTTGTCTGATGAGGAGAGGTGGAAGATATATAATAATATTTCGCCTTTAATTGATGTTTTTAAAAAGTTTCATCCACTAAATGATGAAATAGAAAGACGCATTAACCAGCATACATTTCCCATAAGTTATAAGAAGAATAAATACCTGCTTTCGCCAGTTGACCACAATAAATTCTTGTTTTTGATTGTAAAAGGGGTAGTAAGGGGATTTATAAAAGATGGAAGTACGGAAATTACCACCTGGATTTCAAAAGAAAACGAAGTGGTAGGAACGATACGTAATTTATGGGGGGAAGGCGATTCGGAAGAGTATTTGCAGGCATTGGAAGATGTAGATTTAATTGCCATTCCGCATGTATTATCAGATTACCTGTTTGAAAACTTCACTGAAGCCAACATTGTAGGCAGGAAAATGATGGAGTTGTATTACCGCTCGGCAGAGGAGCGTGCTTATCTTTGTAGAATTTCTTCTGCCGAAAAAAGATATAAACGATTCCTGGCTTCTTTCCCTGACCTGATAAACCGCGTTTCTTTAAAACACATAGCATCTTTTCTGGCCATCAGGCTGGAAACACTCAGTCGTATCCGGGCTAAGCTCTAATCATTCTTTTACAAATTCTCAGTAATCATTACCAATGGAATAGGGATTGTAACCCATCACCATTCTTTTTTCATCTGAAGTTTGGTACTTAAAATTATTCTGTGTTGCTGATCATATAGCGTCATTGGGTGTTGCTCAAGTCGATATATTAACGCATCGGCAACAACTGTGCAATTGATTAGGCGTTCGAGGAACTGTTATTGGTATTGCCTATTTAATTGCCAAAATATCTTAGAATTGATTACATGTTTAGGAGCTTTGGTGTTAACTTATTTATTTTAACCGTTAACAGCTGCGGTTACACTTACGATTTCTCAATTGGCTATTAATAGGTTATAGCAGTGGAATACGTGAGATTTTCTAATCCAAATTCGTCTATTAAGTCAAACTTTATATTGGCAACTCTTATGTTTTTAAACAAAATTGTTGAATTGTGTATAATAATATTTACATTTTTTACCAAAAAAGTAGCTACAATTGCGTAAAAAAAATAACTTTTTACTAACTTGCGCAATATCCTTAATTATAATGAAAACAAAAAATGCCGTAAGTACTTTCACCGTACTCATCGCTGATGATCATGAAATCATCCGGCGTGGATTAAAAGGTTTAATATCAGACTTTTGGCCTGGTGTTGAAATCATTCATGCATCTACTTTAGAGCAGGCGCTTGTGGAAGTAGAAAAATCACCAAGTTTAATCATAATTGATGTAAACTTGCCTGGAGGTAACAACCTTAAGGTAATCGATCAAATTAAGTTGGTTCAGCCCAATGCTAAAATCCTGGTATTTTCTTCTTTAAATGAAAATATTTATGCTGTCCCTTATTTAAAGTCGGGTGCTTCTGGTTACCTGACCAAAAATGCTGAAGAATCGGAGATTGTGACTGCAATTACTACAATTTTAGCTGGCAGCCGCTACTCAAGCCGAAATGTTAAAGAGAATATGTTCAACAGCATATTAGGTAACGATGCTGATAATCCTTTCACTAAACTTTCAGGCAGAGAACTTGAAGTGGCAGAACTTTTAACAAAAGGTATTGGTGTATTGGAAATTTCTAATCAGTTAAAGCTTCAAATGGGTACCGTAAGTACATATAAATTGAGACTTTTTCAAAAGCTTAAAATAAAAAGCATTATAGAACTAGCTGAAAAGATGAGTATTTACGAAAGATAAAAGAGTGTAATACTCTTTTATCTTTCTAAGCTTTTTTGCTTTTATCTACAGTACCAGGCCCACTCTCTCCTGATTCATTAGGTGTAGAACCTGCCTGACCAAATTTTTCTGAAGAACCCTGTCCGTTTTGATCGAAGGAGGCCTTTTCTTTTGAGCTTCCTTCATTTTTATGATTTTTTTTTTCCGTGTTTTTATTGTCTTTAGTTTCCATAGGATAAAATGTTTATTACTAGTTTAACATTTTAAAACAGACAAAAGTTTTTATTAACTCTCTGAGTTGATTGTATTCCAACGTTCCACTGTATTATTTTAGTGCTTCTTATATGTTCGTAAGTCTGGGTACTTATTAACCAACGATCGTGATGGTTTTCTCGCGAATACAAAACATTTTAGTAGTCTTATAACATTTCTAGCTCACTGTAGTATTAATATAAAACTAAAATTGTTAGTATTTTGTTGGGAATTAATCTACTGTAAATCTTTATTTAACTAAAATTATTAGTAATTTTGATTTCAATCATCCCCTTATAATACGAGAATGGATAAAGAAAGGCAGATTATTCATATGGATCAGGATGCATTTTTTGTATCTGTGGAAATCAGAAAAAATCCCAGGTTGTTGGGTAAACCCGTAATTATCGGTGGTGGCGGCGATAGGGGAGTGGTAGCTTCGTGCAGTTACGAGGCACGTCAGTACGGCATACATTCTGCGATGCCCGGCAGGACGGCAAAATTACTGTGCCCCCAGGCTATATTTTTAAAAGGCGATATGGAGGAATATTCCAAAGCATCGTACGAGATTACTGAGATTATTGCCGATAAAGTTCCTCTTTTCGAAAAAGCCAGTATTGATGAACATTATATCGATATGACGGGCATGGATCGCTTTTTTGGCTGTATGAAATTCGCATCAGAACTCAGGCAAACCCTTATTAAAGAGATGAAATTGCCCATTTCTTTTGGTTTGTCGATCAATAAAACCGTAGCCAAAATAGCCACCAACGAATCTAAACCCGGTGGCGAACGGCAGGTTACTTTTCCTGAATTGCGGCCCTTTCTTGATCCCCTGGCTATTCATAAAATTCCGGGTATTGGCCATGCTACCTATAAAAAATTAAGCGAAATGGGTGTTCGCGAAATCCTTACGCTTACGCAGATTCCACAACAGCTCATGTTTAAAATTTTAGGGCAGCATGGTTTAAGTTTGTGGCAAAAAGCAAACGGGATCGATCTTTCGCCCGTGGTGCCTTACCGCGAAAGAAAATCAATTGGTACACAGGCCACGTTCGAAAGTGATACCATGGATATGGCTAAATTGAAAGCCATTATAACCGGAATGGTTAGCGGACTAACCTTTCAACTGCGTAATCAGAAAAAACTAACCGCCTGCATTACGGTAACTGTGCGTTACACCAATTTCGAAACCGTTACCCAGCAGGAGCGGATTCCTTATACCTCGCTTGATTCATTTCTAATCAGCAAAGCACATAGCCTGTTCGAAAAGGTATATTCAAAACGGATGCTGCTGCGCTTGGTGGGTGTAAAACTTTCGCACCTGGTGAGTGGTTACGAACAGATTGGTTTATATGATATCGCCGAAGAAGAATATAGTCTTTGCCAGGCCATGGATAAGGTGCGTAACAGTTATGGTGCCGAAGCCATAGTAAAAGCCTCTATTGTTACCCAACCACCCCGCGATGAAAAAGGAAAAATAATTAAGTACAATCCCCGTAAAAAGAAAATTTTAATTGAAAACCAAACAGAAGAAGAAGAGCCGGAAGTAAGGAAACGTTCGAAAATCAGAAGTTTTATGAGCGAAAAAGGAATAACGGGTACCAAATCTTACGAGTAGTTATGTTTTTGAATGTTCATTCTTCTTACAGCCTGAAATATGGTACGCAGAGCATTGATCAACTGATTGCTACTGCACGGCGTTTAGGGATCCATCAAATGGTTCTTACCGATATTAACAACTCAACCGGTGCAGTAGAGTTTATTCGCGAGTGTTATAAGCAAGGCATTGCTAAAGAAGCCGACGAAATACACAGGGGCAATATTCCTTATCAGATTAAACCTGTTGCCGGAATCGAATTTCGAATCGATAACAAGCTGTTATATGTAGGTATTGCCAAAAACAGGGAAGGCATGCGCGAGCTGAATGAATTTTTAAGTCACCACAACATCTACAACCTTCCATTGCCAGAGGTTCCGCCCCAAATGGAAAATGTATACATTATTTATCCTTTTCATAAAACTTTTAATCAAACGTTAAAAGTAAACGAATATATAGGTGTGCGTGGAAAACAGCTGAATCTTTTGTACAAACATCCGCTTTTGGGCCAGAAAGAAAAACTGCTGGTGTGGCATCCTGTTACGGTAGGCAACAAAATTACTTATCGGTTGCACGAATATTTAAGGGCTATAGAACTCAATACACTTTTAAGTAAAGTAGCTGAAGAACAAAAATGTGATCCCGATGAATTTCTGATTCCTGAAGCGGAACTAACCCAGCAATTTGAACAGTATCCTTTTATTGTTCAAAATACACAAAAGCTGATCAATAGCTGCGATTTAAGTGTTTATTTTGAGGATGGTAATACACCTACCTCCAAAAACAAGTTTTTTTATACAGGAGATTTCGAAGGAGATAAAAAAATGCTTCGGGAGCTGGCCGAAGAAGGACTTAGATATCGTTATGTCGAAAATAATGAAGAAGCCCTTAAGCGTTTAGAAAAAGAACTGCAGATTATAGAACTTAAAAATTTCTGTGCCTATTTTCTCATTACCTATGATATCGTACATTATGCAATGTATGAGCGGGGTTTTTATCATGTAGGCCGTGGCTCGGGCGCCAACAGCATTGTAGCCTATTGTTTGCGCATTACTGACGTAGATCCGATTGATCTCGATCTGTATTTCGAACGGTTTTTACACGAAAAACGAACAAGCCCACCAGATTTTGATATCGATTTTTCATGGGATGAAAGAGAAGTGATACAGCGTTATATTTTTGAACGCTATCCTAAATGGCATGTTGCTTTTTTGGGTACCATGAGCACTTTCAAAGACCGGGCAATTATCAGGGAGATTGGTAAGGTTTTAGGTTTACCCAAAGGCGAAATAGACAGTTTTACTGATCCCACTAAAGAGCGGGAAAATTTGCTCAATGCTACTTACCAGAAGCTTTTGGCCGTACACCGCTACATGAAAAGTATGCCCAATCAACGTTCTATCCATGCGGGAGGAATTTTGATTTCAGAAGAACCGATTACCTATTATACCGCATTGGATATGCCGCCAAAAGGTTTTCCAACAGTGCAATGGGATATGTATGAAGCCGAAGCCATAGGTTACGAGAAATTCGATATTTTAAGTCAGCGGGGCATTGGACACATCCGTGAGGCCGTTCAATTGGTCAAAAAGAATAAAGGAAGAGCTATTGATATCCACGATTTTCCAGCTTTTAAAAAAGATCAAAAACTAAACGATATCCTTAAAGAAGGGCAACCCATAGGGTGCTTTTACATCGAATCGCCAGCCATGCGGCAATTGCTTAAAAAGCTGAAATGCGATAACTACCTTACCCTGGTAGCCGCCAGTTCAATTATCCGTCCTGGTGTGGCCAGTTCTGGTATGATGAAATCGTATATCGAGCGTTACCATGCGCCCGATAAAGTGGTGTACCTCTGCGAGGTGATGAAAGAGCGTCTTAGCGAAACCTATGGCGTAATGGTTTACCAGGAAGATGTAATTAAAGTTTGCCATTACTTTGCCGGTCTCGATTTGGCCGATGCCGATGTGCTGCGGAAGGCCATGAGTGGTAAATACCGATCTAAACTGGCTTTTGATGAATTGGTGAACAAATTTAAGGTTTCGGCACGACAGCAGGGGCATTCAGAGGAGTTGGTTAACGAAGTATGGCGTCAGATTTCTTCTTTTGCCGGTTACAGTTTTTCAAAAGCGCATTCAGCTTCCTTTGCCGTTGAAAGCTACCAGAGCCTTTACCTTAAAACGTATTACCCTATGGAATTTATGGTTGCCGTGCTCAATAACTATGGTGGTTTTTACAGTCGATGGGTTTACGTGCACGAACTGCAAAAAACTGGCGCCAGGGTGCATTTACCTTGTGTTAACCATAGCGATGAAGTGGTAACCATAACAGGCAAAGATACCTACCTGGGTTTTATCGGAATTCAGGGATTGGAAGAAAAGAATATCAGGACCATCCCGCAAGAACGTAAAGCAAACGGCCAGTACCTCGATCTTGAAGATTTTGTAAAAAGAACCTGCATTTCCCTTGAACAGGTAATTATCTTAATCCGGTTAGGGGCATTGCGTTTTACCGGAAAAGACCGTAAAACTCTGCTTTGGGATGTACACAATTACCTTGGCTTTAAACAGAAAAAGGTAAACCATGCGGAGCTTTTCAAGTTAAGTTACAAAACCTATCAACTCCCGGCATTAGCCGATTCCGAACTCGAAAATGCTTACACAGAACTAGAGTTATTGGGTTATCCGCTCAATTATAAAATGTTCGATTTTCTGAAAACAACTTATCGAGGCGATACCATGGCAGCCGATATGCACAAACATTTGGGTAAAACGGTAAGGATGGTAGGGAACTATGTTTGTGAAAAAACAGTACACACTATTAAAAACACGAAAATGTGGTTCGGAACTTTTTTAGATGCAAACGGCGATTTTTTTGATACTACCCATTTTCCCAATACCACCCCCATGTATCCTTTTAAAGGAAAGGGCTGTTACCTTATTTTAGGTAAAGTGGTAGAAGATTTTGGCTTCCAGAGCATCGAGGTTCTAAAGTTCGCTAAATTGGATATTCAGATGAACCCGATAGCGATTTAAATCGTTTCGTACTTATCAGAACTCCGCTTTAAAAAATGGGAATGATATACTGATTCAGGATAATTATCGAGAAGCTCTTCTGCCGAAGTAATCCTTCGGCCGTTATAAACGTGCGCTTTAAAATTGCTTCCCCGAAAAGCAGGGATAGGTTGAGCCGCGGAATTACGGCTAATCCTATTAAGGCTTGTCATTCTGAGCGCAGCGAAGAATCTTTCTTAATGAAATGAGCTTGCAGTTGGTCGTCATTTCGAGCGCAGCCGAGAAATCTGCTTCACTGAATATAAGGTAGAGATCTCTCCATTTCGCGTTGCTCCATCCCATTCTATTCGAGTCTGTCAATGGTGAAAGACTCGAAGGATCTTTTCATAACAAAACTTATATGTTCCTTAAATGCCTTATATGGTCAAAACAACAAAAGTTCAATCGTTATAAATTTCAAAATGCATTCTTAACATCATGAGCCGATTAATATATTCTTTCGCGAGATCGTCATTGCGAAGCCAATTTTTAATTGGATGAAGCAATCTTAATGCACTCGCTATAACCCATAGTTGTAAGATTGCTTCGTCGTTCCTCCTCGCAATGACGACCTTTTTTTTGAATCTGTTAACGCTAGCTATTTAATCGTTTAGCAGTTAAAATATAAATTTCATATTTTTAAACCATGATCCACTTTAAAGCAGAAATAGAGCGTTTCGAAACCATGGGTGAGAAAACAGGCTGGAGTTATGTGTTTATTCCGGCTGCTTTGGCCAACGAAATCAAGCCAGATTGTAAAAAAAGTTTCAGGGTAAAAGGGAAAATAGATCAGTTGGAGATTAGCGGTATGGCAGCCATGCCAATGGGAGAGGGCGATTTTATTATTGCCTTAAAGGGCGAGGTCCGTAAAAAATTAAAAAAAGAAGCCGGAGCAAGCGTTGAACTTTATTTGGAAGAAGATAAAGATTTTAAAATCGAAATGCCTGAAGACCTGGAAATCTGCTTGTCAGAAGAAGAACATTTAATCCAAAATTTTTTAAAACAGCCTAAATCGCATCAGAACTATTATATCAACTGGATTAACCAGGCTAAAACTGAACCTACCCGTACTAAAAGAATTGTAATGACCGTTAAAGCCATGGATAAAGGGCAGGATTTTGGGGCAATGATCAGGGAATCTCAAGGGAAGTCTTAATTTAGTCCTAAGTCTCTAGCCTTTAGTAGGAAGTAAATAGAATCAGGCGATGTGGATTTAAGACTCTGGACTCTGGACTCCGGACTTAGGACTCCCGACTCCCGACTCCCGACTCACTTTTATAACTTCTAAACCAGCTCCAAACTTTCATCTGGATTACACCTAAAAAAGCTTCTCTGAAAATACGGGTGCTCATTTTTGATGTTCCTTCGGTACGGTCGGTGAAGATGATGGGAACTTCGACTACTTTAAAGCCAAATTTAATGGCGGTGAATTTCATTTCGATCTGAAATGCATAACCAACAAACTTAATTTTATTTAATGGAATGGTTTCCAGTACAATTTTGCGGTAACATTTAAAACCAGCCGTAGCATCCTGAATATTGATTCCAGTAATCATACGCACGTACATTGAAGCAAAATACGACATTAAAACCCTGCCCATTGGCCAGTTTACTACATTTACACCTTTAACGTACCTGGAGCCAATGGCTACATCTGCACCATTTACACAAGCTTCGCGTAAGCGAGCCAGATCATCCGGGTTGTGAGAGAAATCGGCATCCATTTCAAATATGTAGGCATAATCGTGTTGTAATGCCCAGTTAAAGCCATAAATATATGCTGTACCTAAACCTTGTTTACCCGCACGCTCTTCAATAAATAAATGCCCTTCGTATTCTTTTTGCAGCGATTTTACAATTTCAGCAGTTCCATCAGGAGAACCATCATCAATAATTAAAACATGAAAAGGTTGTGTTAAAGAAAAAACCTTTCTAATGATTTTTTCGATGTTTTCCTTCTCGTTGTAGGTGGGGATGATGACTAAACTATCTGACACGTTTGTTGTGGTTTTTTAATAATAAAGCTTTTGGCCTTTGTATTTGATATTTGTAGTTGGCAATTGCTTTTAAACTGCGAAAGTAAATATTTAATATGGAATCATCATGAATTTTCGTTAATTCGAGATAATTCCTCATTATGAACTTGTTTCAATATTTATATCTATCTTTTGATGTTATATGATGTAGGATTTTCTTTGGTTTTGATCGTCGTCCATCAAATTGTAAGCTGGTTTAGTGGCTTTGTAAGGATTACAAATCCTAAGTTCTTAAGACGGGATTGCAAATCCCGACTAACTTTTATATTTGTTTTTTGCTTTCAGGGCACAGTTTATTGTTCCTAAACCCGACAGCAGCGGTAGCGCCCGATTGAAATGAGGGACTAGCGAATGGCGGGACTGAAGATGCCAAGAACTCCAGTCCGTTGCTTTCCAAATCTTAAAGGATATCAATAAATAATCGTTATAACATAGATTTCTCCACTACGGTCGAAATGACGACACCTTTTTTTACCTCACTTCCTGCATCAATCTCTTAACCAGCTGCGAGAAAATAATCAATGCCAAACCTGCAATTAAAGAATATAAAGCCAATGCTTTGTAACCTTCGGTATAAGCCATTAATTTAGTTGGTAGTGAAGCATTGTCGATACTCGACATTTCTGCACCCAGTTTTCCGGCAGCCAATTGCCCAAAAGCACTTGATAAAAACCAAAGTCCCATCATCATGCCGAACATTTTCTTAGGCGAGAGTTTCGTAATAATCGACATTCCAATTGGTCCCAAACAAAGCTCGCCAAGGGTTAACAATAAATAGGCTAGCGTAAATACATTTAAGGAGCTAATGCCCTGTACATTGGCGAAGAACCTTGTGGCATAAAAAACATAAAAACTCAAAGCCAATAGTAGAAAGCCGATCCCAAATTTTACCACGGTATTGGGCTCTATTTTACGTTTGTATAAGCCAAGCCATAAAATGCCTACAATCGGACTAAAAACAATAACAAAAAACGAGTTAACACTATTGTTTACCACATTGGGGTCGATATTAAAAAAGAGGATTTTATGATCGAGGTTATCTTTTGCAAATAATGAAAGCGAACCACCACTTTGTTCAGATATGGCCATAAAAATGAAGTAACAGAAGATAAAGACGAATGCCGCCAATAGTTTATATTGTGCTTTTTTATCTTTTATTTTAAAGGTTTCGTATAGGAAATAAACCAGGGCAACAACGCCTATGGTGTACATGAAATAATCGGTAAAGGCCGTGTTTTTTACCATGATATAAATCAATGGGATACATAGTATCGAGCCCACATAAACAGTTATTTCCCATAGCTGCTGTTTTGATTTTTTAAGGTGCAGTAATGGTGAACTCCCAATAGGACCTAAGTGTTTTTTGGTAAAAATGAACGTACCTAAGCCAAACATCATTACCAGGGCGGCAGATAAGAAACATAAATGCCAGTTGTAATATTTACCCAAATAAATACACATGGCACCACCCAGTAAGCCACCTACATTAATACCTGCATAAAAAAGTCCGTATCCTGCATCTCTGCGATTATCTTTCTCGTGGTATAATTCGCCAACCATTGATGAAACATTGGGTTTAAAAAAACCGGTTCCGATAATAGATAGGGTAATGCCTATATAAAATAAATCGTGTGGAGAGAAAGCCAGGATTAAGTTTCCAATAATCATTAGCGTTCCGCCCCAGAAAAGAGATTTTCTGAAGCCTAAAATCTTATCGGCAAAAATACCACCTATAAAAGTGAAAGCATAAACAAAGGCTTGGATAGCGCCGTACTGCAGGTTCGATTTTTGGTCACTCAAACCCAGTTGTTCTACCATAAAGAAAGCCAATACCCCACGCATTCCGTAAAAACAGAAACGCTCCCACATTTCTACCAGCGATAAATGCCAGAGTTGTTTCGGGTATTTTCCTTCAAAATTCTGAATCTCTTCTATTGAAACTGTTTTTTCCATTAAATAGGTTTAAAAATTAAAAGCCCGATGAAAATCGGGCTTTTGGGTAAAAGTTATTTTTTTTATTAGTGAACACCGTGCATCCATTTGCGCAGAATAGGGCTTATGGCAAACATAATTAAACCTGCTACAATTGGTATTATGGTGAATATTAAGAAGAAAGTGGAAATTGAATAAGCGGCGCTTATTTTGTCAATTAATGATCCTGTAGCTCCGGCCAGATAGTTACCAATGGCAGTACAGGTAAAAAATACACCAAACATTAAACCCACAAGGTTTGAAGGTGCAAGCTTACTTACATACGATAATCCAACAGGAGAGATACATAACTCGCCAACAGTATGGAAGAAATAGGCGAAAATTAACCAAAATAAACTTACTTCTGCTGAAGTGGCTCCTTGTGGAATAGACGAACCGCCATAAGCTAAGCCTGCGAAACCAATACCTACAAAAATTAAACCGAAGCCAAATTTTACGGGCCCGCTTGGGTTAAATTTGGTTTCCCATATTTTAGAAACAATTGGGGCCAGCGATACGATAAAGAATGAATTTAATACACTAAACCAGGAAGCCGGAACTTCGGTACTTACTGAGCCCATTTCTCTGCTTACTTTCCAGATGGCCAATACCCAGATAATGGCAAAACTCAATAACGTAAATAAAATAGTTGCCGGATATTTCTTGAAAATTTTGCCCGCTAATGAAAACAGCACAAAAGTTACGGCTACCAATGGAAATATGGTCAGGATGGCATCTACCCATTTAAAGGTTGTAGCTGCTCCTCCTGTTAAGTTTCTTAAGGTATAATCTTTTGCAAAAATCGTCATCGATCCGCCTGCCTGTTCAAATACCATCCAGAAGAAAATGGTAAAAATAGACAAAATGGCGATTACCCATAAACGTTGACTTCTAACTTTTTTAGGAATTTCTTCTACTGTTGGATCTGCTTTTTCTACCGCTTTAGTTTTATCAACTGCCGAACCGATTACCCCAAATATTTTTTGTGCGAAATAGAACTGTAGCATTCCGAAAAGCATAAATACACCGGCTAAGCCGAAACCATAATGCCAGCCTACTTTTTCGCCGATATAACCGCACATCAACATCCCGATAAATGCACCAGAATTGATACCCATGTAAAATATGGCATAAGCACTATCTTTTTTATCGCTAATTGGGGGATAAAGTTTACCTACAATTGAAGAAATATTTGGTTTAAAAAATCCGTTACCAATAATTAATAAAAGCAAACCAACATAGAAAAAGTTGGTGCTAACCCCTTCAAGGGCCATTGCGGCGTGACCGAGGGTCATGATAAAAGCACCGATAATCACCGCTTTTCTATAACCTGTAAATCTATCGGCAATTAAACCACCAAGTATTGGTGTAAAGTATACCAAACCGGTATAAATAGCATAAAGCTGTAAGGCTTCAGGCCGTGGCCAACCCCAACCGTTTTTGCTCAGATCGCTAATCAGGAACAAAACCAAAATGGCCCGCATTCCGTAATAACTGAATCTCTCCCACATTTCAGTAAAAAAGAGTACAAAAAGGCCAACCGGATGGCTAAATAATTTTTCTGGAGAAACCCCTTGACTGGTTAAGTGGAGGTCTAGTTCCTTATCATGGTCAATACTAATGGTTTCATTAGATGTTTGCATAAAACATTTGTTGGTTTTAGTTTATGAATTCAGAATTTGTGTGTTGTTTAAGCTAGTTAGCAGGGCGCAATATAGTGAGCGATTGCCAAACTCACAAATTTTTAAGTAAGGAGTAAGGTAAATGGTTTGTTAAGAATTAAAACTTTCTGATGGGTTTAACATTTTTCTTTGGGTCTGCATAAAACTCATCACTCGAATTCGGATCATTGTTAAGCGTAATATCTTCTTGCAATTTCAGCCTTCCGCCAATAATTTTAAAGCCATCAAAAGTGCCGTCTGATCCATAATATTCAAATTTTCCCTTTATTTCGGGATCAAAGGAAGCAAGATGGTCAAATACAATCATGCCTGCTTTCAGATCTGTTTTTAAAGTCATTGCATTGGATTTGGCATACTCAAATATGATCCTGTTTTTTCCTTTTAGTTCTTTACCCTCAAAAACAGGCGCACCAAAATTGAGCTTATCCTTATCAAAAGAAAGAACATCGATTACCTTTTTGGTCGTTATTTGGGTATTACCCTTCCATCCTAAAAGTATATAATAAGGCAAGCGGTTTCCACTGGTTACCGGAACAATTTCATAATACCTGGCACCAAACCATTTTTGATTATTGGTAATGACATTGGGATCGCCAAGATTTTCGGTTTGATCGATTAAGGGGTAAAGTTTCAACGGACCGCTTTTTGTATTCATCTGAATGGCGCCATAATAGCGGTATGTACCGTTTTCGAGTAGTACATACCAACTCAATATTCTAAAAGCCTGATCTGGTGATTTAATAATAGATACATTTTTAAGCGAATCGAAAGGGTAAGAAAAAGAATTGGAGACTTTTAAAGCCTCAACCAACGTTTTTACAAAGCCACCGTTTATTTCTAATTTCTGAGCATCGCTTTGCGCAGTAACAGCCCTTGCCGATATTTTAATCAGTGTATCCTGGAAAACATTTAAAGTATTTGGTGATTGCTGAGCTTTTAGATTAAAGCTTAGCGTTCCAATGATTAAAAGGATGTAAAATCTGATAACTTTCATACAATCAAATACGTAAAACGCTGCAAAACCAAAGATTACAATTTCTCGATAACTAGGGCACTTGCACCACCACCACCATTACAGATCCCAACTACACCGATTTTTCCGTTATTTTGCGCCAAAACCGAAAGTAAGGTAACAACAATCCTGGCGCCCGATGCACCAAGTGGGTGACCTAAGGAAACGGCACCACCATTCACGTTAACCTGGTTGTCGTTTAGTTCTAAAAGTTGGTTATTTGCGATAGAAACTACAGAAAATGCTTCGTTGATCTCAAAATAATCTACATCTTTTATGTTGACACTGGCTTTGTGTAATGCTAATGGAATTGCTTTTGAAGGTGCAGTTGTAAACCATTCTGGTGCTTGTTGTGCATCAGCGTAACCCAAAATTTTAGCTAAAGGTGTGAAACCTAGCTCTTTTGCTTTATCTGCACTCATTAAAACCAATGCTGCTGCGCCATCATTTAAAGTTGAAGCATTTGCTGCAGTTACAGTTCCATCTTTTTTGAAAACAGGTTTCAGTGAAGGTATTTTATCAAATTTAACCGCTGTGGGCTCATCATCGGTATCAACCAATGTAATCTCTCCTTTACGGTCTCTAACCTCAATGGCTACAATTTCACCAGCAAATTTACCTGAAGTTTGTGCGTTTTGTGCTCTTTTGTAAGATTCGATGGCAAAATTATCCTGTGCCTCGCGACTAATCTGGCATTCGGTAGCGCAAAGTTCTGCTGCAGAACCCATGTGGTAATCGTTGTAAACATCCCAAAGGCCATCTTTTACCAAACCGTCTGTAACCTGTCCGTGGCCGAGGCGATAACCGTTTCTTGCCTTATCCAGGTAGTAGGGAACATTGCTCATGCTTTCCATGCCGCCGGCAACAATAATTTCATTATCGCCATTTGCAATACTTTGTGCGGCAAGCATGATTGCTTTTGTGCCCGAAGCACATACTTTATTTATGGTTGTGGCAGGTAAATCTGGCAATCCGGCAAATTTTGCAGCCTGTGTAGCAGGTGCTTGTCCAACGTTAGCTGATAAAACATTGCCCATATATACTTCCTGGATCTGTTCTGGTTTAAGGCCAGCTTTTTCAATGGCTGCTTTAATGGCAAAACCACCGAGTTGAGTAGCAGAAAATTGAGCTAATGAGCCTCCAAAACTACCTATAGGTGTTCTCACAGCTGATACAATAACAACTTCTTTCATGTAAACTAATTTTTATGAATTTTTGGTTAGGCCGCTAAGTTAGTCAAACCCCGCAGGTTTCCAAAGCCTCTGATGTTTAAAAATAACGTTGGAGAAATGATTTTAGCACATTTGAATAATTTGTTTTAATAGGTTTTTGGAAAGGTACTGTAGTGTTTCTTTGGGTTTATTCAGTCCTGCTGTTCGCTATAGCCCTCATGCTTCGGGGCTGTCGCTACCATCAGGTTTAAATTAATGGGTTTGGTGGTGCTTGGGGCAGAAATAAAACCTCGCAGGTTTCTAAAACCTGCGAGGTTTAAAAATAACGTGGAAAAATGATTTTAGCACATTTGAAATAATAAGTTTTTGGAAAGGTACTGCAGTGTTTCTTTGGGTTTATTCAATCCTGCTGTTCGCTGTAGCCCTCATAATCGGGGTTGCCGCTGCCATCAGGTTTAAATTACCTGGGTTTGGTGGTGCTTTGGGCAGAAATAAAAACCTCGCAGGTTTCTAAAACCTGCGAGGTTTAAAAATAGCGTATAGGAAATGATTTTAGCACATTTGAAACAATAAGTTTTATTAGGTTTTTGGAAAGGTACTGTAGTGTGCTTTGGGTTTATTCAGTCCTGCTGTTCGCTGTAGCCCTCATTCTTCGGGGCTGTCGCTGCCATCAGGTTTAAATACCTTGGTTGGTGCTGCTTGGGTTTGGTTGCTGGGTGGAGGAAATTTATTAATGTACAAACCTATCAGGTTTTAAAAACCTGATAGGTTTAATTTAAACTGTGGGTTCGCGTTAGGGATTGTAAGGGTTCAGTACCGATTTTTCATCGGTACCGGAGCGAAGCGCAGCCCTGAAAAAGCCCGACCCTTGCGCAGCTTGGGGAACGCCCAAATCAGTTTAGCAGTTAAAAGTTAACAATTGGCAGTTAACAATTTACAGTTATTCCTCTTTCGCCTTGCCTTTCTTTCTTGATTTTAATGCCTGCGTGAGTAGAAACTCGATCTGCCCGTTTGTACTTCTAAACTCATCGGCAGCCCAGGTTTCTACTTCTTTTAATAAAGCAGGACTAATTCTTAATACAAAAGCTTTTTTATCTTTCTCCGCCATTCTTATTGTATTGCTTGTATATTATACCTCGTTTTTAAATTAATCAAAAACATTTCCAGATCTTCTATTTTATTAGAATTGAATAACAGCTTTTTGCCATCTTTAAATTCCGGTTGCAATCCTCTGTTTTTATCGTTTAATAAATAAGCCTTATCTTTAAATTTAAACCAAAGCCGGTTTTTTACGCCATAGCCTCCGTATTCGGAAAATGTATCGTACTTTCTGATATACGCTTTTTCAATACGTTCCCAACGGAAATGACTTGATGTAAAGTGAAAGGGTGGATACCGGAAAGAAACGCTTTCAGCTGTTATTTTTAGGGTAAGCTTATTTTGTTGCACTAAAAAAATGATTAAAAACGGAGATAGAAGCGCAAAAACCGGGGCGAAGTACATCTCTTCAAGTTGAGCGATACTTAAGCCGTTATTCTGAAAAATAAGTATGGCCGCTGTTGGAAATATAGTGGCAGCTGTAACCAGATAAAGCCACCAGATCTTCAATCCATGTTTTTCTTCAAATTCCATTAGCTTAATTATACAAGGTTCCGGTATTTACTACAGGTTGTACATGGCGATCTCCGCATAAAACCACCAATAAGTTGCTTACCATGGCTGCTTTACGCTCCTCATCCAGTTCAACAATTCCTTTTTGCGATAATTTCTCTAATGCCATTTCTACCATACCTACGGCACCTTCTACAATTAATTTACGGGCTGCAATTACTGCTGTGGCCTGTTGGCGCTGTAACATGGCGCTGGCAATTTCCGGCGCATAAGCCAAATGCGAAATCCTGGCCTCTAAAACTTCGATGCCTGCGCGGGATAAACGTTCGTTTAACTCGTTTTCTAAAAGTTCGCTTACTTTTTCAGCGCCATCTTTTAAGGTAATGCTGGTTTCTTCCCCTTCAGCATGGTCGTATGGGAAGATATTGGCTAAATGCCTTACAGCTGCTTCACTCTGGATGTTTACATATTGCATGTAGTTTTCTACAGAGAAAACGGCTTTGGCAGTTTCATTTACTTTCCAAACCACCACAGCGGCAATTTCGATCGGGTTGCCCAGTTTATCATTTACCTTTAACTGTTGTCCGTTTAAATTGTTTGCTTTTAATGATAAGCGTCTTTTTGTGGTTAAGGGGTTTACCCAGAAAAAACCATCAGCTTTTACCGTACCAATATATTTTCCGAACAGGGTAAGTACCATCGATTGGTTCGGGTTAATGATTAAAAAGCCCGGAAAGAGTAAAAATATATCTATGGCTAATAAAATTCCTCCCCAGAGAAAAATTTCTGAAACAAAACAGAAAATGGAAGCAGCCAGCAACAATATGCTTATTGCGAATGTTAAATAGCCAGATGGCGGATTGATAATTTTTTCTTGATACATAATTGATATTAATTTGATATCATAAAGTAAAATATAAAATCTGGTAATTGCAAACAAAACCGGTAAAATGTATATTAGATAAAAATGCTATTTTTGACAGTACAATAATTACATCGTTTTGGCTAAAATCAAGAGAAATTCACACAAGATCCTTTACCGGAAATATTCATCAAACCTGAAATATGTGATGATGATATTTACCGTTTTCATTATTACGCTATTCCTGCCCAAACAACCCCGGTTTAGATATGAGTTCGAAAAAAATGCGGTATGGAAAAACAAGGATCTGATTTCGCCTTTCAGTTTTGCTATTTTAAAAACCAACCCGCAGGTTAGTGCAGATAAAAAAAATGCCTTAAAAGATATTTTGCCCGTTTACCAATTGGATAGGGGCATTACAGTAAATGCATTGGAAGAGTTTGCCAATGAATTTGATGTGAAATGGAAATCAAAACAGCTTAATGAAAAGGACAGGGATGTATATAAAAGTGCTGCCTATAAATTGTTGCAGCGTATTTACCAGAGAGGAATTATTGGTTTAAATGTGAAACACCAGGCCGGTGGTAAAAACTATGACTTTTCTTTGCTTGAAAATAACGTAGCACAGGAGAAAAATACACAGGATGTTTTTACCGCAGAATCGGCCCTGATGTTTTTTAAAGATAATTTTAAGGCTCCTAACCAGGTAATGGGCGATCTGGTAGCAAACCTCGCAATTGATCATATTACTCCGAATATTGTATTTGATGAGCGGTTAACGCAAACCATACAGGATAATACAGTTAACAATATCTCTACTACGAAAGGGATGGTGCAAAAAGGAGAACTTATTGTGGCCAAGAATGATGTGATTGACGAAGAAATTTATCAAAAACTGGAATCTTACAAAGCTACTTACGATGCACAAACCAAAACTATCGGTAGCAGGGCATTGGTTTACCTGGGGCAGGTGATATTGGTTGCTTTTATATTGGCTATTTTAATGTCGTTCCTTTTTCTTTTCCGGAAGGATATTTTTGCTGATAACCGTCAGCTTTCGTTAATCCTCATTGTAACTACAGGGATGCTGCTTGCTTTAACCTGGGCCATTAAGATGGAAATCCCAAGTTTATACTACATTCCGTTCTGTGTGGTACCTATTATCATCAGGATCCTGTTTGATACGCGTTTGGCACTTTACCTCCATATGCTGGTGATTTTAATTGCCGGTTTCTTTGTGGCCAATAGTTTCGAATTTGTATTTTATCAGGTTACTGCGGGTATGGTTGCCATATTCAGTATAAAAAACTTCGTCAAACGTGAAAGATTCCTGGTTTCGGCTTTATTTATTCTATTGGCTTATTTTGTTTCTTTTGTAGGCATTGCCTTACTGCGCGAAGGATCTTTCCGCGAAATAGAATGGTTGAATTTTATTCCTTTTGTTTTTAGCGTACTTTTATCGCTTTTGGCTTATCCGTTAATTTACCTGTTTGAACGTATTTTCGGCATCACTTCGGATGTGGCCTTAATTGAGTTGACCAATACCAATAATAAACTGTTAAGAGAGCTTGCTTTTAAAGCGCCTGGAACCTTTCAGCACTCTTTACAGGTGGCCAACCTTGCTGAAGCTGCGATATTTAAAATTGGTGGTAATTCTGTGCTGGTAAGGGCAGGGGCTTTATACCACGATATTGGTAAAGTAGACAATCCACAATATTTTATTGAAAACCAAAATACGGCTGTGAGTCCGCATGATAAATTACCTTATGAGCAAAGTGCGCAGATCATTATTCAGCATGTGCACAAAGGAATTGAGATTTTAAGAAAAAATCAGATTCCTGAAGCGATTATTGATTTTATCAGAACACATCATGGAAATACCCGGGTCGATTATTTTTATCAATCGTTTTTGAAAAATACACCCGAAAAATTTGTCGACGAAAACATTTTTCGTTATCCCGGACCAATACCTTTTAGCAAAGAAACTGGTGTGTTAATGCTCGCCGATTCGGTCGAAGCTGCCTCAAGAAGTCTGAAAAATCCCGATGCGCAGAACATAAATGACATCGTTGAACGTATAATTAACTACAAATTGGAGCAAAATCAGTTAGATGACTGCGATTTGACGTTAAAAGATATTGAGACTATCAAATTGATATTCAAGACGATGCTGATGAGCATCTATCATGTGCGTATAGATTATCAACAAATTTTATAATTTTTTTTTGTTGGATAACTTGTTTTACTATATTTGCAGACCTCAAAACAACGCCGGTAGGGCAGAAATGAGAGGTTTGAAGGAGAGGTGCCTGAGTGGCCGAAAGGAACAGTTTGCTAAACTGTCGTACTGGTAACGGTACCGCGGGTTCGAATCCCGCCCTCTCCGCAAAGAATAAAAATTTGCAAATAAAAATGGAATTGTCAATTTAAATCCGTTTCTTTGCAATCCCTTCGAAAAAGGGAAATAAAAAAAGAAGATACCAAGTTCGGGATGTAGCGTAGCCCGGTATCGCGCCTGCTTTGGGAGCAGGAGGTCGTAGGTTCGAATCCTGCCATCCCGACAAAAAGTTGATCCACTTTTAAAACAGGATTAAAAGATCGATACCAAGTTCGGGATGTAGCGTAGCCCGGTATCGCGCCTGCTTTGGGAGCAGGAGGTCGTAGGTTCGAATCCTGCCATCCCGACACAAAATGTTAAAAACTGAAAAAAAGAGGCTTTTGCCTCTTTTTTCGTTTATACAGCATCAACATCCTAATTAAAGTGGAGCTGAGATTTAAAATCCGGCTACACCATAATTTAAAACCTTACAGACCATGGGATTGGTCGTAGTCTTGGATCAAGCAAAAAAGGGATCAAGCAAAAAAGTTGGGGCGAGTATAATATTCTTTTTAACAAAAAGGATCACACTAAATATTAGCAATTAATATTTCCGTTCTCTAGGTGGGCGATACGGAATATTTCCTTTGTAATGATTGCTATATTCTCTTTTAGCTCATCCAAAGAACAGTTTATGGTGCCGATAGGAATAGGCAGTTCCATAATTTCTTCCAGAAATTCTATTTTTAACGAACAGCCTGGAACATCTTCTGCGCTTCCTTTTAGCTGTGAGAAAATTTCGCTGGCTTCTTTTTTGCCTTTGCCGAGAGAAAATTTGCCATAAGTGATTTTCCCACCTGGTCCCTGAAGGCTGATGTTGATGGTAAAGCGGGTTTCCATAGCTAAATGTTGTATTTTTTAATAGTTTGAATACATTATTAATAAAAAGTGCCGCATTTAGCGGCACTTAGGAAATTATTGTATTTCGATCTGTCTGGCGATCGCTTTTGCTTCTTCCTTTTTAGGAATGTTGAGTTTGAGTACGCCGTCCGTATAATTAGCCTGAATTTGCTCAACATTAGCACTTTCCGGAAGGGTAAACGATCTGGTAAATGCCGAGTAGCTATATTCCCTTCTGTTGTAGATTTTACCTTCAGTATTGTTTTCTGTACGCTGTTCAGTAGAAATGGTCAGCATATCTCGTTCTACAGCTACCTTGAAATCTTCTTTTTTTAATCCGGGTGCCGCAAGTTCGATATGGTACTCTTCATTTGACTCGGAAATGTTAACCGCAGGTACACTGCTTAAGCGACGGTCGTTAAAAAAGGTATCGCCTAATACTGATTCAAAGATGTCATTAAAGCCTGGCAATAATGAACTGTTCTTTTTTTCTGGATTGAATTTAACCAATGTCATAGTTTTTTCTCCTTTTAATGTTTTAATAATAAATGGACTATAAATCAATTAATTTAACACTTTAACCTTCTTTCAAAAGGTTACATCTCTGGTTAATCAAGTGCCGTGCCAAGGCGTTCAAGGCAGGTTGGCGAACGTTTTACCTGAAAAATTTTCATTTTTTATGAAAATTTTTCAGTGCATTGCTGAAATTTTTTCAGTTTTACCCTTATGTGCCTGGCCGCTCTTAAATTAGCGAGATGAAGTAATTGTAGCGTTGATGGCCCATTGCAGTTCAGTGTATTTTATCTGCTTTCTCCATTTTTGCTTATTCTTAAAGCATTTCAGCAGTCAACATAAGATAATCAACCAAAAAGCAGATATATTAGAGGATAAATCTTTTTCGAACCCTTGCCTGGCTTATCAATTAGGCAATGCACCATAAATTAACATTACGGCGTACGTTCAAAGTAGATGATATGATTATCGAAGTTACCCTGATAAGGACTCCCTTTTGCCCGGAAACCATTGGCTATAAGAAATCGCTGACTGCTGGGGGTTGCTGTGGTAGAAAATATAATACCATGATGATCACTGATTTTTTTGAGTAACATCCGTTTTAATGTGCTGCTGATTCCCTTTTTGCGAACTGATTCACGAGTGAATGAATAACCGATTTCTAAAAATGGTTTGTCTATGTTCGTGATAATACCAGCTTTTTTATACACTTCTTCCAGATAAGATTGACCTGGCCTTTTAATAGCCGAAATGCCGACCAGCTTTTTGCCATTGTAGCAGAATGCAAGGAACGCTGCATTTAAAATCTTTAAGGGGAGATCAACAGGCGAAACTTTATTTCCCTTTTTCAATAATAAATAGAAGTGATGGAGCTGGATCATCGAACAATCGCAGGGTTTTTTGATTTCAAAATGGCAATTGAGGAGAAAAGTCGGTTGCTCATGATAGTCCTGATCAAATACCAGGTTGGTAGATATATTGTGGTTCATCAGAATAAATTTAGGTGAGGGTAGGAATAGCCGTTTTTGTGGCAGCTTATTTGTTTTTGATACTTAATGATGTACGTAAAGGGCCTGATAAGGCAAGCATTTCGCATACTTTATCATTCCAGTCTATCAAAGCATCTTCAGGTGAGGTTCCAAGGCCCGAAACATCGTGTTCCTCTTCAAAAGATAATACCGCATAAAAGCAATCACCATCCTGATATACGGAGGGTTTAAACTGCATCACAAAAGTGGGTAACCTGTATCTGTTATAATCAAAATCTACCAGTTTTCCTGGTATCGTTCTGGCTTGCTGTTTCATCGCTTAATGTTTTATAGAAACATTGTTGTTTACCTGTTTTTTACTTATGGTAAGCAAACGTAATTGTAAAGTAGCCAACCAATGTTTCCTTAAGGTTAGCCGATTATTGTTTGTTTGTTAAGTATTTGGTAAAGATGAGTTCTGGAGGAAAAAAGCCCTGGTTATATGTTTTCAGAAGGGTAGGGTAAGTATGTCGTATTCTGAGTTCGATTAATAGTGTGCTTTAATTTGGGTTATTTGGCGCTTTGCATGAACGGTCGTCACCCTGAACTTGTTTCAGGGTCTTTATAGCAAGGCGATTTAACAGGAAAGATGCCGACCACGATTAGCTATTAGGCCTTTAAAACAATAAAAACTGCTAATAAAATAAATCCGATAGCTAGCTATCGGATCAGCATGACGAAACGGCTAAGCCAATTAGTCCTAATAAGTACATTAATTTTTAGATATTAATCGAACTCAGGTTATTAATATACTGGCAGTAAATTAATATAATCAATCTTTAATAAAGATGTGATGAGCATGACGACCAATAAATTTCTGCCGTATTAATCCTTTTGATATAGATGCAGTCGAATGCAATTAATACGGCACTAATAATGAAGCTTGGAAAGAAAAAATCAGACAAATCAGATGAAACCGGCAACGAGGAGGATAAAGGCATCTTTCCCAAAAATATGATATTTTTTATCCTTGTGCTCAGCGCGTTACTGATGATCCTGATCTTGTTTAAAGTTTAATTCAGATCAATTCATTATGATTCAAGGCATAGGTGGCTGATCTTGAAGATAAAAGATCAATTCTCCGCCTCGAACCAGCGATTGGTGTGTAATTTGATTTTTGTTAAGAGATTTTCCATTTAAAGTGATTTTTGAACTGTAAATAGATCTTTTACTCTTTTTAATGGCTGTTATGGTTAATTTCTTGCCGTTTTTAAAGGAAATTACAGTTTGCGTAAACAAAGGACTGGTTAGTTGGTAATTTCCTGAAACGGGGTCTACCGGATAAAAACCCATTGCCGCAAATACATACCATGCCGACATTTGCCCGGCATCATCATTACCACTTAATCCGCCAGCTCCTTCATCATACTCTTCGGCTAAAATGCGCGATACCTGACGCTGGGTCTTCCAGGGAGAAGCCGTATAATTATACAAAAAGGGAATTTGATGACCGGGTTCGTTGCCATGCCAGTATTCTTTTTTAGCAAATAGCGAATCGAGACCTTTTTCCAGCTCTTTTTTACCACCCATCAGTTTAATCAATCCAGGCATGTCATGTGGTACGTAAAAAGTATATTGCCTTGGAGTGCCTTCCGTAATGTAGGGCTCACGGTGATCGGGATAAAAAGGTTTATACCAGCTGCCATTGGCAAAGCGGCCCCGGGCCATTCCCACCTGTTGATCGAATACATTTTTATAATTAGAAGCCCTTTCCATCAATTGTTTGTAATCTACTGTTTTACCCAGATCTTTCGCTACAGTGGCCAAAGCATAATCATCGTAAGCATACTCCAGCGTTCTGCTCACCTGTTCCCGTTTGTGAAAAGCATCCGGAATGCTGTCTTCCATAGGGATATAACCATATTTAAGGTAACTGTTAATCCCACGGCGGCCTTTGCCATTGAGGTAATCGGCCGAATCGGGCATTTGAAAGGCATTTTGGCGCATCAGGCGATAGGCTTCCTTTACGTCATAACCGCGAATCCCCTTGTTATAGGCCGAAGCCAGAAAAGCAGTAGCGTGGTCGCCAATCATGGCTGCAGTATAATTATTCCAACAGGGGAAAATGGGCAGCCAACCACCTTGTTGCCCTTTTAGAACCAACGAATTTGCAAAATCGTTGGTCAGATCGGGTTTTAAAAGTTCTGTAAGCGGTAATTGTGCACGGTAGATATCCCACATCGAAAAATCATCGTAATAATTGCCTTTTGTCATTGTTTTTTTTGCGTAATTGCCTGCAAATTGAGGGTAACCGCCATCTACATCGTTAAATAAACGGGGGTGTTGCTGTGCATGGTAAAGTGCCGTGTAGAATATCCGCTTATTTTTTTCATCAGGGTCGTTAACCTTAACCTGGCCAAGCGACTGCTCCCAACTGAGACTTGTTTTAGCCACAACGGTTTCGAAACTGGCCGTATTGATCTCGGTTTCGAGGTTAAGTTTCGCTGCAGCTATGCTGGTAAAAGAAGTACCGGCGTAAATACTAATGCTTTCTCCTTTTTCTAGTTTAAAGCCCAGATAGGCACCTAAATCTATCTGGTTTTCGATGGATTGACGTGCTGAAACATTGCCCCCGCTAAATACACCACTTCTGGTAAAATCTTTTTTTATGCGGATAAAAAAATAGCCGCTAAAGCCTGCTGGTTGTCCCCAGCCCTGGTAAATGCGGTGAACAGGATTGTAGCCCGAGATTTCACCTCTTTGGCGGTCAATTTTAATATATCCTTTACCCTGATCGCTATTTGGGGTAATTAACAGATAAACACTATCTGCCTTTAATGCTGTAACTTTAATCAGGCCGCAGCGCAAAGTGGCAGTAGCTTCCGTAAGAAGGTTATAGCCAGGTAAATTTGCCTTGTAATAAGCAGGTGTAGCTACTTCACCCTGATGTGTATAATCAACTGCATAATCTGTTGGGCTGGTTTTCAGTTTGCCCGAAATGGGCATAATGGTGAAGCTGCCATAATCTTGCGTACAGGATCCGCTGATCCAATGACTGGCCCTGATGCCATAAAATTTTTTATTGTTGTAATAATAGGGGGCAAGGCATTTTTTTTCCGAAAGCTGAGTTTGTGGCGTCCACTGAGTCATGCTAAAGGGGGGCGCAACGGCTGGTATGGTATTGGCCAGCCGTTCTGTTTTATCTTCTATATGCTGGCTGGCGAGTGTAGTACTTGCGGATGTACCCGAAAATGGCTGCACATATTTGATTACAGGTTGCTGTGCGAAGGCCTTGCTGCCAACAAGCATAAAAAGCAATGAAATACTGGTATAAAATGTTAATCGGGTTGCCCGGTTTTTACTTCGTTTTGTAAACGGTTTAATCATTTTTATATCGGAAAAGTTAATCATAGCAGCGTTTTTATTTGCCTCTTTCTGGTCAACTGGTAATTTAATATTTTTAATGGATACCTGATCTTATGTATTCAAAACGATGCTGTTATTTAGTAATGTTTTTTCAATTTCCACAACGAGCTTTACTGGTGTATTATCCCCATGGTTTTGCGGTATTTCTGATACATTTCCAGTGCAACATTTACCGGGTTTCCAACAGTTTTGGTTGGGTAGTCTTTCCGCTGATTTACCCATTTCCATTCCCAGTTGCTTACTTCTTCATTAAATTGGCTGGTATTAAAATCGCTTTGCTGTTTTAATGCTTGTTCGGCACGGGTAAGGAAAAGCTGCCACCTTGGTTTATAAAAATCAGTTAACAAGCCGCTCCATTGCCTGCAGGCATACTCATTCAAGGGGCTTTTCGCATCACCCCATAGGGTAATCAGGTCTTTGGCATTCATTTCGTAAAGTGCTTTTTCGGCCGGGGTTTCTCCCCATTTCCTTGCATCACTTACCCATGGCCCAAGCATAAAATCTTTTCTGGTGGCCAATAGCCTGTCCATATCATCAATCAGCTGTATAAATTTGCTGCTTTCTTTTTTAAAGCTAAGCAGGTCTTTTTTGCGGTAGGCCGTCACCATGTTTCTTTGTACAGGCAAGGCATAATTGGCCATTACCTGTCGGGTGATATCAACCAGATCGTATTGAAAGCCATCACTGGTTTTGCAAAGTGGTGCCGCTTTTACAAATTCATCCCAGGCCGGCAGCAATTCTTTTTCCTGGTAATTTAAGGTGGTTTTTGCCCAACGGGTTAACGAATCGAAGGTAGGGCGTGCCTGAATAATCGATTCTGCACCATCTCTGATATATTTATCGGCCGGAACGTTGTAAACGGTTTTACGCAATATTTCCCAACCTTTTAACGCATTTGCATTACTTTTTCCGTAACGGTTGCGCACAAATTTCGGTAGCCAGGTTTTCAAATCTATAGCTTTAGACTGCCAGGCATTATCCATCATTAACTCATAAAGTACCGGATTTTGTTCTATGCCTTCCATGCTCAATCCAATACCTTTCATTTTACCACTTTGTGGATCATTAAGTGCCTCGGCCGGCGCAGTTGCCACTACATCCATACGCCCAAAAAGGTTGGTATTACCACCAAAATTATGCAACATATTCCAGATCCATGGTTTACCATAAAAGCCTTGTGTCCTTTTCCAAACCGGTTCTATTTCGGTAGCCAGGTCAAGTAAAATCATCTTATCGTTTGGTACAGCCTTCAATAAGGCCTCTGTTTGCGGCTCTTTCCAGAATTTTCGATCACTGTAGAATAACCATCCTTGCATTACCCAAATGGCTTTCGGATCTGCTTGTGCCATGCCGTCGTAAATCCTTGCGCTTAGTTTACCTAAAAACTCCGGATCGGCAGAAGGTGGCTCATTCTCGTTAAAAGTATCGGCAGAGTAGAGGTGATCGGTGCCCAATAATTCGGTTTGTTTCTGCAAGAATTTCTTCCCGATCTGCGCAAACATCGGATCTTCAGAATCAAGGATATAAGTATCGGCAAAGCCATTGGTCCAGTTGGTGGCTTTTAACTTTGCTTGTGGGAATTTGTTTTTAAATGCAGCCGGCACATGTCCGGTAAAGGCAGGCAGTACCGGTTTCATCCCCAGCGACCTTTGCCGTGCTAAAATTTTCTTTTGCAGTTCAAAGTGACTTTTCATCCAGCTTACCGGAAGCGGACCAGCCCAGCCATCAATATTACCCATCCAAAACCACGAGAAATAAGCAGGACCGGTAAAAAAACCTTTAAGTTCTTCATCCGAAAAGCCCATTTCTTTGTATAAAAGGTACCAGGTATATTCTTCGCCGGTAATGGCAAGAGGCATGTTGATACCATGGAGGGCCATCCAGTCTATCTCTTTTTCCCAACGCGACCAATCCCACCAGCTCATACTGTAATTAAAAGTACAATAGTTTAAATAGTAACGGTAATCGTAGGGTGTTTCCTTTCTTAATTTCGTTTTTACAGCAGGCAGGGTAGCAGGCAAATTTAAATTGGTGCCATTCCAGGTAATCTGGCAGTGCGCATATTCAGTTAAGTAATAATAAAAAGCCGAGGCCAGGGCAACACCGCTGCTGCCACTAAGTACGATCTTATTGTTTTTGCTCTCAATTTCAAAAACATCTTTACCGTTTACGGCAGCAATACTTTTGGTAACGAATGCCTGGTGTTGTTTTGGTAAAATCCGCGCAATAAGTTGATTAGATGAGGCCAGGTATTCCTGAGACCACAGGTTAGTGAACGATAGTACGAGCAGCACTACGAATAGCATTTTTATTTTCATATCAAATTTTTAGGAACCACTTTTTATCGAAGAGGAACTTTAAGCCAAGTAATTGTATTAGGAGTACACCTGTCCATACGCCAGCCTGTTGCCACGTGGCAGGGATAATATTGATAATTCCGCCGAAGAGGAAGTTAGAAGTAGATTCGAAGTTAAACAGACCGTGCGCAAAAATATAAATTAATATAGAATTGGTACCCATCCATACCATGGGCATACACCATTTTTGAAAACTGCACACATCGATAAAATAATAGAAAACTGCAAAAAGTATGATGCTCCAGCCGCCTGCAAAGAGTACAAAGGTGCTCGTCCACATGGTTTTGTTGATGGGGAAAAGGAAGCTGCCAGCGAACGCAATTAACAGTAGTGCAATGCCCGAAATGATTAAATACAATACTTTTTTATTTGGATTGGGGCATACTGTTTTATTCTTAATAAATGTGCCGGTAAATATACCCAGCATGGCCGAGCAAATGGCAGGTATGGTACTCAATAAACCTTCCGGATCGTAAACTACCCGATGAAGCTTGCCTGGAAGCAACAAACGATCTATATACGCAGAAAGATTGCCCTCTGGCGTAAATATACCACTGCCAAAGCCTGGAACGGGCACAAAACGCATAATGAGGTAATAGCCAGCCAGGATAGATACAAACCAGATGACCTGCTTTTTAAGTGAGGTGTTCAGGTATATTAAAGCAGCAAAGAAAGTGGCCAGGCCAATACGCCCCAGTACACTGGCAAAACGGATCTGTTCATAACCTTTCCATTGCAGCATGCCATTAACTACTGCACCCAGTAAAATTAAAATCAGGGTTCTTTTAATCAGGGCATAATAAATTTTACCTGTTGAAGCCTGCCCGGTCTCTTTTTCTATGAAATACTTCTGATAAGAAAAAGGCATAGATACCCCGGATATAAATATAAAAAGCGGGAAAATAAGATCGTAAAAGGTAAAGCCATTCCAGGGCGAATGGTGTAGCTGGTTGCTGATGCCCACTAAAATCTTTTCGAATAGGGAAAGGTTTGAAGTGCTTGCAATGGTCCAGTTGTGCGGATCCCGTACTAGTGCATGGTCTTCTTTAATGCCATTGGCCAATCCATGAAAAATACCTTCGCCGCTCACAATCCAAAACATATCAAAGCCACGTAAGGCATCGAGCGAAAGCAGTCGCCTGGGTTTATTTGCCAGGGGTGCTGTTGAAGATATGGTACTGGTTGGTTGATCCATGATTCAGATTACTTTTTAATCAATGTATTATAAATAATCTCACCCTGATCGTTAATGGCTTGTACGCGTAATTGGTTGTTGCTAACCGAGAATAACATGAAGCCATATTCAGATGCCACCATTTCAGCATCGGTAATGAGTTTTACAGGTGTTTTTTCAGAAGCTGAACCAGAAATAAAATAATGTGTTTTTCCGGCAGGTTTAATATACTGCATACTATGTTCGTGACCGGTAAGATACACATCTACACCATATTTTTCAAAAGTTGATTTTAAGGAATTACGCACAGCTTTGGTATCATATGCATCGGTGCGGCTGCCGCCTGTATAAATAGGGTGGTGGCCTACAACAATTTTCCACTTAATTGAAGGATCGGTATCCGCCAGTGTTTTAGCTATCCAACGTTTCTGTGCTGTGGTATCTTGCCCTTTAACATTCGGACCATATTCTGCATTGCTGTAAAATTCGGGTATAAGCGGATTGGTATCAATAAAAGCAATGAGTACCTGGTTATTGAGGTCGCCATTGATGGGGAATTTCTTCGCGTAATATCGGGCCGGCATTTTCCACCTGCGGCTGATTTTTGAATATTCTACCTGTGCATCAGGATTTGATTTATAATCATGGTTGCCCAATACTGGGTACCAGTCCCATTGCAGTGAAAAATCGGTATAGATATCTTCGAAAGAATATTTAAAAGAAGGGTCTTGAGCGCTGATTACGCCACTGGGATAAAAGTTATCGCCGGTAGAAATGATAAAATTAGCCTTTACTTCAGAAGCCGTAATACCCATTTGTTTGGCTACCTGTTTTTGATGATCGGCACCGTTCCGTCCCCAATCGCCCATGGCAATGAAATTTAAAGCATTACTTTCTTTAGTCAGGTTTTTTGTTGTTGAAGATGCCTGAGGTGAATTTTTGGTTAAAGTTTGTGCATGTAATGTAACAGAAGGAACCAATAGCGTTAATAGAAGTAATCGTTTAATCATAGGGAGGAATTGAAATGTTAAAATGATTTAAGTATCAAATGGAAAGAAGTTTCTCTAAATCTATATTAGAGAAACTTCTTAGAAAGATATAAATTAATTGTATCCGGGATTCTGTTTTAGTTTAGAATTTAAAATCATCGCTGAGGCCGGAATTGGCATGAGTCGATGGAAGGTTTGCGCATCGGTTTTAAAGCCCCATGTTCCTTCATATTTGCCAAAGCGAATCATGTCGTTACGGTGCCAGCATTCCCAGGAAAACTCTCTGCAACGCTCTTTATACAAATCTTCAAGGGTAACTGAGGTCCAGGCTGGTGATGTTGTACGAACTGCTCTTAATTGATTAACCAAAGATAAAGCAGTTTGACCTTGTGTAGGTGTCGCACCTCTCAATATCGCTTCTGCTTTCATTAACAATATGTCAGAATATCTGAAAACCGGTACGTCATTATTCTGGTTTCTGCTGGATGAGGTACTGTCACAATAAAATTTATTATTTCTGTATCCCATATTCCAGGCAATTTCATCATTTCCGGCATCAAAAGGTCTGGATGCATCTCTAAGGGTAACATTTGGTGTAATATCAACCTGGTAAGTAAGTGCAGCTGAACCATCAGAACCTGCATAAAATTGATCGTATCCCTTTTTCGTGGTAGGTACTGTTACCGGTGAGCCATCATAATAAGTCTGTAGTCCCTTGATCCATTGTGCATTCCTTTTATCATTAGGATCATTGAAATTAGCATAATATTCAGGCAAGGTACTCATTGGTGCACTTGGCGTAAATTTTAAGCTAAATTTTTTCTGTAAGGAACGAGGCATGGAGTAGCGTGAATAAATCATGGTACCATTACTAAAACCCGGATCGAAAGGAATTGCGAATATAAATTCTTTGATTTGCGGCCCGTTATCAATAAAGAACATCTTTTTAAAATCGCTTTCTAAACTATAAGGAGAACCTGAGGCACCAATAATAGCATCGCACATGGCTACTGCTTCATTGTATTTTGGCGTATTAATATAAACTTCTGCATTCAGATACATTTTAGCCAGAATAGCATAGGCTGTATATTTATTTGGGCGGCCATAGGTCGCTGCTCCTACAGCGCTGCTTAAATTAGGCAATACTTCTTTAAGTTCTGCTTCAATAAAATTGAAAACTTCCTGACGCGATTTGGTTTCAGGAGGCGTAGTTTGACCAAAAGTAGTCACAACAGGAATGTTTCCCCATAAATCCATCATTAAGAAAAATGCTAAGGCTCTTGTAGCCCTAACTTCTGCTACTGCTGCTGTTTTTCCAGGAGATTCAGGCGCATCTTTCAGTAAGAACAAGCTTTGATTTGCTTTACTGATTGTTGCTGAAAGCCAGCCCCAGCCACTATTCACATGGCCATTATCTTTAGTCCAGGTATGCTTATGATGGTTTTCAAATACTCCGCCATCGTACCAGTTACCGCCTCTGGCAGGCATAATGGCTTCATCAGTACTTAAAGACTGCATAAAGAAATAATCCGTACTCCAGTTTTGGCGAAGCTGTACATATACCTGGCCGGTTAGCTGTATAAAGTGTTGGTCTGTTTGAGGAAATGTTTCAGGAGTTAGCTGTGTTTCCACTTTCAAGTCCAGTTTATGGCAAGATGTTAACAGGCTTAGAGATAAAGCTGTACCTGCTATGTATTTAATAAGATTTTTCATCTTTTGTGATTTTTAGTTAAATGATACGTTTAACCCGAATAAAAATGTTCTGGTTTTAGGATAAAAGTTATTGGTATCTACCCCTGGAGCAGTACCGCCCTGGTTGATTTCCGGATCGATTCCTTTATAGCCTGTTATTACAAACAAGTTATTCGCTGTAGTATACAAACGAATAGAATTTACACCAGGAATGATTCCTTTTTTGAAAGTATACCCAAGTGTAGCATTATCTAAACGTAGGTAACTACCATTTTCCAGGAACCTGCTCGAATATTTATAGGAGTTGAAATCAGCTGGTGATTCATTTTCAACCTCTACAGGGATATTGGTAAACTGGGCAGTGCTCGGTCTGAACAAATCAGCACGGGTAACGTTCATAATTTTAACGCCTAATGCCGCTCTCATAAATACACTTAAATCAAAATTCTTATATCTTAAATTGTTTGACCAACCTAACAGCGCTTTCGGTTGCGCATTGCCAAGAATATAATAATCGGTTTTGTTGAGCGGGGTCTTTGTTATGTTTCCTGCAGCATCATAATACTGTGAAACACCATTTGCATCTTTACCTGCATATTTAAATGTGAAAAAAGTTCCGATTGGCTGCCCTGGCTTTAGTATTTGAAGTGTTGCACCACTTTGTCCGGCACCATCTGGAGAAACAGTAAGGCGATCCTCGATATTGAACCTGCTATCATCCGATAAGGTAATGATTTTATTTTTGTTATGCGCCAGGTTAAATCCGGTAGTCCAGCTAAAGTTATCCGTGCTTACTGGCGTACCGTTTAAAGCCAGCTCAATACCTTTGTTGCTCAGACTACCAACATTTGCCGTATAAGAACCCGCTGGGTATAAGTTATTGTCAACGCCAAATGTCAAAATCAGATCAGTTGTTTTTTTGTCATACACGTCTACCGATCCTGATAATCTGCCATTGAATAGTCCAAAATCTAAACCAATATTGGTTGTAGCCGTTTTCTCCCATCTTAAATCTGGGTTTTCATTTTGGATTGCACCATAGGCACCTTCTCTCGGTGAACCGTTATAATAAAATTGTCCTACCTGCCCGTAAATAAGTTTAGTAGTCAACGGGGCAAAACCAAGCGAGTTACCCGCAATACCATAACTACCTCTCAACTTAAGGGTTTTAATTACGCCTATATTTTTAAAGAAATTCTCCTGATCTATGTTCCATGCTGCACCTACAGATGGGAAATATCCCCATTGTTCGTTTTTGCCGAATACGTTGGAACCATCTCTTCTAATCGATCCCTGAAGAAGGTATTTGTTTTTATAATTATAATTTACCCTTGCAAAATCAGAAATCATCAAAATTTCCTGATAAGTTACATTTGGGTTAAAATCAACTCTAAAATCAGTTACCGCATATGGGTTTCCTAAACTTAAATTGTTATAACTAACCTGGTTAATCGGGAAATTTGTAGAGGTAGCCTGAAACCCATCATTATTTAGCGATTGCTGATAAGAATAACCCACAACGGCATTGATTTCATGGTCACCAAATTTTTTATTCCAGGTTAAATAGGTTTCTATAATTTTATTGGTGTTTTGATAGGCATTTCTTACGGCCAAACCATCTTTACCCACCAAAGTTACAAAGCTAGGCGTTGCAGGTGGCTCTGGCGTATTACGAACATTGTTATACCTGGAAGTATAAATGCTGTTATAAAATGCACCATAAACATTTTGGCTATTCTGGTAAGATGCAGAAACATCGTAAGAGAAACCGAATGGTAATTTTAAGTTAACGGTTAAATTTCCTAAGATATTTTTATTCTTCAGGTTCTCTGTACCGTTTTCAAGCATAGAAACCGGATTGTAATAGCTGGTTTGGATTAAGTTATCGAAATACGAACCATCAGGATTTTTTACCGGCGCTGTTGGTAGGTAAGTAAGCATTTGCGACAGTACCGTATTACGATAAGGAACCAGATTAGCATTGGTTACCGAGTTGCTGATGTTCAATCCGATCTTCAACTTATCGTTTAAAGCCTTCTGTTCAATTCCGATGCGACCGATAAATCTATCTAAATCGCTGGTTTTGATAATTCCTTGTTGTTTAAAATAATTTAAACTGGCATTGTAGGTAGTTTTTTCGCTACCACCACTTAAAGAGATGTTGTGGTTGTATGATAAAGCATCACTTCGTTGTACCTCATTTTGCCAATTGGTATTAGCACCTTTATCATTGGCTGGTGTTAGGGCCGAATTGGTTTTCGCCAGGAATGCCTTTAATTGATCAGCATTCATCATGTCATATCGGTTAGATACATTTTCTACACCAAAGTAACCATTGTAAGCAATTTGTGTTGCACCTGCTACACCTCTTTTGGTGGTTACCATGATTACACCATTTGCAGCCCTGTTACCATAAATAGCGGCAGCGGCAGCATCTTTTAGTACATCGATCGAAGCAATATCATCTGGTGCAAGAATCGAAATATCGGCACCAACTACACCATCAATTACAAATAACGGCGATTGAGCACCATCGCGAAGAGTAGATGCACCACGCATAATGATTGCTGCATTTTGGCTTGGGTCTCCACTTCTGGTAATGTTTAATCCCGGTACTTTACCTTGTAACATCTGGCCAATATCACTGATAGCACCCTTATTCAAATCATCACCTTTAACTGTAGAGATAGAGCTGGTTAATGCTTTTCTTGAGCTTTTACCATAACCCACCACAACCACATCATTAAGAGCGGCTGTAGATTCTAAGATAGTAACTTTATAGGTAGACGCTGTACCTACAGTGAGTTCTTTAGTTTGATAGCCCAGGAAACTGAAAAGAATTTTGTCACCGGTTTTTGCCGAAATGCTGAATGATCCATCTGCACCTGTAGAAGTTACTTTCGAAGTACCTTTTACTGAAACAGACGCACCGATTACAGGCAGGTTTGTATTATCTAATAAATTTCCAGTAATTTTTCGTTCAGTTTGCGCGTAGGCAACATTGAACACCTGGCTGATGAGTAAAAGCAGCATAAATATGCCACTATACTTTAAGCGTGTACATTTAAATCTCATGATTTTTGTAAAATTAGATTCATAAATTGTTTATTTGGTTATTAATGTTTGGAGATAGAATTAAAATTTAATGGTAGCTGGTAAATATTTAGCCACCAATGCTTTGTAGTAAGGTTCCAGTTCTTCCCAGCTTTTCTGATTGGGATTTTTAGAATATAAATCGTAAGGGTTAAACAGGTTAACCCATTTAAACATTTCATGGTCCTTTTCATTCATCAGGTGATCGTATGCATTTTCCCTGTGCTGTGAATAAAAAGAATGGTAACGGAGCATATATAAACCCGGTTCTGGCAAGTATGGCTTCATCATGTGGTATACATATTCATCGTGCCCCCAAGACATATCTACATTATCCAGCCCACAATTTTGGGTATAAACACCCAATTTGGTTTGATAAATTTCATTGTTGTAATCAGGATTCTGACTGAAAAATTCAGGATAAACAATTTTATCTGAATACGCACAACCTACCGGGAAAGTATCGCCAACTACAGCCCATTGTGGCTCTCCGAATAAACAAAGCACTTTACCCATATCGTGGATTAAACCTACCAATACCATCCAGTCGGGGTGGCCGTCGTTTCTGATGGCCTCAGATGTTTGCAATAAATGCTGCATCTGGTCTAAATCGGTATCAGGATCAGAATCGTCTACTAACTTATTCAAAAAATCAAACGCACTCCAGATAGGCATCTCTTGTTTGTCGAACTTTAAGTAATCTGCTTTTTTCTGCTTAACGAAATCGTATGTTTGATAGGTATGGTTAAGTCTGTAAAATTCTTTTACACTATCCTTTTCTGTTTCTTCGTAATTTCTGAACTGCTCTTCTTTTTTGTCAGCATTGATGTTTTTAGGGTCCGGATAGCGGGTTAATATATCATCTTCCCATTGATCAAGATTTTGCAACGGATTTTGGTTATCCTCTGACGATGCACTTTGGTTTCTCATAAGGCTAGAAATTGATTTGAATAAAATTTTGTTGGTTGTTGGGTTAAAGTTGAGTTTTTGAAAGCTTAAAATTTTATGTTTGGCCAACTTTATTTACTTAAACGATTACGTAAAATCTTATTTCAGACTGCGGAATACGAATTAAAAAGTTTAATTTATGTGGTTGCAATTTGTTGCCGGCTTAGCAGATGCTGTCAGGCATGGGGTTATGTTAGCTAAACAGGCGAAAGAAAAAAATTGACGATGATGTTACGATTGTTTTATATTTGCGTGTGCGGCCAGCTATTTATTCATAATGGAAAAAATATCGGACTGCTGAATCAGCTAACTTATTTTTAACTTCAACTTCCTCTGTTTATATCTGTATAGCCAGGAAGCTACTGTTTTTGATGAAAGTGCTGATGAAGAAAAGAGGTGTGGCCTATCGTAATTTTCGCGGTAAAGGCAGGTAAACCTCAAAAAACTAACAAACAAATAAAGACATGGCGGAAACAGTTAATATTAAGCGGTTGGCTCAGGAATTGAACATTTCTATCGCAACCGTTTCTAAGGCCCTCAACGACAGCCATGAAATCAGTTTAAAAACCAAAAACAGGGTGTGGACTTTGGCTAAAGAACTAAATTATACACCAAATCCGGCAGCGAGCAATCTTCGGAGCAACAAAACTAAAACTGTTGCAGTAGTTATCCCCTGCGTAGCCAATAATTTTTTCTCCTTATCCATCATGGGTATTGAAGAAATAGCCAGACAGTATGGTTACCATGTGCTCATTTATCAAACTCACGAAAACATAGAGGCAGAAAAAGCTTTTACCAACAGTTTGTTAAACGGAAGGGTAGATGGTATTCTTACTTCGGTATCAAGCAGTGAATACAATAGTGAATATTATGCCAACCTGGTTAAGAAAATCCCGCTGGTATTTTTCGACCGGGTGTATGAAAACCTGGATGCGGTTAAAGTAACTACTGATGATTATGAAATTGCTTTTCAGGCCACTGAACATTTAATTGAGTGTGGCTGTACCAAAATTGCCTATTTATTTGGCCTCGAAAATCTTCCGGCAGGTAAAGCAAGGTTTGCGGGTTATCTCGACGCACTGAAATCACATGGGATAACGGCTTCGGATGAACTCGTGATTAAATATCGTGATGATGAAGAATTTAACCTGCAACAGATCAAGGAATTGCTTGGGAAGTATAAACCCGATGCACTTTTTTCTTCTATTGAAGAATTTATCATTCCTGCTTATTGTGCCTGCAGAGAATTGGGTTTGCAGATTCCGGATGATGTTAAAGTACTCAGCTTTTCTAACCTGAGTACGGCAAAGCTCTTAAGTCCTTCGCTTACAACAATTTCGCAACCTGCTTTTGAAATTGGACGTGAAGCAGCAAAATGCCTTTTCAAAATCCTTCACAATAAACAACTTGACGATGAGCAGAATATCATATTGAAATCTGTATTGACCAAACGCGAATCTACAGGTTGTTAACAGGATAAATTTAGGTTATTGCTGGCTGATAGGCGAAAACGTTTACGTAATTAAATAATTGAATTAAACCTTCAACATTGGGATTTTTTCTGACTTTTAAAAAAACCAAATGTTAAAAATCTTTATGAATCACTTGTCTGTATTCGATTATGTTGTTTTTTTAATGTATTTTATCATTGTTTCGGCATATGGCTATTGGGTTTATCGAAGCAAGAAACAAAAACGTACTGATACGAAGGATTATTTTTTAGCAGAAGGCTCACTCACCTGGTGGGCAATTGGTGCATCTATCATTGCTTCTAATATCTCTGCCGAACATTTTATTGGTATGTCGGGTTCGGGTTTTGCAATGGGGCTTGCCATTGCCAGTTACGAATGGATGGCTGCCGCTACATTAATTATTGTAGCAATATTCTTTCTGCCCATTTACATTAAGAACAAAATTTACACCATGCCACAGTTTCTGTCTAACCGTTATAATAATACGGTAAGTACATTAATGGCTGTTTTTTGGTTACTAGTTTATGTATTTGTAAACTTAACTTCTATTTTCTTTCTTGGTGCTATTGCTATTGAAACAATTACGGGTATTCCCTTTAATATCTGCATCATTTTTCTGGCCATTTTTTCAGCCATTATCACCCTTGGGGGCATGAAGGTAATTGGTTATACCGATGTAATACAGGTTTTTGTTTTAGTGGCAGGCGGACTGATTACCTGTTATATGGCACTTAAACTGGTAGCTGAAAAACTGGATGCACCTAGTGTTTTGGCCTCTCTTCCTTTGTTGCGCAGCGAAGCATCTGATCATTTTCATATGATATTTTCTCAAGGAGATAAATTTTACAGCGAATTGCCTGGTATTGCGGTACTGGTAGGTGGTTTATGGATCAATAATTTAAATTATTGGGGTTGTAACCAGTATATTGTTCAGCGGGCATTAGGAGCCGATTTAAAGACCGGGCGTAGCGGATTAATATTTGCCGCTTTTTTGAAATTACTCATTCCGGTAATTGTTGTTATTCCGGGTATTGCAGCCTACGTGCTTTATCAACGTGGTTATTTCCATTCCGAAATGCTTGATGCAGCCGGAACAGTTAAACCCGATCATGCTTATCCCGTCCTGATGAATTTATTGCCAGCAGGAATTAAAGGACTGGCTTTTGCTGCGCTTACTGCTGCTATCGTAGCCTCACTTGCCGGAAAATGCAATAGCATTGCTACTATTTTTACACTTGATATTTACAAGAAGTTTATTAAACCCGAAGCTTCAGAAACACGATTGGTTTCGGTTGGTCGCTGGTCTGTGGTTGTCGCATCTTTAATTGCTATCGTTATCGCGCCGGCGTTGCGCAGTTTCGATCAGGTTTATCAGTTTATCCAGGAATATGTTGGTTTTATTTCGCCGGGTGTTTTTGCTATCTTTTTACTGGGCTTTTTCTGGAAGAAAACGACTTCACGTGCAGCGCTTACCGCTTCTTTATTAACCATCCCATTATCTACTTTTTTTAAATTTCTACCTACTCTAACCAGCGGCGCTATCGCACCGATTCCTTTCTTAAATAGGATGTCGTGGGTATTTGTGATTATAATGGTTTTAATGGTTCTGGTAACCTTAACCGATCCTAAAAGTAAAGATAACCCGCAAGGGCTGGAAATTGACAGCAGTATGTTTAAGGTTACTCCGGCGTTTACCATTGCCTCGGTTATTATCTGTGGTATTCTCGCAGCGCTTTATACCGTCTTTTGGTAAGCTAGAAGTTGCTTAAAATAACCTACTGTATTTATCCATAACGAATTATAAAATGAAGATAAAAATTTTACTCTTTTTTGCACTGCTGATTTCTTTCAGTGGGATGGCCCAGAATAAAGTATATAATATTAAAAATTATGGTGCGGTTGGCAATGGCAAAACCAACGATGCAGCTGCCATTCAGAAAGCCATTAATGCCTGTTCAGCAGCAGGAGGCGGGCAGGTAATCGTACCCGCCGGGCATGTATTTTTAGCCGGTCCTTTTAACTTAAAATCGTTTGTTGATTTAAGGGTAGAAGGTGGTGCTAAACTCCTGGCTAGTCCTGATGAAAAATTATATACGCAAAGTGCTTTTAGAGACAATAAAGGCGAGGGTACCATCTGGATAGGTGGAGAAAAACTAGAACAGGTAAGCATTAGCGGAACAGGGGTGATTGATGGGAATGGAATTTCGTTTATGGGGGAGGAGCTTAGCGACTCGTATGTTTTAAAAGCTTTTAATATTGTAGATCCGCGACCGCATTTGCTTACGTTAATTGGCTGTAATAAACTGAATATAGATGGGGTAACTTTTCAGAATTCTGCCTACTGGACCGTTCATTTAATAGGTTGTAATGATGTATCGATATCGAATATAACGTTACTGAACAGTATAAAGATCCGTAATAGCGACGGTATCGACCTGGATCACAGTAAAAACGTGCGGATTACCAATTGTTTTATCGAATCGGGTGATGACTGTATCTGCTTAAAAAACAGGCGTGAATTTGAAGAATACGGTGCCTGTGAAAACATTGTAGTTAGTAACTGTACCATGACCTCCAGCTCATGCGCCATTAAAATAGGTTCTGAAAATATGGACCGGATCAGTAACGTACTGATCAATAACTGCAATATCAGAAAGAGTAACCGCGGTATTGGTATTCAAAACCGTGATGAGGGCACCGTAAATAATGTAATTTTCTCTAACCTGTTTATCGAATCGAAACTTTTTTCGGATGTATGGTGGGGCAAGGCAGAGCCGATTTATATTACCGCTTATCCAAGAGCAACCAGCAACAATAAAGATGCTGGCTGGCGTTTGCCGAAGGGACAAACCAAGGGCAAGGTTGGAGCAGTTAAAAATATTTATTTCAGTAATATCCGATGTACAGGAGAAAGTGGTGTGTACATCAGTGGTGAAAGCCCCGATAAAATTTCTGAGATTTATTTTGACCAGGTTAGTGTTTACCTTGATAAAACAACAAAAGAAGCAGGAGGAGTATATGACCGCAGGCCAAGCAATGTTGAAGGACTCGTTAAAAGTGCAATTGCGGGATTTTATTTTGAAAATACCGGATACATCAGCCTACTTAACAGCAATGTAGTATGGGGTACAAATAAGCCAGAATATGCAGGAAAAGCTTTGGAGGAAAAGAATGTGAGTAAACTCAAAACAGTTAACTTTAGCGAAACTACAGTAGGGAAGTAAAGAAATTTAAATACCTGGGCTGCGTTCTTGAGCCAGCCTCTGCTACGGTTTATATATTAGTTTATCTGTTGCTTTCTGGTGTATTGGTCTCAATTTCAGCTAATGCAGCTGTAATTTCATTAATGGTTTTGATACTGAAAACATGTCTGCCAATTAACCACCTCTTGATTTCATCAGGATTAATATCTAATATAAACGCCAGGTCGTTTTCAGTTGAACCTTTTACAGCAAGTAATGCTGTAGTTTTAAGGGCAACTTCCAGGTTTAGCTCTTCTAGTTTCTCAATTGCAGGATTTCCGGTTTCTTCCAGCCAGATAGAAACAAAATCGTTTTCTTCCATTTTATTCTTTTTACTTTTAGCGCAACGGTTTGCCTGAACGAGCAACCAGCTTTTAGGGCGGCAAATTTAGTGATTAAGCGTATCATTGCAAACCAGAATCAAAAGAAAGATTTTAATCAAATTAAAGTTTAAATTAAATCAATTTACAAATGGCATCAGATCAGAAATTCGTGGACTTTGTTATCGATCAGATTGGTTATTCCGGACAGATTACCTGTAAGAAAATGTTTGGTGAATACGGTTTGTATTTTGACGATAAGTTATTTGCGCTTGTGTGCGATAACAAATTGTTTGTTAAGCCTACTTTATCGGGAAGAGCGTATATAATTGACGTTGTGGAAGCACCACCTTATCCGGGTGCAAAAAATCAATTTCTAATAGAAGAGCAATTGGAAGATCGCGATTGGCTAAAAAAACTGGTAGGCATCACCGTAGCTGAACTACCCGAACCTAAACCCAGGAAAAAGAAATAAAGGCAGGATTTAAAATTTCGTAACAAGCTTGTTTTATTGTCCTGAATTAAGGGTTTTTAGTGCTGACACAGATTGTTGTAGTACATATTTTAGCTATATTGGAAGTATGAAAAAATTATTCCTGTTTCTGTTGTTATCGCTTTCATTTGACCCTTTATTTGCACAGCAAACGCAAAAGCCGATGCTGTATGGTAACAGTTGGATGGCCATCACTGGAAAGCCAATGGCAGCAACAGCAGGGTCAATGATCTTTCAGCAAGGGGGAAATGCTGTTGATGCGGCGTGTGCCATGTTAGCTGCCACTTGCACCATGTGGGATACCTTGAGCTGGGGAGGAGAAACACAGGCGCTGATTTACAATCCGAATACCAAAAAGGTGATCGCTATAAATGCGATGGGTGTTGCCCCAACCGGAGCAACCGTAGCCTTTTTTAAAGCTAAAGGTTATAGTTTTCCGCCAGAATACGGTCCTTTGGCCGCCACTACGCCAGGTACACCCGGCGGCCTGATCTACATGCTGAGTAAATATGGTAGCATGAGCCTGGGTCAGGTTTTGGCGCCTGCCATGCACATGGCTGCAGGTTATGCCATAGAAGCACAGGCTGCAAACAGTATGGAGCGCGATAAAGAATTGATTAAAACCTGGACTTACAGTAAAAAGGTGTTGTTGCCACATCTGGGTGAGAAACGTGAGGCGCCAGAAGCAGGGGAGGTTTTTGTTCAAAAAGATCTGTTGGCCACCCTAACTAAAATGGTTGAAGCAGAACAAGCAGCGTTAAAGAAAGGAAGCAACCGACAAGAGGCATTAATGGCCGCTTATGATCGTTTTTATAAGGGAGACATCGCGAAAGAATTTGTCCGTGGGAGTAAAGAACAAGGTGGTTTAATTACCATGGATGATCTTGCGAAATGGAAACCAGTTGAAGAAGAAGCACTAAGTACTGATTATAAAGGAATCAAAGTGTATAAATTAAAACAGTGGACACAGGGCCCGGTTTTAATCCAGGCATTGAATATATTAGAGAATTTCGATTTAAAAGCAATGGGCTACAATAGCTCAAAATATATCCATACTGTTTATCAGGCTATGAACCTGTCTTTCGCCGACCGCGATTTTTACTATGGTGATCCAGATCAAAATCCTGTTGAGCCAATTAAAGGCCTTTTAAGTAAGGATTATGCAAAACAACGGGCCACACTTATTCAGGCAGATAAAAATGATGCAAACGTAGGCCCTGGTGATCCTTATCCGTATGAGGGAAAGAAAAATCCATATTTAAATCTGTTAAAGAGCAGGGGTTTTAACCTTGACACAGCCAAACGAAATTTTGCACCAAAACACGATCTGGGCAACAATACGCCAAAAGAAATTTATGAAGACCGTTTGTGGCGGGGAACAACGTCGATAGAAGCCGCAGACAAAGCAGGTTGGGTCGTATCAGTTACCCCAAGCGGAGGCTGGCTTCCGGCATGTATTGCCGGTAATACTGGTATAGGAATGAGTCAGCGCATGCAAAGCTTTGTGCTCGATTCTGCCTTAAATCCCTTCAATGTTGTTGCGCCAGGCAAACGGCCAAGAGTAACTTTATCGCCCTCACTATTTCTCAAAGATGGTAAACCTTTTATAGCTGCCGCAGTTCAGGGTGGTGATACCCAGGACCAGAACTTGCTGCAATTCTTTTTAAATATGGCTGAATTTGATATGAATGTGCAAAGGGCAACCGAAGCAGCTAATTTTAACACCAATCAACTTTGGCTTTCGCTAGGTGGTACTAAAACGAGCGACAGAGCACCAAAGCCAGGTCAGATCTTGTTAAATGCAAACACCAAAGAGGAGGTGCGTACTGAACTAAAAAAAATGGGATATACGCTCAGTTTTTCTGAACGTACCAGTGGCCCGATCAATGCTATTTATTTTGATTGGAAACACAATAGTTTGCAAGGTGGCTCGAGCAACCATGGCGAAGATTATGGCATTGCATGGTAATACATTGGTTTGATTAATAATCTGCACAGTATTTTTTCCATTGCTACCTAAAAATAACACTTTGGTCTTCGGCTCTTTTTGGTTTCGATATAATAGCCAACTGAGATTTCGTGCGAGCCATAATCATAATTGCTCAGTTTATTGAGGCTGTAATCATAACCATAACCAATACGCAGGTTAGATCTTATAAATAATTCGCTGATGAAACCAATAGCAGATTTACTGGTTAATCCAGGTTGCAGGTTCTCTTTAGGATAAATTTTTACAGAAGAGCGATAAACTGCGCCAAGCCAGAAACGTTCTTTTACCAGTAAAAAGGCATTTAAATCTAATGAAGTTGGCCCATGCAAATCATCTTTAATTAAAAAGGTTGGTTTAAAAACAAAATCATTATTCAGAGGTAATGCAACTCCTGCACTCAGGTAGAAATGAGGCTGAATTTTAACGTTTAGCGAATGGTAATCATCAAATACGGATAAGGCTTTTGACAAGAGATTATTTGCCGAAAAACCGATAAAAAACTTCTCATTTGAATAATGAATACCAGCGCGTATATCGGGCATGGTCTGACTTATTGATCCTGCCGGGATACGATTGTCGTCCATTTCAATAGGGTCTAATAAATCCCCGTTTAAGGCTGTCTGTATTACACCTACGCCTAAACCGAATGCGAGGATATTGGTTTCCGTACGATCGAGTTTTATCCTGTAAGCGAAGTTTGCCGATGCATTTAACGTATTTTGTGCACCTATTTTATCCTTGGTTACAATTAGCCCCATGCCCAAACTTTCATCATTTATTGCCTCATCTGCTGATATAGAGAGGGTTTGTGGTGCTCCCCGAACGCCGGTCCATTGTGCTCTGACAAAAGCCTGGAGGTAAAGCTCTTCCTTATAACCCGCATATGCAGGATTGATATAAATACCATTAAAAACATATTGCCCAAACTGGGCGTCTTGCTGCGCAAAACCCTTAACAGATGATATCGTAATGATCAAAAAAAGAAGTATCCTTTTCAAAATGTTCATGTCTGTATTTTGATTTATTTACCTGATTACCGTTATATAACCTTTATAATCTTGCGAGGTTGTTGTTCCATTTCTAACTTTAACTATATAGAAGTAGGTTCCATCTGCTAATCCTGGTGCAGTCCAGTCGTTCTGATAGTGATTGGATTGATAAACGGTACTTCCCCAACGGTTAATGATCGTTACCTCGTTCGATTCAAAAGATTCCAGGTGTTCAATATAAAAAGTGTCGTTCTTGCCATCCCCATTAGGCGTGAAAACATTTGGAATTCTTAAACCTGAAATCTCTTTTTTATCGGTTGATGTATTATTGGCCAGGTTAGGGTCAAATTCTATTGCAGTTACAGTAGCTGTATTAGTCACCATGCCCAATTGCTTAGACCTTACCTTAATTACCAGTTCGGCAAACTTGCCATTGGCCAGTAAGGGAATAGTCCAGTTAATGGTTCTGTTGATCTGGTCGTAGGTCGCTATTCCATCGGTTGGTTGGGCTAGACTTTCTAAAGAAAGGTTATCTGGAAGAGCATCCCTGATCATTAGTTGGGTGGCATCATCAGTACCATTATTTCTAACATTTAAGTAGTACTCAAAAACCTGATCGCCCACTACGAGTTTTGCTTCTGAGCGTTTTGTGATGGCAACATCTGCAATAGGTTGTGGCAATACCAAAACTTCTATTTCATCTGAAATATCGGATGTACAGCCAAATTGATTTGAGGCAACTACTTTATAAATACCAGCTGTTGCCGTAATCAGCGTTGGATTATTTTGGCCGTTCACCAACACATTATCCTTATACCATATAAATGATGCTGTCTCAGCCGAGTTTGCACGCAAAACCACCGACGATCCTGGTCTGATCGAAATGGTTTGCCGCCCGTTGGGTGCAATTTGGCCCTTTGCTGTTTGAATAAAAAACAACAATATAGCCAAAGCCAGAAAGGAATATATCCTTAGCTTCATCTATACATCAATATGCTGAAAACCGAGACTTTACTTAGAAAGTAACTGCTGGTGCCGTGCCATTAATGATTCCTGGCGTAATGGTTGGTTTTACAGGTTTAGGCGTAACGGTAATCGTCTCAGTTGCATCTTGTGGGCAATATTTATTGCCATTAATTACATAACCTGCTTTTAACCTGTATTTTTTCGGTCCCGCTGTTATTGGTAATGCAGGAGTATAACTTACCTGGTTTTCTCCTGATATTGCAGTTTCTACAGTGCCATCAACTGTGTACCACTGATAGGCAAAGGCCTGAGTATTAACATCAATACTTGATACGTTCCCTATTTGAGCGAGCGGACTTTCAAGACAGAAATTAGCAGGAGTAAAAGTAACAACCAAAGGTTTAAGCACATATACCGGAATTTCCTGTAATTCCGATTCGCAGGATCCATCCATTGTTGATTTTGAACTTAAATAATAATACCCGGTTTTTAAATCTGCAGCTGGAATTTTTCCTGAAACCAAGGTGACACCTATTCTTGGTTCAGTTGTTGAAGTTGCACTGTATTTAACAATCCAGTCTGCATCATCTGGGTGGGGAGGCAATGTAAGGTCTGAGCCTTCGCAGAATAAATTAACTCCGCTTGTGGTTGGTAATACTACCTGAGCAGATACTGTTGAAAATGTGCCGATTAACAGGAATGTAATGGCTAAAATTGCTTTTGTAATTGATTTGTTCATGGGGACGATTTGTTTGTTTGTTTAATATTGTGAATTGGTTTGCACCGACACATGTGGTGCTGATGGTTTTGGATTTATTTTAATGTTGAAATTAATTTGAGTGCTGCAACCCGCTGCATTTTCAATGGTTAACACACCAGAATGGGTACCCACTCGAGCGTTGACAGGAATGTTAAGCGGAATATTTCCTGCGGGCAAAGGTTGATTGCTAACAGCATTAAAACCTGTTGTATTCCAGGTTATGCTATAGGTTGTTGGATTGTTTAATGGGTTGGTATAAGGGAGAGATGCAGTGGTAAAACCCTGACAGATTTCGGGTTCGGTACCCAATGTTAAATTTGGAAGCCCGTTTACGATTACATTAAAATTGGTCGTTTTCTCTGTACAGCCCTTTGCCGTGGCTGTTATAGTGGCTGTTCCCGTAAATGTATTATCCCAGGTTACCTTACCATTGTTTGCATCAATAATACCTGCCGCTAAGGGTAAAATGGAGTAGACTATGTCTGTTGCATTTGTTGCCGTTGCAACATAGGTATCGGTTCCGGTACCCATACAGCGTTTATCGGTTAATCCGGTATTAAAAACAGGATTACTTACATTTCCATTTACCGTTATTGAACCTGTTGTAGTGAATGGCGTTCCTGTAGTATTAGAAACGGTATAAGTCATGGGTGGGCCTGCAGTAGTTGGCGTACCCGAAATGGTAAGCTTTTTAGCAGATGGATTATAGGTTATCCCGGCCGGTAATCCCGTAACTTTGACACCGTTTGAACCTGGTGGAATATCAAAAATAATGTTGTTCATGGCTGTGCCTACACATACTTCTCTATCGCCAGAGCCAGTAGTGGTTGTAGCCGAACTCTGATCGTTATTGCTTACCTGATCGGGTTGCGAACCAGTAATGGTAGCGGTGTTTATATTTACGCCTGTTTTTATCACTTTTGCGGTAATTTTTAAGCTAATACTGGCATTACTGGCCAAATCGCCAATAGTCCATATACCCGAAATAGGATCGTAACTTGTACCTGATGGCGCTACACTCGACACATAAGAAAACCCATCGGGAAGCAGATCTGTAACCGATACCCCAACTGCATTTCCATTACCTAGATTTTCGGCCTTAAGGGTAAATACCACATTGCTGTTTAATTCCGGGTAAGCCACATCAATCGTTTTAGTAATGGAGCGGTCGATATTACAAAGTGAAATATTTAAAGGGAGCGATGGCGCGCTAATGCCGCAATCTAAACTATAACTTACTGAATAATTGCCGGAAACACCAGCCACATAAGTATTGGTATTTGCACCACTTATCGGAACTTCGTTAAGGTACCACTGATAATTGGATGCATTTGGAGTTGCTGTAAGCGTTGCTGATGCACAGTTGGTTTGTGATACCACTGGCTGAGAGCCTTTTTCAGGGAAACGTGAAATAAAGTTCGACATGGAGAATCCATCACCTTGTTGCACCATAGAAACCGTAAGCCGATCGGCACTGGTAATGGTAATGGCTTCTGGCGAACCAATGTCTGCTTTTGTAAAACTAATTAAATATAAGCCGGAGGTGCCCAGGGGTTTTCGGGTGCCAACGCTTGCTATCGCTTCAATATCATTGCCTGTATAAAGAGGTGAGCCAGATTGGGTTGTTAATAAAATTTTAGCAGTGCTTTTTGTAATGATGTAACCAAAATAAGATAAATCGCTATTGTTATAGGTGGTAAATCTGTAGGTTTCAACCTTTTTTGATCCTGAGCAACTTGAAATGGGTACTAAAGTAGCCACATCAACCTCGCAGCCACCACCAACAGAAATACCGGCTGTACCTGAAAATACGCCTACGTTTTTAGTGGCTACAATTCTTGAGGATGAATACCTCCCGGTATTAATGCCGGGAGGATTTGCCGCGCTATAGGTTCCAGAAACAAAACCATGTTGGAAAGTTTTAAAATCGCCGGCTTGTGCCAGGGTAAAGTTAGTTGTGGTTTTCTGGACACCGTTCAGGTCAAAGCTGGTAACAGTAACAACAGTATTAGGTTCTGTCGCAATAATTGTTGTTTGTTCGGCAGTTGAATTACCTTCGCCTCTTACCACTACATACTCTTGCCCAAGCGAGGCAATAGGTGGAATTGGATTGTAGGCACCGTCTCCACAGCCGCCAGGAGCATCCAGGTCTGCTGCAGTATTCATCACCGCCGATCCTGATGATTCTACCAATGTTCCCATTGGTGCATTGAAAAGGTAACCCTGGCCGGCATTTAACGTTGCCTTTGCTACACCTGCTATTTTAACAATCGTATTATTATCGATGGCCATAATGCTATAAATCGGTTGATGCGCATTATTTGCAAGATTACCGTCCCGATAGTAACCTACACGAAAGGACGTTCCAATTGCCGCGTCACCGAAACTAAAAAGAGAGGCGTTGCCTTTAATGTCTGTATCCGAGCCGTCATTTCCTAAATTATCAGATGCTACATTTCTTAAATTCACTGAAACAGATCCGGTAGCCTCTACTATTAATCCGGCCCCGCTCAGCACCTTGTTTAATTCATGTGCAGGTACATTTTTAGGTAATCCGTTAAAGCGATAAACAAAAGGCGTTCCTTGAGCGCAAGTAAAGGTTGTAACAACAGTACCATCGCTTTTATAGATTGTTCCGGTAACAGTGCCGATATCTGATGTAATAACAATTTCATTGGCTTTACTCCAATATTGCCATGGGGCAGGCGCAATATAATGTTTAGAATAGCTGCTTGCCGATAAACGTTTTATAAAGTTTGTGCTGATTTTTGAAGAAAAAGGAAAGGAAAAATTATTAGCGCCAGCGTTTGTTATGGTTTTAATTTCATGGCGTGCAAATGCAATATTTGCTGAGCAGAGCAATATTAATCCCAGTAACCCGCTAAATAAAAACACCAGAAATGCCCTGATCATAAATAAACTATTGGAACCCATATATGGCTTAAACATGGATCTAATAATTCATTAAAGGCTGAGGCCGTTTTAATAAATTTTGGCATAATAAATCAATTGCCTATAGAGAATAGGTTTGATTTATTGTGTAGTTCAAATGTGTCAGTTATTTGGGTTATTTGGTCGAAAGTAATTAAAAAAAAACATTAAAAAATACCCATAATATTAATTTTTAATGCACTTTAAGGTTGTTTAAAGGCGCTTTCTGCGTAAATTTAATTACCTGTATTTCTACTGATACGCATTTAATCAAAAGCCGATTATCTTCTTTAAATTTTGTTAATTACAACTGGTTTGAAGTCAGTTAATTGTGGTGTTTTTACAAGTCTGAAACTACGATGAAGCATTTGGAATTAGAAAAAATGTTTTTTTTGTAAAAATATTTCGATTTACATAGGGATTTAATTTTATCGGTGATTCAAAACCAATCTAACCAGTTTTTTTAAAAAAAAAATAACTATGGATAGAAATTGTTATTCAACATGGTTTTAAGTTTTTTATAAGGGAATTTTAGATGATAAATATACAAATGGATCAAGTTGAATATTATAGGGTTCAGTGTTATATTCAGTATTAATTGGCATTTCGAATAAACTAACTGGATTATGAATGGTAATGTGCCGGAAGCTGATCAGTATAAGCTGCAAAAAATCAAATCCAATTTCTGGTAATAATCAAATCAATCCTTCGTTTTTCCAAGGTTATCTAATCTGGCTAAAATAATGTAACCTGATATTGGCCCGCTCTGGAAGTTAGGTCAATTATAGGTTAATACTGATACTTCTATGCTTGTTTAAGAATTTGGATTTTCTGGTTCTGGATTGTTCGGCGCTTCATCTAATGGCGCTATGCCACAAGCTGCCCATATAAATTTAAAAATATTTAGGAATTCGCATTGGATATCCCTTTCAGATTGTATTTCGTTTTCCATGTCGTGCCGCTTTAATCTGCTTATAAAACAAAGAAAGGCTGGTTTGTGTTTGCTAAAATAATGCTTTAATGTAAGTATTATGTTTCGCAAATGTTAAGGATTAGCTTAATTATTCCGGAAAACCTGCTGGAACCATTGCTGCTAATGTGCAATTGCAATTGTTTCCAAATGTCCTTATATATTGGAAACTACCTGGTGAACCGTTATATTTACTTATTCGATAAAGGAGTGCTGTAGGTTAAAGCGAACTGTTATCTTCGGTAGAACGCTGTATAATTTTCAATTGATTTAATATACTCAGTATATCCCAGGTTGATTTTGTGTGTGCCTTAGGGGCGATTTTATCTAAAATCTTTCAACTCATGAATATTGCTGTTGCAGATTTACCCGCCAAGCTGATCTCAGGAGAAGAAATTGTAGAGAAGTTTATGAGCAGGAACATGCTCAGCTTTATGGAGAAAAATTTCAGGTAATAAAAATTAACCTAAATAAAATGATATACAACGATCGAAAACCCATGGAGCCTGCTATAAAGAAATGTCTTATCGAAAAACTGCTCAATAACCAAATCACGGTGAGCGAACTTGTTGATTTGCGGCCTGAAATTAATGAGTTTGATCTTTCTGAAATTATTCAGCACATCTACGATCTTAACCTGGAGCAGGTACGGAAAATAGCCGCATTAGCGCCTGTTATGGCCAAAGTAGATGCATTAAAAAACAGCCAGCGTAATACCCGCTTTATAAAAAAAGTGAAAAATAATTTCCGTAAACATACGGCTAAGCACAATGGTCTTAAAAATAGGGTAGTGGTGGTAGAGGGCGATTCCTGGTTCAATTATCCTGTTCTTTTAAGTGATGTAATCGATTGGGTTGCTATGGAAGAGAATATCGCTGTTTATAGCCTCGCCTCAGGAGGGGATTGGCTGATGAATATGCTTAGCGCCAAAAAATATGTGGAACAGCTTTCTACACTCCAACCCGATGTATTTATCATTAGTGGGGGAGGTAACGATCTGGTTGGAAACAGGAGAATAGCTGCAATGGTTACACATAAAGGAGATTCTAATGAATTTGAACATAGTGCCTTCGCAAAATACCTCTGTCAAAATGCAGCCAATCCGCCCGACAAACCGGAAGATTTTAAGCGGGGTATTCAGTTCATATCCAAAGATTTTTATGCTTTGCTGGCCTTTTTTCAACTCCAATATTACTTTATTATAAATGGGATTCTTACGGGGGGTAAAGGCAAGGCTGAAAATGGTAAATTTCCGGGCATACAGATTATTACGCAAGGTTACGATTACGCCATTCCAAGTGATAAAAAGATAACAGGATATAATCCGCTCAAATGGTATCGGCTGTTTGCACGGACCTTTCTCGGACATGGCGGATGGCTAAAAACGCCCTTGCAGCTCAGAGGTATTTACGATCCAGAAGATCAGCGCAAAATTGTTTATGCCATGATTTACCTCTTTAATGAAATGATGATTGATATTGGTGGCATTTTTACCGAAATGTTGGGTGAGAACCGGGTGTTCCATATCGATTCGAGAGGATCAGTTGGTAAAAATGGCTGGACAGATGAATTGCATCCCTTACCCCAGCATTTCAAAAAAACAGCGGCAGCCTTTATTCATTGCATTAATAACCCAAATAAAAATGGGACTGCAGTTGTAGAAGTTTTAAAACAACAGGAAGGAGGCCAGCAATGAAAAAGATATTAATTTTAGCATTTGTTATCGTTTGTGGTGTAATGTCTTTTCAGGGAAATATCCTCCAGAAATTCAGTGGTAAAGGAATCATTAATCTCGAACTTGCCAATAAAGATACAGGAACGGAGGTTATTTCTCTTTGGAGCGACACGCTGTATGGCGACCAAACACTTTTAAACCTCGCACAAAAGAATACACACCTCGATTTTCTGTTTATTTTGGTCTATGTATTGCTCATCATGACCCTGTCTAATGCCCAAATGCAAAGAGAAAAAACGAATTGGCTAAATGAATTTTTACGGTTTAATTTATTTCTGGCCTTCTTAATTGGCTCATTGGATGTTATTGAGAATGTCAGACTGCTACACAGTTTCCACCACCCTGGAAATCTGGCTGAATTTTGGCGAACAGATTTTATTGCCTGGCCAAAATTTCTGATCGTGGGTTGGGTAATTCTGGTTTATCTTTTCTCGGTAATTAAAGGCTATTTTAATAAGTGATTATCAATCGGCCTTATCTCCGAAACAACGCATTATGGATAGATCTTTGGACTATGTTTATGTCTCTATAGAAAACCAGTCCGTGAGAAACTTCTTCACTTTTACTTCTTGTTATAGGGAATTGAGTGCTTATCTAAATTATCATTTGTTTACATAAGGTATCATATTTTAGCAGGTATTTGCGCATTTCACCTTTTACAAAAAGGTGAAAATACGGCCTTTATCCATTACTTCTTTCTATTTCTTTTGTTGATATTTGATACAACCAGAAGTTGTGGTGATGAAAGTGTGCTGGTTTCATAATCAACCAAAAAATAACATGTTAAAAGAGAAAGAAATAGTTGTAGGATATGGCGATACAGCCAGTTTTTTAATTTTGCTGGATAAATTAAAAAAATCCATAACTTTTACTTATCATATTGTTTCAGCAACTATGGCCACGGGTTTAGCAGGTATACTTGTTTCATGATTTCGAGGGTTAATTCCATTTTGTTGATGAAACAAGAGTAGCCAGCGCCGCCAAGAGTGATGGGCTTTGCGGATACGGCCATTGCTACTGCCGATCATAACCGTAACTTAAGCCGTTATTTATACAAATTCGACCTGATCAACCATCCGGCATCAATCCATAATAAGCCTGTGCAGCCACAATAATTATTAAGGGCCTGCCAACACCCATACCCGAGTGGACAATAAGGTAACGGATAATGCGGCCGAACAGCTATCTTCACCCATGTATGTTTATTTAAAAACCAATAACCGCTAAAAATAAGTTATGATTGCATCAAACATTAAGTCTCCTGGTGTTTACATCAATGAGCAAAATGCCTTTCCCAATAGCGTAGTCGCGGTGGCTACTGCAGTTCCGGCATTTATAGGCTATACGCCCCAGGCAGAATACAATGGTAAATCCTATACCAACGTGCCGTATAAAATTACATCATTTGCCGAGTTTCAGTCAATTTATTGTTATCCTAACCCGGCACCACCAGCAAGTCCGGCGGTACAGTATCGTCCCGAATATTATTTGGTACAGCAAAAAAGCGAACCCACTGATCGTGACTATATGATCATCAATGGTGCATACTACTCCATTTTACCCGATCCCAATACCATTTATTACATGTACAACAGTATTGAACTGTTTTATCAAAATGGAGGGGGAGAAGCCTATATCGTATCTATAGGTACTTATGGCCCTGCATCTGCACAGCCAATGGGTGTAGGACAGCAGATAATTAATCCAAATGTTTCCCTATCACAGCTTCAAAGTGGTCTTAAACTTTTACTTAACGAGCAGGAACCTACCATGTACATCTGTCCGGAAGCCACTTTGTTATCGGTAGATGATAATGGTACCCTGATGGAAAGTATGTTGGCGCAAAGCCAGAACATGCAAACTGCGGTATCAGTTTTCGACATTATTGGCGGCCGAAACCCGGATCCTCTAACCTATTCTACCGATATTAATACTTTCAGGGAGCATACAGGTGAGCAGGGTTTGAGTTATGGCGTTGCATATTATCCTTTTATTGGCACCACTATTATGGAAAGCACTGACATTAATTACACCAATCTTTTTGGTGGCGATGTTAAGCAGCTGGAACCACTGTTAAATCCGCCATCAAACCCCAATCCAACGGCCGCAGCCATTCTTCATAATATTGAAAATCCTCCGGGAGCACCATTAAGGGTAACACAATACAATAATGCATTAATCAATGCGAGTAAGGTATATGCCACCATTATTAAAAATGTACTGGCATTTGCCAATATTCTTCCGGCAAGTGCAGGTATGGCAGGTGTAATGACCACTATTGATAACCAGGAAGGTGTATGGCAGGCTCCGGCCAATACTTCCATTACTGCCGTGGTATCTCTACCTATCAATTTATCAGAAATTCAGCAGGGTAGCCTTAACAACGACCCTGTTTCAGGTAAATCCATCAATGCCATCCGCTTTTTTAATGGCATCGGTATTTTGGTGTGGGGTGCCAGAACATTGGATGGTAACAGCCAGGACTGGAGGTACATTTCGGTTAGGAGGACCATGATTATGATTGAACAATCCTGTAAACTGGCGGCACACTCTTACGTTTTCCAACCTAATGTAAAAAATACCTGGGAAGCAGTTAAAGCAATGATCAGCAGTTTCCTGAACACGATTTGGAAAGAAGGTGGATTAATGGGAGCAACCGCTGCAGATGCCTTTTCAGTAGATTGCGGTTTAGGTACAACCATGACCGCCGATGACATCCTGAACGGATTTATGAACGTAACCGTGCGTGTTGCCATGGTACGCCCTGCAGAGTTTATTGTGCTTACTTTCCAACAGGAAATGGCGGTTTCCAGTTAACAGATTTATACATTAATTTAAAAAGATAATATTATGGCAGATGGTGTAAGCGCAAAAGGCGCAACATGGCCCTTACCGAAGTTTAAGTTTGAGGTTGATCTTGGTACCGACTTAAAAGGCGTTGGATTTCAGGAAGTATCCGGAATGGATGTCGAAAATCAGGTAATCGAATACCGCAAAAGCAACAGTCCGCTTTTTTCTACAGAGAAAATGCCAGGATTGGTAAAATACGGTAACGTAACCATGAAACGTGGAATTTTTGTTAACGATAACGTTTTCTGGGATTGGCATGCAGAGATTAAAATGAACCTGATTAAAAGATGTACAGTGCTGATTAAACTGCTCGATGAAGCAGGTAATGTAACCATGCAATGGCAATTAGATAATGCATGGCCGACAAAAATCAGCAGTACCGACTTAAAATCAGAAGGAAATGAAGTGGCCATTGATACACTGGAGATTGCGCACGAAAAGTTAACCATCACGAATGGTAAGTAATACTTATCCGGTAGGGCTTTATTTCATAGTTCCCTTGAAAGGGGAGAATGCAGCCTTTCAGGAGGTATCAGGAATTTCTAAGGAGTTAGGCATAGAAGACTGGTCTCAGGTGGGGAAAACGGGTTTAAATACCGGCTCCCCACTACCTCATCGAGCCAAAACCTGGTACTTAAAAGAGCACTTGTTCCGGAAGTATCGTGACTTGTTGATTTGTGTTTGAGCAGCATGGATGGTGGGCTTGGTGTTACCATTCAAACCCTATCCGATAAAGTATTCGGTATGCTGAAAATATCTGGAACGAACTGATCTGGGAGTTGTGCGGCAAGAGAGCACTTCCTAAAGCAGCATTTATAAGCCAGATGGATGCGCACAAGCAAGTCCTGCCACCACTATTGCAACTGGAGCTCGAATCGTTCATTGTTGAGTATCATTATATTGCTGAACCCAATAATGAAAACCCTAAAATAAAACCTGTTAAAATAGTTAAACCTATTATGATGAAAGAAAAAGTCGATAACTTAAAAGGAGGAATAAGTGTAAAAAATGCCGGACTGGTTATCGTTAACAGTTACATAGCCATACTTTTTGAACGGCTAGGCCTTACACACGATCGTAAATTTATTAATGGCGAAAGCAAACTACAAGCTGCGCATTACCTGCAGTACATCGTAACCGGACAAGAACATACTGAAGAATCGTTTTTGCCGCTCAATAAAGTTTTATGTGGGGTACCGCTGGTTCAAACAATAATGGAAGGAATCAGCATTTCAGCAGAAAATAAACAACTTATAGAAGGATTAATAAAAGCGATAATTGGCCATTGGCAAGCAATTGGCAACTCTTCATTAGATGGTTTTAGAGGTAATTGGTTGGTAAGGGATGGATTACTTACCGAAAGAGAGGAGTGCTGGGAACTAACGTTAGATAAACGCCCTTACGATCTTTTAATTCATAAGTCTACCTTTTCATTCTCGATCATTAAACATCCATGGATGGATAAACCTCTTCACGTAAACTGGCCTTATTAATATGAAAAGAATAAACGCAGATCAACTGGTTTACCATCTGGATAGTATCTAATGTTTATGATTTGAACCTACATTAAACATTAAATCAATTTAATGAATTAAGATAGAAATTATGAATTCTTACAATGAAAACCTACATTTAGCTATCGTAAACTCTTTGCAGAGTCTGGATATTGAAGAACAAGACCTTAATTCGCAGATAAATGCAGCAATGTTTACCCTTTACCATGCAGAGGGTGCTACCATTGTGGCAGAGCAGAACCTTGCAGCAGCGACAGATGCCAACAATGCAGTGGCCTTAACCCTTCCTCCAAACGAACTGAACCCAAATACCGCACTGCTTTATTTTAAATGGGCGGATGCAAACGTCGATGATGTAGAAAAACTATTTAACCAATATGGAGAATAACAATGCTTTAAAGGTACTTAGAGAAGAACTTGATTGGTTAGAAGCGGTAATTACCCAATGTATGGCCACTTATTTTTTGCAAGAGGGGCACGAAAAAGACTGGATGGAAATTCCTTTGCCTGATCTTTCACTTAGCGATAGCCCTTATGCCGATATGGTTGAAAAATGGAACCTGGATATTTATGCAAGGCTTGCCATTGCACTCAGCATGGCACCACATCTGCGTCCTGAAATCCTTGATATTTTTTTTACCAAAAATCAGATGCACGACAGAGGTTTTACCGAATTTGGAGGATTAACAACGAAAGATTACAATGGTTTTTTACCTACTGGCGAAACCCTTTGTTTTCTACTTACTGTTAAGCATCCGGAAATGCGCTACCAGCTCATGGAGCTGCTCGGAAAAGAAAATATTCTTTATAAGGAAGATATACTTATCCTTACCGAAACAGAAAGTCATTTGCCATGGTTAAGCGGGCAGCTGAGTTTAAGCAGAAGCTGGTTTAATTATTTCCTTACCGGAAAGAAACTGATGGCCGAAAACAGTGCTTCATTTCCCGCTCAAAAAATTAGTACGGCGATGGAGTGGGAAGATGTAGTGCTCGATCATTTGGTGCTTACGCAGATTAATGAAATTACTGCCTGGTTAACGCATGGCCCCACCCTGATGGAAGATTGGGGATTAGCCAAAAAACTGAAACCTGGTTACAGGGCATTATTTTATGGCCCTCCTGGTACAGGTAAAACCTTAATAGCTACTTTAATCGGTAAAACCACCGGGCGTGAAGTATATAAAATAGATCTGTCCATGATCGTTTCCAAATACATCGGAGAAACCGAAAAGAATCTATCGAAAATATTTGATGTTGCACAGCACCAAAACTGGATCCTGTTTTTTGATGAAGCTGATGCCCTGTTTGGAAAGCGTACCCAGGCCGACTCGGCTAATGACAGGCATGCCAACCAGCAAACAGCCTACCTTTTACAAAGGATCGAAGATTTTCCTGGCGTAGTTATACTGGCTACCAACCTAAAGGCTAATATAGATGAAGCTTTTTCGCGTAGGTTCCAATCTGCTATTCATTTTACCATGCCTTCTGTTCAAGAACGTTATCAACTTTGGCAAAAAGCTTTTTCAGGTGTTTGTAAACTTGATAAAAGTATTAACCTGGAAGCTATTGCCGAAGAGTATCAACTGGCAGGTGGAGCAATTATTAACGTATTGCGCTATTGTGCCTTATCGGCCATTACTAGAAACGATACCCTGGTAAACCAGCAAGAGCTTCTGACGGGGATTAAAAGGGAATTTAAAAAAGAAAATAAAACCGTTTTCATTACAAATTAAAGCTTACAGGATGAATATCTACAAAGACAATGCTCAGAAGCATAAAAATGAATCTGCTTCCTCCAATTTGCATAAAAAAAGCCACTATGAGGCTATTTTTAAATTTGACGATAAACGGCCTCAGGCAGTTGCACAACTGAAATTACAAAGCAGAGCTGATGACTATGTTCAGCGTCAGGCAAACCCTATTCAGAAAAAAGGAACTGGTACCGGATTACCCGATCACCTGAAAAAAGGTATAGAAAATCTTTCCGGTTTATCAATGGACGATGTAAACGTACACTATAATTCTAATCAGCCTAGACAGCTCCAGGCCCACGCTTATGCACAGGGAACAAATATTCACATAGCGCCCGGACAGGAAAAACATCTGCCTCACGAAGCCTGGCACGTGGTACAGCAAAAACAGGGAAGGGTAAAAGCTACGCTGCAGTTAAAAGGCGAAGTAAATGTAAATGATGACAAGGGATTAGAACGTGAGGCCGATGTAATGGGAGCGAAAGCAATGAGTAGAGCTAATCAAACTAAAGATCATCCAGTTCAGTTAGTTGAAAACATCGCAGGAGGCCATCAATCTTTATTTGCAGGTATTGTGCAACGGAATTTAACAGCAAAAAGCAGCCTGCATGGTGAAAAAGTAGGTGGAAGCGTGCTAGCTGTTAGAACTGAAGTGACCAAAGTGATTAATAGAAACAAGAACGGAGAGGTGCTTAATGATATTGTTCTGTTAAAAGATTCTATTGCCTCTAGAAAAGCAGAACAGGCTGCATTTAAAAATAAAACTGATCCTCAGTATAAAAAGCATGCTGCCAGGATTAAAGTTGAGCAAGCGCAGTTAGCTCGTTTGGAAGTTGTTAGGGCTCAGCAATTGGCAAATAAAGCTGTTGCCAAGTCCAAGCCTCGGGCAGATGGCTGGACATCGGTTTAATGAATTTACAGCAACATATTATTACTTTTCAATACCCTTAAAATACTTAACTACCGCCTCGTCGGTTATTGATGGATAAACATACCCACCAGGATGAATGTATAAAACAAGTGGGTTTCGATAGCCCCATGCTTTTGGCACAGGGCTATCGAAATATTTGTTATTTTTTATCTAAAAAAGCAGACATTAAAACGCACCGTCTTCTTTAACCATTTTATTAATGGCTTTTTGTACTTTGATCACATCTGTTTCAACTGTTTTTCTAACCGCTGCATCAAATGATGCAGCAAATTCTGTACTGATAGAAATCAGGTCTTTTTCATTAAGTACATTGAGTACAAAAGCATGGCTTCCAAATTTAAATCCGCTTTTTATTCTGATCACTTCTTTTTCAAAGATTTTCAAAAATTCGTAACTGTTGCTGATCTGATCAAAACAATCTCTTACCGCTTGAAAAACAAGGTGTGTTTCTATATCCAAACCGTTTATAATTACCGTAACCGAAGTGAGGTCGTTTAGCTCCGGAAGAAGGTCTTCGCTATAAATAATGTCTTTCGGATCCAGGATTACAACGGTTTCCTTATCTGCACTTTCACCTGCCTGTTGTGTTAATTGTATAGTGGCATTACCGTCTTTTAGGGTAACGGTGCTTGCAGAAGTTTGTTCAATTTTAATATCGCCAATGGTATCTTTTATAATGCCTACAACAAGTTCTAGCGCTTTTGATTGGGTATTGTTCATTATGGTATTTTTTACAAAGGTAATGCTTGCCTACGGTGCCGGATAATTATCATTTAAAATAATACAATATTTGTTGCTAAGTGTTTTATTTTTAATGGCTTAATTTTTCATGTTGGCTGGTGTTATTTTATTTCAACTGTTTGTTAAGTGACGAAGGTAAAGCTGCGGATATCCAAAAATGATTTCGTGAGGGTAATTGCTCCGTATCCTCGTAACCGATTTCTGATATCCCATCTTCATCAAACTGATAAATGCTGGCTCTAAGATAGCGGATGAGATTGCTCGGCAATAATAAACTGTACCCGGCTCGCTTTTTCCAATTGATTAATTCATTTCATGTAGTTCAACAGTCATAAAATCTTTTTCTTCACTATACAGCAAATATTCAATTACAATAAAAACAAGCGTTTTTTTTAGGGAAAATGCCAATTTCTTCATCTAAAGGAATCATTAATTGCTTCATTAGTTAAAAAAGTACCCTAAATATGATGTTTGCAGTTATAAATCACCCTTTTATGTGCTAAACCACGGTTTTCAGAATGGAAACCTGAAGTTCAACTTCATTATAACTTCATAAATCTGTATTTATTTCGCCTTCGAATTAAATCATTGCGTAACCACAATTTATTGAAATCAATTAAGTATCTGCAAACCGGTCGTAGATAGCTTTTCATTATAAATTGATTGCCAATGAAGACTAATTAAAGAAAAATAAATCAGATTAAAACCATTAACGAAAAAAAATGAAAAGAGTTCTCATGTGCTTAGGCTTGTGTACTTTGCTTTACGTAACAGGTTGCACCTCGAAGAAAGAAGAAAAGGAAGAAGTAGCTACTTATGCAGTAACCACTCCGTTAAGGATGGATACTTCCTTTACCAAAGAATATGTTTCGCAGATTAAATCCGTTCGGAACATAGAAGTTAGGGCCCAGGAAAAGGGTTATCTCCAAAATATTTATGTAGATGAAGGCCAGCATGTAAAAGCAGGTCAGCTGTTGTTTAAGATTATGCCTAAAGCAGCTCAATCTGAGTTACTAAAAGCGCAGGCTGAAACTAAATCGGCAGAAATTGAACTGGAAAACACCAAATTACTGTCAGACAAAAATATCGTTTCTAAAAATGAGCTTGCTATGGCCAAAGCCAAACTGCAATCGGCTAATGCTGAAACTTCTTTGGCTAAATTCCATTTGTCTAACACCGAAATCAGAGCACCATTTGATGGCACCATCGACCGTATTCCTTTAAAACTGGGTAGTTTGGTTGATGAAGGTGCTTTGTTAACCAGCCTGTCAGACAATAGCCAGGTATTTGCCTACTTCAACGTATCGGAGCCAGAATATTTAAACTATCAGAGCGCTGCAAAGGCAAAAGGGCAGCAGGAGGTAAGCTTATTACTGGCCAATAACGAGTTGCTAAAATCGAAGGGTAAAGTTGAGGTGATCGAAAGTGAATTTGATAACGAAACCGGCAACATTGCGTTCAGGGCAAGGTTCAACAATTCCGATAATTTACTAAGAAACGGCGAAACAGGTAAAATCCAGATGGTTGTTCCTTTAAAAAATGCCATTGTTATTCCACAGAAAGCAACTTACGATATCCAGGATAAAACTTATGTTTTCGTAATTGATAAAAGCAATAAAGTACACTCCAGGGCCATTACCATTGCAGGCGAACTGCCGGATTTATACATTATCGGCGACGGCATCACAATAGAAGATAAGATCTTACTTGAAGGTGTACAGAAAGTTAAAGACGATGATAAAATTGCCTTTAAATTCCAGCAGCCTCAGGATGTGATGAAACAATTGAGATTGAAAACAGAATAATCTAAACCCCTCCATACTTATTTTATGTTTAGTAAATTCATACAAAGGCCCGTCCTTTCTATCGTAATATCGCTTATTATTGTGTTTCTCGGGGTGCTGGCCATCAGCTACCTGCCGGTAACACAATTCCCATCCATTTCACCGCCTAAAGTAAATATTACGGCAGAGTACCCTGGGGCAAACAATGAATTGTTGATTAAATCGGTGGTTATTCCGCTAGAGCGTGCACTTAACGGTGTACCGGGAATGAAATATATTGCTTCTGATGCAGGTAATGATGGTGAAGCATCAATCCAGGTGGTATTTAACCTGGGTACCGATCCCAATCAGGCCTCGCTCAACGTACAGAACCGTGTAGCGGCCGTTACCAATAAACTTCCACCTTTAGTGGTTCGCGAAGGGGTTAAAATTACCCGTGAAGAGTCGAACATGTTGATGTATATCAACTTGTACAGTAAAGACCCTAAAATGAATCAAAACTTCCTGTATAACTATGCAGATATCAACTTGCTTTCGGAGCTAAAAAGGGTTGATGGTGTAGGTTTTGCCGATATTTTGGGGGATAGGGATTATGCCATGCGTATCTGGTTAAAACCAGACCGTATGCAGGCCTATAAAATTTCTGTAGATGACGTAATGAAGTCGCTTGATGAACAGAGTTTGGAAGCCTCTCCGGGTAAAACAGGAGAGAGTTCTGGTAAGCGTTCGCAGGCTTTTGAATATGTGTTAAAATATTCAGGTCGTTTTAATACCAAAGAAGGGTATGAAAATATCGTGGTAAGGGCAACTCCTAACGGAGAATTGCTTCGCTTAAAAGATATCGCTGATGTAGATTTTAGTGCTTCTGCTTACAATTTATACTCTACCTTAAACGGTAAAGCATCTGCTGCGATCGTTTTAAAACAATCTTACGGCAGTAATGCCAGTCAGGTTATTAAAGATGTTAAAGCAAAAATGGCTGAGATTAAATCGGCTTCATTTCCTAAAGGTTTAGATTACGAAATCAGTTATGACGTTTCCAAATTCCTGGATGCATCTATAGAAAAGGTAATCCACACTTTGGTAGAGGCTTTTATTCTGGTGGGTTTAGTGGTATTCTTATTCCTTGGCGATTGGCGTTCAACCCTTATTCCAGCCATTGCTGTACCGGTATCCTTAATCGGAACCTTTGTGTTTATGCAGTTCTTCGGTATCACACTCAACTTAATTACCCTATTTGCTTTAGTATTGGCCATTGGGGTAGTGGTAGATGATGCGATTGTGGTAATTGAGGCGGTGCACGCCAAGATGGAGCACGACAGAAACCTTTCGGTACTCAAAGCTACACAGCAGGCCATGAAAGAGATTGGTGGAGCAATTATTGCGATTACCTTCCTGATGGCATCGGTATTTATTCCGGTAGCATTTATGTCTGGTCCGGTGGGTATTTTCTACCGTCAGTTCTCCATTACCATGGCAACGGCAATCATTCTTTCGGGTATTGTGGCTTTAACGCTTACACCGGCATTATGTGCCATTATGTTGAAGAACAATCACGGTTCAACCAAAAAGAAAACCATGATCGACCGTTTCCTTGATGGTTTTAATAATGGTTTTAACAAACTTTCCGGTAAATATGAACTGGTATTGAGCAAAGTGGTAAGCCGTAGGATATTAACCTTTGGTATATTAGTTGCCTTTTGTTTGGGTGTTTGGGGATTAAGTGGAAGTGTACCATCAGGATTTATTCCTAACGAAGATCAGGGGATGGTGTATGCCATTATCCAGACGCCTCCTGGATCTACTTTGGAACGTACCGACCAGATTGCCGAGAAGCTGCAGAGCATGTGTGAAGACATTGACGGTGTAAAATCAGTTTCATCATTGGCAGGATATGAAATCCTTACCGAAGGTACAGGATCGAACTCGGGTACCTGTTTAATTAACCTGAAAGATTGGAGCGAACGTAAACATTCTGCAGCAGAAATTATTGAAGAGCTTGAAGAGAAATCAAAATCTATCCCTGGTGCAACCATCGAATTTTTCCAGCCACCAGCAGTTCCGGGTTATGGTGCAGCAGGCGGTTTCGAGCTTCGTTTATTGGATAAAGCAGGTAGTGGCGATTACAAAAAAATGGAAACCGTTGCCAAAGATTTTGTACGCGAGCTGAATAAACGTAAAGAGCTTTCATCTGTATTTACTTTCTATAGCGCGAGTTTCCCGCAATACATGCTGGATGTTGATAACGACATTGCGCAACAAAAAGGAGTAAGTATTGATAATGCGATGAATACCCTGTCAACATTTGTAGGGAGTAATTACGAAACCAGTTTTATTAAATATGACCACCAGTATAAAGTAATCGTACAGGCCTTGCCTCAATACAGGGCTTTACCAGAGGATATCTTAAAACTGTCGGTTAAAAATGACCGCGATGAGATGGTGCCTTTTTCAGCCTTCATTAAAATGCGTAAAGTTTATGGTTTATCGGAGATTACCAGACACAATATGTATAATGCTTCAGAGATCAGCGGACAGTCTGCTCCTGGTTATAGTTCGGGTGAGGCCATTAAAGCCATTACCGAAGTAGCCAAGAAAACTCTGCCAAGAGGATTTGGTATCGATTGGGCAGGTATTTCTAAAGATGAGGTATCAAGAGGCAACGAGGCCATTTACATTTTCCTGATCTGTTTAGGTTTCGTGTACCTGGTTTTGGCCGCACAGTATGAAAGTTTCATTTTACCACTTTCGGTAATCCTTTCTTTACCGGCTGGTATTTTTGGCGCATTCCTCTTCCTTAAATTATTGGGACTTGAAAACAACATTTATGCACAGGTGGCCATGGTAATGTTGATCGGTTTACTGGGTAAAAATGCGGTGCTGATTGTGGAGTTTGCTACGCAGCGCCAAAGTCAGGGGGCAACAGTGCTTAAAGCGGCCATGGAAGGTGCAAGTGTGCGTTTCCGCCCGATTTTAATGACATCTTTTGCCTTTATCGCAGGTTTGATCCCCTTGATGATTGCAACCGGACCTGGCAAGATCGGTAACCGTACCATTGGTTCGGCTGCTGCGGGTGGTATGCTTTTCGGTACCATTTTCGGCGTAATCGTGATCCCTGGGTTATATTATATATTCGGAACAATTGCAGCTAAACACAAGCTCATCAAAATTGAAGAAGAACATCCGTTAACTGAAGAAATTGAGAATAATGTTTAAGAATAGTCTTTATAAAGGTCTTGGATTGGTGTTAATATGCGCAGCATATACCGCCTGTAAGCTACCGGAAGTAGCCCAACGTGCCGAAAATAAAAATGTACCTGTGAGCTTTAATGGCTCACAGGATACAGTAAGTACAGCTGGTATTCAATGGCGTAACTTTTTTACAGATCCTAACCTGATCAACCTGATTGATACCGCACTTAAAAATAACCAGGAGCTGAATATTACGCTTCAGGATATTGAAATTGCCAAAAATGAAATCAAGGCCAGAAAAGGAGAACTTTTGCCAAGCGTAACCTATGGCGCTGGTGCCGGATTTGATAAAGTGGGCCGTTACACCAGTTCGGGTGCCGGCGATGCTTCAACAGAAATTACGCCTGGTAGAGAAGTACCTGAGGTATTGCCTGATTATCATTTCGGTTTACAGGCCAATTGGGAAGCGGATATCTGGCATAAACTGCGCAATTCGAAAAAAGCTGCCATTAGCCATTATTTATCAACGGTTGAGGGCAAAAACTTTGTGATTACCAATTTAATAGCCGAAGTAGCCAATTCGTATTATGAGTTATTAGCGGCCGATAATCAGTTAGAAACGGTAAAAAAGAATATCGAGCTACAGCGCAATGCTTTGGAGCTGATGAAAATCCAAAAACAGGCTTCAAGGGTTAACGAACTTGCTGTACGTAAATTTGAAGCAGAGGTATTAAGTTCAAAAAGTTTGGAATTTGATATTCAGCAGAACATTACCGAAACAGAGAATAAAATTAACTTCCTGTTGGGGCGTTATCCTCAACCGATCATCAGGGATAAATCTAATTTTACAGATCTGGTTCCGCCAACTGTACAAACAGGTTTACCTTCACAGTTATTGGCTAACCGTCCGGATATTAAACAGGCGGAGTATGAACTAGCCGCTGCTAAATTAGATGTTAAAGTAGCTAAAGCACAGTTCTATCCATCATTGGGTATTTCCGCTGCAATTGGTTATCAGGCTTTTAATCCTTCATATTTATTAAGAACACCAGAATCTTTAATCTATTCTTTAGCCGGAGATTTAGCCGGGCCACTGATCAATAAAAATGCGATAAAGGCAGAATATTTAACGGCAAATGCCAAACAGTTGCAGGCAGTTTTTGATTATGAAAAAACCATTTTAAATGGTTATATTGAAGTGGCTAATCAGTTATCAAAAATTAACAATCTGCAGAAAAGCTATGATCTGAAGTCGAAACAGGTTGCTGCACTTACACAGTCGATCGATATTTCGAACGATTTGTTTAAATCTGCCAGAGCCGATTATTTTGAGGTATTGATGACCCAACGCGATGCATTACAGTCGAAATTAGAGCTGATCGAAACTAAAAAACAACAGTTAAATGCTGTAGTAGATATTTATCATGCGCTGGGTGGCGGATGGAGATAGTTAAATTGCAATAACTTCATTTCATTATTATCCTTATAAATCTAGTTAGGCTGTTCCAAATCGGAGCAGCCTTTTCTTTTTTTGTCATTCTGAGCGTTAATTAATTGTTTTAAAATCAATATAAATGACGTTGAAATATCAGCCGTTATATAATTCCCCTCTTTTAGAGGGGTGTCCGCAGGACGGGCTATGGCCTAGCTGGATGGAAATACGAAATCGGTTAAACCGTTGATCAGTAATGTATTGTGAAATAACGTCAATGGTAGCACAGCGAAGAATCTTTATAGCTGCTAACGCTCGTTTCTGAAGTGTTTAAACACCAGAGCAGCTTTTTACCCTTTGTTCATTTATTTATCATAAAATTCATTTTGCAAACAATGCCATCTGCCTGCGGTTATCTTTATCATTGAATTTATCATCATATCTGAAATAAAATGGGAAAAACTACATTTAAATTTGGCGAATTAGAAGTTAACCGCTTAGGTTATGGCGCAATGCAATTAACCGGTAATGGTGTTTTTGGCGAAGTGGAAGACCGGGAGAATGCAATCACGGTTTTGCGCGAAGCAGTAGCGAATGGCGTTAATTTTATCGATACTGCAGAGGCTTATGGACCAAAATTTAACGAGACGCTTATTGCAGATGCTTTATCACCTTTTCAAAAAGGTCTTTTTATAGCCACTAAAGGCGGTTTTGATCGACCAGGTCCAAACAATTGGGTGCCTAATGGTGCACCAGAAAAAATCAGACAGGATATTGAAGGAAGTTTACAGCGTTTAAAAGTAGATTCAATCGATTTATGGCAACTGCACCGCATTGATCCCAATGTGGATGTCGCCAAAACCCTGGCACCGGTGGTAGAAGCCGTGAAAGAAGGTAAAATAAAAAATGTGGGCTTATCAGAAGTAACCATCGATCAGATTAAGCAGGTGCAGGACATTCTTCCGATAGTTTCGGTTCAAAATTTATATAACCTTAGCAACAGACAGTGGGAGGGTGTTTTGGATTTCACAGCAGAACAAGGTCTGGCTTTTATTCCTTGGTTTCCGTTAGCTTCTGGTCCGCATAAGTTAGCCGATAAGATTAAAGCAATTGCCGAAACACATCACGCTACAACTGCACAGATTGCTTTAGCCTGGTTATTAAAAAGATCATCAAATATCCTTTTAATCCCTGGAACAAAATCTGTAGAACATTTAAAGGAAAATTTAAAAGCGGCAGAAATTGAATTAACTGAGGCAGAATTTGAAAGTTTAGCGCAATAGGATGGTTTTGTCATTCTGAGCGCAGCGAAGAATCTTTTTCTTTTCTGCAAGTTTAGCCTACTTTACTGGTCTTAGCATCTCGCTAAGACCTTTTTTTACTGCAATTATTTTTTTGCCACGGAAGCACCGAGAACACAGAAAATTCCCTGCGATCGTCATTTCGAGCGGAGTGCAACGCAGTCGAGAAATCTTTCTACATAGATCTCTCCATCTCGCTGCGCTACAGTCGAGATGACGAAGGTTCTATTGGAATCTTTTTTTACTGCAATTAATTTTTGCCACGGAAGCACAGAGAACACGGAAAATCCCCGCGAGTGTCATTTCGAGCGGAGTGCAACGCAGTCGAGAAATCTGTCTAGATAGATCTCTCCATTTCGCTGCGCTACAGTCGAGATGACGAAGGTTCTATTGGACTCTTTTTTTTACTGCAATTAATTTTTGCCACGGAAGCACAGAGAACACGGAAAATCCCCGCGATCGTCATTTCGAGCGGAGTGCAACGCAGTCGAGAAATCTTTCTACATAGATCTCTCCATTTCGCTGCGCTACAGTCGAGATGACGAAGGTTCTATTGGACTCTTTTTTTACTGCAATTATTTTTTTGCCACGGAAGCACAGAGAACACGGAAAATCCCTGCAATCGTCATTTCGAGCGGAGTGCAACGCAGTCGAGAAATCTTTCTACATAGATCTCTCCATTTCGCTGCGCTACAGTCGAGATGACGAAGGTTCTATTGGAATCTTTTTTTACTGCAATTAATTTTTGCCACGGAAGCACTGAGAACACGGAAAATTCCCCTCGATCGTCATTTCGAGCGGAGTGCAACGCAGTCGAGAAATCTTTCTACATAGATCTCTCCATTTCGCTGCGCTACAGTCGAGATGACGACGATTCTATTGGGAAATAACAGGTGCAACAGACTGATAGGCCGCGAAGAATCGTCATTGACGAATTTCACTTAATTTCTTATACTTATAGTTAAATCCTATATTTTAAATCATTTATTAAAAATATTATATGATATTTAAGCATGAAAAAAGTCTTTCTAACCACCATCATTTTATTTTCTATCCTATTTCAAAAAGCCATGGCGCAAAATAAGCCCGATAATGTACCTGCGGTTTTAAACCATATCGCTGTTTATGTAGCCGATTTAAACAAAGCCACTACTTTTTACGAAAGTGTTTTCAACCTTAAAATGATTCCAGAACCTTTTAAAGATAACCGCCATACCTGGTTTACCTTAGGACCAGCCGGACAGTTGCATTTAATCCAGGGGGCAAAAGGAAATGAAACTTTTGATAAAAACGGACATTTATGTTTCAGTGTTCCGTCAGTTGATGAATTTGTAAAAAAGCTGAATGCCAAAAATATCAGTTTCGAGGACTGGCCAGGAAAGAAAGATGGAATTACCATCCGTGTTGACGGCGTAAAACAAATTTATTTTAAGGATCCGGATGGACATTGGCTTGAAGTAAACGACGCAAGGTAAATTCTTTGCTACGTCAGACCTTTGTTTTGCTACATCATTTATATTTATTCCATATCCTGCAAGATTATGAAATTTAAATATTTTTATGCACTTTTTTTGATCGTTGGTTTTATCAATCCATCAAAAGCACAAAACGAAAAAGCTGAGGCTGATTTTAAATCCGTAATGGAAAAATATCAGGCTGTTGGCGCTTCCGTAGCGGTAGTCAAAAATGGCCAGATTATTTACACCCATTCGTTTGGTTTAAAAGATTTGGAGAAAAAAATACCTTTAACCGATCAGGATATTTTTAGGATTGCTTCGATATCCAAGTCTTTTTCAGCAACATCTGTTATGCAGCTGTTAGAAGCAGGTAAAATTTCTCTCAATGATGATCTTGGAGATCTCGTTGGTTTTAAAATCAGAAATCCAAAATTTCCAGATCAGAAAATTACGTTAAAGATGGCGTTATCGCATACGTCCAGTTTAAACGATTCGCAGGGATATTTAAATTTCGATGTGATCAATCCTGATAAAAATTCAAATTGGGCCAAATGTTATAATGATTATTCCCCGGGAAGCAAATTTGATTATTGTAATCTTAACTTTAACCTGATTGGTGCAATCATTGAAAAGAAATCGGGCGAACGTTTTGATTATTATGTGAAAAACCACATTATAAAGCCATTAGGACTTTACGCTGGTTATTATATAGATTCTTTGGACAGCACACGTTTTGTGAATTTGTACGAGTATCATCCAGATACGAAAACTTATACACCATCTCCAGGTGCTTACGCGCCAAGACGGGCAGAAATTGCCAATTATGTGATGGGTTATACCACACCGATTTTTTCGCCAACAGGAGGAATGAAAATTTCGGCTACAGATTTAGCTAAATACATGATGATGCACATGAATTATGGCACATCAAATGGTGTTAAAATAATCACCAAAAAAAGTGCTAAAATGATGCAAACGGCCTTAACTGATGATGAAGGATATGGCCTGGCTATCAGAACTGCCGATCAGCTCATACCAGGGGTTAAGTTAAAAGGACATAGTGGCTCTGCTTATGGTTTATATAGTACCATGTTTTTTAATCCCAAAGAAAAGTTTGGATTTGTTATTATTACCAACGGAATAAATGCAACCTATACAGATGGTTTTCCCGATTTCAGTCGCGCTGCTATTAACAGTTTGTACCAATCTTTTTTCAAATAGCTTAAAGCAGGTTAGATAAACCGTTCTTATTAAAGAAAGCGGTTAAAGTTCTAATGCCTGCCTTTGGATGGTTTACATTATTTCCTTTTAATTTTTGGTCGAAAATGTTTTTAACTGGTGGTAAATCAATTAAATGTGACGAGTCGGTAATGGTTTGCTCTACCGTTAACGTATTTTTGCTTTCATTTCTATAATCCATATCGCCGTTATTGATTCACAAACCGTTGGTAAGTACTTCCTGATTTAATTTTTTCCATCGAGAAGTATTCTTTCAGTTTGGAGAATTCCATGCTGTGAAGCGCTTTTACAGCTGATTTAAGTGTTTCTGTACTTATTCCTAATCTGGCGGCCCAATAATTGCGGTCTTGTTCGTCTGCAATCTCGATAAATTCTTTTCTGGCATTCATCGAATTAAGTTGATTTTCCATTTTTATAATTTTGGTTAGTGTAATATAAAAACAGCATATTTCCCTTTTGGTTTTCTACTTTTGTCAGTAAATTCTCAAAAAATAATAATAAACCAAGGTTTTTATTAAAACCTTCAATTAATCACGCGAAAATTCGTTTCACAGCAATTTTTAATGCCAAAATCGATGGTTTTTTAGCGTTTTGATTGTGATCGCTAAAAAGAGTAACGTTTTCTTTACAAAACACTAGGTTTTGTCAGTTTACATTTTTACTATTGTATTGTAATATAATTTTTACAATGCTGAGCCGTTTTTTAACCAATATTCAAAGTCTGTTTTCAAGTCGAAAATTTTATCAGGATAACAGGTTTGTATTATTTCTTTGGGTACTAATTACCCTGATTTTTGTAATAGATTCGTGGGCAACACATCGCTACAATAATTACCTGATTTTTGAGAATACGTTTAGAAACTTACTCCATGAGCGTTCGCTCTATGCAACTTATCCGGCTTATCATGATGATGCAAATCATTATGGCCCTATTTTTAGCCTGTTAATTGCACCATTTGCAATCTTTCATAATTGGATAGGGTTATTGTTATGGAACTTGTTTAACTGTTTCCTGCTTTTTAAGGCCATACAAACTTTGCCATTAACAGAAGATCAAAAAATAATTATAGGATATATTGCCATACCTTGTTTAATAGAATCTATGCTTAACCAGCAGTTTAATGCAGGTGCAGGTGCACTGATGGTATTGAGTTACACGCAGGTGAATAAAAACAAAGGGATCTGGTCTGCGCTTTGCATTGTACTCGGTACTTTTATCAAACTTTACGGTATTGTTGGCTTGGTTTTTTTCTTTTTTGCTAAAAAAAGGCCGGCTTTTATCTTTTGGTTAATCTTGTGGGCGATGGTAATATTCTTATTGCCGATGCTTTTAGCCTCTCCTGATTATGTAGTGCATTGTTATGTAGATTGGAAAAACTCCCTGGTGGGTAAAAATATGACCAATGTTTTGGGCGGAGGGATCGATATTTCCATTATGGGTTTCTTTAGAGCGCTTTTTGATGCAAAGAAAATACCGAATTTTTTATTCCTCAGCCTTGGAGCCATATTGTTTGTTTTGCCCTTAATAAACATATCGCGTTTCAAAAAAGATAAATTCCAACTGATGATCCTGTCATCGGTAATGATTTTTCCAATATTATTCAGTACAGGAGCTGAAGATTGTACATTCATTATCTCCATTATTGGGGTAGGCGTATGGTATGTGAAAGAAAGCAACGCGGCTATGAAAAAGGTATTATTGCCCGCTTTACTTTTAATTACATGCAATTTTCCACTATTGTTATTCCCGGTCTTTGCCAAATCACACCCGCTGTCTTTAGCTGTCATCAGCCTGCCTTATTTTCTGGTATGGTTAAAGGTTATTTATAATGCTATCAATAATAGGTTCACTTATGCGGAAGAAACAGAGCCGGAAATGGTTATTGTGCTAACAGATTAAGTTTAAAATTTATTTTCTTAAAGGTTTTAATGCCCGTTTGCAAAGATGGGTGTTAAAACCTTTTTCGTTATAGGACTGTTTTATAACTGTCTAATCAAAATATTTATGGATGATAAACAAAAAAAAGGTGGGGCTGACCGGTCAAGAATCAACATCAACGAAGCTTATGAGCTGGATTATTGGTCTAACAAGTTTGGCGTGAGTAAAGATAAACTTAAAGCTGCTGTAGAAACAGTCGGAACCTCTGCCGATGCAGTTGAAGATTATTTGAAAAAGTAAAATATTGATTATGAGTTTGAAAAAGTACGTTTCCAAACGCGATTTCTCAAAAACTACAGAACCGAAATCGGGTAAAAGCAGCGATCGGAATAAATTACATTTTGTAATTCAAAAACATGATGCATCCAGGTTGCACTACGATTTCAGACTCGAAATGGAAGGCGTTCTAAAAAGTTGGGCTGTTCCCAAAGGGCCATCAACCGATCCGAAAACCAAACGCCTGGCCATGATGGTTGAAGATCATCCGTACGATTACAAAGATTTTGAAGGCATTATCCCGCAGGGCGAATACGGTGGAGGAACCGTAATTGTGTGGGATGAAGGTACCTATGAACCGATTGAGGCTATTAAAGGTAAAAAAGCACAGGAAAAACATCTTTTAAAACAGTTAAATGAAGGTTCGTTGAAAATTAAATTGAACGGAGAAAAACTTCATGGCGAATTTGCCCTGGTTAAAACGCATGGCATGGGCGAAAATGGCTGGCTGCTCATTAAACATAAAGATGATTATGCTTCTACAAAAGATATTACCAAAGAAGATAAATCCGTGCTTTCCGGAAAAACAATCGAAAAGATGGAAAAAACATCCGATAAGGTTTGGAAAGCAGGAAAAGAGCAGAAAATAAAGCCCGAAAATAAAAATCCCGGGCCAAAGGTTAAAAAAGAAACAAAACCAGTAGGCGATGATAAAAGCATTGATGTAAAAGCCATTCTGAAAAAAGCGCCAAAATCGGCCATGCCTAAAAACATAAAACCCATGTTGGCCACATTGGTTGATGAGCCATTTGATGATCCAAACTGGCAATATGAAGTGAAATGGGATGGATACCGGGCCCTAGCATTTATCAATAAAGGAAAAGTAGAACTCTTTTCAAGGAACAATAAATCATTTAACGAAAAGTTTTATCCCATTTATGACCTGCTTAACGAATGGAAAATCAATGCCGTTTTGGATGGGGAAATTTTAGTGTTGAACGACAAAGGCATATCCAATTTCGGTTCACTGCAAAACTGGCGAAGTGAAGCTGATGGCGAACTCGTTTTTTATGTATTCGATATTCTATGGTATGAGGGCAAAAACCTGATGGAAATACCGCTTGATGAGCGTCAGGCTATTTTAAATGATGTATTGCCAACTGATGATGACCGTGTGCGTTTAGGAAAAGTTTTTAAAGCCAGTGGTGTCGATTTTTTTGATGCCGCTCAAAGGATGGGTTTGGAAGGCATCATCGCTAAAAAAACGGATAGCACTTATGTTCCTGACCGAAGATCGAAAGAGTGGTTGAAAATTAAAGTGCACAAACGCCAGGAGGTTGTTATAGCCGGTTTTACCAAAAATGCCGATACCTCCAAATCTTTCAGTTCACTTTTACTGGGTGTACATGAAAAAGGAAAATTGCAGTATGTAGGTAAAGTTGGTACCGGCTTTTCGGATAAATTGCAAAAAACAATGATGGAGCAGTTTAAGCCGATAATAGTAGATAAAAGCCCTTTCGAAAGTATCCCCGATGTAAATAAACCCTCACGTTTCAGGCCAAATCCACCAAAGGCAAAAGCCACCTGGTTAAAGCCGGAATTGGTATGTGAGGTCGCTTTTACCGAAGTAACAGATGATGGTGTTTTTCGACATCCATCCTTTCAGGGCATGCGAGTAGATAAAAAAGCCACGGAAGTGGTAAGAGAAGTGGAAATGCCCACAGAGAAAATTATTGATGAAACTAAAGAGCGAAGCCCACATGAACAGGCAATAAAAGCACCAGAAGGTAAAAAACCAAAAACTTTGTTGAATCCGAAAGATGAAACGCAGGTGAGAAAAATAAAAGGCCACGAACTTAAATTTACCAACCTGAGCAAAGTGTATTGGCCTGAAGATAAAGTAACTAAAAGAGACATGTTTAACTACTATTATCAGGTTGCTGAATACATTTTACCTTACCTAAAAGATCGGCCACAATCGCTAAATCGCTTTCCTGGCGGAATACATGGCCCTAGTTTTTACCAGAAAGATGTAAAAGGAAAAGCGCCGGATTGGGTTGAAACTTTTCCTTATGAAACCAGCGAAGGCGAAAAAAAAGAATACCTGGTTGGAACAGACGAAGCGTCCTTGCTTTGGATGGCCAGTCTAGGTTGTATAGAGATGAATCCCTGGTTTAGCCGGGTAAAAAGTCCTGATCATCCCGATTATTGCGTAATTGATCTCGATCCGGATAAACAAACTTTTGACCAGGTGGTTGAGGCAGCGCTGGAAACTAAAAAAGTATTAGATGCTATAGATGTTCCCAGTTACTGTAAAACCTCAGGTTCTACCGGTATGCACATTTACATTCCTTTAAATGCAAAATACGATTATGATCAGAGTCAGATGTTCGCTAAAATCATTGTAAGTCTGGTACATAAACAGATCCCTGATTATACGTCATTAGAACGGATGGTAGCTGCACGAAAAGGGAAAATGTACCTCGATTTTTTGCAGAACAGGCCAGGGGCAACCATCGCCGGACCTTATTCTTTACGGCCAAAAGTGGGAGCAACGGTTTCTATGCCTTTGCATTGGGATGAAGTAAAACCTGGCTTGAAGATGAAAGACTTCAATATTTTTAATGCTATAGATCGTTTAAAAGTTGAAGGAGACCTGTTTAAAGGAGTTTTAGGCAAAGGTATAGACTTAAAAAAAGCCATAAATAAGGCCAAGAGTGTTTTTGGATAAAGATGAATGATCTTTTCCCGCTTTCATTATATTTGAAAAAAATTAAAATAATGATCGCACACCACGTTTTATTCTGGCTTAAAGCCGATACCACCGAAGAGCAGAAAGCTGCTTTCCGCAATAGCTTACAAACACTAGAAAATATTGAAGTTGTTAAAACTTTTCATCTTGGCATACCAGCCCCGATTGAGCGTGCCGTTGTAGATACTACCTATACCTTTAGCTTGCTTTTATTATTTGAAGATTTGGCTGCGCATGATGTTTACCAGGTTCACCCATTGCATAAAGCTTTCTTAGATGAATTCAAAGTTTACTTTGAAAAGGTTGTTATTTACGACGCAGCATAAGATTTAATGCCTTCGATAATCCGGAGGCATTTTTTTATGGTTTGATTTCTGAATAACAGATTGTTATACAGAATAGCATCACCTTGATTCGAGGGTTATCGGATAGAAATTAATGAAAGATACAGAAAATGCCTTAAATGTATGCTGTGCATTACTCAGCGTGCCTGGTGGCTCAATTTCATTAAAATAATCCCATTGGCACAGGTGGAAATAATTTAACCACAGATAAAAAGGATGCACACAGATGTAAAAATCCGTGATTATCTGTGTACATCTGTGGTTAAAACCCTTAACTTAATGACATTAACCCTATGGCTAAACAGTTTTTTTAAGAAATGTCCAACTGGTTTATGAAATGTTATATTACTGATTAACAATACAATTTTATATAATTATTTATAATTCCGAAAAACCAAAATGTTTTTGATTGCGTAAATGTTTTAAACCGCGATCATTATGGAAAAAACAGCTACATTTATTAAAAGGGCCTCAATTAATGTAAACCAATTGGACAGCATTAAAATTGGTGATTTTTTATCTGACGAATATGGAAAATCTGGTAAAGTATGTGAAATCGAAAAAATAAACCGTTCCGGTGAGTTTCACTATTACTTTAAATTATCTAAATCGGGTACAATCTTAATTATTCTATAATTCTTTAATTAGTTCAACGCATTAGTGTTTCTTTCTGTTATGAGTGATATTTTATTTTATAACCGTTGGCTTTGCAGTGCCCGTCAATGATGGAGTTTTTACGAAAAAACTGCCATCAATCGTTTACTGTTAAACAAAAAAGCTCCAGATCTATCAACCTGAAGCTTTTCTTTGAAACATTTTTTGATTAAAATTTGTAAGATAATGTAGTCATGAACTGACGTGGAGGAATTGGATTAACACTGTAGTTCTCATGTACAAAGTAATTTAATTCATTCGTAATATTCGAAATTTTAGCCAATAATGAAAGCTTTTTCCAGCTATAACCAGCAGATAAATCAAATGTGGTAAACGCACTTAAAGGAATTAACCTGCTATAAATTTGTGCCTTAGTGTCATTGTAACCACCATTACGCGAACCTGTATAGTAAGCAGATGCCCCAAGTTTTAAGCCTTTAACACTTCCTTCCTGGAAAGTATAAAACAAAGTTCCGTTTGCAGTATTCTTGGTAGAACCTACCAATCTTTGCCCTTCTATCACACCACCAAGTGTTATCGTTCTGGTTGCTGCCGGGTTCTGGGCAGTAGGAGCAGGCACAGTATATACTGTTTTATCACGGGTTTCGGTGTAACGGATGAAATTGTAACTATAACCTGCAATAAAATTCAGGCCTGTTACAATTGTTCCTGTAATGTCAAGCTCTAAACCATCACTTAACGATTTTCCATTTAATTCCTTAATGTTTGTATCACCATTTGGTGCACCTTGTGCATTGATAGGAGCCTGTTGTGCAAATTTATCGTTGGCAATTCTATACCAGGTTAAATTAACTGATAATCTGCCGCTAAATAAATCGTTTTTAACACCAGCTTCATACTGTTGCAGTGTAGATGGATCCAGTGGTGCTAAATTGATGTCTGTTCCGGTGTTCTGAACAAAATTGCTCGAATAGCTTGCATAAACTGAAGTGGTTTTTAAAGGCTGATAGATTAGACCAAATTTAGGCGTAAAAGCACTTTCAACTTTCGATTTATCCAAACTATTTACACTCAAAGTCTGTACTCCTGTTGCCAAATTGGTACTCACCGTTCTAGGAGTTTTCTGGAAAGTATAACGCACCCCTGCAAGCACTTTAAATTTGTCTGTAACAGTAATCAAATCCTGAACAAAAGTACCCATACGATATAATGGTGCAAAAGTTTCCGAAATAACATTTACGTTTGGCTCAATACCCGAGCCGAAATAAGTTGATGGATCAAGTAAGTTTACATTGCCATAATTAAACGTTGTTAGGTTATTATTGAAGGTAAAACCTCCGCTTGTAGTTCGCGATTGATCAGCATCTGCACCCACCAATAAAGTGTGACTTATGCTTCCGGTTTTGAAATAACCATTTAAATTAATCTGCTCATTATAGGTAAACTCTTTTGTTTTAGAACGGGTAACATTACGCTCCGCAAAACTATAAGGAAGCTTACTAGGTGCTTTTGTATCGGCAAAAGGACGTTCTGCACTGAAATAATTACGGTTGTAAGATTGTAGGTTGGCCAATATATTCAACTTCCAGTTATCATTGAATTTATGGTTGATGTTTAGTTGTGAAGTAACCGTGTTGGTTTTGTTATAAGCCCAGGGTGCATTTACAAAAGCCTTACGGCCAATGTCGGCAATCTGGTTTTCAACTGTACCAATACCAAAATCTGGTGTCATGTTGCTTTTTAAGTAATCACCTTGCAATAAAACATCTGTTTTCTCATTGATTTTATAAAGCAGGGATGGATTGATGTAAACCCTGTTAGAATTTACACTGTTCCTAAAGCTGGCCGCATCTTCATAAGTACCGATTAATCGGAAAGCTAAATTTTTGGTAATAGGGCCATAAATATCACCTGTTGGTTTGTACAAGCCATAACTGCCTGCACGCATGGAAACTTCGCCACCATATTCGAATTTAGGCTTTTTCGTTACCATATTCACTACAGCACCACCACTTACACCGCCGTAAAGTAAGGCTGCACTTCCTTTTAAAACTTCAACCGATTCTAAAGTGCTGGTTTCCGGCATACCGCCACTGGTAGCACGCGATCCATTTTTAAAAACATTGTTGGCGCCTAAGCTATAACCACGGGCAAAAAAAGTTTCACCACTTACCGATCCGCGATTTTCGCCAAAAGCAACACCGTTTACATTTTTCAATACATCACTTAAACGATTAGCTTGTATGTCGGTAATTACTTGATTTCCAATAATCTGTACTGCCTGTGGAAGATCCATTGGCGCAATAGCAATTTTACCTAAGTTAACTGGCTTTCTATTTGGCGTTTTATATCCGTTAATAGCTACTTCATCTAATTGTGAAGAAGATTCTGCGAGTGCGAAATCTGCATTTACAGTTTGACCGGCAATAACAGTAACCGATTTTTCCTGAGCAGAAACACCAATAGCAGACGTTTTAATCGTATAAGTGCCGGGTGTTATATTTTTGAAGGTGAAATTACCTTTTTCATCAGTTTGTGTAGTTTTGCCTGTGTTTTTTAATCCAACATTTACATAAGCAGCCGGATTGCCATCGCTTGTTTTTATCGATCCAGAAACAGAGCCATTTTTGTTTTGTGCCATTGTATTCCCTGCTAAAAGCAGAAAAAGCGCTATAAAATTTAAAAGAAGAGTAAATTTTTTATTCATTTTATTTAGATTAATTCTTAGTGGCCGCAAAGGAACCGTTTTTGAAGCGGATTAGCAAATTATTTTTATTTGTTCTAAATAAGCTTAGTTTTTAGTTGGGGGTTTAGAAAAACTTAAGCTTTTGTTATGCGTATATTAGGTGTATTAATTCGAATTATGCCAGATAGCGAAGATCATTTTTATTCCAATTTGCCCATTCATAAAATGCCATTACATCAGTTATTGATTAAAGATCAATTATTTGAAAATGTAATTGCAAGTTGGTGCGTAATTATTACCGATATCAAGCGTTCAACAGCTGCTGTAAATTCGGGGCTGCACGAGAATGTTAACCTTATTGCTACGGGAAGTATTGTTGCCGTGCTCAATATTGCGTTTAAAGCTAATATTTCGGTTCCATTCTTTTTTGGTGGCGATGGGGCCACTTTTATTGTTCCGCCAGGTATTGTAGATGATGTGATGAAATCACTGTTAAAATACAAAGAGAACACTTTACTAAATTTTAACCTCGATTTGAGGACTGGAATTATTCCCGTTGCAGAAATTTATAAAAACGGTCATACCCTTAAGATTTGTAGATTTAGCAGCGCTGAAACATTTTCTATACCCATTGTTTTGGGCGATGGCCTGGCTTATGCCGAACAAATTATAAAGGGAGAAAATTACCTGCTGGCTGATCATAAGACAGCAAGCGATGAAATTGATTTAAGTGGGATGCAATGTCGCTGGGATAAGATTGAACCACCTGAAAACAGTGAGGAGGTGGTTACATTAGTCGTGATCGCATCAGAAATCGCGCAACAGGCAGCCGTGTTCAGCAAAGTAATCCTTCATCTGGATCAAATTTACGGAAGTCCGGAAAAGCGTCAGCCCATTTCTGTTCCTAAATTAATTTTCAGAACAAGCTTTAATAGTTTGGGTAAGGAGATGAAGCACCGCCTGGGAAAGATTAAATTCCTTGAAATCATTAAATCATGGTTCATCAACGTTTACGGATATATTTATTTCCGGACAGACCGTGGCAAAAAATACCTGAAGCAACTTGTCGAAATGTCGGATACACTCGTAGTAGATGGCAGGATAAATACAGTAATTACCGGTACGGCAAAGCAACGTTTGGCATTAGAGCAAGCCCTTAACCAGCTTGAAAAAAACAATGAAATTTTGTATGCTTTTTATGTAAGTGGCGAATCGGTGATGTCTTGTTATGTAAGGGACCTGGAAGATGACCATATTCATTTTGTTGATGGAGCAGATGGAGGATATACCCAGGCCGCGGGAATCCTTAAACAGAAAATACGCGATAAATTCAACGTTTTGCGATAAAAGTCAACAATTTAACATACTAACCAAACATTTGTGAAGGCTGACTTGTATGATACTTAGTTCAATTTGATTCATCAAAATATCAGCATAGTCTATCCATATATGAAAAGTTATTCAAAGGTTTTAAGTAATGATCAACTTTTAGAGGTTCTTTTCTTATCAAAAGATGCAACAGCTATATACACTTCAGAACAAATCGTAATTGAAATGGCTAACGACGCCATGATTTCTTTTTGGGGTAAAGACCGCTCTATTATTGGCAAACCACTGGAAGATGCAGTGCCTGAGTTAAAGGGACAGCCTTTTATAAATATGCTGAAAAATGTGCTGCTTACAGGAATTACGGATAATGGTGATGCTATTCCTGCCGAAACAATGAGGGATGGTAAGTTACAAACTGCTTATTATACCTACGAATATCGGGCCATTAAGGATGAGTCCGGAATCCCTTATTGTATTCTTCATACTGCTAGCGATGTTACTGATATGATAAAGGCAAAAAAGGCAATCAAGGAGACAGAACTGCAACGTGAAGCATTAGATCAGGAACAGATTTTAATCAGTATAAAGGAAGACCAGCAAAAGAATGATTTTATCAGTATGGTAAGCCATGAGTTGAAAACGCCATTAACTTCTATCAGTGCTTATGTACAGTTAATGCAGAGCCGAAGTTTAACAGATACTTTTGTCGCAAATACTTTAGCTAAGGTGCAAAAGCAGATCCGCAAAATGAGCACATTAATCAGTTCTTTTTTAAATGTATCGCGTTTAGAATCAGGAGAAATTCAATTGAACCTATCACATTTTGATCTCAATAAACTGATTCATGACCTTGTTGAAGATTTAAGATTAATATATCCTACTAACCGGATTGATTTTGAAGAGGGAGATGCTAAATTAATTTACGCAGATAAAGATAAAATTGGCTCTGTAATTTCAAATTTAATTAGCAATGCTGTAAAATATTCAGATCAGAAAAGTACCATTTTGGTTCAATCAGCAACCAGAGAGAATGAAATATATTTTTCTGTAACCGATCATGGCATTGGCATCCAGGCCCATGATCTGGGAAAAATTTTTGATCGGTTTTATCGTGTAGAAAGCCATCAGACTGAAACCATTTCAGGTTTTGGGATAGGTTTATACCTCAGTGCAGAGATTATTAACCGTCATAACGGCAAAATATGGGTAGAAAGTAAGTATGGCGAAGGTTCTATCTTCCATTTTGAGATTCCACTTGTTTCTTAGCTGAAATATTCAAATAAAAAACACAATCTTAAATGCTCATTTGTTATTATTAAATGAGCATTTCATCTATAAACCCTGTAAACGGGGCAATCATAAAAACCTATCAGGAAGATACTGAAGCGTTAATTGATCAGAAAATCGATCAGGTACATCAAGCATGGTTAAGTTATAAGGAAACCGATTTTCAAAGCCGCTCAAAGCTGTTGTTGCAGGTTTCGAAACTTTTAATCGAACGTAAAGATCAGCTGGCCGAACTTATGGCGTTAGAAATGGGGAAACCCCTAAAAGCTGGAGTAGCAGAAGTTGTCAAATGTGCTTCTGTTTGTGAATACTATGCAAAAAACGGTGCTGAATTTTTAGCTGATCAAATCATAAAAACCAGCGCATCCAAAAGTTATGTGAGTTTTCAGCCAATTGGTGTGGTATTGGCCATTATGCCCTGGAATTTCCCTTTCTGGCAAGTATTTCGCTTTTTGGCGCCAGCCTTAATGGCTGGTAACTGCGGTATTTTAAAACATTCATCAGGTGTTACAGGCTGTGCCATCGAAATAGAAAAAGTAATTGTGGATGCTGGCTTTCCCGCCAATGTTTTTAAAACACTGATATGCAGCAGTAAATCTATTCCAAAAGTAATAGAAAACCCTTATATCAAAGCCGTAACCCTTACAGGAAGTACCGAAGCAGGTAAGAAAGTAGCCGAACAAGCAGGGAAATTAATTAAAAAAACAGTTTTGGAACTCGGTGGGAGCGATCCTTATGTGATTTTAGAAGATGCCGATTTAGAAAAGGCTGCCAGAATATGTGCGGAAGCCAGGTTAATTAATAACGGACAAAGCTGTATTGCTGCAAAACGCTTCATTGTGGTCAAAACAGTTGAAACGCAATTTACCCAACTTTTCAAAATAGAAATGGAAAGTAAAAAAACAGGAGATCCCTTACAGAATGATACTGATTTAGGACCAATGGCGAGGGCAGAACTTCGCGATGAATTGCATCAGCAGGTTTTAAAGAGTATCGAACAGGGTGCAAAATGTATTCTGGGTGGAGAAATCCCAGGTATGGAAGGCGAACATGCTTATTACCAGCCTACGATATTAACCCATGTAAAAAAGGGCGTATTGGCTTATGATGAAGAAATATTCGGTCCGGTAGCTGCGATTATCTCTGCAGAAGATACTGAAGATGCCATCCGCATTGCCAATGATACCAATTTTGGATTGGGTGCAGCCGTTTTTACCGAAAATGCAGCAATAGCAGAAGATATTGCGCGAAATAAACTTGCAGCAGGCTCTTGTTTTGTAAATGAAGGTGTTAAATCAGATCCAGCATTGCCCTTTGGAGGCATCAATGAATCTGGCTACGGCCGTGAATTAAGTATGTTCGGCATTCATGAGTTTGTGAATATCAAAACCGTGTACATCAAATAATAATATCCGATATGAAAGCAGTTAGAATCCATGAGTTTGGCGGACCAGAAGTTTTATCTATAGATGAAATTCCGGTTCCCCAGCCAGCACCAGATGAAGTATTAATTAAAGTGCATGCAACCAGCGTAAATCCGGTGGATTGGAAAATTAGAGAAGGACAAAGGAAAGTGAAATTTCCAGGAAAATTACCTTTAACCCTCGGTTGGGATGTTTCCGGAACAATTGAAGCATTAGGCGAAAAAGTGAGTGCTTTTAAAAAGGGAGATGAAGTTTATGGCAGGCCAGATCCAACAAAAAACGGTGCTTATGCTGAATACATTGTGGTAAAAGCCAACATCATTAGCATTAAACCCACTAGCATAGGGCATACTGAAGCTGCCGCAGTGCCTCTGGCAGGTTTAACGGCATGGCAAGCCTTATTCGATCATGGTTTGTTAAAAGCCGGACAAAAAGTACTGATTCACGCTGCAGCCGGTGGGGTAGGGACCTATGCCGTACAATTTGCAAAATGGAAAGGAGCCTACGTGATCGGTACCGCATCAAGCGCTAACATCGATTTTTTGAAACGTTTAGGTGCCGATGAGGTAATCGATTATAAAATGGAAGATTTTGAGACTGCTTTAAGTGATGTTGATCTGGTTTTAGATACCATTGGCGGAGAAACGCAACTCAAATCGTTAACTATATTAAAAGCCGGAGGAAGGGTAATCACCACTTTAATGCCAGAGTTTGCGGCAGAAGCAAAGGCGAAAAACGTTCATCTTACCGGTTTTATGGCACAATCAATTCCTGATCAACTAACTGAAATTGCTACTTTGATCGATTCAGGTAAAGTTAAACCTGTTATAGAAAAAGTTTTGCCTTTTACCAGCGCCAGGCAAGCTCAAACCGAAAGTGAGCAGGGACATACCAGAGGAAAGATTGTATTGCAGGTAATTTAGTAGAGAAGTCCGAAGTCGGATGTCATAGGTCCGAAGAAATAATAATTCATATTATTATCGTCCTCCTGAAGAAATTCAGAAGGACGATATTATTCAAACTTTAACCCTTAATGATCTTAACAGCTTAATGGTGAAAAAAACAAGTATTACTCCAAATAAATATCCTTACTAAAATCATTCTCCGCTACATCAGCAGACTGTGGTTGAATAATGACAAACTTGATTACGTTATACTCTGATTTTATTTTATCCCTCAACCTGTCTGTTGCATTGGTTAAATCGATAGTGTTTAATTCTGCTTTAAACGTAAGAATGAGCACAAGCAGTACTTCCTTTGGCGATTGATATTGGGATAAAATGCTTGTTACCATAATCACATCCTGATCATTTTCTGCCAGTTCTTTTATCTTCTGCTGTGTTTCAGGTGTTAAACCTTCACCCATTAATAAACTTCGGCTTTCCCTCGCCAATATAAAGGATACGAAAATTAAGAGTGTACCTACCAAAACAGAAGCCAGTCCATCTAAAAATGGAAGGTTTAAATTGTGGCTCAACACCATAAATATAAAAACAATCAATAGCCCTAAAACGGCTGCTCCATCCTCAAATAATACTAGAAAGCCAGAGGGATCTTTACTTTTGATAATGGCTTTCCACCAAGGCAAACCTTTACGTGTTTTGTTAAATTCCTTCATCGCAATGATCAAAGAGGCACCTTCAAATAAGAAAGATAAACCCAATACCACATAATTCCAGGTAGGATTGCCCAAAACTTCAGGATGACGGATATGCGAAATCCCTTGCGAAATAGAGACCACACCACCTAAACCAAAAATCATGATGGATACAATAAACGACCAGAAATACAGCTCTTTACCATAACCAAATGGGCGGGATTTGTCAGGCGGTTTTACGCTTCTTTTTAAGCCATAGAGCAATAAAAGTTGATTGCTGGTGTCAACCGTAGAGTGAATGCCTTCGGCAATCATCGATGAGCTGTTGGTAAATGCCCCCGCAATGAATTTAGTTACTGCAATTAATAAATTGGCCGCTAATGCGCTGTAAATAGAATTGTTGGCTCTTGCCATAGATTAAGAAATGTAAGGATTTATTTCTTAAACGGTTTTAAATTGATTTGGTTTTGAAAAGTATGATATGAGCAGATACGATTGTCATTTCGACAGCAGTGAGGCTGTATCATAAATTATAATTCAATTGAATTTGTCACGTTGAGCCTGTCGAAACGCCTTGTAAGACATTTAAAACAGGCCCTTCGACAAGCTCAGGATGACAATTCTATATTTATGAGACAGCCTCATTCGCTATGCTTCATCCGATAGTTATCTGATCGGGATGACGGCTATTTTGGGGTTTTTAACCTAAAATCTCATCAATCAATTTGAGTTCAGTTTCACTAAATTCAATGTTATCTAATGCTTTAATTGAATCGGTAATCTGCTCTGGTTTACTGGCGCCAATCAGAACAGTAGTTACCCTGTTGTCTTTCAGGATCCAGGATAAAGCCATGTGCGCTAATTTTTGTCCACGCGATTTAGCAACATCATTAAGTTTGGTAATTACAGCTAATTTCTCCGGTGTAATATTACTTTCTTTAAGGAAAATACCACTCGTAGCTACTCTAGAATCGGAAGGAATGCCATGTAAATATTTATCGGTAAGTAAACCCTGAGCCAATGGCGAAAACGGAATACAACCCACACCATTTTGTGCTAAAACATCAAGTAAACCATTTTCTACCCAACGTTCAAACATGGAATATTTCGGCTGGTGGATTAAACATGGAGTACCGTTATCTTTTAAAATTTTAATTGCTTTTGCAGCTTCTTCTGCCTGATAATTTGAAATACCCACATACAAAGCTTTGCCTTGTTGAACTAAAAGACTTAAAGTGCCCATAGTTTCTTCCAAAGGAGTTTCAGGATCCTGCCGATGGTGGTAAAAAATATCAACGTAATCCAATTTCATGCGTTTTAAGCTTTGGTCTAAACTAGAAACCAGGTATTTTTTCGAACCCCAGTCACCATAAGGACCATCCCACATGGTATATCCCGCTTTGCTCGCAATAATCATTTCGTCACGGTAACCCTTAAAATTTTCATAAAGGATTTTTCCGAAAACCTCTTCAGCCGAACCAGGAGGCGGACCATAATTATTGGCTAAATCGAAGTGGGTAATTCCATGGTTAAAAGCAGTGAAGATGAGATTTTTGCTGTTTTCAAAAACGTTTACATGTCCGAAATTATGCCATAAACCCAGTGATATTGCGGGCAATTTTAAGCCGCTGTTTCCACAACGGCGATATAGCATTTTGTCGTAACGATCTGCTGAAATGATTTGGTTCATATTTGAGTTTTGATTGCCACAATAATAATTAGTTTTAGCGGAATTTAATGGCTATTGTTTAATATATTATCACCTTATAAGTGATAGACTATATAATCAGTATCTGGTTGTTGCAAACATTTGGCGAAATCTATTCAAGGTTAATTTTAAGACTTCCACATTTTGTGATCATCAATTCTGCAAATCGTATCGTTGCCTATATCCTTTGCAAATTATTGCATATAATATGTTTTTTGATTATTCTAAATCGTTTTATTTGTAAAATTAAGTGATATATTTATAATTAAAATCTAAACCAAGTATTCCATTTTATGAAACCAAAAGTATTATTTAGCCTAAGCGCGCTAGTAGCTATCGGCTTTACATCTTGTCAATCCGGAACCCAAAAATCTTCATCAGCAGATAGTTTGAAAAGCGATTCTGCTGCAGTTGTAAAATTAGTCCCCGATTCTTTTAAAAAGGAAATTGATGGTAAACAAACAGCATTGTACACTTTAAAGAATAAAAACAATGCGGAAGCAATTTTTACCAATTACGGCGGGCGCCTGGTTAGTTTATTGGTGCCAGATAAAGATGGTAGGTTAGTAGATGTAGTGGTGGGTTTTAAAAGTGTTGGTGATTACGAAAAATCTACCGAGCCCTATTTTGGCGCAACTATTGGCCGATATGGCAACCGAATTGCCAAAGGTAAGTTTACGCTTGAAGGTAAAACCTATTCGCTGTTTACCAATAACGGACAAAATACCCTTCATGGGGGGAAAAAGGGCTATCAATATGTAGTTTGGGATGCGAGCCAGCCTAACCCCAATGCATTGGTGCTACATTATCTATCAAAAGATGGCGATGAAAATTTTCCTGGTAATTTAGATGTTAAGGTCACTTATACCTTAACAGATGATAATGAGTTGAAAATGGATTATGAAGCTAAAACAGATAAAACCACAGTGGTAAATCTGACAAATCATGCATTTTTTAATTTAAATGGCGACGGAAGCGGTGAGATTTTGAATCACAAAGTGCAGATTTATGCAGATGAATATACCCCTGTTGATTCTACTTTAATCCCGACCGGAAAAATTGAAAAGGTTAAGGGTACTCCATTCGATTTTACCACTGCAACAACTATTGGTGCACGTATAAATGATAAAAATGAGCAATTAACTTTCGGTAAAGGTTACGATCACAACTACGTGCTTAATAAAACCAAAGCAATGGGCATGTTTCATGCGGCTACGGTTAAAGGAGATAAGTCGGGCATTATAATGGATATTTATACGCAGGAGCCAGGTTTACAGTTCTACAGCGGAAACTTTATGCAAAGTAAAAATACTTTTAAAACTGGTGCTAAAGATGATTTTAGAACTGCAATTGCAATGGAAACACAGCATTTTCCTGATTCTCCAAATCAACCTGCTTTTCCGTCAACGGTTTTAAAGCCAGGAGAAGTATATAAAACGAGTTCTATATATAAGTTTACAAAATAATCATGTTGAGGATCAATGTATCCCGATAATCATAAAATAAATACGGCCTGTAGAAATACGGGCTGTATTTATTTTAGAAAAGATCCTGCAAAACGGGATCTGTATAATCTTCTATAAAAGCAAAAATGTTATTGTAAGCAGAAAATTCTTCCTTAGTGTGCATCGTGGTCAATACAACACATTTCATTCCTGCATTTTGGGCGGCTTCGACACCTTTTGGGGCATCTTCAAAAACAATACATTGCTTAGCTTCAATACCTAAAATTTCAGCCCCTTTGGTAAAGGTTTCCGGATCTGGTTTACTATTCACAACGTCTTCGGCACTTACTATCGCTTTAAAATAAGAGCGGATATTTAAATTATCAAGAACAAAATTAATGTTGAAAGGAATAGCTGCCGAACCAATTGCCATTTGAATGCCGGACTGTTTTGCTTTTTCGAAAAAATCGCCTAAGCCAGCTATTAACGATAAATGTTTTTTATATGCCGCCTGATAACGGTGTTCCTTCTCGATAGAAATCTGATCAATTTGTTCCTGTGAGAAATGACCAACACCAAAAACACGTTCCAACAGATCCTGGTTTTTACCATACATTTGTTTTTTAACGGCATCGAAGCTGATACTTGCGCCTAAATCTTGCGTAAGGATATCATGCCAGACACGATTGTGGAAAGCCATATCGTCAATCATGGTTCCGTTAAGATCGAAAAGGAAAGCTTTAGGTTTATCGTTCGTCATGGCGGCAAAATTATCAGATTTTTTTATGATTATGATAAAATACGGTTATCATTGCGAATATTTGACTCAGAAAGAAAACTGCAATAAAAGAGTTAATCTTTTTTATTTTTAAAATAAAAGTAACAAAGTGGGAAAAGGCAAATCAAGCCTAACAGAAAACCACCAACAGTATCTGTAAACCAATGTGCACCGAGGTAAATTCTGGATGGGGCAATGGTGATCATCAAAAATGCTGATAAATAAGTTACTATATTTCTGGTTAGCTTATGCACATCTTTCAACGTATTCATCAAAATAATTAAGAAGCCAAAAAAAAGTGTGTAAGAAAGTACATGCCCGCTGGGGTAGCTTTGAAACCGGTTTACTTCTACCAGCCGTACGTAAAATGCAGTAGGGCGAGGACGGTTGATTACATTTTTTATACCCAGAATAATTAATCCGGATAATAGCACCGTTGAAATGAATATTCCCTCACGCTTATATTTCTGATAATAAAATATAAACGCCACAACTACTACTGAAAGTAATGAATAAGGGAGTTCGCCAAAAAAACTGATGGCCAACATCAATTTATCCAACCAGTCTGCGTGGTATTTCTGAATAAATAGCGAAGTTTTAATGTCAAAATCAAGTATGGGATGCCGCGCAATAAAAAAACTTAAACAAGTAAAAGCAGCTATGAGTACGACGAGTATAAATATTAATGTATTTCGTTTTAAAGCCATAGGTTTAGGGAAAGCCAAAACTATGGATTTTATGGCAATAGATGCAAAATTTTCGGCTTTTTTAAACTGGTTAGGATTTGATAACCAAATCTAAATTTGATTTTAAGAAAACCCATAAGGCTGAAAATTTCATCAAGGAAATAAGACGATTCATAAAGGAAATACGCCTATCTGTATAATCAGTTATAATAAGTTGAAATGATTTTTAATATTCGGGTCAGATAATAAGGATATCTATGCTTAACAGGTTGGCAGGATTAATTTCCTGCCAACTAAAGAAGCACACCCTTCGACAATTTATTCACAATTTATACTTTTTGTGTTAACGCTTCGGCCCAAGCCTACCTCCTTTAAAAGAGGAGGTGCTTAGGTTGTTACCATATTTCGGTTTTAGCGCTTCGAGTATTTCAGGTCGTTATTTTACCAGTATCGTTCTTTAAATACAGATAGGTTATTGAGGATCAAGCGTAAAAGTTGGGGAGTTGAGAAGTTTATTTAATTTTGTACGACATTATTATTTTGGACATTTCAATACTATCATTAATACTGCCCGAAGGCTTAACCGACTACTTTGAACTTTATAAG